>Ga0157378_10006063_pt1 | contig 10593 bp, 8 predicted proteins | sample M65metaG_FD_115309 | JGI IMG/M metagenome (GOLD analysis project Ga0157378, IMG submission 115309) | Miscanthus rhizosphere microbial communities from Kellogg Biological Station, Michigan, USA - M6-5 metaG | ecosystem: Host-associated > Plants > Roots > Rhizosphere > Soil | place: USA: Michigan...
ATATTTGGTGCCGAAGTAGAAGATCTGGCCGACTTCGATGCCGCGGGTGTGGACCTTCTTCTCGGCAGGCACTTCCTTGTCGAAGCGCTCAGCGTCGTGCACGTCTTCGGTCGCGGCATAGACCGAGGTCCACTGCTTGATGATCGGGGTCAGATCGCCGTCGTAATCGACGTCGTCGGGCGGGATCGGCAGGTTGAGCACGTCGCTGTCGCAATAGACGCCGGACTCGCCGGTCTCGGCCAGCACGATGAATTCGTGGCTGAGATCACCGCCGATCGGGCCGGTCTCGGCGCGCATCGGGATCGCCTTCAGACCCATCCGCGCAAAGGTGCGCAGGTAAGCCACGAACATCCGGTTATAGGAGCGCCGCGCCGCGGCCTCGTCGATGTCGAACGAATAGGCGTCCTTCATCAGGAATTCGCGGCCGCGCATCACGCCGAAGCGCGGACGCTGCTCGTCGCGGAACTTCCACTGGATGTGGTAGAGGTTGAGCGGCAGGCTCTTGTAGGATTTGACATAGGCGCGGAAAATCTCGGTGATCATTTCCTCGTTGGTCGGCCCGTACAGCAGCTCGCGCTTGTGGCGGTCGGCAATACGCAGCATCTCCGGGCCATAAGCGTCGTAGCGGCCGCTCTCGCGCCAGAGATCGGCGAGCTGCAAGGTCGGCATCAACAGTTCCAATGCGCCGGCGCGGTCCTGTTCCTCGCGGACGATCTGCTCGATCTTCTTCAGGACGCGAAACCCGAGCGGCAGCCACGCATAGATGCCGGCCGCTTCCTGCCGCATCATGCCGGCGCGCAGCATCAGCCGGTGCGAGACGATTTCCGCCTCTTTCGGATTCTCTTTGAGGATGGGCAGGAAAAATCGCGACAATCGCATGGACAAACTCTGGGAATCAGTTGGGGACACGAGGGAAAGGCAGTGAAACCGGATCGGGTGTGAAAACACAAGGCCGGAGGGTAGCAAAAAGCCGCGGGAAATGCCGATTTTCGGGCCGGTTTGGGAAAGCCCGGACGATCACCGCACCTCGAAATCGTCCTCCAGCGTCACCTTCTCGAAATCGGTCACCAGCGCCTCGATCTGCATGTGCCAGCGGCCGGGTTGCGGCAGCGGCGCGCCGCGGACGTGCCAGTAGCCATCCGGTCCGAGCACGGCATTGCGTTCGAAGGGTTCGATGCCGCGCGCCGGCAGGCTCAAGGTCAACGTCGCTTCCTTGGCCGGAAGCTTGCTGCCGTCGCCGGTCATCAATTGCAGCACGAAATCGTCAGTGCCGACCTTGCCCGGCGAGATCAGCACCTGGAACATCGCGGTCTCGGTGTGAATATGAACGGCGAGCGGCGCCGGGGCCATCTCGGCCAGCGCGCGCGGCGGCGTCGTGAACCGCCAGCCGGCGACTGCGATGAAGATGAACATGACCAGCAGGAATTCCAGCAGCACCGATCCGCCCAAGGTCTCGTTATTTTCGCCTCGCAGTACGATGTCAGGCGTGAGATACAGCCGATTCAACGCAGCGATCGTAAGCAACAGCAGCACCAGCACCAGTTTGATCAGTAGAATGATGCCGTACCAGGTGTCGATCAGCGCGCGAAAACTTTCGAGCTGGATGATTGCGAGCACGGCACCCGTCAGCACCAACAGACCAACCAGCGGTATCGCGACATTGGAGAACTGCCGGATCGCCCGCGGCAGGTCGTTATGCCGCCGTCGGGCCATCGTGATCAGCGGCGCCAGCGCACCGACCCAGTAGGCGACCGCGATGCCGTGAACGAACACCAGCGTCGGCGTCAGCCATTGCGGCGGCGCGCTGGCGGCATGGCCGGAGGTCGCGAGCGTAAACCCGACACCGACCATCGCGAGCGACGTCAGCACCCAGGAGATCGTCATGGTCGGGCTTTGCCAGGCGTAGCGCGCAACCGCCATCGTCGCGATCGCTATCAGCATCGATGGGCCGAAACTGGTACCCATCGCGCCTTTCCATGGCGCCAGCGTCAGCAGCGCGCCGAGCGGAAGGTTGAGCAAATCGAGCCCCTGCAAGGCGAGCGAGAACGCCGCGCAGACCAGACCGATCTTCAGCGAGCCGATGATGACTTTTCCGCCTGATGGCCCCCACCCGATCCACGCGGCGAAAAACACGCCGCCGACGCCGACGAACAGTCCTAGGTAAACACCGATCCGCGCCAGCCAGATCAACCCCGCGACGACGACCGATATCCCTTCCACGCCGGCCTGCGCCGCATTGCCGGTCACCGCGCCGATCGAAAACACCAGCGATCCCGGCACCGGGTGACCATCCTGCGACACCACGCGAAAACTCAGCACCTGGGTGCCGCGCGGCAACCGCTCGGGCAAGACGATCTCGACGGATTGGCCGACCACGCGCATGGCGACGTCATGGGCCTTGCCCGCGGCGTCGATCAGGCTTGCCACCGCCGGCGCCACGCTTTCGTTGAAGCGCAACTGGACGGCTCGGGGCTGCTCGGTCAATACGCTGCCGTCGCCCGGCTCGGCCGAAATCAGCGACGCGTGCGCGAACGCCCCCGTCGCGCAGAAAAGCGCCACCAACAGCGCGGCAATTCCGGCGGCGAAGCGCGGCATCGCTACGGCTTCGGCATCAACTTGACGCCGGGCGCCGGCGACTTGCTGCCGCCGTGGCCGTGCGCGTCGCCGTCCTTCGGAATGTCGATCCAGCGGCTCACGGCCTTCTCGCATTCCTGCACCACCGGAAAATACAGCATCGTGTTCGGCTTCATGCCGTCGGTGATAAACGTCGAGACGACGAACTCATCGTACTGGTGATCCGGCAGCTTGCCGCCGCTCCACACCACTTCCTTGACGCCTTCGGAAACCTTGTTGCCGTGGAAATCATACTCGGCGGCGAACTTGCCGTTGATGGCCTCGACCTCCCAGCCCGCCTTCGGCATCGGCTTGGCGGCAATGACCCCTTCCGGAATCTGCACGCGGATTTTCGTGGTCGCCGATCCCGCGCAACCATGCGGTACGGCGAACACAGCCTTGTAGGACGATCCGACCGTCGCCTGCTTGGGCTCGAGCCCAATATGCGCAAGGGCGGGCGACACCAGTAGCGCGATCGCCGCGCCCAGCGCAGCTCTTCCCGTTCTCACTTCTTCATCTCCATGTGACCCGAATGATCCGCGGGCGCCTGGGCACCGACGCCCTGCACGTCGAGCGATACCTTCACCTTGCCGGCCTTTTCGAACTCGAGCGTGACCGGCACCTGTTCGCCCTGCTTGAACGGACCTTTGAGATCCATGATCATCAGGTGATAGCCGCCCGGCGCGAGTTTGACGGTCTTGCCCGGCTCGATCGTCAGCCCCTTGTCGAGCGGACGCATGGTCATGACGCCGTTGTTCATCGCCATCTCGTGGACTTCGACCTTGCCGGCAATATTGCCGCTGCCGCCGATCAACTTGTCGGGCGCCGCGCCCTTGTTTTCGATGGTGACATAGCCACCGGCGATCTTGGCACCGTTCGGCGTAGCGCGGCTCCAGGCCTGTGAGATCACGAGGTCGCCGACCTTGATGTCGTCGGCAAGGGCCGGAGTGGCGAGCAGCGCTGCCGCAAATGCCGCTGATGTGAGAGAGCGAAGTGCGTTCATCGGATTTCCTTAGGCTTCTTGTTGTTCGCGTCAGAATGTGTACTTCCCGGCGAGAACGAAGGTTCTTCCCGGGAACGGATGGAACAGAATGTACTGCTCGTTGAAGACGTTATCGATCCCGAAATCGAACGAGAAATTCCTGGTGGCATTGTAGTGAACTTTCATGTCGACCACGAAGAAATTGTCGAACGCGCCAAAGACGTGGGAAACCCGGTCGGTATTGTCCAGCGTCGAATACTGCTTGCCGCTGTAACGTGCCGCCACCGTATAGGCCCAGCTTTCGTTCGGCCGATAGGTGACCCCGAATTTGGACCGCCAGTCCGGTACGAACGGAACGCGTTTGCCGGTGGCGACCGTGCGCTGGCCCGTCAGAGGGTCTGAGCCGGCCCAGGTCGGATCCGACAGTATCTTCGAATCGACGTAAGTCACGCTGCCGAAAAGCAGCAGGCCCTTGATGCCGACATTGTCCTTTTCCGCCGACAGTTCGACGCCCTGCATGCGAATGGCGTCGACGTTGCCGATCGTCGTCGCCTGGAGCTGCGAGCCATTCGCGGCTGTCACGTTATTGGTTTGCGCGATGATCGCGTTGTTGGTGTGCTCCTTGAACAGGGTCAACCTGACACGGCCGTCGCTCCACTTGCGCTCGACGTTCAACTCGCCCGTGAAGTCGTGTTCAGGCGCCAGAAACGGGTTCGCTTGAATGATGTTGGTGCCAACGGCGACGTTTTGATAGAGCTCGGTGACGGTCGGATAGCGCCAGGCCTCACCGAAGCTCGCGGTAACGTTCCACTCCTTGTTCGGGTCGAACGACAACGAGGCTTTCGGCGAGAAGTTCGTGGAATTCAATCCGGGCTGAACCGTCGGCACCGATGACGTGATGACGCCAGCCCCGTTCGCAACGGTGTTGACGTTGAAGCCGTCCTGGGCCCGCCATGTCTCCAGCCGTCCACCGAGCGTGACTTTCAAATTGGGAGCGATCTTCCAGGCATCTTGCACCCACAGCGCACCGGTGCGGGTTTCACCCAATCCCTCCGAATAGAGCTGGCCAGTGCCCGTCGACGGCGTCGCGTACCAGACGGCCGATGCGTAGGCCGGATTCTCCAGGCGATAGCGGTCGCCGTGCACGCCGAAGCTGACCTCGTGCATGCCATCGACCCCGAATGGCCGCCAGATGCCTTTGGCGTCGGCGTTCTGCCAGTTGGTGCCGTCGTTGCGCGTGATCTTGCCGTTCAGCGAATAGCCAACGCCTTGTGACGCCACGGTGAACGGGTTGAGCTGGATATCCTGCAGGTAGTTGTAAGTTGAGGCCGAGAGGTCAAAGTCGAACACGCCCTTGGTGTCGCTCTTCAACGATACGGCGTTGCTGAGATGGGTCTGGTCCCAGATGTACTTGTTGTTGGCAAAGGCCGCCTGCCCGCCGAAGGTCGGCGCGCCGTTCAGCGTCGACTTCAGATAGGTCTGCGGGTCCGAGGTCTGGTGGTTATTCCAGATTCCCAGCGAATACGTCGCCTGCACCAGCGGCGAGACATCGTAGGCCAGCCGCAGATTGCCCGAGGCCTGCTGCGAGTGCGCCAGAGCACCGGTGCCGATCACGTTGGCGACCGTGCCCTGCTTGGTCAGCGCCAGAAAGCCGCCGGTCGTATTGGTTGGAAACGCCTGGGCATTGGTGCCGAACGTCGTATAGGTCAGAGGCTGCTGCCAGGTGTCCTGATAATTGGCGCTGACCAGCCACGACAGGTTTCCCTTGCGATCGCCCGCGGCCGCGCTGGTCTGGCTCGATGCATAAGTGTCCCGGGTCCCGTATTGATTCCAAGGCATCACCGACACCGTTTCCTTGGCGACCGCGAACGGCTTGTCCGGCATCTTCGAAGTAATCAACAGCACGCCGCCGATCGAGTTGCCGGGATAGGCCGCCGCGAACGGCCCGTTGAGGAAATCGACGCGGCCGATCGCTTCGGGCGAAATCAGATTCCATTTCGGCGCGGCGCCGGAGTTGTTGTTGCCGATCAGTGCCGAGATCAGGAGGTCGTCGTAGTAGATCAGCGTGCGCGCGCTGGAATTCAGGCCCCAGCTCCGGGTCGCCAGCACTGCCTGGTTGTCGCCGTCGTTGCGTTTTCGCACGAACAGGCTCGGCATGTATTTGACCGCATCCTCGGGGTCCTTGAGGTTGATGGTCTCGTCAATCTGCTTGGCGGTGATGCTCAGGGATTGCTGAGGGAGCTGGAACCGCGCGACCGCGGCCGGCGTTCCCGGCGACGTGTTGGCGCCCGCACCTGATGTGTCGACGATCACCACCGGCCGCTGCCCCTGCGGTGCCGCAGTCCCCTGCGCCGGCCGTCTGGCCACGCGCGGTACGGGATTGACGGTGGCGCGCCGAACCTGTCGGGGCGCGTCGACGGTAACGGGCGGCAACGTGCGGGCTTCACCATTTTGCGCGCCGGCAACATCCGTGGACGCCAATAGCGCCGCCTGGATCACCATCGCGCTCACGCCGCCAAGGGCATGATAACGAAACATGGAACTGTCCTGACACCGGCTCTGTGGCCGGTTACTGAATTGAACCGGATGGCGCGGCCTCAAAGGCCACACCGATCAAACGGGTCTTCGGGTCGTCAGGAAACGGTCGGGGGCGCGCGGGCCTGTGCATGCGAGCCGGCGCGCGAGGCGAAACTGGCTGGCGTGAATTCGGTCCAGACCACGCGCCGGGCCTCCAGCGCGACGCCGACGGCTTCGGCGGTCAGCGGCACGTCGACCGGCGCCCCGGTCTGCAGCACGCTGCAGGCCGAACAGCAGCCGTCGTGGGCGCGGTGGCCGGTCTGGTCGGATTGGCCGTTCGGAGCGGCGCCATTGCCGTGGCAGATGACGGCGGCGGCGAGCGGATCGGACGCGGCAATGCTGGCCGCCCAGCAGGCGCCGATCGGTGCGAAAATCTGCACCACCAGCGCCAACAGAACGATTGGCAGAAATGTCTTTAGCCGCGCGCGCATTCTTTCGCCCATCCAAAGCGGACCTAATCACCACCGGAGTCCCAAGTCGAGATCAGGTCCCCGGGTTTTTAATTCCCGATCCGCGGATTAAGCGGCCAGCCCCGGTGTCCCCTACCATCCGGAAGCAGCTACCGAATTACCGCTCGGGCGGGGGTACAGGCCGGTATCCGCAACCAATCCTTGTGAAATCTCAATCATTTCGCAGATTGCTGGAATTTTGAACAATCGTTGCCGAAAATGGTGACAAGACGAACAAGATGGTCTAACAGTGCGGGCTCAGGCGGGCCGTGAGGTCATAGTCTGGTGGTCCAAGTCTCGGGAGGAGCCCTGACGCGCACAAGCAGCGTCGCCTCGGTCATCAAGATCAAATCCAAATCTTCGAGGAAATTAAGGGTCGACACAATTTTTGAGCAGGGCTAGCGCCCTGCTCTTTTTTTTCGGACGTAGCGTTCTCAACCGAAGTAGTTTCCGGTTCGCGTCAAGAAAACGCGTCAAAAACAAAATGCATGCGAAGCACGAAACGCTCGACGAATCCCATGTCCGAATCCCGTCCGATCGAGCGAAGTTTTGAAATTGCCGCCGAACGCTGCGAGGACCTCGCGCCGCTGGTCTATCGCCGCCTGCACGCGGAGTATCCGGAAACGCTGACGATGTTTCGCACCGAGGGCAGCGAACCCGTCAAGGGCTCGATGCTGGCGCTGACGATCGAGGCGATCCTGGATTTCGTCGGCCCCCGCACCGGGCATTTCCGCATGATCGAATGCGAGATCTCATCGCACGACGCCTATGGAACGCCGCGCGACCTGTTCATCGCGTTCTTCGGCATCATCGCCCGCACGCTGCAGGAAATTCTGGGCGAGGATTGGTCGCCCGACATCGACACGGCGTGGCGCAACCTGATCGGCGAGATCCAGAAGCTGGTCGCGGAGAGCGCGCCGGCCTGACCTAGAGCCTTTTCGGTTCTGATTGAATCAGAACCGGGCTCTGGTCTTTTGTTTTGACGCGTTTTCTTTACGCGAACCGGTATCCACTTCGCTCGAAAACGCTCTAGCTCGCGCAGTTCTTGACGAAATCCGCGCGCTGGGGCCCGACGATATTCTGCTCGACCGCCTGCTTCAGACAATCGAGCCGCGCCTGCAGCAGGCAAATCTGCATCTGGTCTTTTTTCGCCTGCCCCTTCAGCGCTTCGGAGGTGGCCTGACAGGCGAGTTTCTTGGCGCCCGGTGGAGGCGCCGCGGCGGTCGCCGGACTTGCGGGCGCGGCGGCGGCCGGCGACGTTGCGCCGGTGGCACCTGTGGGCACCGGCGCGCTGGTGGATTGAGCCAGCGCAACCGTGGCGGCAACGGTTGCCAGCGCCAGCGAACTGGCAACGATGGCGACGGCAAAAACTCTCATGGTCGGGATCCCCGGATGATGCACGGTGATGTCCTAGAGCGCCCGTCCTGAACGCGTGCTGAATGGAACGCGCTCATGCTGCCATAATTGCGGCAGCCGGGGCTTCAACTGCTTGTGTTTGATGGCCATGCACCCATTCAGAGTTTGTTCAGAGGGAACTCGCTCTACTGTCGCCTTGCAGCACCGGGACAGTGACATGCGCCTCTCCGAACGACCGCTTCGTCTCGCCGTTGGCGGATTGGCACTGGCGTTGTCGGCCGTATCCGCAACCGCCGGCGACCTGAAGCCGTCGGACTTTGCACTGATGGATCGGCTGACCTGGGGTGTCACCACCTCGAGCGCCGAACATCTCAAGGCGGTCGGAACCGATCGCTGGCTCGACGAGCAACTGCATCCGAAGGATCAGCCGCTGCCAGCCGCGGTGCAGGCGCAGATCGAGGCGATGCCCGACGTGCACCGGCTGCCGTTCGACGTCGCCAACGCCTTCGACCAGCAGAGCCGCGCCGCCAACCAGATCACCGATCCCGAACAGAAGAAGGCCGCCCAACAGGCATACCAGCAGGCCATGAACGATCGCGGCAAGCAGGCGGCGGCGCGCAGCATTTTGCGGGCGCTCTATGCGCCGGACCAGTTGCGCGAACGCATGGTGTGGTTCTGGTTCAACCACTTCAATGTGCATCTCTACAAGGCCAACATCCGTGTCATGATCGGCGATTACGAGGATCGCGCCATCCGCACCTTCGCGATGGGACGCTTTCGCGATCTGCTGTCGGCGACGCTGCGCCACCCGGTCATGCTGCGCTATCTCGACAATGCCGATAATGCCGCAGGTCACCTCAACGAGAACTATGCGCGCGAGATCATGGAGCTGCACACCATGGGTGTCGGCTCCGGTTATACGCAGGCCGATGTGGAGGAACTGGCGCGGATCCTGACCGGCGTCGGCATCGACCTGAAGAGCGAGGACCCGAAACTCAAGCCGGAACTACAGTCGCAGTTGTTCCGCGAGGGCGCCTTCGAGTTCAACCCGGCGCGGCACGACTACGGCGACAAGATGTTTCTCGGCCATCCGATCAAGGGACGCGGTCTCGCCGAAGTCGACGAGGCGCTGGATATCCTGTGCCGGCAGCCGGCCACCGCCACGCGCGTGGCGCAAAAACTTGCGACCTATTTCGTCGGCGATACGCCGCCGCCGACGCTGGTGCAGCGGATGGCGCAGACCTTCCAGAAGACCGACGGCGATATCGCCGCCGTGCTGTCGGCGATGGTGCACGCGCCTGAGTTCACCGCCTCGCTGAAGTCGGGCGCCAAGTTCAAGGACAGCGTGCAATACGTGTTCTCGGCGGTACGCATGGCCTATGACGACAAGGTCATCCTCAATACCAATCCGATCCAGAACTGGCTCAATCGCCTCGCCGAAGGCCTGTTCAACCGTCCGACGCCGGACGGCTACCCGCTGACGTCGGCGACGTGGAACGGACCGGGCCAGATGATGGTGCGGTTCGAGATCGCCCGCCAGATCGGCTCCGGCTCGTCGGGCCTGTTCAAGCCTGATGTGCCCAATGCCACCGACCAGCCGGCGTTTCCATTGATCCAGAACGCGCTCTACTTCGGCAGCCTGCGTCAGACGCTGAGCCCGACGACGCTGGCCGCGCTGGATCAAGCCGTGTCGCCGCAGGACTGGAACACGCTGTACCTGTCGTCGCCGGAATTCATGCACTGACGTTTCGCGAAAAAGGAGTCCCCCATGAACCGTCGCGAACTGATCAAGGCCTTTGCCGCCACCGCTTCGCTCACCGTCGCGGGTCGGGTCTGGGCCGCGCCTTTCACCGATGCGCGGCTGTTGGTGGTTTTTTTGCGCGGCGCCTATGACGCGGCCAATGTCGTGATCCCGACCGGCAGCGATTTCTACTATGCCTCGCGGCCGACGCTGGCCATCGCCCGCCCCGACGCCGGCAATCCCAACGCATCACTCGCACTGAATGCGGACTGGAGCCTGCATCCGGCGTTGCGCGACAGTCTTTATCCGCTATGGGCCAAGCGCGAGATCGCCTTCATTCCGTTTGCCGGGCCCTCTGACGACGTCAGCCGCAGCCATTTCGAGACCCAGGACACGATCGAGCTCGGCCAGGCAGTCGGCGGTTCGCGCGATTACCGCTCCGGATTCATGAGCCGGCTGGCGGCGGAGCTGACCCGAGTCAAACCGATCGCGTTTACCGACCAGTTGCCGCTGACGTTTCGCGGCAAGGCGCAAATTCCCAATATCGGCATCAACGCGGTCGGCAAGCCCGCAATCGACGACCGGCAGGCTAAACTGATCAAGCAGATGTACGCGCATAGCGACCTCGCTTCGGCAGTCGATGAAGGATTTAAAGTCCGCGACGACGTCTATCGTTCCATTTCGGAGGAAATGACCGCCGCCAATCGCGGCGCGGTGTCGCCGCGCGGCTTCGAACTATCCGCCCGCCGCATCGGCCGGCTGATGCGCCAGCAGTACAATCTCGGTTTCGTCGATGTCGGCGGCTCGGACACCCATGTCAACCAGGCCGCCGCCCAGGGCTACCTCGCCGACCGGCTCGGCGAACTCGGTCGCGC
>Ga0157378_10006066_pt1 | contig 10588 bp, 11 predicted proteins | sample M65metaG_FD_115309 | JGI IMG/M metagenome (GOLD analysis project Ga0157378, IMG submission 115309) | Miscanthus rhizosphere microbial communities from Kellogg Biological Station, Michigan, USA - M6-5 metaG | ecosystem: Host-associated > Plants > Roots > Rhizosphere > Soil | place: USA: Michigan...
CGCCAAACATTTTGCAGCCTTATCAACCAATGCAAAAGCGGTTGAGCAATTTGGTATCGATACCAAAAATATGTTCGAATTTTGGGATTGGGTTGGCGGGCGTTATTCGCTTTGGAGCGCTATCGGGTTATCGATTGCACTAAGTATCGGATTTGAGAATTTCACCGAACTACTGACCGGCGCACACCAGGTTGACCAGCATTTTCTGAATACGGAATTTGAAGACAATATTCCGGTTATATTAGGGCTCATCGGTATCTGGTATAATAACTTTTTTGAGTCGGAGACAAACGCTATTCTTCCTTATGACCAATACATGCACCGCTTTGCGGCTTATTTCCAGCAGGGCGACATGGAAAGCAATGGTAAGCACGTCGACCGCAACGGCAATACGGTCGACCATTCGACGGGTCCAATCATCTGGGGCGAACCCGGTACCAACGGGCAGCATGCCTTTTACCAGCTGATACACCAGGGCACCAAGCTGATCCCATGCGATTTCATTGCTCCGGCCCAAACGCATAACCCGCTTGGCGAACATCATACGATGTTGTTGTCCAACTTCTTTGCACAAACAGAAGCGCTGATGAATGGTAAAACGAAGGATGAAGTTATTGCTGAACTAAAAGCATCCGGAAAATCGGATGCCGAAATAGAAAAGCTGGCGCCCTTCAAAGAATTTGACGGCAACAGGCCAACTAATTCCATATTGGTTAAGAAAATCACTCCCCGCACTTTAGGTTCACTGATAGCCATGTATGAGCATAAGATATTTGTACAGGGCATTATCTGGAATATCTACAGCTTTGATCAATGGGGTGTTGAACTCGGCAAGCAGTTAGCCGGAAAAATTTTACCTGAATTAAGAACCAGCGACGAAATAAGCAGTCATGATTCTTCAACCAATGGGTTGATCAATTTGTATAAGGCATGGAGGTAGACTAGTTTTATTGTTCCGGCCCTTCAGGGTTGTTTTTAACGGAATGATCGCTATCGGGCAAAGGAATGGGATCGGTGTAATTTGCCGGATCATAGCGTCCGTTGTTCTTAGGGTCTTCTCCATACTCATTGGGGCCATCATGCCCGGCCTGGAATATGAGCCACAGAAAATAAAACGGGATTAGCTGCCACCATCCGCTATTACCCAAATCATGGCAACACTTCGCTCCCTGGGCCCATAAAAACCATATCAGGGGAATAAAACCAAGAAAGATAAAAGCAGCTGATGGTTCGGCTTTACCCACGTATAAAACTATCAGGTAAAATACAATATAAATCAGATAGCTGATGCCGAACTCAGTTCTTCTGATCCGGCCGTTGAACGAAAAGATGTTTCTAAACATTTGATTGCGATAAGATTAACTAAATATAATCAATCTTATCATTTCCTCAAACTATTTTTTTACAAACTTAACCTGGTACAGGTAAGGCCATTTTTTTCCGGTAACAAAAAGCCGTTTGCCTTTTTCGTCCCAGGCTATGCCATTAAGTACGTTTTGGGTATTGTCGTATCCTGCAGGCCTGTCCTTCAGCGGCCAAAGGTTTTTCATGTCGACACGCTGCTCCACGGCGCCTGTTTTGGGATTAATCACCAGGATGGTATCCTGTGTGTATACATTGGAGTAAAGCCTATGATCGATGTATTCCAGTTCGTTAACCTCATCTACCCGGCCTTTGTCATCATATACATCAATAAACCCGGTAGCGCGGTAGTTATTTTTATCCAGGAACCATATCCGGTTACTGCTGTCGTCCAGGTATATTTTGTTACCGTCGTAGGTAACTCCCCAGCCTTCAGCACCGACGTTATTGGTAAATGTGCTATCCAGTTTAAAGCTGCTTTTATCAAATACAAAGCCAACCTTGTCGCGGTAGGTAAACATCACAATCTTGTTGCCGATGATCGCACTGCCCTCGCCGAAATACTTAGGATCAAGCTTAGCTCGTTGAATAACTTTACCCGTTGCCAGGTCTACCTTTCTCAGGTCAGAGTGCCCGGGCGTACCGGTACTTTCATATAAATAGCCATCCTGGTATAACAAACCTTCGGTATAAGCGCTGGTATCATGCGGATATTTTTTGATAACCTGGTAGGTAAGTTCTTCCGGAGCTTTTGGTGCTACCAATACAATATTGGTTGACACATCCTGGCTTTTACCGGCCTGGAATATTTTGGCGGTTATTACCCGCGGACCAAGCGAAATCGTATCTGTCTTCAGACTTACACCCGATGAGTCCTTTTTGGAAGCGAACCGGGTTGAATCGAGCAGGTAAACGATGGAATCAGGTTTCAGATCGGCCGGATAGCTCACCTTTACCGTCACCGCTTCGCCCGATTTATAGTTTGTGCCCGCCTCAGGCGTAATGGCGATATCAGCGCCTTTGGGGGTTTTATTACAGCCGGCGCAACCATAAAGTAGCGCTGCAACCGATAAAAAAAGAAAAAATCTGTTCATCCTGTTTATGTTGAAGACGGCCAAAAGGCATCTTCGATGTGTTTTAATGTGTGCTTGTCGTTCCTGTCAAACAAAATGGATATGATATCAAACCGCACTTCGCCCTGGTGATCCATCAGGTAAATATATTCATCCGCGGCTTCGGCCAGTAGTCTTTGCTTCCGGTTATCAACAAAATCCTCCGGCTCGCCGAAACCATTACCGGTGCGTGTCTTTACCTCGGCAAATATGATCGTTCTATCCTTATAAGCTATCAGGTCCACTTCGCATTTGCCGTGCGTCCAGTTCTCATCCAGTATCTCGTAACCCAATCCCTCCAAAAATGTTTTCGCCAGGCTCTCGCCCCGGCGGCCAAGTTCGAGGTGCTGCGCCATTACTTCAAAATTACCGAACCCAAATAATCTGAAATACTCTTCTCCACCTTCTTCATGTGCATGTATTGCGTCAGCAACAGCTCGGTATCGGTTTCCCCTTCAACCTTTTGCAACTCGGTGCGCAAGCCATCCAGTATCTTGCCTACCTTTTGTTTTTTCAAATGAAATATCGCCCCTAAAATAGTGGCCTTCATGTTCACCTGCTCATCCGGTACCATAATCTTATGCATCTCGTACCAGTTCTCGCTAAGCGTATATTTCGAAGCCAGTAAGGTAACTGAAAGATCGACTATATCCTTATCGGGGAAATGGATAAAAAATTGTTCTTCGGGTAAATTTCCGTTCTCCAGTTCCTTTCCGTACAGCTGCACAAATTTCTTACTCGGCTCATGCTCAAACTCCACATCATTCAGTTCGGCTATCATAAACGGCCCGATATAAGTGTTGGCAATACCATCCCAATCGATCATACGGCTGCCATAAGTTAGTAAAAGCCTTATGATCTCTTTCTCCTGGTTTGATTCGTCTTTAACCTGTTTTTCAACAGGTAATTCTTCAACCGGCAGATATTCCGCCGGATCTGCCTGCCTTGATGCCTGTTGCTGTGAATCCTTTTTGGCTTTGTTGAGCCGCATTTTGTTCAACTCAGACAGTAAGGCCCGTTCATCAATTTGCAGCACATGGCTGCACTCCTTGATGAATACCGATGCCTTGATCGAGTCCGGGATTTTCGCAATGCTCTCCACTACTTCCCTGATCACATCTGCACGGCGTATCGGGTCGTTACCCGCTTCTTTGAGCAGGATACCCGTTTTATAAAGGATAAAGTCCTTTCGGTTTTTGTCGATGTGAGTTTTAAAAGCGCTGGTGCCTACAAGACGCACATAAGAGTCCGGGTCGTGTCCATCAGGAAATAAAACCACCTTCACATTTAGGCCTTCTTCCAGTATCATATCCAGTCCGCGCAGGGATGCCTTGATACCGGCCGCATCGCCATCGTACAATATGGTTACGTTTTTGGTAAAACGGCCAATCAGCCTTATCTGCTCCACCGTAAGCGAAGTACCTGACGACGCCACCACATTCTCTATCCCGGCCTGGTGAACGGAAAGCACGTCAGCATAACCTTCCACCAAATAGCAGTTATCTTCGTCCCTTATTGCCTTCTTGGCAAAATACAGCCCATAAAGAATATTGGATTTATGATAGATCTCCGATTCGGGCGAATTGACATACTTCGGAACATTCTTGTCATTCTTTAACGTGCGCCCGCCAAAGGCAATGACCCGACCTGTAAAACTGTGTATCGGGAACATCACCCGGCCCCGGTAACGGTCATACAGCGAACCGTTATCTCGCTTAACCGATAGACCTGTCTCTTCCAGGAACTCCTGCTGATAGCCTTCTTTCAGGGCTTTGCCCGTGAACGCTTCCCATTGATCAGGCGAGTAGCCCAGCTCAAACTTTTTGATGGTTTCATTGCTGAAGCCACGCTCTTTAAAATAGCTCAGGCCGATGTTTTGCCCCTCTTCCGTCTCCAGTAAACTCTCGTGGAAGAATTTGGCGGCGTAGCCGCTGACAATCATGAGGCTTTCGCGGTGATTTTCCTCTTCCCTGTTTTCGGATGATTCAACCGTCTCTTCAACCTCGATACCGTATTTTTTTGCCAGCCATTTCAAGGCTTCGGGGTAGGTGAATTTCTCCAGTTCCATCAAAAAGGTGACTGCCGAGCCGCCTTTGCCTGACGAAAAATCTTTAAAAATACCCTTGGCCGGCGACACCGTAAACGAGGGCGTACGCTCGTTACTGAACGGCGAAAGGCCGACATAATTGGCTCCCCGCTTTTTCAACTGCACAAACTCTCCCACCACCTCGACAATGTCGAGGGCTTCCATAATACGGTCGATGGTGGGTTTGGTGATCATAAAACAGCTTACAAATGTAGGGCAATCCGCCAATGTTGGCGGCTTTAATTTAGGAAATTTTTGCTTGCCTCCGCTTTAAAAAAGTAATAGCGATACCAGCCAATATAACAACACTGCCTGCTATTTCTTTGAATGCTAAACGTTCGCTCAGGAAAATCATAGCCCATAAACCGGCCAATATCGTTTGGCTAAGCAGGGCGATGGAAACCCGGGTAGCTTCCATGTGATTGATGGCATAGTTAATGGTGATCCACCCGGCCAGCTGGCAAACCAAACCCATACCCAGCAGGCAAAGCCAGGTTGAAGTTGAAAAATGGATCAGTTCGTTATGCTGAAAGCCACTGATGATCAGTAAAAACACACTTGCCCCGAGCATGTTGTAAAACATGAAGGTTACCGTTGTGATCCTTTGCAGAATGCCTTTGGTTATCATGATATAAATAGCATAAAACAAGCTGGCGATCAAAGCATAAACCAGCCCGATATTGAATTGCAGGTGCAGGATATTGCTAAAGCCTACCAGGATAACCATACCCCCGATCGCTACCCAGGTACCGACCCAAAACAACAAACCCGATCTTTTGCGTAATATCAGGAAGCTCAGCAACCCAACCCAAACGGGCGCCAGGTTAGCGATGAGAGTGGAGATCGTCGCGCTGATCTTGATCAGCGACAGGTTCCAAATGGCGATATCCGCACCGAAAACCACACCGCCGATCAAGGCAATTGCCAGGTCCTTGTAGCCAATTTTAAGCTTTTTGCCAAAGATGCAATACGGCGCCAGGAACAACCAGGCAATAAAAATGCGGTAAAACCCCGAAGCGACGGGCGCGGCCTCAGCAAGCTTAACAAATATTGGTGAAAAAGAAATGCATACAATGCCTATGATAAGGCTTAACCTGGGATTCATTTGCAGCAAACTTAAGCAAAACGGGTTTGAATAATGGCGCCGTTCAAATTTATTACTGCCTGTTTGTAGCAAATGTTTTGAACATGCCGTATATTGCTTAAACTAACCTTTTTCTTTGATGAAAAAAATTACCCTTATCTTATTGTCAGTTCTTGTATTTTTCAACTCATCATGCCGGCCCGATAAATGCTGTGTTTCGCCGCAACCACCAACAATTACCGCACAAAAAAATGGCGTTACCTGGCAGTTACCTATTGGTAGGGGTACTGTATCCAGCCTAAACCATATCTTTATCTGCACGGTGGGGCATCCATATCTTCCCAACGCTGCAGATTCATTAAGCATAAGTATGACCTACACTGGTGTCGGAAATTATACGGTGACCGACAACGATGTATCTTACGTGGTATTCTCAAATGGCAACAAGATCAAATACATACTGGATACTACATTTGACAATACGATCAACATCGTCCAATTTAATGTACCGTATAACCCGGGTACCACTAATCCTGACCCTACTGAATTGAAAGCCACCTTTAATTTAAAATTCACCGATCCGGCACATACAACCGGCGTTAGTCTGTTAAATGGGAAGTGCACGGCCTACCTGTCTAAACCAAATTAATAGCATTTTGTAGCAAATACCATCAAAGCACCGTATATTACTTAAACTAAACTTTTCTTTTATGAAAAAGCTTATTTACCTAATCCTTTTAGGCACGGCGCTGCTTTCAGCCTCCTGCTCAAAAAAACCGGTTTGTTGTGTATTACCGCAGCCCGTTGTTATGACCGCTCAGAAAAATGGGGTGGCCTGGCAATCAGTAATTGTACAAAGCACCCGGTCCAATAACAATATTAGTATCGTTGCCATGGATCTCGAAAATTCAACCAATTCTCCTAAAGATTCGCTCAGCATTAACCTGGCATACACCGGGTTAGGAAACTACTCTCCCACTGCTCAGCAGGTTGCTTACACAACTTTCGCAAACGGTGTGAAGATAAAATATGTACTGGATACCAACTTTTACAACAGGATCAGTATAACCGAATTCGCGGTTCAGCATAACCCGGCCACCACAAATCCAGATCCGACGGAATTGAAAGCCACTTTCACACTGAGATTTATTGACCCGGCGAACAACACAAGTGTCATGCTTTCGGATGGAAAATTCACTGCTTATTTATCTAATTAGTTGTATTTTTGCCGCTCGAATATTTTTATTTTATGAGCCAGCGGACAAAGATCAAAGCATTATTAGAGAGTGAACGGACCAATATAGAGGTTACGGTTAAGGGATGGATACGCACCTTCCGTAATAACCAGTTTATCGCTTTAAATGATGGCTCGACCAATAACAATATCCAGGTTGTGGTCGATTTTGAACATACTGATCCCAATCTTTTAAAACGCTTAACCACAGGCGCCGCCATCAGCATAGTTGGCGAACTGGTGCCATCCCTGGGTAAAGGGCAGAAGGTAGAAATTAAGGCTACACAAATAGAAGTATTGGGCGACAGCGATCCTGAAAAATACCCACTACAGCCAAAAAAGCATAGCCTTGAGTTTCTGCGCGAGATAGCACACCTGCGTTTCCGTACTAATACTTTTGGGGCCATTTTCCGCGTACGCAATACGCTTTCATACGCGGTACATACCTTCTTCCAGGAGCAGGGATTTGTTTATTTACATACGCCTATCATCACGGCTTCGGATGCTGAGGGCGCGGGCGAGGCTTTCAAAGTGACTAACCTTGATATGGCCAACCCGCCAAGGGTTGAAAATGGCGATGTAGATTACAAACAGGATTTCTTTGGCAGGGCAACAAACCTTACTGTCTCCGGTCAGCTGGAGGGCGAGCTTGGGGCGATGGCTTTGAGTGATATTTACACCTTCGGCCCAACCTTTAGGGCCGAGAACTCTAACACTACGCGTCACCTGGCCGAGTTCTGGATGATAGAGCCCGAAATGGCCTTTTATGACCTGGAAGATAACATGAACCTGGCCGAGGCCCTGCTGAAATATGTGATCAAGGAGGCTTTGGAAAAGAATGCAGAGGATATCGAATTTTTGAGTCAGCGTTTGGCCGAAGAGGAAAAACAAAAACCGCAAAACGAACGCTCGGAAATGAGCCTGACCGAAAAACTGCAATTTTGTTTAGACAATAACTTTGAACGCCTTACTTATAGCGAGGCGATAGACATATTGAAAGAATCGACCCCGAATAAGAAGAAGAAATTCCAGTATCTGGTGGAGGAATGGGGCACCGACCTGCAATCGGAACATGAGCGTTACCTGGTTGAAAAGCATTTCAAAAAACCGGTGATCCTGACCGATTATCCAAAGCAGATCAAAGCATTCTATATGCGCCAGAACGAACCTGACGCGCAGGGCCGCGAAACGGTACGCGCCATGGATATCCTTTTCCCGGGTATCGGCGAAATCGTAGGCGGATCGCAGCGCGAGGAACGACTGGAACGGCTGGAGCAGCGCATGGACGAAATGGGTATCCCGAAAGAAGAACTTTGGTGGTACCTGGATACCCGCCGCTTCGGTGCTTGTCCACATGCGGGTTTTGGTTTGGGCTTTGAGCGTTTGGTGCTGTTTGTTACCGGTATGGGCAATATCCGCGATGTGATACCTTTCCCAAGGTTTCCGAAGAATGCGGAGTTTTAAGACACAATTACACCGATTTTATAAAGATTACACTGATTATGCCCTCAAAAATGAGGGCTTTTTCTGTTCCGGTTCTATTATTCAAACAAATAGTTGATTTTTAGTTAAAAAATTCCTACTGATTTATAATTGATAACTATAGTTTATCATAATTTAACCAATACTTTGTATTTTAAGATATTTTTTCATAAGTTCAGGCTGAGATTTGGTTAAAACCCTACCATTAACAGGGTATGTTTCAACTTAAAACCCATTTATTATGAAAAATCTACCAGGAAAACTTACGAAAGAAGAAATGAAGAGAGTAACCGGCGGTGCAAGCTATATCTGGCAATGCCAGGAATTACCCGGCGAACCCTATTACTACCAGGTTTGCTCAGCAAACAATCCCGCTGTTCATTGCCAGTACAATACTTGTTATAACACCTTTACAACATGCACCAGTGCAACATATTGTCCATGATCAATAACTATTGATACCGTATCGCAACAATACCTATTATTAAATAACCTTTATGCCCGGTATCAGTGTTACTGATACCGGGCTTTTCTTATTCGATCCTATTCAGGGGTTCCCGGGGAATGCAAAGTTTTGATGACAGATTTATACTGATTCAGTAGATTGCACTAATTCCTATTATAGTTTACTATTGTAAAATCTGCGAAATCAAAATAATCATCTAAAATCTGTGATTCAGACATAATGCCGAAGATTGAGTTAATAACGATCATCAATGCTCCTGTCGAAACCTGCTTCGATCTTGCACGGAGCATCGATCTGCATATGGAATCGACCAAACAAACCGGTGAAAAAGCTATCGCGGGCAGAACCAGCGGCCTGATAGAATCAGGCGAAACCGTCACCTGGCGGGCAAGGCATTTTGGCATTTGGCAAACACTTACTTCAAAGATCACTGAATTTGATCAGCCGAATTTCTTTGCTGATGAACTGGTGAAAGGCGCCTTCAAAAGTTTCCGGCACGAACATTATTTTCTGGAGCGGAACAATCAAACGCTGATGAATGATGTGTTTACTTTTCAATCGCCATTTGGGATATTGGGCAGGTTATTCAATTGGCTAGTGTTGGAAAGATATATGACCAGGCTATTGATTAAAAGAAACGTAGTTATCAGAAAGACAGCCGAACAACCGAATCGGTGAAATCACAAACCAATCGGCGTAATCATCTTACCTGAAATTCACTATTATAGGCTTATGATCGCTGTAAGCACGCCAATCCGCATAGGCACCAACTTCGACATGTACTAATCTGTCCAGAAAATGCTTTGACGAAAAGCAATAGTCCATGTGATAAGGCTTATCCTCGTGACGGTAGAGAAAATAGGTTGGGTGAGCTTCTGATCCATGCTGCTGACCGTAAAAGTTATGGTAAGCACTATGGATATCCCGCTCAGCCAGGAATTTTACCAAAGTGGTGTGATTACCTTCCCGCTTCGGTTTATCCCATATCGAATTGCTGTTGAAATCGCCAGCCCAAATAGATAGGTTATGTTTCAATAATTTTTCATAATGGTGCACGGCTTTCCATATCTGCCCTACATATTGAAATTTCTTATCCCGCGGGTTATTGGCCCAAACAGCAAAAAGCATGAAATCGTTGTTGCCACCCGTAACTTTTATGGGGATAATGGTTTTAAATTCAGGATTATGGCTTTTATGTATCTTCAGCTTATAGCCATTATAAGCAAATACGCCGACACCCTTATGCGGGTTCTCGCCATGCCAGATGATGTCTGTTGGTTCGGGTAAGTCAGCGGGAAACTTTAGCCTTTCCGGATTTTCACACTCCTGTACCACGACAATGTCAGGTTGAAAAGCTAAAATAAATTGAGCTTTGTTCCTGTAAGCCATATTGCAGTTCCAGGTGATGATTTTCATTTTTAGGTGATTACACCGATTGGTTTTGGATTGCACAGACAATCAGCAAAATATAACATTAGCTCGGTTCAACTAATCATTAAAAAACTTGAATTCAAAAGGCTCATACGATACGCACTCATTTCGAACTTTTATATTTTTCTTCTCCATCTCTTCTTTTAATTGCATCCACGTTTTGCTCCATAAGGTGGCTGCAGGATATTTTACGCTCGTAAAATCGTTGCTTATTATCCTGAGTGTTACGGGCATTCTATTTCGCTGCTCAAACACTATTTCCCTAATATCAATCAAGGAATATTCGTTCTTTATCCAAAAAAAATGATAATTATTAACAAGCAGGGAGTTA
>Ga0157378_10006069_pt1 | contig 10587 bp, 10 predicted proteins | sample M65metaG_FD_115309 | JGI IMG/M metagenome (GOLD analysis project Ga0157378, IMG submission 115309) | Miscanthus rhizosphere microbial communities from Kellogg Biological Station, Michigan, USA - M6-5 metaG | ecosystem: Host-associated > Plants > Roots > Rhizosphere > Soil | place: USA: Michigan...
ACATCCTTCATTCCGCGGTGCACTTCCATCATCGGCTCGCCGAACAGACTTTGCGCGAAATCAGAGATCTTCGAGAAGATGTCGTCGATCAACGGCTGGTTCTCGGCGAGATGCTTCCGCCCTTCCTCCGTGATCTCGTAGATCTTCTTGCCGCCTTCCTCGGGCAGCACGCGCGCGTAGCCCAGATCCTCGAGCATCGTCAGCGTCGGATATACCGTCCCCGGACTCGGCGAGTACATCCCGCCAAAACGCTCCTCGATCTCCTTGATAATCTCGTAGCCGTGACGCGGCTTCTCGTCGAGCAGACGCAGAATCACGAACTTGAGATGACCCTGGTCGAACATCCGTCCGCCCCCAAACGGCCCGCCCCGCGACTTCCCCTTGCCGGCCCAGAATGCGCCCGGATCAAATCCGCCAAACCCGAAGCTTTCCGGCCTCATCCCGAACGCCCAGCCGAACCTGGGCCCACACTGCGACTCATGCATTTGCTCTAACCCTCGCGAGACACCCTTAACGCGCCAGCGAAGCGCCAGTCGGCGCCTCTGATATTACTGGCGATATATCTTACGGGCTCCAAAAGTTATATCTCCCGATATATCGCGTCAAGCCCACCCCCGTCCTCCGAAGCGGCCCCGGGCAGTTGTCGGACTCGGGCGCTTTCGCCGGTGTTCTTTGCGGGGCAGTTCTCAGTTCCCGGTTTGCATCTTGCCCTTCCAATCTCCCGCGACGCTCTCCGCATCGCCACGATCGAGGAGAATGCCCTGAACCTCGCCAACGCAACGACAGGCATGATCGCCGACTCCTATAGCGTCGCCCTCGTAATCCTCTCCATCGTCGTCGCCATCATCGGCGCCTACGTCGCGGTAGAAATTGCCCAGCGGATACGCGCCAGCGAAGGCCGCCGCCGCACTCGATGGATCAATGCCGGCGCGCTCTCATTCGCCCTCGGACTCTGGAGCATGGCCTTCGTCGGGATGCTCGCACTCCAGCCATCGGTTCCGACGTGGTACGATGTTCTTCTCCTCCTCGCATCCGTCATCGCCGCCGTCGTCGCCGCCGCAATTGCGTTCTTCATCCTGAATCGCGCCCGCGTGAGTCTCCCGATGCTGGCACTCGCCGGCATTCTGATGGGTGGCGCTATCGCCGGGATGTACTACACGGGAATGGCGGGGATGCGCACGGGCGGATCGATCATCTATGATCCGCGGATCCTCGGCGCGTCGATCGGGTTCGCAGTGGTCTTCTCTTTCCTCGCGCTTTGGACGACTCGCAAGCTTCTCGATGTCGATCCCGAAAATCGTTCCTTCGTCCGCCGTGCCGGGGCGGCACTCCTGCTCGCGGCACCAGCCGTTGGAATGCAGTACGCCGGCATGGCAGCCGCGCAAATCACGCGCGGCTCGTTCACCTGGAAACCGGGCGATGGTCTGCTCCTCGGCACGTTCCAGGTTGGACTGATTCTCTCGATCATCAGCATCATTCTCCTCATGTCCGCCTGGGGCGTGACACGATTCGAGCGCTGGAGCATTGCCACTCGAACAAAATTCGAGAGCCTTCTCCAGCTGTCGCCGCAGATCGTCTGGTTCGGTCAACCCGATGGACAAATCAGCTACTGCAATCCGTACTGGTACGACTATACGGGTTTCTCCGAGAGTCAGACGGTCGGTTACGGATGGACTGAGGCGATCCACCCCGAGGACCGCGACCGGGTCGTCCGGAGCTGGCAAAAGGCTGTCAAAGAAGGGCACGAATACGACGTGGAAATGCGGCTTCGGCACCAGGACGGCACTTATTGCTGGTTCCTGGCGAGAAGCCGCCCCGGCCGCGATGAGGCAGGCAACGTCAACGCCTGGCTCGGCATCGGCGTCGACATCGAAGAGCGCAAGAAAGCGGAAGAAGAAGCGTGGGCGGCCAGCCAGGCTAAATCGGAATTTCTCGCCAGCATGAGCCACGAGCTGCGCACCCCGCTCAACGCCATCGGAGGCTACGCCGAGCTGTTGGCGCTCGGGATTCGTGGCTCGCTCAACGCCGAGCAGGCGCAGGATGTCGCGCGCATTCGCCGCAGCCAGCAGCATCTGCTCACGCTCATCAACGACGTCCTCAATTTCGCCAAGGTTGATGCCGGGCAGGCCGAGTACCGTCTCACCGCCGTTCCCGTCGACGAAATTCTGAAAGACACCGAATCGATGATCGCGCCGCAGATTCTCGCCAAGGGTCTGCGCTACACCTACAAGGGTGGCGACAAGACAGCCTCGGTCCTTGCCGATCCGGAAAAGCTCCAGCAGATCGTGCTCAATCTTCTCAGCAACGCCGTGAAATTCACCGACGCTGGCGGCTCGCTCACTCTCACCGCTACACCGGCCGGCAACTGCATTGAGATCTCTGTCGCCGACACCGGAGCAGGCATCTCAGCCGAGAAGCTGGAAAGAGTATTCGACCCGTTCGTTCAGGCGGAGCGCCGCCTCAACCAGCCAGTGCAGGGTGTCGGCCTCGGGCTCGCCATCAGCCGCGACCTCGCGCGGGCGATGAACGGCGACATAACCGTAGAAAGCACGCTGGGAAAGGGATCGAAGTTTACGATCTCCCTGCCGCGGGCGCCCCGCGTCAATCCGGCTGATATCGCCGCGGCCACCGAGTCTGTTCGCGCTCGCGCGGAATCCGAGGAAGCATCGAAGACGCCGTCATCGGAAGGCACTCCGCCGGAAACAAGTCAGGTCGGCGCGCCGCAGTCCGACGCGCCGCAGTCCGAATCCGGCTTACCCGACCGCTCGCTTCAGGAAACTTCGCCGTCCTAGCATCCAGAAAATCGCCGTGATCACTATCAGGGCGATCACCACTATTCCCAACGGCATGTGCGGCGCACCGGGAGTGAGCGAAGCTCTCATTCCCTCCGCGACGTAAACGAGCGGGTTGATCAGCACCGCGTATTTCATCACCGGCACCGCGCTCAATCCCTGCCACGGGTAGTAAGCGCAGCCGAAGAAGATCATCGGCGCCAGGATCACTCCGAACATCAGGCCGATCTGCTGCGGCTGGATCGCCGTGCCGAGGAACAGACCGAGCGAAGAGAACGCCGCCGCCCCGAGAATGGTGATGAGCAGCACGTCGCCAAAATGCGCGAACGTGAGATCGGGAATCGGCCCCATGATCAGTCGCGCCACCGGCAGCACGAACAGCGCCGACACGATGCCCTGCAGCACTCCCGCTGTGATCTTCTCGGCGGCGACGAGCACGATCGGTATCGGCGCCAGCAGCCTGTCCTCGATTTCCTTGGTCCACCCGAAATCCTGCACCATCGGCAGAGCGACAGATTGAATGCTCGAAAAAGTGAGACTGATCGCCAGCACTCCCGGCAGCAGCGCCGTGGTATAGCCGCGGCCCATGAACCCCATCCTCGGCAACAGATAGCCGAACACGATGACGAACATCAGCGGCTGCAGTGTCGTCCGCAGCAGGAAGAACGGCAGCTCTCGCCGCGCGACTCGCATGTCCCGCCGCAGCAGCGCCAGGAAGATCGACGATGACCGTACTTCCGCGCGCGGCGCCGTCACGGCAATCGCCGCCGTCATCCGAGCTTCCTGCCGGTCAGCGAAACGAACAGCGTCTCCAGACTGGGTTGCAGGAGATGGATGTCGGTAACGGTCCTGCCCGTGCTCTCGGCCGCTTCGATCAGAGCCGGCAGCGTCTGTCCGCCGCGACTGCTCTGCACCCGCAGGAGTCCGTCGCTTGTTTCGACGTGGCTGACCCCGTCTATCGTCTCGGCAATTTTCGCCGCGGGCGCCGAGTCGCCGTCAAGAACGAGCTCGATCAGCGTTCCGCCGGGAGCCTTTGACTTCAGAGCACGCGGCGTATCGAGCGCCAGGAGCTTGCCACGATCGATGATGGCCAGCCGGTCGCAGAGGCGGTCCGCTTCGTCCATGTAGTGCGTCGTCATTACGATGGTGCGGCCGCGCCGGTGCAGATCTCGGAGAATCTCCCACAGATCGAGACGCGCCTGCGGATCGAGGCCGACGGTCGGCTCGTCGAGGAAGATGATTTCCGGCTCGTGCATCAGCGCGCGCACGATCATCAACCGCTGCTGCTGGCCCCCGGACATCTCGGACATCTTCGAGCCGGCCTTGTCGGAGAGTCCAAGCCTCTCCAGCAGCTCGTAAGCGCGCTTGGTCGCAACCTCGAACGGAATGCCGAAGTATGCGGCGTGGAATTGAAGATTCTCCAGCACGTTGAGACTCAGGTCCGCGTTCGGCCGCTGAGGAACGACGCCGATGGTCTGTCTGACCCTCACCGAGTCACCGACCACATCTGCGCCGGCGACGATCGCCTTGCCCGATGTTGGCAGCACCCGCGTCGTGAGAATCCCGATCGCGGTCGTCTTCCCCGCCCCATTCGGTCCGAGCAGCCCGAAGAACTCTCCCGCCTGGATATCCAGATCCAGCGATTCGAGCGCGACGACATCACCCACCGGCGGCGTCGACATTCCGGGCGGCCCAAACCGCGCAGCCTGTCCCGACGCGCCGCGTTTTGCCTTCCCACTCCCTTTGTAGACTTTGCGCAGAGCGCGCATCTCAATCGCGTTCACGACTGAATCTGGTTGGTCCTCAGGAGCCGATCGGATGCCACGTAGTCTTGAACTCGATGAAGTCCCGAATCTCGTAGACGCCCTGCGACTTGGCCGCGATCCAATCGAAGTCGTCGTCGCGCTTCCGCGCTCTCACTCTCTTGATGCTCTCCGCCGCGCCCAACTGGAGCTGCGTCTTCTCTGCCTGATTGACGACCGCGCTGACGCCGCGAATGTGCGTGTGCGTGGCAAATGTCGGCACCAGCTCCTTTCTGAAACCGGTGAGAATGTTCACGACTCCGCCAGGAAGATCCGATACCGCCAGCAGCTCGCCGAGCACAATCGCCGGATATGGAAACTCCTGCGATGCCAGACACACGCAGGTGTTGCCGGCGATGATGACAGGAGCGATCTGGCTCAGCAGGCCAAGCAGCGGCGCCGAATCATCGGCGATGATCCCGATGATCCCCATCGGCTCGGCCACCGTGAAGTTGAAGAACGGCCCGGCGACGGGATTGGTGTTCCCAAGCACCTGCTCATACTTGTCCGACCACCCCGCGTAATAAATGAGGCGGTCGACAGCGGCGGTGACTTCCTTGCGCGCGTTGGCCTTGGTTGAAGCGCCGGATACCACGAGCGCATCCGCCATCTCTTCGCTTCTCGACTCCAGCATCTCTCCGAGCCGATAGAGAATCTGGCCACGATTGTAAGGCGTGCGTTGCGCCCAGCCCGGTCCCGCTTTCGCCGCCGCCTCTACCGCGTTGCGGAGATCCTTACGCGTGCATTGCGGAATATTCCCGAGCAGCGCCGCATCCCGCTTCCCACTTCCCGCCTCGCGCACCGGGAAAACCCGCCCACTCTCCGAGCGAATGAACTGTCCGCCGACGTACACCTTCGGGGTCTGCGTAACAGGAATGCGCGCCATGCTAGACCACCTTCCCGTAATCCATGAGCCCCTGTCGGCCGCCTTCACGCCCGAAGCCGGATTCCTTGTAGCCGCCAAAGGGCGACGACGGATCGAACTTGTTGAATGTGTTCGCCCACACCACGCCGGCCTTGAGCAGCGTGCTCATCTTGAGAATGCGCGAGCCCTTGTCGGTCCACACACCGGCCGACAACCCGTACATGGTGTTGTTCGCCTTCTCGACGGCTTCCTCGAGCGTCCGGAAAGTCAGCACGCTCAAAACTGGTCCAAAGATTTCTTCGCGGGCGATGCGGTGGCTCTGCGTCACACCGGTGAACACCGTCGGCTTGAAGTAGTAGCCGCGCGCCGGAAGCTGGCATACCCCCGACTGATACATGTCCGCGCCGGCGGCAACACCAGAATCCACCAGCTCGGAGATGCGATCGAGCTGCGCCCGCGAGTTGATCGCGCCGACGTCGGTGTTCTTGTCCAGTGGATTCCCCACTCTCAGCACGTCGATACGGCTCTTCAGCTTCGCCACGAACATCTCGGCGATTGATTCCTGAACGAGCAGACGACTGCCCGCACAGCAGACGTGTCCCTGATTGAAAAAGATTCCGTTGACCACACCCTCGACCGCCTGATCCACCGGTGAATCATCGAAGACGATGTTCGCCGCTTTGCCACCCAACTCCAGCGTCAGCTTTTTGTCGGTCCCGGCGAGCTGGCGCATGATGATCTTGCCGACCTCGGTCGAACCCGTGAACGCAATCTTCGCCGCGGTCGGATGGGTGACGACGGCCGCTCCCGTCTCTCCCGCCCCGCAGACGATGTTCACCACTCCCGCCGGCAGCTCCGCCTCCTGCAACAGCTCGGCGAACTTGAGCGCTGTAACCGACGTCGTCTCGGCAGGCTTGAGAACTACGGTGTTTCCCATCGCCAGCGCCGGCGCAATCTTCCACGCCAGCATCAGCAGGGGGAAGTTCCACGGAATCACCTGGCCGACCACGCCGAGCGGGACGATCGTCGCACCCGGCACCGCGTACTCGATCTTGTCCGCCCAGCCCGCGTGGTAGAAGAAATGAGCGGCCGCCATCGGGACGTCGAAGTCGCGCGATTCCTTGATTGGCTTTCCGCCATCCATCGTTTCCGCGACGGCAAACTCCCGCGCCCGATCCTGAATGAGCCGGGCGATGCGATAGAGATACTTCCCGCGCTCGGCGCCAGGCAGCTTGCTCCACGCACCGAATGCCCTTTGCGCTGACTGGTAGGCGGCATCGACGTCGGCCTGATTTGCCAGTGCGATCTGGGCGAGAGTCTCCTCGGTGGCCGGATTTATCGAATCGAAATATTTGCCAGACTTCGGCGCCACGAATTTCCCGCCGATGAAGAGATCGTACTTTGGCTTGAGCTTCGGATCCGCGGTCTCGGGAGCGGGATCGTATTCCCACAGATCGCCGAATATGAGTTGCGGGATGGTGCTCGATCCCGTCGCGCGCGTGACAGCCCTGGTGGATGTCATATCAGTAGCTCTCGGCTGCCTCGGTGAAGTAGTAAGGCGCCTGGTAAGCGCCGGTCTTTTCCTTTTCGATCTGCCGCAGCAGATCGTTCAATAGTGAGCTCGCCCCGAACCGATAACGACTCGAGTTGAGCCAGGCATCACCGAGCGTCTCCTTGACGGCGACGAGATAGTGAAGCGCCTGCTTGGCGGTGCGTATGCCGCCCGCCGGCTTCATCCCGATGGCAACGCCCGTCGCCAGATAGAAATCCCGGATCGCCTCGATCATCACCTGGGTGTTGGCGAGGGTCGCGCTGCCTGATGCCTTCCCGGTGCTGGTCTTGATGAAATCGCCGGGGCGAATAGCCTGCATCGCCAGGAAAGACGCCGCGCGAATGTTGTCGTAGGTGTCGAGCTCGCTCACTTCCAGAATGACTTTGAGCTGCGCGTCACCGCAGGCTTCGACCACTGCGCTGATCTCGTCCTGAACGGCGTTGAACTCGCCGGAAAGGAAGAGACCGCGATTGATCACCATGTCGATCTCGTCGGCGCCGTCGGCGACCGCGGTTCGCACTTCTTCGAGGCGAAGCGGAAGCGGACTCTGTCCCGACGGAAACGCGGTAGCAACCGATGCAACCTTGATCGGAGTGTCCGCCAGCCAGCGGGCCGCGTCCTTGACGAGAAATGGATAGATGCAGACGGCGGCAACCGGTGGGACATCGGGATCAGCGCTGGGACGACGGGCTTTCTGGCACAGCGATGCCACTTTCCCCGGCGTGTCCTTCCCCTCGAGTGTCGTCAGATCGACCATCGACACCGCCGTCTTCAATCCCCACAGCTTCGAGTTCTTCTTTATGCTGCGTGTGGTGAACTTTGCGACGCGCTCCTCGATTCCGACCTGATCAACGGTGCCGATCTCGTCGAAAAGCTTGCTGAAGCTGGTGCGTGTGGTGGCGGGCATGGGTCCCTCTAATATCGCCCGCTGAATCAGCCATTACAACGACAGAACAGCCACGGTTGGGCATCCATTTCCCCCATTCCGACCACCTGCCCGGCGCAGTTACTTTGGCATTATGTCCGATGCGCGTCCTTTCGCGGTTCTCTTCGATCTCGACGGCACGCTAGTCGATTCCATCGCCCTCCTGCTGGCCTCGATGCGGCACACGTTCGAGGGCCGCGCCCGCCAACCCAGCGACAGTGAGTGGATCGAAGGAATAGGCACTCCGCTGCCAAAGCAGCTCACTCCGTACATCGAGTCCGACGAGGACAGAGAGCGGCTGATCAACCGCTATCGCACGTTCCAGATGGAGCATCACGACCGCCTGATGGCGAGATACGAGGGCGTGATCGACACCCTTGCCCTCCTCTATCAGCGCGGTCACCCGATGGGAATCGTGACGAGCAAGGGCAACGCGATGATGGACCGCGGACTCAAGTTCATCGGCGCCGACGACTACATCGAAGTCGCCATCGGCTACGACTCCGTTCACATCCACAAGCCCGATGCGTATCCGGTGAAGGCAGCGCTGGAGAAGCTGGAGTACGGCGCCCATGAAGCCGTGTTCGTGGGAGACTCTCCCCACGACATCAAGTCAGGCAACGCGGCGGGAGTGATCACCATTGCTGCCCTCTGGGGGCCCTTCACGAAGTCCGCTCTGGAACCGCACCACCCGTCCTATTTTCTGGACGACATCAAACAGTTGCCGCCCCTGTTGGATCGAATCGCAGCGCCAACTGCGGGGTAATATATTTCGCACGTTCGATCCTTTTCGGAGTCATAACAAAATGGGTGTCTCGTATCAGACGGGAACGCTGGTCCGTACCGGCGAAGAAAGAGCGACTCTAGTCCGCCGCACTTACTCGCTGGTTCTGGTCAGTGTGCTGGTGACCGTTGTCGGCGCGACCTTCGGTCTTTCACAGCCGCAGTTGATGCAGGCTGTGGCGCAGCATCCCTTCATCGCGTTCTTCGCTTCGTTGGCGCCGCTGCTCCTGGCGACACGCAAGAAGACCGATTTCCCGTTCAACATCGGCTTGGTCTTGCTCTTCAATTTCGTGATGGGCGTGATCATCTCGCCTGCGCTCTTTTTCTACAGCAGGCAGCAGCCCGGCCTCATCGGCCAGGCGGCAATCCTGACGATTGGCGCCTTTGGACTCCTTACGATCTACGCCTTCGTGAGCCGCCGCGACTTCAGCGCGTGGGGCAGCTTCCTGATCGTCGGGCTATGGGTGCTGATCGGAACGATGTTCCTGAACATCTTCTTCCGGAATCAGGCAGTCGATCTGTGGCTGGCGTCGGTAGCCGTCCTTCTGTTCAGCGGCCTGCTCGTCTTCGACACCTGGCGCTTGCGCAACGTCTTCGGCCCCGATGAGTACGTGGGCGCTGCTGTGCAGATCTATCTCGATCTGCTCAACATCTTCATGGCCGTTCTTCGCGTGATGGGCAACCGGCGGAACTAGCTCCCTTTCTCACCAACCCGTTCGATCTGCCGCGCCATCTCAAGATCCTTCTGCGTAATCCCACCCGCCGAGTGCGTGCTGAGGCTGCAGATTACCTTGGTGTAGCGGATGTCGATGTCGGGGTGATGGTCCGCGGCTTCCGCCGCTTTGGCCACTGCGCTGACGAAGTCGATCCCATCCAGAAATTTCCGGAACTGGAAAGTCTTCGTGATTACATCGCCGCGCCGGCTCCAGCCCTGTAGGGACCCCAGCTCGCGCTGAATCGCAATGTCGGATAAGCGCTCATCCATCCTGTCGATTCTCCGGGCAAGGCATCTGGCGAACAAGATACGTTCGCGGGCTATCGGCGCAATGTTGGTCGCCACCACCGGACTTCTCGTCGTACCGGCGATGCCGGGACTGGCGGCGGCTCAATCCAGTATGCCGCCGCTTTCCGGACGCGCCAGGCTGAGCCCGTCGAGTGAAGACGCGAACGATCACAATTGGAAGCGCTTCGCCTTTGGATTCGGCGCCAGCATTCTCGCTCATGAGGGCGCGCACGTTCTCAGCTCGTTGCTCATGGGCTATCACCCGTATTACGCGTTCGATCACGGCCGCCCGACGGTCTACTCGGGAATCAACAGCGAAGCCGAGCCACACAAGCAGTTCATTTTTTCGGCCTCGGGCCTCACCACGCAGGCGATCATCAACGAAGCAATCCTCGACATCCCGCACGTCGGTGGCGGACCGATCGAGCGTGGCCTCCTGGCCGGCGGCATCGGGACCACTCTCTTCTACATCACACTCGGCCGCAACGCTTCGGTGAGCGATATCACTTACATGGCCCGCACGTCGTCGCTGTCCAAGACCCAGATCTCCCTCATTTTCGGCGGCGTCTCCGCCATCCAGGCGCTGCGAATTTCGCGTGATCCCAAATACGACCACTTCTTTATGAGGCCGGGGGGAGATGGACTGGAAGTTGGGTTTAGGTACTGACCGCGCGGGAAGACTACCAGCCAGTAGCTGCCAGTCTTCCGTATGCACTTCCCATCCTCCGATCTTCGGGCTATCTTCGGGTATGAAGTCGATGGACCCGAGTCTCTTTGGCGCGGCGTACGAGAAGGCCTCCCGCCAGTTGCCGGTGATCGGCGAGCAGAAGGACATCCGCTATTACTCCTCGCCGGCGAAGAGCGT
>Ga0157378_10006074_pt1 | contig 10583 bp, 9 predicted proteins | sample M65metaG_FD_115309 | JGI IMG/M metagenome (GOLD analysis project Ga0157378, IMG submission 115309) | Miscanthus rhizosphere microbial communities from Kellogg Biological Station, Michigan, USA - M6-5 metaG | ecosystem: Host-associated > Plants > Roots > Rhizosphere > Soil | place: USA: Michigan...
CGAGATCGTGAAGGGTCTCAACGTCAAGGAAGGTGTCTCGTTTCTTCTCGCCGAGCAGAACACCAATATGGCGCTCAAATATGCCAGCCACGGATACATCCTCGAAAATGGCCGCGTGGTGATGGACGGCGAGGCGCGGGCGCTCGCTGCAAATGAGGACGTCAAGGAATTCTATCTTGGCGTCGCCGGGGACAAGCGCAAATCATTCCGCGATGTGAAGCACTACAAGCGCCGCAAACGCTGGCTCGTTTAGGCAATGACCCTGAATGATCTGCCCTCGTTGAGCGGTCCAGAGCAAATGTAATGGAGGGGCCGACCCTTTTCTACGCTGGTCGATGGCTGGATTTGGCACGAAACGACCAACGGGGCAGGTCTGGCAATGTCCGTTGATCGGGGTAAACCGGTTTGCAACGTTGGGTCGGTTGGTGACGGCTGGCAAGGGTCGTCGCGTGTTGGTGCGGTCACGGATTTGCAAGGGGTGTGGTTGACCTGGTGTTGATTTTCTTGGGAATGCAGGATTCGGTCCCGATTGATCGCGATGCTGCGGCGGAATTTGGCCCGGCGAAAACGGGTATGTCGGGGTGATTTATAGGCTTCAGACTGCGAAAGGGCTCGACCGCATCTGCTGCGTTTGGTGGGACGAACGAAAGTCAACAATGTCCCGGCCGCCGCAATGCGGACATTGGGCAAGTCAGGATGCGGAACAACGCTTTCATAACAATTCGAACGAGGATAAGGAAGGGACCGATCCACCCGGGAGGAACCAATGTCGAGAATCGTCAGGCAACTAGGTCTTTTTTTCGCAACCGCGCTTTTCGTCGGAGCGCTGGTTGTGACTGCGCAGGCGAAGGACAAGGTCAAGGTCGGTTTCATCGGACCGTTGACCGGCGGCGTTTCAGTCAATGGGATCGGCGGTCGAAACTCCGCCGAACTAGCCGTTAAGCTGCGCAATGCCGATGCGAAAGCGACATACGAATACGAGCTCGTTGTGCTTGATGACGAATGCAAGCCGAACGTGGCCGTGCAGGTCGCCACCAAGATGGCGGCGGACAAGGAAATCATCGCCGGGGCGACGCATTATTGCTCCGCCACAGCGATCGCTACCGTCGACATTTATCACAAATTCGGCTTCCCCATCATCGTGTGGGGCGCAGTGCTGTCGGACATCACCTACCGGAACAAGTATGCGGAGGTGCATCGCGTCAACGGTACCATGATCGACCAGAACGACGTCAATGCCGAACTCATCTCTAAACTCGGTTTCAAGACCGTCGCGGTGATCCACGACACTACCGATTACGGCAAAGGTCACAATGCGTATTTCAGCAAATCTCTTGCCAAGCTGGGTGGCAAGATCGTCGGCACGTTCGGTGTCACCTCAGACCAGCAGGACTTCACCGCCGAACTTACGCAAGTCAAGGCACTGAATCCGGAGGTGATCTATTTCGGCGGGCTTACACCGATCGGCGTGCGTATCCGCTCGCAGATGGACAAGCTCGGTATCAAGGCTGTGTTCGATGGCACCTCGGGTATAGTGTCGGATGCTTTCATCCAAGGGCTCGGACCGCTTGCCGAAGGCGCACTCGCGTTCCGTGAAGGCGCTTCGACCGAGAAGCTGCCGGGCGGGAAATTTTTCCTGGAGAAGTATGCCGCACAGAAGTACGACAATCCGCCAGAAGCTTACGGCGCTTTCTCTTATGCTGCTATGGACCTGATCCTCGACTCAATCGAAAAGGTCGGACCGGATCGCAAGAAGGTCATCGCGGAACTGGCCAACGTAAAAGACCGCGACTCGATCATCGGCAAGATCACGTTCGACGATCACGGCCAGAATACCGTGGCATTGATCACCAAATATGTGGTGCAGGACGCCAAGTTCGTGGAGTGGGAGGACAGCGAATACGCCTCGGGCAAGCGCAAGCTTCCCGGACAGAAATAGCCGACAGCGGGACGGGCGGCACCAGCTCCCGTCCCGCTTCCGCCTTCGCGGTCCGCACAGGATCAGAAAACATGGACGTGGGGCTCCTCTCGCAATACATCATGAACGGTCTCATGCTCGGCATGATGTATACGCTCGTCGCGGTCGGCTTCACGCTGTTCTTCGGTGTGCTCGATATCATCAAGTTCTCGCATGGAGATGTGCTGACGGTCGGCGCCTTCACTGGGCTGGCGACCTATATAGGACTGCGCTCGGTCGGGGTCAGTTCCACCCCGCTGTTGCTGCTTGCGGTACTGGTCGTCGCGATCCTCGCCATGGCGGCGCTCGGCATGCTAATCGCGCGCTACCTGGTGCTGCCGCTGCGCTCCGCGCCGGCGCTCAACACACTGCTGATCACGTTGATGCTCGGCACAGTGCTGCGCGAAATGGTTCGGCTCTTCTACCCGCAAGGCGCCAACCCGAAGCCGTTCCCGGCCTTGCTTCCAACTGATTCAATTAACCTCGGCCAGTTCAATCTCCGGCTCGACAACGCCATGATGCTGGCGACCGGCGTCGCGATCATCGTCGGGCTGCGGCTTTTGCTCAACCGCACCAAGCTCGGTCTCGCCATCCGCGCGGTGGCGCAGGATGAAGAGACCGCGCGAACGATGGGTATCAACTTCACCGCCGTCGTGCTGATCACCTTCGCGATTGGGTCGGCCCTGGCCGCCATCGGTGGCGTGATGAACGGCCTCTATTACAACGAAATTAACTTCGGCATGGGGCTGCTGCTCGGCGTGATCGGCTTTTCCGCCGCGATCATCGGCGGGCTCGGGAACATCTACGGCGCTATCCTGGGCGGCTTCCTGTTCGCGGCGTTGCAGACCCTCGGCGCCGTCGCGCTGCCGTTTGCCAGCGCCTACAAGGACGTGTTTGCCTTCACCGTCGTGATCGCGCTAATGGCCTGGCGCCCGACCGGGCTGATTCAGGAAAAAATCAGTGAGCGGGTCTGAGCGCATGCCGGAAGTCATGCAGGAACCGCAGGCTCCCTTGTTGCCGGGCGTTGTCGCTGTGGCGTTCTCGACCGCCTATCTGATCGCGTTGCTGGCTGTCGAAATGCAGCCGCTCGTCATTGGCCTGCTGGCATTCGGCATCGTCGCCGTGCTCGCCGCCCATTACATGGACTGGCTCGATCCGGTAAGCCGAAGTTTTGCCGAGCGCGAGGGTGTGCTCAGCGCATACGCAATCCTCGCCGCCTGCGTGGTGGCGGCGTTCTTCCACGACAATCATTTCGTGCTGCTGTTGTTCGTCACCGTGTTGCTCTATGCTGTGGCGACGCTCGGGCTGAATATCGAATTTGGCTATGCCGGCGTGCTTAACTTCGCGGGTGCGTCGTTCTTCGGTATCGGCGCTTATACCTCGGCGGTGCTCAATACCTACACTGCCGTGCCTCACCTCCTGGTACTGCTGATTGGCGGGACGCTTGCCGCCCTGATTGGTTCGCTGCTGCTGCTCCCGGTGTTGCGCACGCGCGGCCATTATGCCGCGCTGGTCACCATCGCATTTGCGCTGCTGCTCAAGACATTCCTGGAAGTCAACGACGTGCTCGGCGGGCCACAAGGTATGCAGGTCAAGGGCATGAGCATCCTCGGCTGGTCGTTCAACGACAATTTCGAGATCGGTAGGATCGAGATGTCGTTCTACCTCAACTATTTTGTGATCAGCATGCTGCTGCTGTGCAGCACCTTCGTCCTAGTGCGGCGGCTGGAACGGTCATGGATCGGGCTCAACCTCGATGCGATTCGGCTCGATGAGACCGCAGCGAGTTGCTTCGGACTGGATATCGCGCGCTGGAAGATCACCGCCTTCGTGCTCGGTAATTTCGTTATCGGCCTCGCCGGCGCGCTCTTCGGAATGGTCGGTGGCTTCGTTGCTCCCAACAACTACACCTTCGCCGACTCGCTGATCATGGTCTCAATCCTGCTGCTCGGAGGCATAGGCAACCCATGGGGCGTGGTGGTAGCCACCTTCATCGTCCTGGTCTTGCCTGAGAAATTGCAGACCATCCAGGAATACCGATTCCTCCTCTATGCCTTGATCGTGATTGTGGTGCTGCTATTTCGTCCCGAGGGGCTGCTGCCGCGGCCGGTGCGGCGTTATTTTCCCCGGGGGCGGGCATGACCTATTTGCTGGAGGCTCGCGAATTGACCCGAAGATTTGGCGGCGTCGTGGCGCTGGACAATCTTGATCTTGCCGTCGTGCCTAACGAAATCATCGGCCTGATCGGACCCAATGGGTCGGGCAAGACAACATTTTTTAACGTCGTCACCGGAATATACGGCGCGCACGGCGGCTCCGTCACCTTCGACGGCGCGGACATTACACGCGCCCCGTCGCGCGCCATCTATAACGCCGGCGTTTCCCGCACCTTTCAGCGCTCGCGGTTATCGCTGCCGTTGTCGATCTTCGACAACATCATGATCGGCAACCACAAGCGGCTCAATCAAGGGCTCTGGTTCAATCTAGTCCGGCGCGGCCAATTCAAGCGCGAGTTCGAGGTCAATTATGTGGCAGCCCGCACGCTCATCGAAGTGTTCGAGCCGCAGCTTGCTGAGCGGATGCTCGAACCGGTCGCCGGGCTGCCGATGATCGACCGACGCCGCATCGAGATCTGCCGCGCGCTGATCAGTCAGCCAAAGCTGCTCTTGCTGGACGAACCGTCAGCCGGAATGACGCATGACGAGACCAAGGAATTAATGGACGACATTCTGCAGGTCCGCGATCTCAATCGGAACCTCACCATCGTTATCGTTGAGCACGAAATGGGATTGATCGAGCGTATCACCGACCGTTGCGTGGTACTCAATTTCGGCCGCAAGATCGCGGAAGGGCCGTACCGTCAGGTCGCCGTCGACCGACAGGTGCAGGAAGCCTATCTGGGGGTGGAGTAATGACCGGCCGATTGGAAATCGAGGGCGTCTACACCGCTTATGACAAGGCGGATGTGCTCGAAGGCATCTCACTCAAGGTAGAGCCTGGGCGCATCACCTGCCTGCTCGGTTCCAACGGCTCCGGCAAGACTACGCTGATCCGCTCGATCCTGGGGCTGACGCCGCCGCGTGCGGGCAATATTGCATTTGACGGTCAGGACATCACCGCGCTACCGACCCACAAAGTCATCGCCGCGGGCGTGGCCTGCATCCCGGAAGGCCGCAAGGTCTTTCCCAAACTTACGGTCGAGGAGAATCTGCGGCTTGGTGCCTACCAGGAACCCTCGGATGTAGTTACCCAGGAGCGTATGGCGGAAATCCTTCGCTTGTTCCCGCGCCTCTCCGAACGCCGGATGCAGCTCGCCGGCACCATGTCGGGCGGCGAGCAGGCGATGGTCTCGATTGGTCGGGGCCTGATGCGAGCGCCGAAATTGCTGCTGATCGACGAGCCTTCGCTTGGCTTGTCGCCGATCCTCGTTAAGGAGAACTTCAACATCATCCGCAAGATCAACGAGCGTGGCATTTCCATTTTTCTTGTGGAGCAGAACGTGCATCAAACGCTTGCCATCTCCGACTACGGATATGTCTTGTCCAAGGGCAGGGTGGTGATGGAAGGCAAGCCAAGCGAGCTCGGCAAGACCGAGGAAGTTCACCAAGCTTATTTTGGCTAAGTCACCAGCCCTCGATGTAACGCGAAGTGTGCCCACGAACATATGAAAAGTCTCGTGGGCAACGGCAAGATGATCGGCAACTGGAAAAGCTGGCTTTCGCGATGGCCAAAGTACAAGCAGCGGGGGCATTATCGCCCGGGATTTAACTACGATATGGGTCGCTCGCTGAGAGTGCTCCTCACTACTCGTCCGCGCCGACGAGGTGATCGAATAGAGCTTTCTTGCTGCGATGCATGAGTCCGTTTGTGGCACGAAACGGACCTCCGCGAATGTCCGTCCAATGTCCGCTTTCGAGGGGTGAAGCAGACATCCCGCCGCGAGGTCGCGACTTCCGGCTTTGACCCACAACAGAATCCAGAGACCGATTCTATCGCCGGGCGGATGGCTACCGCGCGGCAAAAAACCGATGGCCCGCTCGGATGTCTCGCGCCACAGGTGAGGTAGTTCACACCAAGATGAAGTGGGCAGGGATAAAATGCCCATGCCCACCGGGCGTGAAACAACACGCCATCGCGTGGATGAAAAAAACGGGAGTCTTACAATGAAATCCGTTTTAGAGCTGGCGGCAGTACCTTTGCTGGTCGCGCCAGCGCGTGCCGATGTCGTCACCGATTGGAACGTGACCACCAATGCCCTGGTGGCCAAAGACGTGGGCAACAATCCCAAACTGCGCACCCTAGCGATGGTGCATGTCGCGATGTCCGACGCGATCAACACGGTGCAAAATCGCTACACCCGCGTGATCGCGACGCTTCCGGTCGCACAGGGTGCGTCGGCCGAGTCTGCGGCCGCGACGGCCGCGCGGCAGATCCTCACCCAGATCTACCCGGAACAGAAAGCCAAGATCGAAGAGACCTACGCGGCATCGCTGAAGGCGATCCCGGACGGGCCCGCCAAGACCGAAGGCATCAAACTGGGTATGGAGGTGGCCGAGGCGGTCCAGGCCGACCGCGCTAACGACGGCACCAACGCCCCCGACACCTACCGGCCGCACACGACCCCTGGGGCCTAGGTGCCGACGACGCCGCCGCTGTGGGAGCAATATGCGCGCGCGAAGCCGTGGGCGCTGAAGAGCGCCGACCAGTCCCGGCCTGGCCCGCCGCCGGCACTGTCGAGCGCGGAGTGGGCCCGCGACTACAACGAGGTCAAGAGCCTCGGCGGCATCAAGAGCACGGCGCGTACTCCTGAGCAAACCGAGGCCGTGAAGTTCTGGGATAATGTCAATTTCGGCCCCGCGTGGCAGGCGGCGGCGCGCGAGCTCGCGATGAAGCAAGAGATGCCGCTCGCCGAATGTGCCCGCCTGTTTGCGCTGCTCAACATGAGCCTAGCGAATGCCTACATCGTTAATTGGGACGCCAAGTACACCTACAACTTCTGGCGGCCCGTCACCGCGATCCGCAATGGCGACCAGGACGGCAACGATGCAACCGAGCGCGATGCCGGCTGGACCTCGTTCAACCCGACGCCGATGCATCCCGAATACCCCTCGCAGGCGACCATCAACGCAACGATCGCGTCGGCGGTCCTGGAATCGGTGTTCGGCCCCGTGAAGGCCATTCCGTTCACGGCGACCGATGTCCGGGATCCGATGCGAACGCGGCAGTTCGCCAGCCTAGCCGATATGGCTGAGGAGCAGAAGAATGTCCGCGTCTGGGGCGGCGTTCACTATAGATTCGCGATCCGCACCAGCGATGATGTGGGCCCAAGGGTCGCGGCCTACATGATCGAGAACACGCTCAAGCCGACGCGTTGACTCGGCTCAACGCGAAGCCCCGGATGCGAATCCGGGGCTTTCACCGATGTCCGAATGTCGCACCTTTGAGACATGCTCACTGGCCCAGACGACGTCCGTTTACAGGGGAAGACCGGAAGCCATCGACGGAGGGCCGGACCGACGCGATTGACCCGAAGCGGACATTTGCCCTAGCCCCGCATTCACCCGCTATGCTTTGATAGGATGGGTAATGACTATTGGGGGGACACCTTGGCAGGTGACCGCGTAGAACGGCGATTGGCGGCGGTAATGGCGGCCGATGTCGCAGGCTATTCCCGCCTAATGGGTGCCGATGAAGTTGGTACCCTCGCAGCCCTAAAGGCGCTGCGCCGTGAGATTGTCGATCCCGCCATCACGGAATATCGAGGTCGCATCGTCAAGACGACCGGTGACGGCATGCTGGTCGAGTTCGCGAGCGCCGTGGATGCCGTATCCTGCGCAATGACCGTGCAGGGCAAAATAGCGGAGCGCGAGGGCGCCATCTTGTTCCGCATTGGCATCAACATCGGCGATATCATCATAGACGTTGATGATATTTTTGGAGACGGCGTCAACGTTGCAGCACGCGTCGAGACCGAGTGCGAACCGGGTGGCGTGTGCCTGTCCGGCAGCGCGTTCGAACAAGTCAGGGGTAAAACGAATTTCTCGTTCGACGATCTCGGCGAGCGATCTCTGAAAAACATTGACCGACCGGTGCGGCTTTATGCGGTTAGCCCCGCATCAGCGCAGACAGCAAGCGCGCTCACCAGCCAGGCCCGCCAACCGCTCGCCCTGCCAGAGAAGCCTTCCATCGCCGTCCTGCCATTTCAGAATATGAGCGGTGATTCCGAGCAGGACTATTTTGCCGACGGTATGGTGGAGGACATCATCACTGCGCTGTCGCGGTTCAAGTCCCTGTTCGTCATCGCCCGCAATTCGAGTTTTGCCTACAAAGGAAAATCACCGGACATACGTCAAGTCGGTCGTGAACTTGGCGTTCGCTATGTTCTCGAAGGGAGCGTGCGCAAGGCCGCGAACCGGCTGCGAATTACCGCCCAGTTGATCGATGCGGCGAGCGGAGCGCACACATGGGTCGACCGCTTCGACGGGGCGCTGCAGGACGTGTTTGAACTTCAAGATGACGTGACGGAGAAAGTCGTCGGAGCCATTGCACCGCGGATGGAGCGCGCCGAGATCGTGCGCGCCCGGCGACGGCCGCCTGGCAATACCGACGCCTACGATTGTTATCTCAGAGGCCTGGCTTGTCTTTCCCCCGTGACGGTAGACGGCATGGAGCGGGCACTGGTTTTTTTCACGGAGGCGAGCGCCCTCGATCCCGACTACGCGTCCGCCTACGGGATGGCGATGTTCTGTCACGCCAATCGCTTCGGCTTCGGCCTGACGGAGGACGTTGAGTACAGGAGAGGCCAAATCGTGCGACGTTGGCAGTTGGTTGCGCGCGTTGGGAACGACGATGGCGTGGCTTTGGGGCAGGCTGCGTGGGCGGTGGCCTTTGCGCTGCGCGATCTTGTATCCGCAAGACAACTAATTGACCGCGCCCTTGAGCTGAACCCCAACCTTGCGACGGCATGGACAAGCAGCGGCTGGATCTGCGTTTGGGAGGGCAAACCTGAGCTGGGGTTGGAGCATCTCCGGCGTGCCGAACGACTTGATCCCGGCACTATCGGCTATGCGGCCTCAAGTCTGTCGGCCATGGCCCACGCGTGTTACTTTCTGGGCCGATATGAAGAGGCTCTAGCGTTGGCGGACCGTCTCGTGCAGCACAACCCGACTGCGCATCCTGGTTTGCGGATCGGCGCTGCCAGCGCGGCGTTGGCAGGGCGAAGCGAAACCGCGCATCTGCTGGCTATTCGCCTACAGAATCTCGATCCAACATTCCGGATTTCCCGTCTTCGGGAATATGTAGGGCCCTATCGGGACCCTTCATTCTTGGAGAAATATGCCAAAGGCCTGCGCTGCGCGGATGTCCCCGAATGAGCCTCGCGCCGCGCAATGTTTGTCCGCTACTGGCACGAAACGGACCAACCGGGCCTGTCTGATGATGTCCGTTGTTAGGGGTAGATCGGAAGTGGCGCTTCGAGGCCGTCAGGACCGGTTTTGACCCGATTCAGACATCGTGTGGGGACCCACTCACTCGATCACTTCGGGGGTCCCGAGGCTTGGCTTGCCGGTCGGGGGCCGAGTTCTGAAACCCGTGCCCGTGGCTGATCCCCTGTCTCTGAATGTGACGGGCATAGGTGGCATTCAATTTCGCTTCAGCGGCGGCCGCCCACGAATTGTCTTTCGCTGTCATGCTGTTCTCCGGGCCGACCTTCTTTGAGCAGAAACGATGTGCCCGTGGCGACGGATCGACCAAAAGATCACTCGCTTGCGCTTGTCGCGCGTTTTAGAGTCACCACAGCAGTACCCCCACCGGTTGCCGGTGTAGGATTCTTATACGTGAGCTCATCGCCATTGATCGCGATGAAACGCTTCTGATTGGTATTGTCCCACGCGGGAAAGCTGCCGCCGATGATCTGTAAGGATATTGAATGTTCAGATTCATTTACTTTGTAGTCGCCAAACATCACGATTATCCCCTCCAGAGCGGCTCTGCTTTCCCCGGGGAGCGGAAAGTCGCGGCGGCCGAATTTTGGTCGTCCCGGACGCATGAGATTGATTGAGAAGTGATTTGCTGCATCGAACATAAAATATCCTTTCGGATCGGAACCAAATACTTTGGTCGTTTTCCCGGTCCTTTCATTCTCGTTTACAAATGAAATGACGCTCCAAGTGCCTACAAGCTGCTGTTTGAGCGGGTCTGCCGCTCCCGCGGTCAACATGCCGCATGTAAGAGCTGCGGCTATCGGAATTGACAATAGTGCTTTCATGGCGCTCCCTCCGGTTTTTCAGGCACGTTCCATCTATAACGGGTTTTGGGCTGTGCCGCCCAGCTTAGTCAGAACCTCAAAATCAGTGTGCTGGGGCACTCGGCGGGCAGTGGGGCAATTCATCCCACAATACCGCACTGACGGCCAATACTGGATTGACCACACCAAGACGTGGGCATGCGGTCGAAAAGGGCAATCGGCCGAAACCCCACTCCGAAGGTTGTGCCAGGTGGCCCCACGATCATTCGGCGATCCCGCGGAAGCCGTCGAGCGAGAAGGCCCGGGCCTGTGGGGCAAGACAGGACAGCGGCCGTTGGAGCGTTCGGCGTGCCGAGCGATGCTAGTGATCGCGAGAAAGCC
>Ga0157378_10006076_pt1 | contig 10582 bp, 10 predicted proteins | sample M65metaG_FD_115309 | JGI IMG/M metagenome (GOLD analysis project Ga0157378, IMG submission 115309) | Miscanthus rhizosphere microbial communities from Kellogg Biological Station, Michigan, USA - M6-5 metaG | ecosystem: Host-associated > Plants > Roots > Rhizosphere > Soil | place: USA: Michigan...
CGATCAACGGTGCGGCGACCATCGCGCGGGGAATCGTCCGTTGCGGCAAGAGGGATTCGCCGCCGAGCGTGGCCGCGCTTTCAAAGCCCGTGAAGCTGAGGATCGCCAGCGTCAGCCCGGCTTGAACGGCGGAGAACGACTGGCCGTTGAAGCGAAAGGCCGCCGCCTCGACGGCGAAATTCCCGTGCAAGAGAATCACTCCACATAGCACGAGAATAATGACGACGGCCACCGCCTCGGTCACGAGCATGAAAATGGTCGAGGTTCGCACGCCCCGCCGCGCCAGCGCCCAGCATCCCGCGCCGCAAAGCAACGTCACGCCAGGCACCAGCCCCCGTCCGCCGTGAAATCCCAGCGCTGCCGCCAGCGCGAGCGCATTGTCGGCAAACCCGCCGATCAAGCAGACGAGCACGCCGCCATACGTCAGCCCGAGCAACACTCCGGTGAAAATTCCCGCCCGTTCGCCCAGCCCGGCCTCGACGAACACCGCCAGTGCGCCGGGTCCGGAAGTGCGTCGGGCAAAAAGATTGAGCACCATCGCAACGAAAAGTACGACCGTGAGCGCCGCCACGTAGCACAGCCAGGTCGCTGCGCCGGACCCCTGATAAATCGCGGGAATATTGATGACGATCGTCCCGGTGAGGCCGATGGAGGCGACGGCCTGGCCGGTGACGGAGGCCAGGCCCAGACAGCGTTTCAACGAGTTTCCCATCGCGCGGGCATTGATGGCACTCGCGCTCGCGGACGTCGAGCCCGGCGCCAGTCAGCTGAGTTTCGGGCGAAAAAAGCGCTTTGACGGGAAAAGAAACCCCTCCGAAACCGCACGAAGATCGATAAATAATTGAAAAAGATGTCCGGCTGGAATCCGGGCGTTCGTCGTAGCAATAAACCCCATGAGCACGATTCGAGTCCTCGTCGGCACCCGCAAGGGCGCGTTCATTCTCACTTCCGATGGCAAGCGCGAGCATTGGGAGGTGAGCGGGCCGCACTTTGCCGGGTGGGAGATTTATCACGTGAAGGGCTCGCCCGTGACCCCGAACCGGCTCTACGCGTCGGTATCGAGCGGGTGGTTCGGGCAGGTCGTTCAGCGATCCGACGATGGCGGCGCGACCTGGGCACCGGTTGGCAACGAGTTTCTCTACGACGGCGTGCCGGGCACCCACCAATGGTATGACGGCACGCCGCATCCGTGGGAATTCAAGCGCGTGTGGCATTTCGAGCCGTCGCTCACCGATCCCGATCACATTTATGCCGGCGTCGAGGACGCGGCGATTTTCGAGTCGAAGGACGGCGGCGTGACGTGGGCGGAGCTCTCGGGGCTGCGCCAGCACGACTCCGGGCCGCATTGGCAGCCTGGCGCGGGAGGCATGTGCCTGCACACGATCCTGCTCGATCCCGTGAACGTGGGGCGGATGTTCATTGCGATCTCGGCGGCGGGCGCGTTTCGCAGCGACGACTTCGGCGCGACGTGGCGGCCGATCAACCGTGGATTAGTTTCGAATTTCATGCCGAATCCGACGGCGGAGGTCGGGCATTGCGTGCATCGCATCGCGTTTCACAAATCGCGGCCGGAGACGCTTTTCATGCAGAAGCATTGGGACGTGATGCGCAGCGACGACGGCGGCGAAAACTGGCGTGAGGTGAGCGGCAACCTGCCGACGGATTTCGGCTTTCCCATCGACGTGCATGCGCACGAGCCGGAGACGATTTACGTCGTGCCGATCAAGAGCGACTCGGAGCATTTCCCGATCGACGGCGCGCTACAGGTCTGGCGAAGCCGCACGGGCGGGAACGAGTGGGAACCGCTCACCGCGGGCCTGCCGCAGCGCGATTGCTACGTGAACGTGCTGCGCGAGGCGATGGCCGTCGATGCGCTCGATCCGTGCGGCGTGTATTTCGGCACGACGGGCGGGCAGGTCTATTGCTCGGCAAATGCGGGCGATTCGTGGCAGGCCATCGTGCGGGACCTCCCAGCAGTGCTGTCCGTGGAGGTGCAGACCTTGCCATTTTAGATTTCGGATTTTGGATTTTAGATTGAAGACATGATTCGCGTGGTTCTGCCGGCTCACTTGCGGACGCTGGCGGGCGTTGCTGACGACATCACGCTCGAGGTCGCGCGGCCGGTGACGATTCGTTCGGTGCTCGATGCGCTCGAGGCGCGGTGTCCGACGTTGCGCGGGGCGATCCGAGACCACGGCACGCTCAAGCGGCGGGCGTTCGTGCGGTTTTTTGCGTGCCAGCAGGATCTTTCCCACGAACCGCCGGACGCGCTGCTGCCCGAGGTCGTGGCGAGCGGGGAGGAGCCATTCGTGGTGCTCGGGGCGATTGCGGGCGGATAAGTCGGGTTATCCCCTGCCGTTCTCGACGTGTGGAATAGGCTCTCGCGTCACCGTCCCGGTAATTCGTTCCAGACCCAATCGCCGAGCTTGGTGTGGCGGTCGGCGGGAGTGCCTCCGTCGTCTTTGAGGTCCCAGCCATCGGACCAGAGGCGGAAGGCGTCCGGGGATGTGCAGACGTAATGCATCGGGCGCATGGTGACGATATCCGCCGGGACGTTCGGCAGGAATTCGGGGACGAGCTGTTCCAGCGTGGCGGGATATTCGTGGTGGCGGAGGAAGAAGCGCTCGAGCGCGCAGGCGATGCGGGCCTGGATGAGGCGGTCCTGATTCTCGGCAACTTGCCGGACGACTCCGGAGATGGCCGGAATGGCGGTGGCGGCGAGCGGGTGAAAAATGCGTGCCGGGTAGCGGAATTCGGGGAGGTTTTCCGAAGGAACTTGATCAGGGTGGAGACCTTGCGTGTGGGCATGATCGGCGGCGGCAATGAGTTTGGCCACTTGGGCATTGTGGAACGCCTGCTCGCCAGGACCGAAGACGATCAAATAACCGGCGGTTTCTGTGCGGAGGAGGGCTTTCTTCCAGGGCCCGGCCTCGATCCAGGTGACGTAGTCGCCATTCGTGACGGCCCAGCCGGCGAGGGCGGATTCGTCATTGCGCCGCAGCAGTTCAAAGAAGTCATTGAAGCCGCCACGCTCTCCGCGCAGGGCATGCGCCAAGCCGGCACTCAGATCGATCCCTTCGATGGCGCGTTGGAGGGCGAGGAGTTCGGGATCGGTCCATGCATGGGTGGAGAGGCCGGTGGCCAGCGGGGGTAAGGCCATGCCATCAATGGCCACCCGCACGAGGAGAGAGATGAGCAAGGGTTCGGTGATAGTGGTGTCCGCGAGGCGGAGGATGAGCAGGATGTCCTCTTGGGCGGCGATACCGTTGCCGAGGGCGAGCGCCGCCTGGGCTCGGGCCTGAAAGATTCGGCCCAAGGTGACGAGAGGCGAGATGTGCGGGAGCGGCGCGGAAAAGACTTTCTCGTAGGCGGTGGGAAACCGGGCGCCGGGCCGGACGAGGAGTTCGGCGACATGGGCAACGGTGGGTGCGAGTGGGCGCAGGACGGCCTCGGTGAAGCGGGAGGCCTCCACGCCGGGCGCTTTTTTCCAGGCGTCGCGGGCAACGGCTTCGCGAGCGAGAGAGAAGTCGAGGGAGGCAAAGGCGGGGAATTGCGCTTTGAGGGCGCGGGTTTCGTCGGCGGTGGGAGGTTGTTTAAGGAGGGTGGAGAGTTCCGGAATTTGGTTGCCGGCGGCGGAAGTTTTCCAGAGCGGATCGGCGAAAAAATTTTGTTCGTCGGGGATCGAAGGGGGCGCGAGTTCGCGCAGGCTGAGCTTCTCGCCGTGGGCGAGCAGGTCGCTCCGAACGGCGGCGAAATCCCGTCGGCCTTGAAAGGAAATCCACGATGCTGCGAGGATGAGCAATGTGATGATGGCGAGAACGCCAAAGGCGAGGGCTTTGAAGAGGGGCTTCATAATTTTCGGCGGTCGAGGAGAAACTCCGGTTGGGGCTCAATGGCGGGGTGGTCGATCCAGAGTTCGATCAGGCGATGTTGCTCGCACATGGCGGCGAGCATTTCCGCGGGGTTGGTATCGGCGGATGAGCGAGATGCGGGAGAGGTGACGGCGTAGAGCGCCTCGCCGCGGGGGCCGCTGAGATTCAGCGCGGCGATGGCAAGCCAGCCGGAGGCCAGGGCGCCCCATGCCAACGGGTGGGGCCAGAGAAGGGCGGCGAGCCGGTGCTGCCAGGGTTCGCGCTCGGCGGCTCGAGCGGAGGCGAGGATGCGAGCGCGCCAGGCGGCAGGGAGTTCGCGATGCGGGGTGGCCGCGAGGCGTTGCTCGAAGGCATCCGCGGGTTCGAACTGGTCGGGCGGCGTCATTGGATTTCCTCGTAGAGCGGACGCAGGAGCGTGCGCAATTTGTCTAGGCCGTAGCGGTAGCGGCTGGCGGCGGTGTTCGGCGGGATGGCGAGCGCGGTGGCGATTTCCTCGAAGGTGAGGCCCTGCCAGAGCTTGAGGTGGACGACGGCGCGCTGGTCGGCGGGGAGTTCCGCCAAGGCGCCGGCGAGGGATTCGCGGAAGGCGGTTTCGTCGGGATCGGCGGCGGGGGCGAAGAGCGCGGCGGGGTCCGCTTCGTCGGCGAAGCGTTGGCGGACGGCGCGACGGCGACTGGCATCGACGACGCGGGTGTAAACCATGCGCAGGAGGAAGGCGCGTTCGTCGCGCACGCCGCGGAGCAATTCCGGCCGCGCCGCGAGGCGGCAGAAGATTTCCTGGAGGATGTCGGCGGTGTCGGCCTCGCTGCGCGTGAGGTCGAGCGCAAAGGCAAAGAGAGCGGGCGCGTGGGCGTCGTAGAGGTGCGCGAGGGAGGGCATCCGGAAACAGGACGCATCAGGCGGGAGAAATTGTCTCCGCGCCGTTAATCTGGAAAATCCTGCAAATCCTGTTTAGTTCGGTTTCCCGCCAATGATCAAAGTCGAAAATCTCACCAAGCGCTATGCCGGCGTGACCGCCGTCGATGGCATCAGTTTCGAGGTGGGCAAGGGCGAGATCGTCGGCTTTCTCGGGCCCAACGGCGCCGGCAAAAGCACGACGATGCGCATGCTCTCGTGCTACCTGCCGCCCACGAGCGGCCGGGCGGAGATCGCGGGCTACGACATTTTCAACGACTCGCTGCGCGCCCGCGAACGCATCGGCTACATGCCCGAGAGCGTGCCGCTCTACAACGACATGCGCGTAATCGAGTATTTGAAATACCGCGCCGCGTTGAAGGGCGTGCGGGGCCGCCGCATGAAGGAACGCGTGGGCGACGTGATGGACCTCTGCGCCCTGCGCGACGTGGAGAAGAAGCTCGTCGGCAATCTCTCGAAGGGCTACCGCCAGCGCGTAGGCCTGGCCGACGCGATGGTGCACGAGCCGGATTTGCTCATCCTCGACGAGCCGACGATCGGCCTCGATCCGAACCAGATCCGCCAGGTGCGCGAGCTCATCAAGAATCTCGGCCGCCACCACACGATCCTCATTTCCACGCACATTTTGCCGGAGGTCGAAATGACCTGCTCGCGCGTAATGATCATCAACAAGGGCCGCATTGAAGCCTCCGACGCGCCGGAAAACCTCCGCGCCCGCCTGCGGGCGACCGGCGACGTGCGGCTCGAGGCGCGCGTGCCCGATCTCGAAAAGGCGAAGGCCGCACTGCTCGGCGTGGTGGGGGTGCGGAGCGCGACGGCTGTCGAGGATGCGGACTGGGCGACGTTCGAGCTGGGCATCGCGCCGGACGCCGACCCGCGCGAGGCCATCTGGCAGCTTGCGGTGCGTGACGGCTGGCCCGTGCGCGAACTCAGCCGCGATCGCGTGACGCTCGAGGACGTTTTCACCGAAATCACCCACCCCGATGAATAGCGAAGACCCTTCGGAAAACGCCGTGCCGACGCCGACCGCGGCGCCCGCGGACCTGAGCGGTGCGATCATTGCCGCCGCGACGGAAATCCATCGGGCGCTCGGTCCGGGATTTCCCGCTGCGATTTATGAGGGCGCGCTCTGCGTTGATTTGGAGCGCGCCGGTGTGCCCTTCGAGCGGGAGAAATATGTGCCGGTGTTTTACCGCGAAAAATTGGTCGGCGAGTATCGTCCCGGGCTTGTCGTGAGCGGAAAAGTCGCAGTGGAGCTGAAGACGGCCAAGGCCATTGAGCCGATCGACTTCGGCATCGTGCGCTGGTCGCTCAAGGCGCTCGATCTCGAGTCCGCGCTGATTTTGAACTTCGCCACGGCGCCGATCACCATCCGGCGCATCGAGCGCGACACCTACTGATTCCCCGTTTCCGAGAATTTCATGCGCAAATTTTTCACCCTCTGGTCTCGCGAGGTCGCCGTGTATTTCCGTTCGCCGGCGGCCTACGTGATCCTGTTTTTCTTCCTGCTACTCACGGGCTTCAACTTCTGGTTCGTGCTCAATGCCATGAACCGAGGCCCGAGCCCGGTGTCGGTGATCGAGGCGTATTTCAACACGGTCTTTTTCTGGTTCGGCTTCGTGCTGCCGTTCCCGCTCATCACGATGCGGCTCTTCGCCGAGGAATATAAACTCGGCACGATCGAGCCGCTGATGACCGCGCCGGTGCGCGACATTCAGGTCGTGCTCGCGAAGTATCTAAGCGCGGTCTTTTTCTACATGATGCTCTGGCTGCCGAGCCTGCTGTATTTCGTCGTCTTCCAGTGGCAGACACGCTTGCAGGCCGCGGCGGCGGTGGGTTCCTACCTCGGCGCATATGCGATGCTGCTGCTCATCGGCATGTTTTACATCGCGATCGGCTGCCTCGCCTCGGCCCTTACGCGCAACCAGATCGTCGCGGCGATCATTTCCTTCGCGGTGATTGTGCTGCTCTTCTCGTGGAGTTACTTCACGCGCTTTTTTCCGAATACGAGCCAGCTCCTGCGCGACCTCACGGACTACCTCTCGCCGATCCAGCACATGGCGGAGTTCTCGCAGGGGCTCTTCGACACGCGCCCCATCGTGCTCTACGGCAGCCTCACCGCGATGGTGCTGTTCTTCACGTATCAGGTATTTCAATACCGCCGCTGGAAGGTCTGACCGATGGCCAAAACGAAGACCAAATCCAAATCGAGTTTCTCGCGCGCCGGCATCGGCCTGGGCGTGCTCGTGCAGGCGGCGTGCGTGCTCTTCCTCGTGCTCGCGGCGAATTACGTCGGCTTCAACGACTTTCGACGCTGGGATTTTTCCCGCTCACAGCGCTTCACGCTCGCGGATCAGACGAAGCAGGTGCTGCGGCAATTCGACCAGCCGCTCAAGGTCGTCGTCTATGCCTCGCCGACGAGCCTCGGCCCCGAGTCCATGCTCAACGGCGACCTCAACAATCTGCTGGCCGAGCTCCAATTTTCCGCTCGCGAAAAAATGCAGGTGGAGTGGGTGGACCCGACCCGCGACCAGGGCCGCGCGCTGGATTTGCAGTCGAAATACAAGTTCGACGGCCGCGACAGCGTGCTGATCCTCGACTACGAGGGACGCACGAAATTCGTGCCGCTGATGGACCTCGGTGACTTCGACATGAGCGGGCTTGCGTCCGGAGATCCCGTGCGATTGGAGGCATTCAAGGGTGAGTCCGTGCTCACCGCAGCGTTCATCGCGCTGCAAAATCCCGAGCCGGCGCGCATTTACTTTTTGCAGGGCCACGGCGAATCCACCGCGGCGAATCTCACGCGCTTCACGGATGCGCTCGCCCGTCAGAACGCGGAGCCGTGGGGCTTGAATCTCGCGACGAGCGACGCCGTGCCGAAGGACGCCGGAGTCGTGTGTATCTTCGGTGCGCATTACGACATCAGCGACCGCGAGCTGGCCATCCTCCAGCGCTATTGGACGCAGAACGGGCGGTTGATCGTTCTCATCGATCCGAACGCCGATCCCGACGCGAAGGTGCGCATGCCGAACCTGCGCAAACTGCTCAAGGGCGTCGGCATTTATCCGCGCAACGACCGGGTGCAGCGGTTGATGCAAAATCCGCTGAATCCCGGACTGGTCGGCGTTGTGCGGGACATCGTCATTGGCACGTTCCTGCCTGACACGCCCATCACGAAGCGGCTCGGCGGCGTAAACGCGTATTTCGTCGGCGGCTCGCTCTCGCTCTTCCTCGATCAAGCCGGCGCCGCGCGGTCGGACATCCAACTGCGCCCGCTCATCCAGGCCGCCGAGGATTATTGGGGCGAAACGCATTATACGGAGACCGAGAAGGAAGGCGTGACCTACAACGAGGGCGAGGACACCGGCCAGCCCGTGATCCTGGCGGCTTCGGCGGACAAGGGCGGCGCGCGTGACGATCGCACGGACGTTGCCACGTCGCGCCTCGTGGCGGTCGGGAGCTGCAAATTTATCGAGGATCAGGCGATGGGCGATACCGCGACGGAAGGTAATCTCGACTTCATGCTCAGTGTCATCAATCGCATGCTGGATGGTCGGTCGAAGCTCACGGGCCTGGTGCCGCGACCGACGGTGAATTACATGCTGAACCTCACCGACGCCCAGTTGCGCGGCATCGCGCTTTACACGCTGGTCATCATTCCGTGTGCCGCGGCGTTGCTCGGCGTGATCATGGGCATCCGTCGTCGCAGATGAGCCGGCTCGGCACCATTCTGCTCATTCTGCTCGCGGCCGCCGCGGCGGTCTACCTGTTCGTTTTCGAGCCGCATTGGAAGAGCACACGCGAGATCGCGGCGACGCGGGATTTCGTGCTGCATTTCAATCCCGGCGCGGTGGAGGGAATTCGCGTCACCACCGGCGACGACGGCTACGAGCTGTCCCGGCGCGGGGACGGCTGGTGGATCGGGCCGAAGCCGAAGGATGTCGCCTCCGCGAAGATGGTGGGTGATTTGCTTCAGGCCGCGGCGTCCCTGCGGGTGTATGACATCATTGCGGCGTCGGAATTTCGACACGGGCGCGACCTGGATGATTTCGGGCTCGCGAAGCCGAAGAGCCAGCTCGACTTCGTGGGCGACGGCGAGCCGGCGCTCTATTTCGGCAAGGAGGCCGCCGGCGCCGACCGGATCTACGTGCGGAAGTCGGATTCCGACGACGTTTACGTGGTGAGCGACGAACTCCAGCGACTGGCCTTTCGCAACGCACAGAATTTTCGCGAGCGCCGGTTGACGAACCTCACGCCCGACCGCATCGACAAATTTTCCATCAAGCGCGGCGGCGGTGAGATTGCCCTCCAGCGTGGGGCGCATGGCTGGGAGATCGTGCGGCCCTTGAGCGCGCGGGCGGACGATGCGGTCGTGGCGAAATTGCTGGGCGAGCTGCTCGGGCTCTCGATTCTCGATTTCGTGGCCGACGAGTCGGACGATTTGCGGTCCTATAGCCCGGCCGGGCCGCGCGCGGAGCTTGTGTTGCAGGTCGAGGACGATGCGCGGCCGATCGCGCTGCGAATCGGACCCGACGCGGATGCCAACGGGACGAAGGCGGTGCTCGCACAATTCACCGCGCGGGACAGCATTTATCACCTGCCGGCGAAGGCGTGGGAGCTCCTTCAGCTCAATCCCGACGACTTGCGCGACCGGCACTTGCTCGATCTGAACCTCGACACGGTCGATGCGATTCGTCTGCGCGACGGGATGGCGGAACGCACGATCGAGCGCGCGGACGAGGACTGGAAGTCGGCCGGCCGGCCGATCAAGGACGAGGTGGTCGAGCGCCTCGTCCAAAATTTGACAGGCGCAAAGGTCGTGCGTTATCTGCCGCTCACGGGCGAGAATCTGCGCAAGGCGGGACTGGAGAAGCCGGCGCGGGAAGTGACGTTCGACGCCTGGCTCTCGGAGAACACGCCCGAGACGACGGCCGGGCGGCGCGTGGTGGCGAGCATTGCGATCGGAACACGCTCCGGAGACGAAGTTTCTGTGCGGATCGACGACGACCCCGAGATTTGCGTGATCCCGGCGGCGGCGCTGGATGGGTTGGCGGGCGGCGACAAGGGGCTGGAGCCCTGATTCAGCCGCGCATCCGCGCTTCGAGGATCCATCGCCATGGGATGGCGCCGTGGCCGAGCATCCAGTCGTTGAATTGTTTCAACGACCAGCCTTCGCCGGTGACGAAATGGGCGTGCAGGCGTTCGACCTCAAGGCGGCCGAGGAGGTAGCTCATCGGCACGGTCGGCGAACTCGTATACCAATTCACGTCGGCCTGGGCGCGTGCCCTGGTGAAGCCGACGCCTTCCATCAGGCGGCGGCAGGCGGCGTCGTAGGTGAGCGTGCCGTCGTGCAGGCCGCAGTCGATGACGATGCGGTGTGCGCGCCAGAGGGCGTCGTGGAGCTGCTGGAGTCGGGCAAGCGGCTGGGCAGCGAGGTCGATGATGCCGTGCTCGACGCACATTTTTTCGCACCAGAGCGTCCAGCCTTCGTAGAAAATCGAGTGGGCGAAGAGGCGACGGAGCCTGCTCGGATGCTGATTCTGAATGGCGAACTGGAGGTGGTGGCCGGGGTAGGCCTCATGCGCGGCGGTAAGCTCGAGGCCGAAGTGCTGGCGAATCTCAGCGAGTTTTTTGGCGGGGTCTGTTTGCGTGAGGCTGAGGTCGTTCACCCAGAAAATACCGACCTGCCGGCGCGAGTAGGCGGGCGGCTGGTTGTAGGCGGCGGTGGGGAATTGATGCCGGAGGAACGCGGGCACGGGCAGAACGTCGAGGGATTCGCCGGTGGGGAGCGTGAC
>Ga0157378_10006077_pt1 | contig 10581 bp, 10 predicted proteins | sample M65metaG_FD_115309 | JGI IMG/M metagenome (GOLD analysis project Ga0157378, IMG submission 115309) | Miscanthus rhizosphere microbial communities from Kellogg Biological Station, Michigan, USA - M6-5 metaG | ecosystem: Host-associated > Plants > Roots > Rhizosphere > Soil | place: USA: Michigan...
AACCACCCGCCGATGCGCTCGTTCCTGGGCGTTCCCGTCGCGGGCCGCGGGGCGGTCTACGGCAACCTCTACCTGACCGAGGCGCCGCACGGCGCGTTCACCGACGAGGACGAGCGCATCGCAGTGCTCCTCGCGGGCATGGCCGCCGTGGCGATCGAGAACGCGCGCCTCTACCAGGATGCGACAGAGAAGGCGGAGCAGGCACAGCGCGCCGCCGACGCTCGCGTGGCGCTCACGGGTGCGGCCGCAGCCGTCTTGCACGAGCACGACCTGATGGAGGCGCTGCGCCTCGTCGCGCGCGAGGCGGTGCGATTGCTGCGCGTACGGCTCGTCGCCGTGGCCGTCCCGGACGAATTCGCCGGCGTGATTCGCTACGAGATCGCCGAAGGCCCCGCCGCGGACGCCTTCGACACCTCGCCCGTGCCGCTCGGGGACTCCTTCGCGGGCTCGGTGCTGCTCGCGAGCGTGCCGATCCACGTCGACGGACGCACGACCAGCTCGCTCGGAGGGTTCGTCACGGCAAAGCGCCTCGCGGGGCACGACGTGATCGCCCAGCCCGTGATGGTGGGCGAAGAGCCAGCGGCCGTGCTGCTCGCGGCGGATCGCGAGGACGGCGCCGAGCTCGACGCCGACGACGAGGAGATGCTCTCGGTGCTGGCCACGTTCGGCGCAATCGCAGTGCACACCTCTCGCTCGCTGACACGCGAGCGAGGACGGGCGGAGGCGCTGGCGCGGCTGCGTCAGACCGAGACCGACGCCGAGGCCCGGCGTGAGATGCTGTCGCGCGTGATCGAGACACAGGAGCGCGAGCGCCGGCGACTCGCCCAGGACCTGCACGACCGCACCGCCGGCGGCCTCACCTCCGTCCTCTTCTCGTTGCGCCGGCTCGAGCGGGAGCTCGCCGACGACGACCAGCGGGCGCAGCTCTCGGAAGCTCGGGCCGGCGTCTCTGCGGCGATCGAGGACGTGCGCGACCTGATCGCCGACCTGCGCCCGAAGGTGCTCGACGACTTCGGCCTCGGGCCGGCGCTGGAACGCCTCTGCGCCACGGTGGGGCGGCGCAGCGGCCTCGCGCTGCGGGCCGAGCTCGGCGAGGGCCTCGACTCGCTGCCGCCCGACGTCGCCACAGCGGTCTACCGCATCGTCCAGGAGGCGCTGGGCAACGTGGTGCGACACGCGGAAGCGCGCCGCGTGGGCGTGGCCGCCGCCATCCTCGGCGACCAGCTCGTGGTCACGATCGAGGACGACGGGAAGGGCTTCAGTCCGGGAAGCATGGGTCACGGCATCGAGGGCATGCTCGACCGCGCCCGGATGGTGGCCGGCAGGGTCGACCTCGAGCGGCCGGCCGGCGGCGGTGCTCGGGTTCGCTTCGAGATGCAGATCGGGCCCTCGTGATCCGGGCCCTGCTCGTCGACGATCACCAGATCGTGCGCAGCGGCGTGCGGGAGGTGCTCGAGGCGACGGGCCGGATCGAGGTCGTCGGCGAGGCCGCCGGGGTGGCCGAGGCGCTCGAGCGCGCCGGACTGCTGCGGCCCGACGTCGTCGTTCTCGATCTCACGCTGCGCGACGGGTCGGGGCTCGATGCGATCGCCGAGCTGCGCGCGGCGGGGGCACGGGTGGTGATCCTCTCGATGCAGGACGAGCCCGCCTACGCGCGCAAGGCCTTCGAGCTCGGCGCCCAGGGGTACGTCGTCAAGGATGCGGCGGACGAGGAGCTCGCCGATGCGATCGACGCGGTCCTCGGCGACAGGATCTACGTGCACCCGGCGCTCGCCGCGCGCCTCGTCATGGGCGAGCCGGAGGACGACCTGACCGAGCGCGAGCGTCAGATCCTCCGGCTGATCGCACTCGGGTACACGAATCAGGAGATCGCCGGACAGCTCTTCCTCAGCGTCCGCACGATCGAGGCCCACCGGCGCCACATCCTGGACAAGCTCCGGCTCTCGACACGCGCCGACCTCGTGCGCTACGCGCTCGAGCGGCGCATCGTCGAGATCGGACCGTGACGAGGCGCGGGTCGTCTCCGACCCGCGCCCCGGCCGCGCAGAGCTAGACCGTCGCGGCAGTCGAGGTTCCGGCCTGAGCCGTGACCGGCTTCACGGCGGTGGCTGCGACGCGCACCATCCCGTAGGCGGCGAGCACGATGAACCCGATGCCACTGAGCAGCAGGGCGATACCGACGACCACTCCGAAGAGGGCGAGCTGGTCGGCCATGTAGCTCACGTTGAGCGCGGTGCTGAGCGCCGTCTCGCTGATCCAGACGTTGCGGCCCGGATTGTCGAGCGGCTGACCGGAGCTGCTCTGGAGAGCCGCGGCGGCGTCGTTCGTGCCCTTGCCGTCCTTCGTGGCATAGCGCGCCATCTGGCTGTAGGTCTGGCCGCCGCTGGCCTCGAGCGCATGGATGCGCATGTAGCTGGCAAAGCAGCGCGCCTCTGCACCGGTCGTCACGGTCGTGCCTGCCACGCTGCAGGTCGGGAACGAGACTCCCTTGAGCCCGGCCTTTGCGGCCTCGGCCTTGATGGCCGCCGGCGTCATGTCGGGCGAGCCGACGATCTGCTCCTGGCGGAGGTTGTCGCGCACGGTGGAACGACCGTTCGCGCCCATTGCGATCGCGACCACGCCGAACACGATCAGAACGATTCCGGCAGCGAACCCGCCGTATTGCAGCCAACGCCTCATGACGATTCCTTCCGTGGTGAGAGTCCGCGGGGCGGCGATCGGGATGCCCGCCCCGCTCTCATCACGGTGCCCGCTCGCACCCGGCGTGCCATCGGTGTCGGCACGCGAGCGGCGTGCGGCAAAGCCGCAGCCTTTGCCGCGGCGCTCCCCGATGGCAGAGGTCGAGCCGAGGGAGATGCTGTGTCGGCAACCCCGGGCCCGGAGCCCGGGGGCAACGAGAGGAGCACTCGATGAAGACCATCCTCATCGCCACGGACGGCAGCGAGGGCGCGGGCGACGCCCTGGACGTCGCGATCGACCTCGCGCGGCAAACTGGAGCGGAACTGCAGGTGCTGTCCGTGCGGCCGCAGCGGGCGTCCGGTCGTGCCGGCGCAGGCCCCGCGGTCCTGGAGGTCGAAGAGCACGACGGCCCCCAGCACATCGCCGAGGCTGCCGCTGTGCGGGCACGCGAGGCCGGCATCGAAGCCACGCCGCACCATGCCCACGGCGACGTCGTCTCCTGCATCGCCGAGACCGCGACCTCGCTGGACGCGGACTTGCTCGTCGTGGGCTCGCGCGGGCACGGCCCGATCTCGGGCGCCGTTCTGGGCAGCGTCTCGCACGCGCTCGTCAGCCGCTCGCCGGTGCCAGTGACGATCGTTCGCCACGCCGCAGTACACGCAGTCGCCCGTTCCTGAGCACGCGCCCGCCGCCTACGGGACGCTCGCCGTCCCGTAGGTCACGGCGCGGTGCGCGGACCGCGAAGCAGCGCCGGCAGCCGGCGCGAGCCGTCGCGGCCGCCGAGCGCCCGCAGGCCGTTGAGGATGGCAGCCACGTCGATCGCCTCCTGCGCGAGCGCGCCCGGCAGCGGCGCGATGCCGCCGAGCGCGGCCACGACCATGAGCACGGCGCTCAGGCCCATGCCGACGACGATGCCGGTGCGCGCAATGCGCAGGGTGTCGCGTCCGATCTCGATCGCCTCGGCCACGCGGCCGAGATCGTCCACCAGCACCACCGCGTCGGCGGCATCCGAGGAGATCGTGCTGCCCGTCGCGCCGAGAGCGACGCCGACGTCGGCCGCTGCGAGAGCGGGGGCGTCGTTGAGTCCGTCGCCGACCATGACGACGACGTCGCCCCCGCGCCGCAGCGCGCCGACGGCCGCTGCCTTGTCCTCGGGCGTCGCCTGGGCATGCACGTCCGTGATGCCGGTCGCCGCCGCGACCGCATCGGCGACCGGCGGCGTGTCGCCGGTCAGGAGCATGGGACGCGCACCGGCCCTCAGGACCCGCGCGACGACCTCCGCGGCATCGGCGCGCAGCGGATCGGAGCACCGGATGACCCCGGGTGTGCGCCCATCGATCGCCACCCACACCTCCGCCACGCCGGGCGTCGCCTCCTGCCCGCGAGCGACTCCGGCGAACGCGGCTCCGCCGACGCGCACCTGCCGGCCGCCCAGGCGCGCCTCCACCCCGTCCCCGTAGCGCTCCCGGAAGTCCGTGGCCGGAGGGAGCGCCAGGCCGCGTTCGGCAGCCTCGGCGCGAATAGCGGCTGCGAGCGGATGCGCGGAACGCTGCTCGGCGGCCGCCGCGGCCGCGAGGAGGTCGTCCGCCGCGTCGGTGACCCGCGGGTGGCCGGTCGTGAGGGTGCCCGTCTTGTCGAAGACCACGACCGTGGCCGCTCCGAGCCGTTCGAGCGGCGTGCCGCCCTTGACGACGATGCCACGACGGGCGGCGCGGGCGAGCCCCGACACGAACGCGATCGGCGTCGCCAGGATGAGCGGGCAGGGCGTGGCGACGACCAGCACGGCGAGGGCTGCCGTGCTGCCGGACACGATCCAGCCGAGCGCGGCGACGGCCAGGGTGATCGGCAGGAAGACCACTGCGGCCCGGTCGGCCAGGCGCGCCGTGCGGGGGCGATCGGCTTCGGCGCGCTCCACGAGGTGCACGATGCGCGCGAACGTGGACGCCGACGCCGGTCGCAGCGCACACACCTCGATCGCCTGCCCGACGACGCTCGCGCCGCTCCGGATCTCGTCGCCGATCGCGCGGCGCACCGGGAGCGGCTCACCGGTCAGCGCGGCCTCGTCCAGCACGGCCTGGCCCTCGACGAGGCGGCAGTCGACGGGCACGATCTCGCCGGCCAGCACGACGAGCCGGGCGCCTGCCAGCACGTCGCCGGCCGGCACGTCGACGAGCCCGCTCGCGTCGCGCCGGTGCGCGACGGCCGGAGCGCGCCGGGCAAGCGCCGACAGCTCGCGCCGGGCGCGCCGGAAGGCACGCTCGTCGAGCAGCTCACCGCCCGACAGCATCAGCGCCACGACGAGCCCCGCCGCGAGCTCGCCGAGCGCGAGCGAGCCAACCATGGCGAGCAGCGCGATCACGTCGGCGCCGAGCTGACCGCGCAACATGCGCCGCACGACCGTGAATGCGAGCGGCACGATCACGGCGATCAGGACGCCCGTCCAGAGCACGTCCGCCGCGTGGTCATCGCCGGCCAATCGCAGCACGATTCCCGCCACCAGGGCGAGTAGCACGGTCACGGGAACCAGGGCGCTGCGCACGATCCCATCATCCGGCCGAGCGCGAGGGCGCACATCGGCGCGCGCCCGCCCGGGAGTGCGTAGGAACCCGCAATGCCGCTGCGCGGCCGCCCCGATGGCCCGGGCCGCGAGCCTTCCTACGGTGGTGGAAACCGCAAGGAGGCGCCATGACCACCCAGGACACCGCACCCATCCTGCTCTGCTACGACGGCTCTGCCGGATCCCAGCGCGCAATCGAGACGGCCGGCGCCCTCTTCCCCGGGCACAAGGCAATCGTGCTTCACGTCTGGAGCCCCATCGGCGTGATCGCCGCGGCCTATGGCGGGGGGATGGTCGCGCTGCCCGCCTACTCCGACGCCGAGCTGGAGGAGATCGCATCGAAGGTCGCGGCCGTCGGCGCCCGCGAGGCGACCGCGGCCGGGCTCGACGCGACGGCCGAGGTCGCCGAGGTGACCTTCAACGGCACCGCGAGCGTGATCCTGAACACGGCCGATCGCGACGACGCGCGCCTGGTCGTGCTCGGCGCACGCGGACTGTCGGCATTCAAGTCGATGCTGCTCGGCTCGGTCTCGCACGGCGTCGCCCAGCACGCGCATCGCCCGGTACTGATCGTGCCCCCCGCAGCGCGGGACAGGGCCACCGCCGGCGACGCCGAGCGCGCTGCTACAGCGGTCTGAAATGCGAGTCGGCGCGACCCTCGGGAAAGCCGCAGTCACGCTCGGCGGCTCCGCCGATGCCGGACGACGAGCCGCGCGCGATGCTCCTCGCAGAAAGGAGTGTGAGTCATGAAACTCGATCGAAACGACCGCATGGTGACCGGGCTCGCGATTCTCGTCGTCGGTGTCTTCCTCGCGACATGGCAGGGCTGGGGGGTGCCGCTCATCGGCGACAGCCATCGCTGGGCCGCAATCGTCATCCTCCTGCTCGCGCTGGTCGCCGGCACGCTCAGCTCGCCGGGCTCGGACACGCGTTCGTACCTGCTCGGGGCGCTCGTCGTCGCGGCGTTCCTGTTCGCGGTGCTGGCGCTGGCGACGGGCTCGCTTACGCCACTCGCGCTGCTCGTCGTCGCGCTCCTCGCGCTGATCATGGCGTCGACCGAGCGCCACGCCCGCCACGGGCGCGGGCGCGAGGTCGCTCACGAGGGAACGAGCACCGCGGCGCCCTGAACCGCACCGCTCGAGACACGCTGCAGGGCAACGTTCCCATCGGCCAGCGGGTGCACCTCGAAATCGGCACGCACCGGCACGGCGGCCGCGAGTTCCATGAACTCGCGGGCGTCGCGCCGGGTGACGTTGGCGACGCTCCGGATGCAGCGCTCCCACCAGAGCAGGTCGTACGGGAACTCGGGCATTCGATCGAGGTGGATCGCATTGACCGCGACGGTGCCGCCGCGGTCGAGCGCCCGCAGCGCGGCGACCACGACGTCACCCGACGGTGCGAACGTGATGGCGGCGGTGAGTGGCTCGGGCGGCGACTCGTCGTAGCCGCCGGCCCAGGTCGCGCCGAGCTCCAGGGCGCGGGCTTGCTCGACCTCGGACCGCGTGCAGACGAAGACACTGCAGCCCCAGTGCAGGGCGACCTGGATCGCGCAGCGCGCCGAGGCACCGAAGCCGAAGAGCCCGAGCCGCCCATCCGGCTCGATGCCGCACACCCGCAGCGAGCGGTAGCCGATGACGCCGCCGCAGAGCAGCGGCGCGGCGGCCAGGTCGTCGATTGCATCCGGCAGCCGGACGGCGACGTCGGCCCGCACGGTTGCGAGCTCGGCGAAGCCGCCGTCGCGATCCCAGCCGGTGAACGTCGCGAACTCGCAGAGGTTCTCTCGTCCCTCCCGGCAACGGACACAGCGCCCGCACGCGCCGGCAAGCCAGGTCACGCCGACCCGGTCGCCCACGAGCCAGCCGGCCGTGTCCGCGCCCGCGGCCTCGACGCGCCCGACGATCTGGTGCCCCGGGACGATCGGCAGGCGCCGCGCCGGCAGGTCGCCCTCTGCGATCTGGAGATCCGTGCGGCAGACGCCGCAGGCGGCCACGCGCAGCAACAGCTCGTCGGGCCCGGGCTCGGGAGGTTCCAGCTCGCGCAGATCCAGCGGGTCTGTGGACGCGGGAGCCGGGCGTGCGAGCACGAGCGCTCGCATCCCGCTCAGGCCTCGGGGCCTGGCGGCACGCTGGGGGCGGCGCGGACAGCGGCCATGCGCCCCAGCCTAGCGCCGGCGGCGCTCTCTCCCGGACTCGGATCGGCGCGCTCGTGAACCGACCGATCGCGGGTGCGTAGTTTCCCGACGCGGAGGGCGGGCGAACGCCGATGAGATTCGCGCACTCGAGGCAGATAGTGGCCGACATGGCCGGGCGCTCCCGTCATCCGAGCAAGCCGCTCACACGCTGCGGGGACTGCGGAGGCACGCTCGTCTATCCGGTGGCCGTGCGAACCGGAAACGAAGGCCGCGCGGTCATCACGCGACGCTGCCCGGAGTGCCAGGTCGTCGACATCGTCACCTGCGAGGCCGTCGCCGCCATTCTGTGGCTCCGGCGTGAGGCGCAGATCCGAACCGATCTGCAGGCCTGCCTCGACGCAGGACCGTAGTTTGCCGAAGCGCTGTTCCGGCGGCTCCCCGATGATCGCCGATCGGCGCCGCGCGATGCTCGCTCTTGCAAACGCGAGGGGAGTGAGAGCGGTGGCAGTTCAAACCGAGCGACGACCCGACCAGGCGCAATCCGCCTCGGCCGGCGACGCGATCGTCGAGGCGCGCTCGATCGACAAGCTCTACGACACTGGCCAGCTCCAGGTCCACGCGCTGCGCAACGTCAGCATGGCGGTGCGCCGAGGCGAGATGGTCGCGATCATGGGACCGAGCGGCTCGGGCAAGACGACGCTCCTGAACTGCCTCTCGGGCCTCGACAGGATCGACGGCGGCGAGGTGCTGATCGAGGGCGTCGGACTGGCGCACATGTCCGACGACGAGCGCACGGACTATCGCGCCCGGCGGATGGGCTTCGTCTTCCAGTTCTACAACCTCATGCCGATCCTGAGCGCGGTCGAGAACGTCGAGCTGCCGCTGCCCGTGGCGCGGGTGCACGCGAAGGAGGCACGGCGGCAGGCGCTCTCCGCACTCGAGATGGTCGGCCTCGGCGAGCGCGCAGCGCACAGGCCCGATGAGCTGTCGGGCGGGCAGCGCCAGCGCGCCACGATCGCACGCGCCCTCGTCAACGACCCCGCAATCGTCTGGGCCGACGAGCCGACCGGCGATCTCGACAGCGAGAACGCCGCCGAGATCGTGGCGCTCATGCGGCAGCTCAACCTCGAGCGCGGCCTGACGTTCCTGATCGTCACCCACGACATCTCGGTGGGGCGCGCCACCGATCGGATCATCCGGATGGTCGACGGCGAGGTCGTGGGCGAGGAGATCCTGCAGGAGGTGCACCGATGATCGCCCGCGTCACCCTGGCCGACGTGGACGCCGTGCGCACGAGCTTGGCCGAGGCGCTCGAGCTCTTTCGCGCGTCCGTCTCGCCCGCGCTCGCCGAGCAGAACGGCTACGAAGGCTGCTACGTGCTCACGACGCCCGAGGGCAAGGCGCTCGTGGTCACGTTCTGGCGCGACGAGGAAGCGGCCGACGCCGGCCTGAGAAACGGCTACTACGCCGAGCAGGTGGCCAAGTTCGGGACGTTCTACCGCTCGCCGCCCGGCCGTGAGACATACGACGTCGGCATCGCCGATGCGCCGTCGTCCCTCGTGCGAAGCACGCGCTCGTGAACACGCTCTTCGGACTGCCGGTCGAGGGCGTCATGCTCGTCCTCGTCGCCGCGCTCGGCCTCGCCCTTGGCGTCGTCGCCGTGCTCGCGGCGCGCAATCGCGTGTTCTTCCGTCTCGGGGTCCGCAACGCGCGGCGGCGCCCAGCACGGACGTGCCTGATCGTCGCGGGCTCGATGCTGGGCACGACGATCATCGCCGCCGCCCTGGCCACCGGGGACACGATGAGCCACACGATCCGCTCGGCCGCCGTGGCCGCGATCGGGAATGCGGACGAGATCGTGGCCGCCCGCGGAGTCGACGCGCCGCTCTCGCCAGAGAGCACCGGCGCGACCGGCGTGCGCTACTTCCCGCAAGGCGACTCGGATCGCATCGCACGCGGCGTCGCGGGCTCGCATCTCGTCGCAGGCGTCGCGCCTGTGATCGTCGAGCCGATTGCGGTGCAAGACGTGACCTCGCGCCAGAACGAGCCCCGCGTGACCCTGTTCGCCAGCGACCCCGCGAAGCTCCGGCCGTTCGGCCCCATGCGGAGCGGCAATCGCACCGTGTCGCTCGGCGATCTCCGGCCCGGCGAGGTGTACCTGAATGCCAAGGCTGCCTCGAGCCTCGACGCGCGGCGAGGGGACTCCCTGCGCATTCTCGTCGGCGGCGCGGCAGCCACTGTCACGGTTCGGAACATCGTCTCCTACCGGGGCAGCGGCTCGCCCGACGAAGGGCTCCTGATGCCACTCGCACCGGCGCAGCGGCTGCTCGGGAAGCCTGGGCTGATCAAGCTCGTCTTCGTCGCCAACCGCGACGGTGTCGGCGCAACCGATCGCGTGATCGAGCTGCTGCGCCCCACGCTCTCCCCGCTCGGTCTGGAGGCCGACAACAGCAAGCAGGACGCACTCGACGTGGCCGACCAGCAGGGCGCCGCCTTCATGTCCATCTTCACGACCTTCGGCTCGTTCTCCATCGCGGCCGGGATCCTGCTGATCTTCCTGATCTTCGTCATGCTCGCGGCGGAACGACGCGCCGAGCTCGGAATTGCGCGCGCCGTGGGCACGCGACGCAGCCATCTGGTGCAGATGTTCCTGTACGAGGGCCTGGCCTACGATCTGCTCGCCGCTGCCGTGGGCGCCCTCCTCGGGATCGCGGTGGCGTACGTCATGGTGCTCGCGATGGCGGCCGCGTTCAGCGCGAGCGCCGACGTCACGATCACCTACGCCGTTCGGCTCACGAGCGTGGTCATCGCGTACGCGGTGGGCGTGCTCCTGACACTGGCGGTGGTGGCGTTCTCCGCGTGGCGCGTGAGCCGCATGAACATCGTGTCCGCGATCCGCAACCTGCCTGAGCCGCCGACGGTCGGCGCGCGCCGGGCGCGCTGGCTGCTGGGAGCCGCCGGCCTCGCGCTCGGAGGGGCCCTGGTCGTGTCGGGCGTCACCTCCAAGGACGGCATCGTCCTCGGCTTCGGCGTCCTCTGCGTGGCACTCGGGCTGGTGCCGATCGCACGCTCGCTGGGAGCGAGCGACCGGCTCGTCTACACGACTGCCGGGCTCGCGCTCGTCGTGTGGTTCGTCCTCCCCATGAGCCGCTGGCTGCTGGGCGACCTCAAGACGAACTTCTCGATGTTCATACTCTCGGGCCTCGCGATCGTC
>Ga0157378_10006081_pt1 | contig 10575 bp, 4 predicted proteins | sample M65metaG_FD_115309 | JGI IMG/M metagenome (GOLD analysis project Ga0157378, IMG submission 115309) | Miscanthus rhizosphere microbial communities from Kellogg Biological Station, Michigan, USA - M6-5 metaG | ecosystem: Host-associated > Plants > Roots > Rhizosphere > Soil | place: USA: Michigan...
CCTGACTCTCACAACCGGATTTCTTTACGGTTGCAAGGACTTCTTGAGTGCCAGCGCAACGCCGCAGGGGGCATTGGATGAGGGAACGCTCGCCAACCGAGCGGGAGTCGAAGCTACGCTCATCGGGGCGTATCGACCGTTGGATTGTACGACTTCGAGTGGTTCGTGGGGATGCGCGGCCAGTAACTGGGTCTGGGGCAGCGTAACCAGCGACGACTCCTACAAAGGATCGACAGCGGCCGACCAGCCGCCGATCAATGATATCGAGGGTTACCACTGGGCAGCCTCCAACGCCCAGGACTACCTGAATCAGAAGTGGGCTCAGGTGTACGAGGGCGTGGTCCGCAGCAATGCGGCACTGCGTCTCCTTGAGCAGGTAAAAACGTCGAAGCCGGGGGAGTTTTCTGCCGCCGATGCGAACGGCATCCAGGGTGAGGCCATGTTCCTGAGGGCTCACTACCACTTCGAAGCTTATCGGATGTGGGGAAACGTTCCATATTACAAGGAAAGTGATCTCGACTTCCGCAAGGCGAATAACACCGCCGCCGAGGTCGTCGGGCTCATCATTGCGGATCTCGATTCGGCGGCCAAACTGCTGCAGGAAACTCCGCGCAATGGAGAGAAGGGACGAGTCACCTCATGGACCGCCAAGGCCTATAAAGGCCGCGTGCAGGTCTATGCCGGCCAGTACGCGGCGGCGGTGACAACGTTGTCCGATGTGCGGCTCAACGGGCCGTACGCGCTGGAATCAAGCTTTGATCATGTCTGGACCGGCTTTGCTAATTTCAGCAACGGGCCGGAGACGATACTCGCGTATCAGGCTTCCGCGAATGACGGCGATCCCGGCGGCGACAATGCCAACCAGGGCGAGCGTCTGAACTTCCCGAACGGCGGACACTTTGGCTGTTGCGGTTTCAACCAGCCAACCCAGAACCTGGTGAACTTCTTCCGGGTTGACGCGGCTGGACTTCCGCTGGCTCTTTCAGCTCCGAACACGTGGAATTCGAACGACAACAATTTCACGTCGAGCAACCTTCTCCCGGTCGATCCGCGACTGGACTGGACAGTTGGTCGGGAAGCGGTTCCGCTCAAGGATTGGGGAATCTACACCGTGGCAGCGTATGCCAGAGACCTCCCCAACGGCGGTCCCTACTCTCCCAAGAAGAATATTCACGAGCAGTCAAGTGGATCCGAGCTGTTAACCGGTGGGTGGGCGCCGACGCAGCAGAACGACGTCAACATCCACCTTTACCGCTTCGCCGATGCGCTATTGCTGGAAGCAGAGGCGCGGGTCGAGACGGGTGATCTTGCCACCGCCACGCAGCTGGTGAACATGGTCAGAACACGGGCCGGGGTCAGGGCACAAGGGTGCGGGCTACCAAGTGATCCCGCCGCCGCTGCCGCAGAGGTCGCACAATTTCCAACGTGTGCCGGGGATAAACGCCTCGCGGTCCCAATCAATGATCCGTCGATTACGTGGGCGGTTTATCGCGTCAATCCCTACCCGTCGACGTTTGCCAATCAGGCCTTTGGTCGAGAGGCGGTGCGGGCTGAGCGCCGGCTTGAGTTGGCTATGGAAGGACAGAGATTCTTTGACATACGCCGCTGGGGAATTGGCGCTACAGTTATCAATGGCTATCTGACGGGTGTCGGAGGCGGAAGTGAGGCCTCGAGGAGACTGTACCTTGGGAACGCCGAGCCTTACACGGCGCGCCACAACCTCTTTCCGATTCCCACGCTTCAAATCGATTTGAGCAAGGTCGGAACCGAGAACAGACTGGCGCAAAATCCTGGATGGTAAGACGGACAGAAAAGAGAACGGGGTGGCTGATGCCACCCCGTTTTTTTTTGTGCTCTCTCTCACCACAATCCGCGCGAGCCCGGTTATGGTTTTCTGATCGCAAAAACCTGGAGGGAGTCTCCGGTATTCGCCACAATCACCGCCTTACCATTCTTTCTGTTGATCAGAGCCAGGCCTGCCGCATTGCCGGGGGCCAGGAAGCCACTCTCTCTCGCCGGTACTGGAATAAGACCACCCCGGCCGTCGCCTTTCAGCCACAGTCCATTGCCCGCATCGGCACGAGGAGTGTTTGGCTCAGCGTCGTACAGGTTCCCCGCCACCAGCAGGTCGAGATTACCATCCCCGTCCAGGTCGCCAGTGATCATCGCTTTGATCGGCGCAATTTGCGCGAGATTTGGCAACGCGAGCGAGGTGAAGGTCCCGCCGCCGGTATTACGAAGATAGACACTGGCGAAAGTGTCCACCTCATAGTGAAGCGCCTGCTTTAGCTTGCCGACGCCGAGCAGCTCGGAGAGCGTCGCGCTGGCAAAGGATCCATAGGTCGGGAATTTTGCTGCCGTCGTGTAGATCTCGCGTCCCAGGGGAGCCATCCCGGCAAGCGGGTACTCCTTCCCGTCCACCGACTGGGAGAGCACAACATCAGTGGTTTGGTTGCCCGTGAAATTGCTCGCATACACTCCGAATTTGCTTTCCTTCGACGTCGTGTAGCTGTAGTTAAAGCCAAGATTACCAGCAACAATGTCGGTGCGGCCATCTTTGTCGAAATCCCCCGCAACGAGGCTGTACCACCAGCCGCGCATCGGTGGCAGACCCGTTTTTTCGGTGACGTTAGTGAACCGGCGGCCTTCGTTGCGGTAGAACTCGACAGGCATCCACTCTCCGGCCGTAACCAGGTCCACATGCCCGTCGTTGTCGAAGTCGACCCAGAGCGCGTCCGTGATCATTCCGCCTGGGTTAACCAGGTCCGGCGCCATCTCCTCTGTAACATCGGTGAACCGGCCGCCGTCGTTGCGCAGTATGTAACTGCGGGTGGGATAGGGATACTTTCGCGGAGTCAGTCGACCACCAATGAACAAATCCGGCCGACCATCACCGTTGAAATCGCCGACGCGCACAGTCCCCTTGCTGGTGAGCATCGGCGGCAGGGCTTGGTCATCACGGACAAACCTGCCGTTCCCTTGATTGACGTAGAGGCGGTCCTGCAGCAGCGGCGAGCTGGGCGCTTTCGAGTACCCCCCGCTCGCTAGATACAGGTCCGGCTTCCCATCGCCGTTCGCATCGAAGAAGGCTACCGCCCAATCTTCAAAATCCCTGTCGGCTTCCCACGGCTGCGGCTCTGTAGATGCGGCGAAACTGCCGTCCTGGCGCTGGATGAACAGCTTGCCAGTGACACCGCCGACGCCACCGATGAACACGTCGTCCAGGCCATCCCCGTCGACGTCGGCCACCGCGACTGGTGGCCCGTGTCGCGAAATGAGGTAGGGCAACAACGGCTGGACACTGTAGTCCACTCCCGTTTCCGCGGGGTTCTGATACTTCAACCCTTGGATATCCACCGGCACGAACCGCGCGGTTTCTGGCGGTGAAGCTGTAGCGCCCGATAGTAAGGCACCTGTCTGCGGGCGTCGCTGCGCGTCGGATTGCCTGACCGTCAGCAGGCGGTCGGCCGACACGTCGGTTAGTATCTGATATCTACCATCCGGCCACTCGACGTCGAGACTGTCAGCCCGGCGCGCTGTATCGAGTCCGAAATGGGCGCGCTCGTCGACCGTGGACATAAAACCTCTATATGGCGTGCAGTACACGTATTGCTTTTTTCCACCCGCCGTGAGAATGAGCTGCGCTCCGATGCCGGCGGTTCTCCCCCGAGACGAATCTCCCACCAGTCTGACTTCGAGGTAGTGTCGGGCATCGTCCGCCGCGACGTTCTCATAGACAGACGCCGGCCCGTCGATGTTGCTGATCACCAAATCGAGTCGGCCGTCGTTGTTGAGATCGGCGTACGCGGCGCCGTATGAAAACCCGGGATGCTCCAGTCCCCACTGCCTGGTTTTGTCCGTGAACGTCAGGTCGCCATTGTTCCGAAACACGTAGTTGGACTCGGCGTAGCCTGGCAAGTCGGTGAGAAGGCGGCGCATCCGTGGCTGGTCACGCTTCTGGACCGCTGCGTTCAACGCGCCAACGTAATCCAGATCATTGACAGCCTTGGGATAACCGTTGCCGATAAAAATGTCCTTGCGCCCGTCGTTGTCGAAGTCGGCGAACAGAGCGCTCCAGCTCCAATCAGTGTGCGAGACGCCAGCCAGTCGAGCGATCTCACTGAAAACGATGTCACCATCTTTGGTAAGGCCGTTGCTCAACTGAAGAGAGTTCTCCGAGTAGTCGATGCGATAGCCGTTGCTGCGGCTGTCGAGCATGCCGCCATAGGTCGTGAACCCACTCATCCGCTTTCTGCGGCCCGGATCGCGCGGCATCATGTCCACCTGCAGCACATCTGGCCAGCCGTCGTCGTTGAAGTCGGCAACATCGACACCCATTCCAGCGTAACTGGAATGCTTCATCCACTTGCCGGCTTCGTTCGTAAATGTGCCATTCCGGTTATTTACGTAAATGACGTCGTTGGGCATGAGATCATTTGAGACATAAATATCCGGCCAGCCATCGCGGTTGAAATCGGCGACGACAACCCCAAGACCGTATCCCGGATCGCGCAGGATTCCCGCGTCGCGCGAAACGTCAGTGAACCTCCCCGGTTTCCCGCCCGTGCATTCGTTTCGGTAGAGCTTGTTGTACGTGCCCTGTCTGACGCCCTGGGGGCCCGCTGGGTGAAAGGATACCCGTCCGGAGAAATCCTTTGGCGAATTATTGAGCAGAAAGAGATCGAGACACCCATCCTTGTTGTAGTCCAGAAAGACGGCGTGCGTGGTGAAGCTTGTGTCGGCGATCCCGTATTGCGCTGCAGCTTCGGTGAAGGTGCCGTTCCTGTTGATGACTAACAGCAGATTCGCGCGCTGGATTTTCTTGTGTAATGGCTGGGCGGCCACCGAGACATAGATGTCGAGATATCCATCCCCATTGATGTCGACCATCGATGCGCCGGTCGCCCACCGATTGGTAGCGAGGCCCGCGCGTTGGGTGACATCATCGAATCGCATCCCGCCTTTGTTTCTGTACAGTCGGCTGGACACCATGTTGCCGGCGAAGAAGATATCGGGGAGTCCGTCGTTGTCGACGTCACCGACCGCGACACCGGCGCCGTTGTAGACGTAAGGATCGGTCTGCTCGTTCAATGAGTCGCTGGTGGTGATCGTATTGGCGAAGGACACACCGCTCTCGTCCGCCCCGACCAGCCTGAACAGGGGACGCTCTGATTTACGGCAGCCTCCGGTCGTGCACAGAAGAAGCAGGCCAGCAAAGAGCGCCGAGCGATTCAATGCGCACCGCCCTGCGACATGGGGGTCCGCGTGTTCTCGAAGAACAGGATCGGATCATTCGGCGCTCTCACCTTCTCTCCCGCGCCTCCCCGCTGAAGCCTGGCAATGCTCCCGAGATTCATGCCCGCAACGATCACATCCGGCCAGCCGTCGCCGTTCAGATCGGCGCTTGTCGTCAGGTTCCATTGATTGGTGGCGGCAGCGGTGAACGCATACGGTCGAAACTGATAACCACCCTCGTTCTCGAGAAAAACGATTCCGCGCTCTGGATGCTTCTGGAAATCCGCGAAGTTGCTGGTCACCAGAATGTCGGGGTCACCATCCCTATCGAAGTCGGAGACTTCAGCGCGCGCGGCGCCGTAAATCGGGAAGAAGTAGCGCTCGTGGAAATTGTTTTTGCCATCATTTTCCAGAATTCTCACCCCATGGTAGGGCTTCAGGACACGAGAGTAATCGAAGTTGTCTCCGTTCACGTACACAATGTCGAGAATTCCGTCGCCGTTGAAATCGTGCAAGGAGAAGTACATGGAGCCATAGACTGGCGGAAACCTCGCCAGGGTCCGCTGGCGCGAGAAACCGCCTTTCCCGTCGTTCTCGAAGAGGACGATTCGCTCGTCTCCCTGAGCGAGCAGCGCGACGATGTCTGGAGATCCGTCGCCGGTAAGGTCAACTACCTCGAACCGAATCGCGCCCGGCGAGGGGTCGAGAATTTCTCGGCGGTAGCTCTCGCCATCGTACCTGTAGAGAGCTAGTCGGCCACGGTTGTTACCGTACTCGCAAATGACAAATTCCTTCCCCCCGTTTCCGTCGTCCAGCTGACGGATAAAGACCGGCCTGAAGAGCGAATCGATCACCGTTCTGGTTAACCGAAGTGAATCGCGACCGGTAACTACGTACTCGAGGAGACTGCCTCGGGGTTCGTCGTTTGGATCGAGAATGCCCGATTCCAGGACCAACATACGATTGTCACCGACCAAGACATCTGTCGGCGGACTGCCAAGCTTGAGCGTCGATAGCAGGCGGCGATTCCAATCGAATACGCGGAGGGTGTTGCTTCCCGCTTCGCCAATGAAGATGAGCCGGTGCACCGAATCCGTTTTCAGAAGTGTGATGATCCCGCTACTTGGCATACCTCGGACAAATGGGCCAACCCTGAAGAGCGCCGGATTCAATTGCACGCCAGCCGGCCACGACTGATATGGCAACGAGTCCGGAGCCCGTTCCCGAAAGTAAGCCACGATCTTCTGCCAGTCTGCCGCAGGCATCTCGGTCGGCAGCACTTTCATGTAAGGATTTCGCGATAGCTCGCCGGCCAACGTTTTCGCTTTGACGCCGACCCGCGGGGCCATTGCCGGCAGGACCTTTTCCTCCCACGTTTTCTTATCCAACAGCTGCGGTTGCGGAAACTCGTGACAGGAGGCGCAGTATTCATGAGCCAACGCCTCCCCATTTGACGCGCGTGGTCTTTCGCAGCCTGCGAGTACCAGCCAACTTGTCATTGCCAATCGCAACGGGTTACGCATGAACCAGAAGCTCCCTATTTCTCGTGTCATCAACCTTGTCGCAAAGGACTCCCAGCGGTTTTGGAGGGTCGACGAATCTGAGGCTCGACGCCGGTTGCTCGCTAGTGACACGGACGAAGTTCTCGGCATCGACGGATCCTTTGCGATTGTCGCCCAGGATGGCGAGCGAGTTCTGCTGGCCCGTAGTCTGGACCGGCCGCTGCGCTACTTCCTGGCAAAAGCCACCGACGGACCCGTTCTGATAGTTGCCGAGCGCATCGACGAGATTGCCGCCGAGCTGGGGAGGCACGGCTGGGCCAATCAGTTTCATCCGTCATACACCCGAATGGTACCCGCGCACCACGTCACCACCCTGCGCCTGGTCGGCTGTCCCGATCCGAATCCCGTGCACCAACGGTTCTTCGACCCGCCACGTGGGACGCTGCCCCCGGATCTCGATGTTATCGGCCGGGGCTACATCGAGGCACTTTACGAGGAGCTGCGTCGCTGGCTGACCGTCCACGATACCACTGAGCCGATCGGCGTTCCTTTCTCCGGCGGTATCGACAGCGGATCGGTCCTGCTTTGCCTGAACAAGTTGTTATTAAACGAAGGACAATCCCCGGCTCGGTTGAAGGCGTTCACTCTTTCGATAGACGGAGACGGTGATGACGCCCGGCAGGCGCGCGAATTCCTGCGCAGCACCAATCTGGAAATGCTCGGCGAGGTTGTGGACGTTCCGTCGGCGGCGCTGGATCCGCTGCGAGCCGTGGCAGTGATCGAGGATTACAAGCCGCTGGACGTCGAGTGCGCGGCGGTGAACCTCGCCCTGCTCACCTCGATCCGCGAGCGCTATCCCTCGTGGCGGCTCCTCGTGGACGGCGATGGCGGTGACGAGAATCTCAAGGACTACCCGATCGAGGCGAACAGCGAGCTCACCATTCGGAGCGTCGTCAACAACCGCATGCTTTACCAGGAAGGTTGGGGTGTCGAGTCCATCAAGCATTCGCTGACCTATTCCGGGGGGTACAGCCGCGGCTGCGTCCGCGGCTACGCTTGCGCCCGCGAGATGGGATTCGTGGATTTCAGTCCGTACACCAGACCGTCGGTGATAGCGGTCGCCGAGGCGATTCCCTTCGCCGAGCTGACGCAGGGGTCACACGATCGATTGTACGCGTTGAAGGGAGAGATCGTCTCACGAGGCGTCCGTGCGGTGCTGGGCATCGAAATGCCGGTCTTTCCCAAGCGCCGCTTTCAGCACGGGTCGGTTTCGGCGAGCGAAATCCCCCGACTTTTCCCCGAAGACGAGGCGCGCTACCGCCGTCACTTCGAGACGCTGCACGCCGCTGCGGTGTGACCGCCTCCGACGTCGACCGGCGGATCCGCGCCCTGCGCCCGCCGAAGGCCCGGTCGGATCCATATACCGCACACGGCTCTCTGCTCGAGCAGGAGCGTCGTCCCGGCGGTAGAGTCGAACAATCGCTCACGGTGTTTCTCACCGGCGCCGAGTGTCCGTTCACGTGCTCGTTCTGCGATTTGTGGCAGTGGACTATCGACGGGCCGACGCCGCCCGGCGCGCTGACAACGCAACTGCGGTCGGTGATTGAATCAAATCGGGAATACAGGCCCGATCGGATCAAGCTTTACAACGCCAGCAATTTCTTCGATCCGCGCGCGGTTCCACCTGAAGACTGGGACGCCATCGCCGAGCTGACGGCGCCGTTCGCCGCGGTGACAGTGGAGTCGCACGCCAGCACGATCAACTCGAGGGCCACCGACTTCGCGCGCTCCATTCCCGGCCGGCTGGAAGTGGCGGTCGGTCTCGAGACCATACACCCAAGCGCCGGCGCAAACCTTAACAAGAGACTCGATCTGGCTCGATTTGACTCCGCGACGCAGTTCCTTGGCGATAACGAGATCGACCTGCGGGTCTTCGTCCTCCTCGGGGTGCCGTACATCCCCGCCGCGGAGTCGCTCGAATGGACCGTGCGTACCGTCGAGCACGCGGTGCGACGCGGAGCATCGGTGGTGTCGATAATTCCAGTCCGCGGCGGCAACGGTGAAATGGAACGGCTCCAGTCTCTGGGAGATTTTGTCCCACCGACGCTCGCGCAACTGGAGAACGCGCTCGACGCCTGCGTTCAAATGGGGCCAGCCGTCGTGACCGCGGATTTGTGGGACGTCGATCGGTTCTCCGGTGCGGCCTGTTGCCGGCAGAGCCGCGTCGCACGGATGAACCGGATGAATCTGACGGGCCAGCAGGAACCCCGCATCCTTTGCGATGAGTGTCGCGCGTGAAACAGTCTTGTGAGATCGCGATCGTCGGCAGCGGGTTTGCCGGCTCGCTGCTCGCCCGCGTGGTCGCCGTGCTGGGATACGATGTCGTCCTGCTGGAGCGAGGAGCGCATCCCAGATTCGCCATTGGCGAATCTTCGACGCCACTGGCAAATCTCTCGCTGGAGCGCATCGGAACCCGCTACGGACTGAAGGACTGCTACGATCTGGCGGCTCACGGGCGCTGGGTCAGGAATCACCCGGACATTCAGCGAGGTTTGAAGCGCGGCTTCACCTATTACCGGCATCACGCTGGCCAGCCATTCTCGGATCGTGGTCTCGATTCAGAGCGTTTGCTGGTGGCCGCCAGCCCAGATGACGCGATCTCTGACAGCCACTGGGTGCGCTCCGATGTCGATCATCACTTCGTTCGGGCGGCAATTACCGCGGGTGTCGAGTATCGGGATCGTACCGAGATAACCGGCGCGGAATTCGGATCCGACGGAGTGAGCCTTGTCGGCCGGCGCGCCGGCGAGGATTTCAATCTCGGAGCGAACTTCCTGATCGATGCGTCGGGGCCCGGCGGCTTTCTCGCGCGCCAGCTGTCGATTCCCTCAGGCCTCGACAAGACGTACACACGATCCGCGCTCGTCTACAGCCATTTCGCCGGCGTCCGCCTGATGAACGACTTGGTTCCCGGAATGCCGCAGGGTCCCTATCCTGACGACTGGGCAGCGGTTCACCACATCATCGACGAAGGCTGGATGTACTCGCTGCGGTTCGACAACGGAGTAACCAGCGCCGGATTTCTCCTCACGCCGCGCGGGCTCGCGTCGTTCAGCTCCAGGACTGAGGATCCCGCCGCGCTGTGGCGGGAAATCCTGACCCGCTATCCGACAATCGAAAGCGCCTTCGGCGATGCGACGCCGCTGATGCCGATCGCGTTCCACCCTCTCATCCAGCACCGTCTCACTCGTGCCGCCGGAGAACGGTGGGCGATGATGCCCCACGCCTATGCTTTCGTGGATCCGTTGTTCTCGACGGGAATCGCGTGGGGCCTGCGCGCCGTCGAGCGGCTGGCGCTGATGTTCGAGAGTGCGGCGGATGCCGCGCGGCTGCCCGACCGGCGCGATCTCGAGCGCTACGAGACTGCACTTACCGCCGAAGCCGACCAGATCGACCTCGTGGTCGCTGGTGCATATGAGGCGATGGCGCACTTCGATCTGTTCACCTCGCAGGCGATGCTCTACTTCGCGGCGGTCTCGTTCGCCGAGGCGAGTCAGCGCCTGTCGCCTGACGCGGGCGTCGCCTGGAAAGGATTCCTCGGCGTTGGCGACCGTGTTCTGGGCCCGCTGCCGCGAGAGAGTCTGAACATTTTGCGCGGGCTCACGAAGTCGGAGGGCGCGACAGGAAGCGATGCTGACCGCCGCGGCTTCAGCGACTGGATGCGGAGCGCGATCGATTCGCGCAATGTCGCTGGACTCGCCGACCCCGCGAGGAGAAATCTCTACCCAGTCGACTTCGATGCTCTGTTGGAGCGACACCAGCTGCTGGGAATGACCCG
>Ga0157378_10006083_pt1 | contig 10573 bp, 5 predicted proteins | sample M65metaG_FD_115309 | JGI IMG/M metagenome (GOLD analysis project Ga0157378, IMG submission 115309) | Miscanthus rhizosphere microbial communities from Kellogg Biological Station, Michigan, USA - M6-5 metaG | ecosystem: Host-associated > Plants > Roots > Rhizosphere > Soil | place: USA: Michigan...
AACCTGATTCTCGCGCGCACCGTTCGCCGCGAAGGCGAACTCGCGATTCGTGCCGCGTTGGGCGCCAACACCTGGTCGCTGCGCCGCATGTTGCTGGCCGAAAGCCTGCTGCTTTGCGGCGCCGGAGCGATAATCGGCGTAATCATCGCGCAGCCGCTGGTCACTATCCTGGCTCGCTATGCCTCGCGCTTCTCGGTTCGCGCGCTGGATTTGACGGTTGATTCCAGCATGCTTTGGGTGGGAGTGGCGCTGGCCATCATCGCTGCGGTGATTTTGGCAGTTGTGCCGCGCTTGCCTTCGGCGAACACTTCGGATGGCATGAACCTCGCCAGCGGCAACGTCCGCATCACCAGCAGCATGGGCCGCCGCCAGCGCATCTTTGCCGTCACCCAAATCGCGGCGTCTTTCGTACTGCTCGCGGGCGCCAGCGTGTTGATCACGACGCTGATCGCGTTGCAAAGGACGCAGACTGGTTTCGATACGCGCCGCGTCCTGGTCGTCGATGTTCCGGCGCCGTCCAACGGAAGAACGCCTGAGCAAGTCGTCGATTTTTACAAGGAATCGGTGCGCCAAATCAACGCGCTGCCCGGGGTCACCGAAGCGGCTGTTGGCATGATCGCTCCCTGGCGTGATGCGGGCGGCGGCTTCGGCGTAGGTTTCCAATACTCGGGTGATGGTCATGTCCATGACAAAGACGATCCTCGCGCGCTGTGGCGCACCATCTCTCCCGGTTTTTTCAACTCGCTCGGCGTTCCCATCATTGCCGGGCGGGACTTCAACGCGCTCGATGACCGGAACGGAGAGCCGGTCGTGATCGTCAGCTCGACTCTAGCTCGGCAGATGTTTCCCGGTCAGGATCCGATCAATCGCCATGTCTATTGGACCGATCCGGTGCTCGAATTCGCTTCCGGCACTCCCGCCGAAAAGGCGCGAGTCACGGCGCCGCACCGAATTATTGGGGTCGCCGCCGATATGGACGACGAACATATCGTTCCGGTGCCCACCGCCACCATTTACGGCGCGCTCGCCGACGGCGGAATGTTCGGCGGTCACCTCTTTATTCACACCAACGGAAATCCGTATTCGCTAGTGGCGCCGGTAACGAAAATCATTCGGCAGCAGGCCGCCGATGAACCGGTGGAGAACGCCGCCACCCTGGAAGACATCCGTGCCAAGGTGCTTGCGCCAGACCGCTTGAACTCCCTGGTCTTTGGTGTGTTCGCAGCGGTCGCGTTGCTGATCGCCGTGGTTGGCGTCGCGGGCGTGCTGGCGTTTTCTGTCAGCGCGCGCAGGCGCGAATTTGGCATTCGCATGGCACTTGGATCACAGCCGGAAAATATACTCAAAGGTGTTGTCGCGGAAGGCGTCGTGATGGCTGCCATTGGCGTTCTGGCGGGCGGGGTGTTCGGGCTCGTCGTTGCGCGCGTGGCAGGCAGCTATTTCGGCGACTTGAAAATGCCGGGCGCATTGCCCGTGATCGTGTCTGCTTTTGTGCTGTTAGGCGCGGCGGTAGTCGCTTCGATGCTCCCTGCGGCACGTGCCGCCCACGTCGACGTCATACAAGCGCTTCGCTCGGAATGATTTTCCCCGCGCGCCCAGGTTTCCCGTTAGAAGACGAAGTCGTCGAAGTGGAACGACTCCCGGATCCCGTCATGAAGATTTTCTCCGACCGTCAATCGGTGGCTGGATGTGTCTGTTGACATCTCGCCTTTCAATTCCCATTAAGGGAGCCCGAGTCCTAGCGGTTGGAGCACGCGGTCGAATATTGCGCGGCCTCCGGCCAGCGGATCGTACTGAGAGGTTACAACCCGTTGCAGAAGGAACTCCGTTTCAAGCCGACGCCTCGGTCACGGCGCAGTTGAATATAATTCACATGCTTGATTAACGCGGTTATCGGAAACTTGAAATCGGCCAGGGGGCGCTTGTCCGGTAACGCAACCTATTCAGGAGATTGATGGCCCTCATCAATTTCACTTTTCAAGGTGAAGAAGGTGCCCCAGATTTTGGGCGGTATAACGCTGCCCGCCGGCAGGTCGTGCAAGCATCCAACAAAGGAGGCCGGCGCACCATCTTTGGTCTTGAAGAACGCGGTCACCTTGGCCACTCCTTCACCGCAGCCTAGATCGCCCGTAGCTGAAGGCGGCCACACAACCGTTCCTTCGGTAACCATTTCTGAAAGAAGCTTGTTTTTCTTGAGCAAAAGCTCCAGCCTGCCGCCCTTCAACACATTGATCGTTTTCCCGAAGGCCACGTCGCCTTGGAAGTTGATAGCTGCTTCCCACAACGCTCTTCCGTCGCCCGGGAACGTCACCCACCCGTTCGGAACGTGTCCGCTGCCGCCGCCCCAGCCTACGGAATGAACGCCGCACGTGCCATTCTCACCACTGATCGTGCAGGGGTGGCCAGCAAAAAGCTCCACTCCAGAAAGATTCAGCCGCGCTGCGATCGTCGAACCGATCTTCGCGACGAAGGCATCACCTATGGACGGTTTGGTGTCCCCAAGCGCATGTTGAAATGGGTTGACTGTCGGGAAGTTCGGCGAACGGGTGAAGCCTGTAAGGTACACATTCCCAAGGGGATCCAAGGTTATACCACCGCTGAATTCATCCCCACTTCCACCAAGATATGTGGAATAGACCAGTGCACCGCCGCTGGGGTTGATCTCAGCGACGAAGCTATCCGTACCAAACCCAAAACTGCCCCCACCGAACGTCGATTGCACGGCGTTTACCGCCGGGAAGTTCGTCGAGCCCGTTGTACCCGCGATATAGGCGTTGCCTACGGCGTCCACGGCGGCGCTGTCGGCTCTATCATCCCCACTCCCGCCAAGAAAGGTGGAGTAAACCAGGGCCGATCCACTAGCGTTGATTTTGGTAAGGAAGGCATCCGTAGGACCTACCAAAGTCGATTGCAATGCATTGACGGTCGGAAAATCGGCGGAGGACGTCTGTCCTGTCACATAGGCATTGCCGGAACTATCTACAGCAATGCCGTTGCCCTGGTCGCCGGGGTCTTTTGGGGTGTCGTCGGAGATATTTCTGCCTCCTAGATAGGTCGAGTAGACGAATGCGGAGCCATTTGCGTTGATTTTTGTTACGAATGCGTTTTGGATTAATCCTTTCAGAGTTGGTTGCAACGCATTCGCTGTAGGAAAACTGCTAGATCGAGTCCAGCCTGTAACGTAGGCATTCCCTGAGGCATCTGCGGCGATGCTGGTGCCAACATCAAAGTTATCACCGCTGGCGCCCCCTAGATAAGTGGAATAGACAAATGCCGAGCCACTCGCATTAATTTTAGAAACGAAGGCATTCGACCGCGCCCCACTACCGAGGGTTGATTGCAAGGCATTCACCGTCGGAAAATCTTTAGAACCCGCGAATCCGGTGACATAGACATTGCCATGGCTATCCACAGCGATACTATTGCCGCCATCTGCGAACGTACCTCCCAGATAGGTCGAGTAAACCAAAGCTGAGCCATCAGCATTGATTTTTGTGACGAAACCAGCGACAGCGTCAAAGGTTCCACAGTTGGAACCCGGGCATATAGGGCTGGTTGGTTGAAGTGCACCTACTGTTGTCGGAAAGTCAGGCGACGCAGTAGAGCCGGTCACGTAGGCATTCCCAGAGGCATCCACGGCGATGCCTCCGGGAGAGTCACTAATGAATCCCTCGCTGTTTGGTAAGCTTCCCCCTAGGTACGTGGAATACACGAGGGCTGAACCACTCGCGTTGATTTTGGTGACGAAGACCGTGTGGTGAAACCCGGTGAACGTCGGCTGGATCGCGTTTGCTGCAGGAAAATCGCTAGAACGCGTATCGCCGATGATGTAGGCGTTCCCGGAAGCATCCACGGCGATACCTTTGCCGCTGTCCACTTCGCTTCCACCAAGGTAAGTCGAGTACACCAAGACCGGGTCGATGACTAGCGGCTTGCTGCGGTCGAAGTCGCCAACCGTGAAGCGGATGGTGTTATCCGCAGTCATCACATATTGGCTTTCGACAGGTTTTCGTGTGCCGTCGTCATTCTGATAGACCACGGGTTTCTGGAAGCGAACGTCTTCAGAGTTCAACAACAAGTCGCCATTCTGATCGATTGCCACGTCGCTGCCATCCCGAAATCGCAAGGCGATCAAGCCAGGGTCGGCGCCGGGAGCAACCACGAAGTCATATTCGAGGCGGCCTTGATTGCCGTAGTAGATCAGGTCCACGCCCGGATAAACATTCTCGTATTTCACCTGGGCGTAGGTCGGCACGTTGGTGCGCCACTTTGCCGGGTCGTTTCCGATGAAGTAGTTCACTTTGCCTGGAAGCTCACCTGTTCCCACAACTCGAGACGCCATGTTTGCGCCAAGCAGTTGCATGTGCAGCTTGACGCTGGCGGAAGGCCCGTCGGTATCAGCCATTCGTGTTGGAGTTAAAATGCGTCTTCTGGGGTCTATGCGCGACGAGCGGGTCTTCTTGAGATCGATAACCGCTTCATCGTTTGTGAGAAACAGGGAAAAACCGCTTCCACGAGACAAAAACTTCACCTGACCATCCGTCTGCCCGAGATTGGCCTCAAAACTGAGAGGTAGTTTGCCGTACTCGGACTGGCTAGTGCGTTTGTCGAGGGCCGAGGCCGACCGGGTTTGCGTTTGGGCTGGCGGACAGGCTGTAAAGAACGCCAGAGATAGCAGAGCAAAGCAAAGCTTGCGCATGGGGGACACTCCTATCAATCTTTTCCACCGAAAACAATGCGGAGGGCAGCTCAGGGGGGCAACAGCCGCCAGGCTATAAGGCTGAGCGAACTCTAGTCGTCAGATTTATCCGCCGTCAAGTACGTCCGCGGTTAACGATTGTCTGAATCGTACTCATTTCTAGACCATCGGCCTAGAACCCGAGCAAGGTACCAAGTGTCCGGTAACGCGACTTACCGGGGACTAGATGCGCGTGGGAGTGCGCAGACCAATGAGGATTATCGTGTCGAGTTTGATTTGCTACCGAGCACATCTCTAAGAATCAACTCATGTGCGTACGCGCCAAGGTGTCCAAAGCCCAGCTCAGTTTTCGAGTTCGCGACTCGCGGGGCAATGGTCTCGAATTGCCCTAAGAGAACAACTTCTGGAGACATTTGCTCTTGTTCCGGTATAGCCGTCAGTATAGTCCCCAGCTCTTTACTGGCCCGTCTGTCGCGTGCTTCATCGTATTTGAACATGAGTTTTACATGGGGGGCGGGACTTCTGTCGTTTCCCCAAAAACCGGGCCTATTAGACTCCGCATCGTCTATCCAGATGATTTGCGATTGATTTTGGCCTTTGCAAGGCTGCAAGACGAGCTTCTCCATCCCATACACCAAGCATCCTCTCGCCTTAACCATCGTGTGGGAATGAGTTTGCGGGTTCGCGAGCAGCTCTTCAACCGTGAAAGTCGGAATGAATTGATTGCAGCCTCCCAAAAAGGCGAGTGGCACGGCGCAAAACACAGGGAGAAAAACACGTCTCACAATCGTCCAACCTTAGCGACTGTGCTGGAAGTTTAGCACCAATAGAATCGTGGGGTCCTGGTACAGCAAGTTTCTGAATACGCGACTTATCGGGAGTTGAGTAAAAGTCGGGCACATTTCTCTTACGCCACACTCTTATCATCGAGAGACTTGCACCGATGGACGTTGGCTAGGATTAAAGACGTTGCCGCACGAATCGTGAAACGGAAGGATGCCCATGACGCTGTTTGGTCCACCGAAAAACGAAGACTATCCAAGAAAGTGGAAGGATATGTCTCTCGATTTCAAGCTAATGTTCGTCTATCACGGTTGCATGATGTTCCTCTTCATCGCCGGGAGCGCATTTACAACGAGGCAAGAACTTTTCATTGCGTCCTCTCTTGTGGTGGTTCTTACGATGCTCTCGCTCCGCCATCGGAGCGCAGTAGGCTGGAAATGGGAGGGCGTCAAAACGAAGGATCTGGCGATGGCAATCGGCGTAGCTGCACTCATGGTTTTCTTTCTTGGTGCTGGCAGTTCCATGTTTCCAGCATCGAACCCGAGATTTTTGCCATGGTACTTGGCTGGGTTTGGTATTGGGTTTTTCAATGTTCTTTCAACTCTGAAGCTGGTGCGGTCGTCGGAATCGGAGATGCTAGCTGACTCTCGCACTCATCCTGCTGAGCAAACGTCAACCGTGGCCACAGAACCATTGGAACCACGGTGGCGCAGAGTCGTTAGAGGCATCTATAGTTGTTTGTTTTTGCTGGTCTGGATAGAAGGCGTTTATTTCTTCCAATATTCTGGTAAGACTTTTCAGAGCGGGTCACCCACACCGACCGCAACTCAAACTGACCCAATTTCCGACCATGGGAACACTGTCTATATAACGCACGCTCAGAAAGTCCAACTAGACCGAATGGAAACAATGATGTTCACTGGCATTCCGGCGATTTTGGTGAGCGGATTCGTATTGCATTTTCTGGTTGGCATCAAATTATTTCCCAACACGCCCACTCTTGCGGAGTGGCGCGCTGGCCATTCACTCAACAATTAGAGACATGTTCACGGAGCGTAGGTCCTAATTAACGCCGTACGAAGGCCGCAGGCGATATTCGGCCAATTTCCGGTTACTTGAGTCATCAGGAGTTGGTGCGGCTCGATTCCGATCGACAGTATTTCTCTGCGCCATGGGCGGACGCTGCCTGCGGCCCACTTGAAAGATGATCTCGTAGGCCGCGAAGATGAAATCCAAACTCTTCCGCGAATCGACTCCCGTCGCACACCGGACCGGCTTGGGTACCGCCTTCGTCTAGCTCGATCGAGATACCCTTGAGTTCTTCAACTGCCTCTTTCAGTTCTTTAGCTGTCCACATCTCCGCCGGCGAATTGTAGAAAGCATTCTTCATTGCGGGCGCATCGACCAGCGTAACTAGCATTCGCGCAACGTCCTCTACGTGCACCAGAGACAACATTGCGTCGGGCGAGTATGGAATACGGATTGAAGTGAACCGCTGTGGAATTGCAACTTGAGGCGGCGCTTCAAATATTTGGGAACGCCATTGAGAGGAAGAACTCTTCTTAATGCCAGGCCCAACAACTCTGGCGATACGCAGGGAGACAAACTGAAGCACCGCCTTTTTCCTCAGGGCTTCTCCAACAAGCTCAATCGCTCGTTTCGACGCGCCGTAGGCGTCATCGGGGGTTCCTGGGTCATCCTCCGTCATCGGGCGCCGCTTCAGGGAGGTTCCGTATACGCTCATGGAACTCGCAAATACAAAACGGCTTACGTGCAACTCCGTAACGTGCCGCATGAGTGCGAGAGAACCGCTGAGATTAACGTCTGCGGCGTTCAGAGGGTGGGATTGGAATGCGGTGGGCAGAATGCCGGCGAGATGAATCACAGCGCCAATTGAATGGGTTTGGAAAAGCCGTGAAATTTCGCTCTTCGACGTCAGGTCACAACTTAGAACATCGTCTGGCCTGTCCGGGCCTACATCGACCCGCAGAATCTCTCGACCAGCGGTCCTCAGTATCTGAGAAACCGCACATCCGATCTGACCGCAGGCGCCGGTGACAAGAATAATCTTCCGGCTGCTATCTAATTCCATGGTCTCCATATTCCGGTATTTCTCAGTGGCTATCAACCCGCCACTTAGACGATAAACGCGGTGGTCTCAATGCGTGGACGCAACACTCAACTCGAACCCACTGGCCATTGAAAACAAAAGCTAAAACGCTCGCTGGGTTAGATCAGCTGGAACGCTTTCCCTGGCTAGGTATTCACCAAGTGAAGTCAAACAGATCGGTTCTCCCGGGAAAGCATCGTCGAATCAACGCATTGGATGGTGTTGCATCGACCGTCTGAGCCGGCAGCGGTTACCGGAGAAGTGGAATTTGGCCCAAAACCACATGTCCGGTTACGCACGACTTACCAGGCAAGTGGGATTACTTCCAAGTTGTCATCCGGTAGGCACCATCCACCTTTGCTGAACCCTGCCGGAATTTGCTGACAGGAGGACGACGGCCGGGCACACGAGCGCCTTGAAATCCGGCGTGCATGTCAGGTGGTTGTCATTCATAGCGCAACGCGACGAGAGGATCGACCCGGCTGGCCCGCCGTGCTGGAACAACGCTAGCCAACGCCGCCACGCCGGCCAGAATCAATACCACGCTCACGATCGTTGCGCCGTCCATGGGCGCCACGCCATACAACAGACCAGTCATCAAACGTCCCGCACCGAGAAAAGTGACCAAGCCTCCGCCGATACCAATGGCGACCGGCGTCATTGCTTGGCCCAGGATCAACTTCAGAATGTTCGCACCGTGGGCTCCAAGAGCCATGCGAATCCCCATTTCGTTCGTGCGCAAGGCAACAGAATAAGAAATAACCCCATAGATGCCGAGGATAGCTAGCAACAGAGCCGCTGCTGCGAAGATCAAGACAAGATCCATCTGAAAGCGCCGCTGCGCGAGCGATTCATCGACAACTTCCTCCATGGTCTCGAATCGCGGAATTGGCAACTCAGAGTCAATGCCATGAATTGCGCTCCGAACGGAAGACGACAAAGCGCGAGGTTCAGCAGCAGTTTTCACCGCCAACGATGGCCCACCCCACGTGCGACGCTGCCAATACGGCACATAAACCGTTAGCCCGGGCGCGCGCTCTAGGCTGACACTTCGCACGTCACCCACAACACCCGATACCTCAATGAACGGAGCATCCGTGTCGCCGATCTTGCCGCCGATCTTGAAGCGCTTCCCGAGCGGGTTCTGCCCCGGCCACAAACGATCAGCTGTGATGGCGGAGACGACAGCTAATCTCTGCTCCCCGTCGGATTCCGCGAAGATTCGCCCTTGCCGGAGGGGAATGTCCATGGTCCGGAAATAATCAGCATTCACTCCCCGAATATCGGCCAAGGGGCGTTCGGTCATGGGCACGGTTGTGCCTTCGACCGACAACAAATTGTTTGCGCCTTCACCGCTCAAAGGCAGCATATTAGAGACACCCGCTGAGTCCACGCCGGGGAGGGCTCGAACCGAATCGAGCAGCAACCGCATGAATCGCACCCGGTCTGGCATGTTGGGGTAGCGTGCGCTGGGCAGGTTGAGATTGACGGTAAGTACCCGCGTCACGGCAAATCCTCTGTCTGTCTCGAACAACTTCAAGAAACTGTGCATGAGCAGCCCGCCTGCAAGCAGACAGAGTGTACTGAGGCCGACTTCCACAGCAATCAGGACTGCGCGCAGTTCGCCCGCAGACCGTCCCTCGGTGCCGCGCATTCCGGACTTCATGGCCTCAACCGGTTCGCTGCGAGCAAAGCGCCAGGCGGGGAGCAGCCCGCAAAGGAGGCCCGCAAGACTGGAAATGACGATCGCGAACAGAAGAACTCGGAAATCGAGATGGATTTCATCGAGTCGAGGCAAGTCAACCGGCGCGCGAGCCAAGATCACGCGCATTCCAACATAGGCAAGGACCACTCCCAAAGCGCCGCCAACTCCTGCGAGCAAGAAACTCTCCGTCAGCATTTCTTGGAGGAGGCGCCAAACGCTCGCACCCATTGCAGAGCGAATGGCGAGCTCCCGTTTTCTCGACGCGGTCCTGCCGAGCAGCAGGTTTGAAATGTTGGTGCAGCCGATAAGCAGCACGGCCCCGACTGCGAACAGTACCAGTTGCAGACCGAGGCGCGAACGGCTCGTGATCTGGTCCTGAAGCGGAACAATAGCCGCGAGCAACTCGATTTTCTCCGGCGCCCGGTTGGCCAGACTCGCTTGGACAGCATTCAGCTCCGCCAGCGCTTGGCTTGCCGAGACCCCAGCCCGCAACCTTGCAATGCAGATGTAATTGAAATCGCCAAATGCTTCTAGTTCATCCGGTTTCACTGCAAAGGGCTTCCATAGATCGGGTTGCTCCGACGTTATGTTCATTGCGTAGAGCTGGCTCAGTTTGGGGAAATGGAAGAGCGGTGAAAGCACGCCGACAATCTCATAGGGACGCCCGTCGAGCAGAATCTTACGACCCAAAACATTCGGATCGGAGGCAAAACGACGTCTCCATAGCTGGTTGCTCAGAACCACTACATCGTCGCGTCCCGGCTGATCCTCTTCCTCCAGAAAGGTGCGGCCCAATTGCGTACGCGCTCCGAGCATCGGGAATAGGTCCGGCGAAACGCGTGCAGCTCCGAGGCGCTCCGGTTCTCCTGTCCCCGTCAGGTCTAGTCGCATCCCACCGATCATGGCCATACGCTCCAAGCCGCTCGTGCGCTTGCGCCACTCGAGAAAGTGCATCGCGTTCACCGGCACCTTGGGGAAGAAACCGCTGAATTTGGGAACAACCTCGTGAATGACAACTAGACGATTTTCGTCGCCATAGCCCAGTGGACGAATGAGAACGCCGTCGACGATGCTGAAGATTGCTGTATTCGCCCCAATGCCGAGCGCGAGTGTGAGGACAGCGATGGCACTAAACCCGGGATTGAGTCGCATTTCCAGATCCACAGCCAGCGAAGCCAGAACCTCGGGGTTCCATTCCAGATCGATTTCGCTGACCCGATTGTCGGCAATGGCCAGCTCCCGAGCTTTTTTGTCTTTCTTGAGGTCCAGGTCGCCG
>Ga0157378_10006084_pt1 | contig 10571 bp, 10 predicted proteins | sample M65metaG_FD_115309 | JGI IMG/M metagenome (GOLD analysis project Ga0157378, IMG submission 115309) | Miscanthus rhizosphere microbial communities from Kellogg Biological Station, Michigan, USA - M6-5 metaG | ecosystem: Host-associated > Plants > Roots > Rhizosphere > Soil | place: USA: Michigan...
TCACTCAGAATGACCTCTGGGAGCTTCAGGAGTGTCTCCAGACCCCGCAATCGCAGAAAAAGCCAATCAGCGCGCCTGAGGGTGCTCGCCAGCCAGTCGGAAGTAGCTTTGGACCGCTCCGAAACGTTTTTACGCAACCAAGACCCATCTCGGACGCAAAGCACTACAACTGCATCCTTCCCGCCCAACGAGCGCCGTTACTTCCGTCATCTGTGAGTTGGCGGAGCGCTTGCACGTCGGCGGGCTGGCAAATAAGTCACGTTTTCCCAAAAACCGACGCGACCCTGTGCGTTGCGACCGGCTGCACCTTGCCGGGGGGGCGGCCGCTTTGTAAAATTTCCTTCAGGGGATTCATCGAGGGGGGTGGGCGTGCGCTGCTTCGCGATGGTGCTCGTAGCGTTGTTGATGGCTTGGGGGCCCGCTGTCGGTCACGAGGTTGATCCGGCGGTCATGGCCATGTTCCGGGAGTGGTCGATCACGCCTCCGAGCCCATCCGGCGTCTTCATTTGTCACGGCTTCGGATGCGACTTCCGCACCGAGGTCGGTCTCGCGGGCAGCGATCGCGCCCAGATGTCCGCGATTATGGCCTCGGGGTCTGCCTCGGCTGAGGCCGAAAGGGTTGCAATAGGCCGGACCGAGGCGTGGTTTGAACGGCGCATTGCCCCCATAACCGGCACTGCGAAGCGCGTCGCGCGGGCCGGCCCACTTATCTTCGGCCCGGGCAATCGCGCTCAACAATTCGACTGCATCGATACAACCAACAACACAAATTCACTGCTATTCATTCTCGACCAGCTCAGATTGCTGCGGCATCATACAATTGCCGCGCCTGCGTCTCGGTTTCTATTCACTGAGGGTCCGCACAATACGGCAGTGATCAAGGATCGCAAGACCAACGAACTCTGGACGGTCGATCCCTGGACCCACAAGGGCAGTGAAGCTCCCGATATCTGGCCGCTCGCAAAGTGGAAGGCGGGCGGATGAAACCAAAAATATCCGCGTGCGCAACGCGCAGCGTCACGTGCTTGTCTGCAAGTGGCACTTAACGGACCTGCTAATCTTGCACAATCATGTCCGCTTGGCGCGGCAGACCGGAAATCATTCGAACCTTCTGAGCATTTGCGCTGATGACGCTAAGCCGACATGTGCGGCGCTGAATAACGGACTGCAGTGCTCCCTCTAGAGCGCGTTTCAGCCCTACAGCGCGGTGACGGGCATGGCATCTTTTGAGCCGCAGTCTATATATCTCACGATTGCTCAGCAGGCCGACATGGAGGACGGACGGACGGTCATGAGTCAGTCGCGCAGGCTTGCAGCCATCCTGGCCGCAGATATCGCCGGCTATAGCGCCTTGATGGGCTCTGACGAAGCGCGCACGGTGAGCGACCTTAAGGGCCATCAGGCGGTTGTGCTGCCGATGGTAGGCGAGTTGGGCGGACGTGTCATTGATACCGCTGGAGACGGCATGTTGGCCGAGTTCCCCAGTGTGTTGAACGCAGTCGAATGCGCAGTCGCCATTCAACGGAAGATGGTCGAACGCAATGCCGCAATCGAGCCCCAGCGGCGTATGGAGTTTCGTATCGGCATCAACCTCGGAGACGTTATCTACGATAATGATCGAATCTTCGGCGATGGCGTCAACGTCGCTGCGCGGCTGGAGGGAATCGCGGAACCGGGCAGTATCTGCGTTTCCGGCAAGGTCCACGAAGAAATCCACGCAAAGATCGGTCTTCCTTATGAGGACCTTGGCGATAAGCGGCTGAAGAACATCGCGGAGCCGGTACGGGTGTACCGTATCCGTCTTGACCGTGCTCCGAGACGTACGGTGCTTGCGCTGCCCGACAAGCCGTCGATCGCCGTCTTGCCCTTCCAGAACATGAGCGGCGATCCCGAGCAGGAATATTTCAGCGACGGCATGACCGAAGATCTGATCACCGATCTCTCGAAGGTCTCAGGCCTGTTCGTAATCGCCCGCAACTCCTCCTTCGCCTACAAGGGCAGGTCGGTCAATGTGCAGGAGATCGGGCGCGACTTGGGCGTGCGCTTTGTGCTCGAGGGCAGCGTCCGCAAGGCCGGCAATCGCGTGCGCATCACGGCGCAGCTCATCGATGCCGGCAGCGGCGGGCATCTCTGGGCCGAGCGGTTCGATCGCGATCTAACGGACATCTTCTCGACGCAGGACGAGGTGGTAGAGAAGATCGTCGGCATGCTGGCGGTCACGCTGACGCGGGGCGAGGAGCAGCGGCTGCGGCGACACGGTACCGGCAACGTGGAGGCGTACGAGTCCTGGCTGCGCGCGCGCGAATTGCTGACTCGCGGCACTCGGGAGTCGGTCGCGCAATCCCGGGCGATGTACCGCCGAGCGATCGAGATCGATCTGAATTTCGCCCGGCCGCATGCGGGGTTGGCGCTTGCCGCGATTTCGGAATACGTCAGCGGCTGGGCGCCGGATCCGGCGCAGGCGCTGGACGAGGCGGAGAGATGGGCGCGCCGCGCCGTCGAATTGAGCGATCAGGAGCCGGTGAGCCACCTGGCGCTGGGCGCCGTGTTGCTGTGGCGGCGCGACCACGAGGGCGCGCTGGCGGAGTCTCGCCGCATGATGGCGCTCGATCCCAACTTTGCTCAGGGCTATTCCGCGACCGGACTGGCGCTGATGTATGCCGGCCGGGCGGCCGAGGCGCTGGAGCCGATCGCGATGGCGATGCGCCTGGACCCCCTCTATCCGTCCATGGTGCTGCACTTCCTGGCGCAGGCGAATTTCAGCCTGGGAAAATACGAAATTGCCGCCCAGCAGCTCGTCGACCGCATCGCGCGCACCCCTGGCACCGACGCCAGCCGCATGCTTCTGGCATCCTGCTACGGCCATCTCGGGCGCACGGAGGACGCGCGGGCGGCATGGGTGGAGCTCCTCAAAGTGAATCCGGATTTCTCGCTGATGCAGCGCGCGCGCGTCCTGCCATACAAGGATGCCCGTGATTTTCAGCGCATCGCCGAAGGGCTGGCGAAGGCCGGGTTACCGTAGGCGCCGGCCTGTGATTAAGGCGTGTTGAGCTGTGCGCCAGGCTGGATATCACCGCATATTTGTAGCACTCGCAGCGCGTTCTGCCGCCAGCGCGTCTTCCGCGCGAGCTTTGTCTTTCAATAGCCGGCCGCACGCGAGCTGAAGGAAACAGAATCCGAATCGCCGGTTCTCGAAATAGAGCGCCAGCACCTCGTCATAAGGCAGCGTCAGCACATGGCTACGATGATGTGTCCTTGAGCGCGTCTACGTATCCGCGCACGTAATCCACGCCATGCTGACTCAGGAGGCGCTCAATCCGTTCGTCGAATGCGCGTCTGGCCTCGTCGGTGGAGAGGGTCTTTCGATAACTCTCAAACTCGGTCTCGAGCGATCGATCGAGCATATCCGGTTCTCCAGGACTACCGTGATGAGCACCCCGATGGCGAGGTCGTGCGGAACAGGTCGCTTGAGGATCGCGATCGACGCCGCGCCAGGTTCCGCGCAACAATGCCCCTATCGCCCAACGAAGAAAAGCCCCGCCAGCGAGGCCACTCGCGCGGCGCAGAGCCCCCGTTGGTTCGGGACCCGTACGCACTGTAGACTCCGGCCACGTTGGCCAAGTCCTCGGACGCTCGAAGTCAGGGCGACTAGGCGAGGCGTCCGGGAGCGTTGAGCCTGGAGCCGATCAGCCGTCCGCGTCTGTATCGGATTGATCACAACGCGAAATTTTCCTGGTGGTGGCCTACGATCCAGTCGAAGCAGCTCGTCGCCGATCTCGTCCGGATCGCTGCATGAGCCAAGTCTTGATGAGCAGTCATCATGAGCAAAGTCATCCGAGAACTCTTGCCGACACTGACAGCAAGGCGGTTACGCCCATCAGCCCCGCGGCCCAAAAGTTCCACCGGCTTATTCTTTGCAACCTGATAGATAGTTCGTTCACTTTGGCCAATTCGTCTCGGCCCGGCTTGATGCCGGGCAGGTGCCACATTGCGGATGCGAACCAACATATGGCGGAACCACACCCGGTGATCAGTACTGCAGTCTCGATAAGCGATCGCATAATCCACCTCTAATCATCTGGAAAGATGACTTCTAATACGAACTATCTCATTGTCATGGACAGCTTTGACTAGCCTGAGCAGCGCGGAAATCATAGGCGCTCGGTTGGGCGTTTTCTCACCCACCGCTCGCTGGCGCGGTGCTAGGATCTCGCAATTGCACAGGGCGGGGGCTTTGATGCTCAGCAAACCGGAGTTCGATCAAATACTCGATACCGCCGTCGATAAGGCGGTCGCCGAACAGAGGGAAGCTGAAGCCGAGTTCGCGGAACAGGAAGGGTCGTCGTCAGAACATAAGGATGTCAAAACGCATAAAGGGGCGCGAAACTTGGCCACAGCGCGGTGTTTCAGGGCCGAGAGATCAAACGATTAGATCGTAGAAAGAGAGATGCGATGAACTATGACCGTCTATATCTAACGCGAAGTGGCCGGCCGTATATGACCTCGGCTCGACTGGTGCAGTGCTGCCGCCGTGATCGCCATCGAGCCCGTTAACACCAGTTAGGTTGATGAGGTCGCGCTCATAGGTGACATCGGCGACCCACGCGCCCTTCTGGCCAGCGTGCCCGTCGGCGTTTTCGGGGCCTCCATAAACAAAGTTCTCGTCCGACGTGACGGGGTCGCCAAGGGCGCCGTTGTCTCCACCCACATCGCCGCAAGCAACGGAAACTCCGCCAGTCTGGACAGCGGGCAGCAACAGACCATTGTCCTGGTCCGGTGAGAACTCGATGACGGAAATTTCACACTTCAAACCTGTGACTTCCTTGAAGATTGCGGTGCCGCCGCCAGTCGAGTCAACGACGAGGTCCCCGGCATGGGTGACTGGTTCCGGGCTGGCTGGCGGGGAGTTTGGACTAACGGTCGCAGTGAACGTGACGGGCTCGCCAAAGGCGTAAAGCACACTGAGGCTGTCATTCGTCAAACCGTCGTCCTCGGGGGTGCCGCCGCCGTTAGTGTCGCGGTTGTTGTCCGTGGCCCATCCCAACTCATCAAGCAAAGGAGCCTGATGCGCCGATCGACCGCCGCCAGTCGAGTCAAAGACGAGGTCCCCGTCATTGGGGATCAGGTTCTCGGTGGCCTTGCCGCCGTCCCAGGCAATGTCAGTTTTCTTAGTAACGATAATCTCGTTGAAAGTTGGCATGGTTCTCTCCATCTGTAGCCAATCGACGTCGTCGCCCGCGTGCATGTGATCTAGTTCACACAGTTAGGCGTCACGCGCTGTGATGGAGATCACGAGGAAGACGTTTTCAGCGAGCCGGGCTGCCTGAGTGCTACTTCGCACGCAAATACGCTCGGCGTGCTACCGGCGGTAATCGTGAGGATGGTGAGGGCGAACGACAGGGTGGCACATTTCATTGGTTAGTCCGCAAACCGAAGCCGGGAGAGAGCACGGGTCGGCGTCGCCACTGGAAAACCGTTCGAAAACTCTGCGTCCGATGGCAACCGAAACAAAGAGAACAATGAGAAGGAAGAACGGCGAAAAACGATCAGACGCAAAGGCTAAGTGGCAAACTTGTGATTAGGCGATGCAGTGCCATCGGGGGCGTTCGGCGTATCCTTAGGAGCATTTGCTTCCTTAACGGCGCGCGTCAGTCCGTTCAACCGCGCAAGGCGCAGGCCATCGTAGCATGTAAAGGTAAGCGAGGCGATTATTCCAAAGATGATCGTTTGGAATGACCTCAAAGAATCCCGTTGGTCATTTGCTTTCTGCCCTTCCTCGATGATGCGGAGCGGTGTATTTTTTTCAAAGCTGTGCCGGAAACGGGGACGTGCCGAAATCCCCGATCATTACAACGGGCAGCCCGGCGCCATCGGCGGGCATTACAGTTTCATCGTTCAGGTATGGAGCGTCCACAGCGCGAATGCGCGATGACGCCGGGAGGGCGATATGAAACTTCCCCGCCGACGATTTCTGCATCTGGCAGCGGGCGCTGCCGCGCTGCCGGTGGCATCGCGGGTTGCCAGGGCGCAAGCCTATCCGTCGCGCCCGGTGCGTATTGTTGTTGGCTTTCCTCCCGGCCAAACAGGCGACATCAGCGCACGCTTGCTGGGCCAATGGCTCTCGGACCGGCTCGGCCAACCCTTCGTCATCGAGAATCGACCGGGCGCCAGCAGTTCGATCGCTACGGAGCTTGTCGTGAATGCGCCGCCGGACGGCTATACACTTCTGTGGGTGGTTACAAGCAACTACATCAACGCGACACTCAAAACCAATCTTCCCTACAATTTCATCCGCGACATCGAACCGGTTGCGAGCACCACCCGCTCTACCCTCGTCGCGGTAGTGAACCCCTCGGTTCCAGTCAAAACCGTCCCCGAACTTATAGGTTACGCCAAGGCCAATCCAGGCAAGCTCAACATGGCTTCGGGAGGCATTGGCAACTCGACGCACCTGGCTGGTGAGCTGTTCAAAATGATGACTGGCATCGAACTGTTTCACGTGCCGTATCGAGGCTCCGCGCCGGCGCTCACTGACCTGATCAGCGGTCAGGTGCAGGTGATGTTCGACCTTACACCTTCGTCAATCGGATATATCAGGGCTGGCCAGTTGCGGCCCCTGGCGGTGACGACGGCCACACGCTCCGGGGCGCTCCCCGAGCTGCCGACCATTGGCGAATTCGTGCCGGGTTACGAGGCCAGCGCCGCGGGTGGCTTCGGCGCGCCGAAGGGCACGCCAGTCGAGATCATCCGGAAGCTCAACGCGGAGATTAATGCGGGCCTGTCCGATCCTGATGTGAGATCGCGGTACGCGTCGTTGGGGAGCGTGCCGCATCCGGGCTCTCCGGCTGATTTCGGCAAACTCGTCGCTGCCGAAACCGAGAAATGGGCCACGGTGATCAAGTTCGCGGGCATCAAGCCGGAGTGATGCGGCAATCCTAGCCGCGTAAACGCGCGAGTGCTGATCTACCTCGGGATTTGTGCGCCGATAGAAGAAGCCGGCTGATGAGCCAAATGCGAAACGTCAGCGGGCCCTGCAAACGTCTGCTGATGGGGGAAGCGGACGCGGCGTTCTGTTGATTTCTCGCCACGCGATCCCACCCGCGCACCTCGACGCTCAGGTCGAGCGGCTCAAAGCTCGATCAAGCGGGACGTGGTTGAAGCGCTCCACGTGTGTTTGCGTGATTGGCGGTGATAAAGATGCGGAAGGGTCTTCACCTCAAGTCCTTGTCAATGAGAATGTGCCTTTACATTCACCATTGCTAAATGTGCCTGAAGCAGAATTTCCGCGAAATGTCCCCGTGTAGTACGCATTCTCGTTGGCAACTGCGCCGGCAGTGTCCACCTTGTTGTGGTTGAAATTGATTTCGCCGGAGGCGGATATCGAGCCGACAATGGGTGGACGGCTTCCGGGAAGAGCGCTTATTTCCTTCGGTTCGAACAGCCCGCTGATCTTGTTGTTCTCCAGATGGATTTGGAAATTAAGCTCTGGTCTTCCGGCGCACCCCACGCGGTGAACCAGCCAATATCCGTCGAACTTGCCGATCCCGCCGGGAGCCAGAACCGACACTCCCATTTGGGAGAAGACAAGCCAACAAGCTAATAGTAACGCTCCCGCAATCGCCAAGGTGATTGACCCGCGGGAGTTGGACCATCGGAGCCGGGCAGGAGTTTGCTGACGGTTCGGTCCAATCCGATCTGTTCCGAGCGCGCGGTGTAGCTTTTCAATCAGCGCCTCCGCGTCCCGATGGAATTGGGCATTTCGCACCTCTACTGCTTGGCGACGTATCAGCGGCTTCAAGGGATCGGGCAATTCGTCCGCCTTCGGCAGACGGGCGCCATCAATAGTTACGGGAATTACGCGGATATTGCGGGCCAGCGCCGCTGCGATCTCAACCCTCACAAAATCATCTGGATTGTCGACCCGACGAGAGCCAGTTTCATCTTTTGCGTTCAGCCAATTCGGGCCGACGACTGCTAGAAAAACGTCGCATACGGCCACCTGGGCGCTCAAATGGCCCACGAAGTCGACCCCGGCAGGAATGTTGTCGACGTCCATGAACAGACTGTCGGGTCCGAACGCATCAGCAAGTCGATCGCGCAGCCGCCCCGCCGTGCCAGGAGAGTCATCCCGACGGTAATTGACGAAAATCGTGCCTCCCATGGGGGTACCTCGGCACGGTCTATCTCAATGTATGCATTCTACCGCGTGGCTGAGTGGATTGATATGGGACCGCGCGCGGTCCGGCAAAGCGGCTATGTCCGCGCGTGCGCTCTCAGCCGATTGAAGACCTCGGCAAAATTATTGCATGCCCACCGTTTGGCGATCTTGTCGCCGACGATATGATCGATGTGAATTCCTTCGGCACGAATCTTGAGCCCGGTCGCGGCGATATCGTGATAGGGCGCAAGGTGCGTGGCGGCCAGGCTCCAACGCGTCACGACCTTGTTGTCCTGGGCAAACATGTCCTCGATGGTCACGTGCCAATCTGGAAATGCCAGCAGCAATTCCGCAATGAGCGTCTTCATGGCGGCGAGACTTTTGACCGGCTCGAATCCGGCCGCAAAATTTATGAAGTCTTTTGCAAATATCTCATCGAGTTCGTCCAGCCTGCGCGTGTTGGTGGCGTCATGATAGCGGTGAAGCAATTTGAGCGCTTGCTGATTGTCCACGCGCCATCCCTCCATTGTTTATCGTCAGATATTGGCACGCCGGCGCCAATCACCCGACCGCGATCCATCGCTCCTGTGCGGCCGTTCGGATGACGCAGGCGATCGTCGATGCCGCCGGGCCGCGCGGCACGACCATATCATCGCGGCGAGGGAGACATGCGAGCTTGCGGGAGCAGAAGCTGATTGGAGCGCTGCGAATGCGGGACGGATTGGTCCGCGCGAAACAGACCGTCCGCGCGTGCCATCGTTGTAGACGCGGCGGCCGATCCGGAAGCTGTCCGTTCGCGCGCGGGCGGTCCGCCCACATCGCCGGGCGGAGTCGGTCGACTACGATATGAAGATATTTATTGACTACGTAACGAATATATAATATATGGATTCGTCATCCTCGCTCTTAGAGGGCGCTTTCTAGAAGCGATCCTGCAGAAGGCGGAGCGGGGGCGTGGCGTCGACCGCGGCTCGTAACCGACGGATACGAAAAGCCCGGCTCCGCAGTCAGGCAAGAAGGCGCCTGGCGCGAGCAGCCCATCGCGCCCGATCCGGCGGCAACGCCGGAGCGGGAGAGCGGGCCTGGGCCGACAGCGCCACGGTGGAGCGCCGAGAGGCGGACGTCCCGGTTGCGCGGGACGGGCACGCCCGCAAGCGTGAGTGTCGCGCACTTACGAGCGCGACGACGGCAGTAACGCCTCCCGGCGTTCCGCCGGCCCCTCATTTCAGGGCCGGAGCTGCAGCTGACGCCAAGGATTTGGGCGCGAGCCCGCCGAAGCGCCGGCACATGCAGCGGAGAATGCGGTGGAGACAAAGAAACGCGACGCGACGACCCGGGCGCGAAAAATGCGCCGCGGGAACGAGATGTGCTGCGCGGCGGAGGCCGCGAAGCGGGCTGTTTGACATCGTGAAGAATGACGACGGGAGGCCGGGCAGCACCCCAGCCTGGGCTTTGCAATTGTGCGCGCGCGCACTCATGCCTGTGTCCAGCGCCGGCAGGCCTGTTGTGCCGCTGTCCGCGTCAGGTCTCCGACAGCACGCCCAGCGCCAGGAAATGCCGCCGGATCCGTTCCACGTGCTCGATGAAACGCGGGTCGCTGCGGGTGTGCGCGCCGCGTGGCCGGGGCAGATCGTCGGTCACGATATCGGCGATGCGGCCGGGTCGTGACGACATCACCACCACGCGGTCGGAGAGCAGGACCGCTTCCTCGATGCTGTGGGTGATGAACAGAACGGTGTTGCGGTCCCGCAGCCACATGCGCTGGAGGTCGAGATTCATCTGCTCGCGGGTGAGCGCATCGAGCGCGCCGAACGGCTCGTCCATCAGCAGCAGGCCGGGGTCCTGCACCAGCGCCCGGCAGATCGCGACGCGCTGGCGCATGCCGCCGGACAGCTCCCCCGGATACTTGTCCTCGAACTCCTCGAGCCCGACCGACTGCAGGAGCTCCTGCGCCTTGCGGCGATGACTGACCGGATCGAGCTTCTTGATCTCCACGGGGAGCAGGACATTGGCGAGCACGGTGCGCCAGTCGAGCAGCACGTCGCGCTGGAACACGATGGCGACATTGCCAATGGCGCCCTTCACCCTGACGCCGCCGACCTCGATGGTGCCGGTGGTTGCCGGGATCAGGCCGGAAATCAGCATCAGCAGGGTGCTCTTGCCGCAGCCGCTCGGCCCGACGATCGACACGAATTCGCCGCCGGCGATCGCGAGGTCGACTTCATCGAGGGCATGGACTTCGCCGCCGCGGGTGCTGAGATAGCGCTTGGTGACGCCCGCGATCCGGATCGGCACTCCGGCGCGAAAGTCCCCGGTGGCCGGCCCGGTCCGATGGTCGATCATCTGGTGCAGGGTCCTATTCGGCGACGTCGGTGGCCACGCGGCTCCAGGGCAGCGCGATCCGCTCGGCGAA
>Ga0157378_10006085_pt1 | contig 10571 bp, 1 predicted proteins | sample M65metaG_FD_115309 | JGI IMG/M metagenome (GOLD analysis project Ga0157378, IMG submission 115309) | Miscanthus rhizosphere microbial communities from Kellogg Biological Station, Michigan, USA - M6-5 metaG | ecosystem: Host-associated > Plants > Roots > Rhizosphere > Soil | place: USA: Michigan...
AACTACCGTCGCTGGAAGCAGGGAAGCCGCCCTGTCCACCATAAATTTCTCCGTCGCGATCAGCGCATCCTCCGGATCATCCCGGTGCCGCCCAACCGCATCGCCGCAAAACAGCACCGAATTACCCTGGAAATCCAAACGCATGACGATACTCACGGCATTCAGCTTCTCGGCTTTATCGGCCAGGTTCCATTCCGCCAGCGGCTGTCCGAAACCGCATAAAAAAGTAATTGTCGAATTGCCCAGCGCAAAATGATTGCCGGGTACGATCACGCTATCACGTTGGTGAAGGTTGACATTCTCAGTGCCGGGCCGCGTCTGTAGCGCCGAAAGGATATTGCTGAAGGCAGCTGTCGGCTGATCAGGACCGGCCATTGAACGCTCATAGCCTCCCCACAATAATTTCTTTACCTTATAATTCAGGAGCACCTGACCGGCCGCTACGATATGGTCCTGGTCCGTATGGCTAAGCACCAGCAGTTCAATTTCACTGCCCGCCGGAATAAAGGTTTCGATCTGTCCCAGTGTCCGGCTGCCATCGCTCCCTTCACCGCCAGCATCATAAATCATGAATTTATGGTTGGGGAACTTAATCAACGTGCACAAACCAGCCCCAACATCAACCACCCGGACTTCAACGGTTTCCAGTACCGCCGAGGCAGCGTTTCCGCCCGGATCTCCTTTCCTGACCAGGGTCTTAAATACAAAGCCGGCGACCGCATTCTTTGCCTTCACATGGAAATAACCATTGACTGCTACAGGCCCGATCAGGACCAACGAATCGCCTGGATTTAATTTTTGTAAAATAGCAGTGCTGCCCGAAGCCGACGCCCGGAGATTTGCCGAACGGCTAACGACATAGGTTTGCCCTGTTGCGCCTAAGGCGCAAAGGATCAGCCAGGAAAAATACAACCATTTCATCATGAATAGTTCAGGTGAAATAAAGATACCGTTTAATCTCTTAATCGCTGCACCTATTAGGAAATACCGTAAAAACATCTTTTCTTATGCCATAAACTGCCTAGGAAATGGCCCGTCCCGTCATCATTAAATTGATTTTCTTTTCACGTTAATTTTTATTATGTAAGTCAAAAATGGAACTGATAGTATTGTAACTATCAAAAATAGTTTTGAAAATACCGTGTTTTCACGGTATCATTTCAAGTGTTTTTACGCACCATTTCGTTTGAATATTTCCCTGTAAGTCAATACCTTTATTTCAATACAAGCATAAACTTTTGTGACGATAAGTGCTTAAGCTAATTAAGCAAAAACTTATGCCAGGCCTAAATTGATTCCAAAAAAAGATGGCCATATCTACTTACGACTTGATTGTTGCGCTTATGCATTCTAGTTTATTGTTACGGAATTTTTTAATGAATAAATTATATTAAAACAATCGTTTTAATAAATATTTGGATTCCGATCTCTCTTATAGTTTTTATAACACTATTGGTTACCTAAGAATATTTATCTGCTTTTTGAAAGGTTTTGCGGGTTGCGGGGGGTATGGTTTTCCGACTGTTAACAGGGATTCATGGCCAATGAGAATACTCCTAAAATTATCAAAAATCTAATGCTGATTTTTTACCCTGAATTTTGCAGCTTTTTATTAGTTAGGATGCTGATGATAGTTACGTGAAATCGTCAACATCCTGGTTACCGTTGTTTTATTGGTTCACTTGAAAAATATCCAGAATGACAAAAGAAGAAATTAAAGATTACCTGTATTTCTTTTGGGCTCCGTTGCTAAAAGCAAATGCGGTGAGTGATGCCGATATTAATGGATTTCAAAAAATGATAACTCTTACTTTAAGTCAGGCAGCTGTGTATATTGAAGCGCCGGCTTATAAAGCAGGAAGCAGCAACCGTGATTTTTCAGATGACATTATAACTGATATCAATGAATTTTCCAATAAAATTTTTAGTAACATTCCCCTCCGTACAACTGAAGATTCTTATTGGCTTAAAATTACAGTAATTGATTTGATGCCTGCAGCAATCGGTCTTACCGATACACATCTTGAACCGGAGGTATCGTTCGGCCCATTTAAAATAGAAAAAAATAAATCTATAGTTTTCGATTTTTATTACTTAGCGCATCAGTTACTTCTTCAGTTACCAACGACCGCCGAAATTTCGGCCCTGATTTCAACACAATTCCCAATTGTTATACCGGATGGTGCTGTTACCAACATGAGTTTAGCCGACTGCACAATATGGCTGTCAGCCATTCATTTTGATAGTAATGTTGCCGATACAACATTATATACCGGTATAAAGTTAAAGCAATGTAATGTCTTGTTTGACAGCGGCTTTACCAAATCTGGTAATAAAATTTCTGCTGACCCGTTTGTGTTTTTTTCAGGATTCACGATTACCTGTATTCCTGAAAACGAAATTCCAGATGGTTCAGGTTTTACGGTTGCCGCAGGCAATACAGTTACTTATCCGGACAAATTTGTCTTCGCCTTCAAACATCGCCCCGGGTTACCGCAGCCGCCGAAAATAACACTCACCCATACTGAACCATTTTCATCTAAACTGTTTGGAAGCACGGTAAATACCGTTTCTGCTTCAGCTATTAAATGCAGTTGGGTGGCGGATAAAAGATTACTGTCATTTCCATTACAAACAGAAAATGATTCTTTCTCAGCGACTAAAAACGCTTCACCGGTTTTTGATTTAAAAGGTGATGGAAAGATCACTAATGCAGCCTGGTATTTTCCCGTTGTGAGTACCAATCATCCATTAGCTTTTGCAAGATTGGGTATAGCATCAGAAAGCGGGTACATAGGATTTGATATGAATGATGGATTTTCGCTCTCCTGGAATGGTTTGGAAAACAGCGCGGTTAAACTGAAGGAGTTTTTTATACGCAGCTCACCTAAAACACTTCTTATTAATTATACTTCCAACCCGAGCCTGCTTGCAAAACAACAATTAAAATTGTGGAAGGACAACGAGCAACAGAAACGGCGCTCTGTTATTGACATGAACTATGCTGCCGGAGGAAAAGGTAATTTTATTTCTCACCGCAAAAACAGTGAACGACATATTACCCATGCAGCCATCAACGTAGACATAGACCGCCCTTTGCTTTCAAACGGTGACAGGGTGTTTTTAAAGACATCGGCCGAATTAATGCTCTTCCGTGATAGGAGCGGCATAACTGCGGTAATTGTTGGAAGCGCGATGGATCCAGCGATAGCTTTTGAAAACAACGCATTTAAACAGCTCAGCAGTTTTGCGCTTTCAAATGCACTTATTCGCGTAAATCCGGTTAAAATATTTTTACTGACAGGTAAGTTAGATGCATCAGATATTGCGGTTGAAGGGAATTGTATCATTCTGTTTCCGGTCCCAGGTATTGAGCATACGCTTCCCGACCCGTATATCACCAGCCTGTTTGACGATCAGTCAACACCCGATGGCAATGTACAACCTGCCCGTGGCTTGCTGGTAACAGTTAGCTGGAATGAAATAGATGAAGCTGAATTAATCATGCAGCTTTCTGATGAAAACGGGGACGTTTTTATTCCGAAGGGAACAATGAGTGATGAGCAATTGGCAGATGTTTTATTACACTTTCCACTGCCTCATCCCGGTGAAAAAATATTTGATGAAATGCTGCAGAATGAGATAGCATCGCAAGGAATGACGGCTGGTTTAACTCCGGACGCCACGCCTTACGGAAACTATCAAGCTGTTTATCATTCAAAAACAAATACGACAGGCGCATTTTCAACACTGCATATACTGCCGGGCAATGTTTCGCTGGTAGATGTGTCAGGCAGGGCTTCCCAAATGGGAATCGCATTTTCGCATAGGCTTGATAATACCGAAAATGGAATTGAGGCCGTCCTTGAAAACACAGGTTATCAGGTGAACCAGGTCTACCGTATTGCTAACAATGAATTGGTGAGTTCCGGCAGATTTGTAAGAGCATTCACCCTTCCGCATGTGCAATGGGAGCCGGTATATTTTGAAGACCAGAATGTTAAACCTCCTGTTTTTACTGAGGAAAATCCCTTCCAGGCACATGGGGTGCCTACGCGTATTTCGAGTGCAAATAAGGCGGATGTACCGTTGGCGCCCGTCGCGGTTGTTAATTATATTGTTGAAGGTTTCCAGGATGAGAAAACTAAATATGCCGCTGCGGCTCATTTTGCATTGCCCTTTGGCATGAATGCTGTTGCATTATTCCATCCGATGGTTGAGGGTGTAAAACCGCCACCTCCTCCTGAGCTACATAAATTTATTATCAAACCAAAACCAGATCCGTATTCTTATAGTGTACTAGATTTTAATCAACCTGAATTTAGTTTAGACAAGGGGCCGTTAACCGGAGCCATACAAGTAAAAGTCACATCAGAAGGTTACCCGAGCGTACCGCGTGACAATTTTCCTGACCCTTCTTTTCATGGAGCAGTTCTGCAGATGCCAAATAGGTTTGATTTCCGCCCTGCAGATAATCGTTTGAGGCAGGTAATCGCAGGCAATCAAACTGCAACTGCATTATTGAAGGAGTTTGTTATTATGGAAAATGCTGATTTTGCTTTGTTACGAAATACATTTACTGATCCCGTTACTGAAGTAACACAAACACTGATTTCTTATGATGAGGATTCAATATTGGGGATACCAATTACCGGGCAGTTCAATACACAAATGTGGCACGAGCAGGACATTGAAAACATACAGGTAGATAAAGTTAATAAGAAAGCATTTCTCACATTTAAATCCTCCCGTTCAGCCAATGCAAAGGTTCCGCTCAGACGAATAGATTTTTCCGGTTTAGGCGCAAGTATATTCAGCAATTGGCTTAATAAAAACGCTACCGCCGGTGCAGTAAGCCAGGTAAAATTTAATATACTTATCGGCAGGGTAGCTCATGAAGTTATCCAAATTAAAAGTGTTAAACTTCCCTGGTTTGTGCCCGTAGTACGAACAATTATTATAGAAAGAAAAAATCACGGCAGTATTATTCGTACTGATTCGGGATGGGTGGCCACGGGTCCCGGCGAATTTCACAAAAAATACTTCTGTCACCCAGGAGTTGTTAAAGGGGTATATAATGTAACTTCCATCAAAGATACCAAAGCATCCATTCCTGTTACATTACTGGGGAAACCAGCGCAAATGGCCGGTGTCTATTTTGATGCAGATGTAAAAATAGAAAACGTCATAAGCGGGTTTAAAGATAGCGCTGAGCCGGTTGGAAGCAATTACAAACTGGTGCCCTCTAAAAAACAATTCGGTTATATCCTCCTTGGCAATCCTGACGACAATGTGGCGCTGGAAAAATATTTCACTCCTGACGATTTTTTCGATTTCATGTCCAGGCCTGATGTAGGCGCATTAGGCGGTCCAGTTGACTGTGTGGTAAATATTGCCGGTTCCGGCCAAATGATGCACCTCACGAGAGCCGATGTCACCGTTGCTCCTGTTACAAAAGTTGCTGTAGCGGCGGCACGGGGCACATTGTATTTACCAAAAGGAGGGAGCTGGTCTGTAGTTAAGAAAATAACAAATGGCGCAACTTTACCGCTCACAAATGATGAAACTGTGCCGCTTATCCGCAATGGCCTGTTACAATTTGATGCAGGAAATTCAACCAGCATAGACTTTAATAACTCGTTGCACGTATTGGGTAATCCGCTTGAAATTGAAAAATATGCTAAAGGCAAATCAGCGCTGGCGGATACAGAATATGCACTGCTTCAAAGCACCGGTACGCAAAAATTATTATTTCCGCGCCCTTCCTTTGATTCAAACGGTAATTCCATTATTAACGGGGTCACTAATGGCTTAAAGCAGATTTTAGTGACCAATCCTGTTCTTGCAGACCCATATAGTCTTCTAAAAAGCAATGCCATTTTTCCGGATAGCGCTGATGCATTGACACTTGGCAGTAAAGACTTTAAGGTGAAGAGTCTTGATATTATAAAAGAAAACACAGGCATTTCTTTCCCTGATGACGTTGTCAACATGCTCAAAGGCTTTGTGCCGTCTGAATGCTTTGTCAATGATGGTGATGAAAGCAGGAAATTGTATTTAGTGAATGAAAAAAACTTTCAGATATATATTGATTACGGCGGTCAGAAGCTTCCCGATGGAAAGAAAGTGGCAAATCAATTGTTTACCGCTGCTTTAAATGGAAGCGATGAAAACAACCGCTGGCAAATGAGTAATAAAAAAGTTGCCATTGTTGTAGAACTGGGAGATTTTAAACCACTGCTAACGGTGAAAGGCGATTTTACTGCTGAATCTGGAGCAAAACCTAAATTTGATAACGCAAAAATAGAGTGGGGACCGAATGGCGACTTGCAGAAAATAATTCAGGTGCTTTCCATTTTATATATGCTTTCAAGCGAAAACGGAAGTAAGGATATAATTGCATCGGGATTTAGTTTTGTAATGGGCAATTCCCCTGATAGCTGGAGCTACAAATGCAACATTGAAGAAAAGATCCCGGTAATTAAATTTCCAAATGCTGTTCAATTATCTCAGCTTCCCGCGCCAGCTCCGTTAATAGTAGAGGCGGGTCTTGATCTTGGAGTTTTTTTCAATCTATCACTTTCTGCAGACCCCGGAAATATAATTAAAGCAGGCGCTGGTATTTCGTTAGGTTTTGAAGCCACATTACAGGTGCTTTTAATAACAATTAAAGCGGTTACGGCCTACGGTGTCGGCACTGCTAAAGTAGAAGTCTTCATAGAATTGCCGGAAGCTAAGCCAACCTTTAAATTCACCATGGGTTTTGGCGCAACCGTAGCAGTGCAGTTGCCTATGGTTGGTTATGTATCGCTGACCCGTGTGATTAGTCTTGGCGTTTCTATTGATCAGGGCACAACGATGACAGTTGGGCAAATGCTCAGAGGTGTTTTAACCATTGCCGGCGGCCTTTCTTCTGTAACTGTACAGGTAGAAGCTTCCGGAACAGTAACAGATAAGAATGGAGGTGTCAGTCCCACCAAATGGACAGCCACAGTGCGCGGTGTTTTCACGCTGGATGTTACCGTAGCATTTGTCCTGAGCTGGGATTTTTCACAAGACTTTCAGCACGAAATTGATTTACCAAATCCTTTTTAAATTAACTATTATGGCTATCGAGGATAAAAAATTATTCATACTCCCTTTCCCGCAACGGATACATTTAAATAAGGCAGGAACGGACACGCTTGTCTGTAATGTGGTGGTCCTGCCAAGAAATAATCCGTTTGTTGATTTGGTTGACAACGATGACCTTACCGCTTTTGCAAGCGCCTCATTTAAACTGAAAGCCTGGTTGGTTAAAGGAGAAAGTGATAAGCTGCCAGTATCAGGAGATCATGCTGATGATGCGAATTACCAGCCAAAACACCATCTTATTTTTCAAAACACTGACCGGGGAAATATTTTCAATGCAATTGCTGCAAAATTCGAGATCGACCTAAATCCCGCGCCGCTCTCAGGCAAACAACCTGTCACCTTAAAAAAATATTTACCCGAAGCATATCGCAATGCATTTGAATTTAGTAAGCCACGCAACAATAATGCAGTTACGGATGACAGTTATTTCTGTTCCTTAAAAAATACCAGTTTTGCAAATCCGTACAAAAGAAATGACCAGGTGAACTGGGGACAGGTACTTGCATTTGCACTTTCCCAACCACTGCTGGCCAAAGAACTGGGTATTTTATATTCCGATATTGAAGTTCCCTTGGATAGTCGGGATTTTTTTAAAGAGGGTGGCTGGATCTATTTTGATTTTGATGAAACGGATGCCGCTGATACAACGCTTCATTTGACAAACAGCGAGCTGGTTCAATATTATGCCGCGCGAATACCTTCGGCAACTGAATCAAGGCAGGTGTTTGCACCAGTGCTTTTCCCTGTGTTGAAAATAGATGGACTTGGAAATGAAGAACCCACCGTGCCTTTTGATGATGTATTTAAAGATGTAGTTCAATATGATGATGGCTTCGCTAAAATTGTTCATTGCAGCCAGGCTGTTAATACGAACCCGATTCTCGAAACCAAAGAAGGGCCATCGCCACTGATGGATACCGGTATAAGACTGGGCTGGGATGATGAGCAAATATTAACCTGGATGAGCAGGGGGTTCTTGGATACGCGCGTACAGCCGGGATCGCCGCAAAAAGCGCATTCCAAACTAACTGTCAGCCGTTATCGTATTGATGTAGCTGAAATAAGCAAGGCGACTTTTGATTCAGATGACATTAGCTTAACTGAAAACAAAACAAAAGGCAAGTGGAGATCGCAGGTTGCCATTCGTTCAATAGAACCTCTGAATTTAGCAGGAATAGAATTAGGAAATTATGAAGGCGAATTGGGCGTGCAGGTTTCACCCGCAAGAAGCAATGGTAACGAAAAACAGTTATGGCTGCCTGCATTTTTTGCTTTCTGGAATGGCGCTTCGCTTGCAGTACCTGATCCTATACCGGAAGAAATAAATAATATAGCTAAGTATAAAGACGCTGAAGTAATAAAAAATCCCGATAAAAACGCGCCGGTATTATATGAACAAACGCCGGGAACGGAAATGGAACTTAAGTATGGAAAGCATTATGCATTTCGTGTAAGGCTTTCTGATATTTCAGGCGGTGGCCCTCTTACAGATGACAATGCTTTAAATCCCGGCGAAAACAGAATCTGCAAGCATAAGTTTACACGCAATGTTGCGCCATCGCCGCCTGCGATATCAGATGAAGATAATGGCTTAAAAATTATTCGTCCACGGTTGGGTTATCCGGCTATTTTATTTGCCGCCCGTGATACTGCTAAGGCTGTACACTTATTAAAGGAAGACAGGGCAGCCTTAGATAGAGCATCAGGCAGTCTTGCAAAAATTATTGTGGGTACTGATGGAAACAAAAAATACAAAATAAAGCATCCGGATAATCCAGAAACTTTTGACCGGTTCAAGAAGGCTTCAAGGGAGGTATCTGTTGCAGATCCCGATGCAGACAAAGTGCACATTATTGTTGAAGCCGCAACGCTTGATATGGACAGGGAAGCTTCTTATAATGCTTTGCATGTTATCACGCCTAAAGAGCCTTACATACTGTTGTATGAAACCTTCCGCAGCTTTGATGATTATGTATTATCATTAGATGAAGCTGACCATACGCTTCATCTTCCGTTCGATTTCAGAGATGTACCTGTTATTTTTTTTAATGAAGGGAAAAAACCGGATGAACTTGGATTGGGTGGCGACGTTAGCACACAAAGCGGACCGCTTATCTTACCGACTGCAAGAAAACTACGCATAACTTTAAGATCATTTTGCAGCACAAGTAAAACAGACTATTTCGGCCATGACGATTTTCGTTTCAGCACACCTGTAAAGAGAGATATAACACAAAGTATTGAAAGCCTTGAAGTCGCCACTCCTTTGCTGGAGCAAACAGATGATCCTCTATTGAGTATTTTCTTTCGTCCCGAAGCACCCAAAACAGTGCAGGAAAGTCGTGCCGCAGCAGCAAGAGGGGATCAAAACCAGGCGGATGTCAGCATTATTGAACGGCTTGCTTCAGTAAGCGGTTTTAAAAAAAACGGGCTTTCTATTATGGGGAAGGAAGATGAACGCGTTCAATTTGGTTGTTCCAATCTTATAGGGCACACTTTATCTCCCGATCACTCTTCCATTACTTTCGCAACCATAGATGACCTGTCAAGAAAATGGATATCTGTCATTCAACTTAACCTCAATAGGGATTGGTGTTGGGATATGCTGGAGGAGGATAGTTTTGAAGTTTTCCGTCAGTGGAAATACAACAGAGAAGACGGGATAGATTTTGAAGAAGGTAATGAAGAAAAGATAGGCGTTATTGGATTGACCAAAGGATTGAACTGGCAAAATATGTCCGAGCCTGATCGTTTAAAAACAAGACTGGTTTTTATAGATGCATTAAATATTAAGCCCGGTGCCAAACCCATAGGTGCATTACAGGAACCCTCGGAGTTTCCCGAACCTATTGATGTTCGTTACCGCGTTTCCCCAAGCTTTAACCAGGCCATTAATTTTGATGAGACGGCGTATAATTATACAACACAGCCATATAATCTACAGAATACATTACCCATCACAGATCCTCCATCGCAGGTACCTGAAATAGTTTCTGTGGGATTAGCGTTATCTGCCACAGACAATGACGAACAGCTTTTTAACACTCAATATTCCGCAACATCAGAACAAAGAAAATATTTGTGGATAGAATTTGCCGAACCAACTAAAAATCCTAACGACACCTATTTTGCAAGATTACTTGCTTATGCGCCCGACCCGGCATTAGCAATTCACGATATTGATGTTGAACACGAAATAGATGAGCCTGCGATTAATCTCGAATCTGAAATTATACGGATGATACGTCCGCTCCAAATAAAGGATAATTCAGGTCTTGATTGCATGCAGGTATTATCACCGGCAACAATTAAGGCGGACGCTGAAGAACAAGGCATACGTCATTTTATATTGCTTATACCGGACGGATTAAATCCGGATTCACCGGAACTTTTTGGATTTTTCACTTATGAGTTCTGCGTAGGCCACACAGATAAAA
>Ga0157378_10006086_pt1 | contig 10571 bp, 8 predicted proteins | sample M65metaG_FD_115309 | JGI IMG/M metagenome (GOLD analysis project Ga0157378, IMG submission 115309) | Miscanthus rhizosphere microbial communities from Kellogg Biological Station, Michigan, USA - M6-5 metaG | ecosystem: Host-associated > Plants > Roots > Rhizosphere > Soil | place: USA: Michigan...
AACCGCCTTGAAATCTTTTCATATTCCGGATCGAGCCGAAGGGCCAGGTCGGTCGTTAGCATGGTTGGCCGGCGCTTTTTTGATGGGTCGTACGCATCGGGGATAATCTCCCCCGCATCTTTTGCTATATATTGGTGCGCTCCGCCGGGACTTTTGGTCAGCTCCCATTCAAAGCCAAAAAGGTTTTCAAAAAAGTTGTTGCTCCATTTGGTCGGTGTGGTTGTCCAGGTTACTTCTAATCCACTGGTAATGGTATCAGCACCTTTACCGGAGCCAAAGCTATTGGCCCATCCAAATCCCTGTAATTCCATGGCGGCTGCCTCCGGTTCCTTGCCTACGTGATCAGAAGATGCTGCGCCATGCGTTTTGCCAAACGAGTGGCCTCCCGCTATCAACGCTACCGTTTCTTCGTCGTTCATGGCCATACGGCCAAATGTGATGCGTATATCTTTTGCTGCAGCAATCGGATCCGGATTGCCATCCGGTCCTTCGGGGTTTACATAAATCAGACCCATATGTGCGGCGGCCAATGGTTCCTGCAAGTGGCGCGAGTGAATTTTTCCATCAGCGTCTTCATCAGAAGACAAAACACCATGATCGGGCACACCTGTTACACCTTTCGCATAACGGTCTTCGTTACCAAGCCATGTTTTTTCAGAACCCCAATACACGTCTTCAGCAGCCTCCCAAACATCGGCACGGCCGCCGGCAAAGCCAAAGGTTTTAAAACCCATGCTTTCCAAAGCAACATTGCCAGCAAGAATCATGAGGTCTGCCCATGAAATGTTTTTACCATATTTCTGCTTGATAGGCCACAACAACCGGCGTGCTTTATCAAGACTAACGTTATCGGGCCAGCTGTTTAAAGGTGCAAAGCGCTGCAGCCCCATGCCGCCACCACCGCGACCATCAAATACACGATAGGTACCCGCGCTGTGCCAGGCCATGCGGATAAATAGTGGACCATAATGACCAAAATCGGCAGGCCACCAATCTTGCGAGTCTGTCATCAATGCATGCAGGTCTGCTTTTACAGCCTGAAGATTAAGATTCAGAAACGCCTCTGTGTAATTAAATTCTTTATCCATTGGAGATGATAAAGAAGAATGCTGACGCAGAATACCCACATTTAGTTGATCCGGCCACCAATCACGGTTGCGGGCGCCTTCTCCGGCTGTCGCCTGCTTCATAGTTCCGTTATGAAAAGGGCATTTGCTGATGTCATTTATCTCTTTTTCCATATAGTGTTTTAAAGTTCACAAATTTTGATTGGTCCATTTATATGTCAATGCATAGCCGAAAAACGGCGGTAGCGACAAAAGTAGGGTAATCAATACATAATTGTAATCGATTAAGTTTATAGACTGATAGATAAAACCTATAAGTGTATTAGTGCAGTCGTTACAGATAAACACACAATAGTAATACAAATGAGAACTGGGTACAACTCACCCATAGGCAGCCTTTCCAACTGGACGCTGGCTGAATCATCCGTTGCACAAAGGATAAGTTTTTGTTGTGCGGAGTGGGGGAGAAAGGGGCGGGTGATGAATGAGGTCGTATTGCATACGGGCGGGGTGAAAGAATACCCTATGCTACCTTACTTAATCTCTCCGGGTATTTCACTAAATTAGAGAAACTGCGCAATCCAAACTAAGCAATTATCGGATCATGGTTAATTAAGAAATTATTTTTTTATCGCTTTTTGTTCGCCTCCTGCTGTATGAAGAATTAGCGTTTCAAACTTCCCGTCTTTATTTTTTTGAAAGGAACCACTGAGATTAACCTCATAAACAAAGAAATCGGCTTCATCTGTAAAAAGCAGCGGATAATAAAGCCCCCTTGGGACTCTAAGAGCAAGTCCGTCGCCCCGCCAGACTACCGATAGTGGTAGGCCATTCATATCATAGACACCTGCATAATTTTCCAATATCCCCTTGGGAACTGTTACCAATTTCTTTATGGCTGGCTTGTAGAATCCTTCCCACCCATATACCTGGGCAATACTGGCTTCTATTTCTTCCAAGAGTTTACGTCCATTGTCGGAATTAATCATGATGACCATTCCATCACCACCCTCCATAGATCCAAAATACTCACAAACAAACCCTTCATTTGCCCCGCTGTGCTCAAAATACCTGCTTTTCCCTTTTTGATCGATAAAAACGCCCAAGCCAAAATTGCTCATACAGGGCGTCAGTTGCAGGCGGGTGATTGCGGGAGATAAAAGCAAACCAGTTTTTCCCGAATAAGAGCGTTGGGTACTAATGATAAATTTAGAAAGTTCGGTTGGATTGGTCCATAATCCATCCGGCGCCATTTCAGGATAGATGTGATATTTTCCAGGTACTTCTGTGCCTTCATAACTATAACCAGTTGCTAACTCCCTTTCCCTGCTTGCGAAAGGTGGCTGTGTAAAAAATGACCGGGTCATACCTAAAGGGCGAAGAACCTTTTTGTATAGATACTTGTCATAAGGCATCCCCGTTACATCTTCTACTACCTGTCGCGAAATCAGAATTCCTCCACCGGAATAGTCAGCCAGTTTTGCGGCAGCACGCACTGAATGAATTTTTTCTGAATTAGCAGGTGATCTTCCTTCAAGCATCTGAATCAAGGTAGGCAAAGAATCGCCTCTCCTGTATCCCGCAAAAGCACGAGTGCTGATTCCCGCCGTATGTGATAATAGTCCCTTCAATGTAACAGGAGCATTACTTCCAAAGGAATCCGAAGGAAGGCTCCATGTTTTCAGATACATCCGTATATCGTTATCAATATCCACCTTTCCTTCCTGGGCCAAACGAAGCAGGGCTACCGCATTAAGGGATTTGGAAATGGAAGCCGCCTGGAAAAGAGTAGTATTGTCAACAGATTTTTTTTCTTTCTCATCTGCCCAACCATATCCCCTGGCCCATTGCAATTGGTAATTATGAATGACTGCGATGCTCACTCCCTGCACGCCAAAATAATGCATGCGATCCTGGAGATTCCATAATTTCGTTGTGTCTGGTGAAGCCTGGTACCACCCGGCAAGGCTATTTTCTACCTGCTGAATCTTTGCTTCTATCGATTTGGAATATTTCGATTGTTGGGAATGTGCATAAATAGATGCATAGAAAATTAACAGTAATAAAAATGATTTTTTCATTATAAAATGTTTTATCTCTGTTTCCTGTAATTGTTTTCCAAAAAACCAATGGTCAGGAAGAACGCTGACCATAAAAAAGCATTTCGAAGAATTGTCCCGGATTGTTCTGGCTGATTCTTTAAATCATAAAAAAATACAAGCGTGGAATAGATATATGGATAGAGCTGGATGTGTTCCCATTCCATAATCACCAGGCCGGTAACCCAAAGCATCAGCCCCGTTGCTACGGGCACAATAAAATTTTTATACCTTCCGGAAAGAACATACTGCAAAACAGAAATGGGAAGAACCGAGATATACATCCGTGATAAAAATTTCAGTGATGCTGTCAACGGAATATCCGCAACCGATAGGTGATACCCTGGAATAACTGCCCCGGTCGTCAGACCTCCGGCAATGATAAAAACGACGCTGAGCAATAAAAATAACAGGACAAAAAACTGGATAACAACCAGTTTGGAGAAAAAAATACTTACGAAACTCACAGGCGTAGCGTACACCTGTTTCCAGGTATTATTCCTGAATTCGATCTGAACCAACAGGTTTGTGATCAGGATAACGAACAGCGGAAGGATAACCGTAGCGATTTGTTTCCAGTTGATTTGCGAATATTTCTCCCATGGCGCGGTGCGGATCCTCGGCAAAAATATTTCGGGCCTCAGCAGGCAAATCAGCAATTGAATGGCCGGTATGAATGCTCCGGCAAAAACAGTAAGCCAGAGTGCCGAACTTCTTTTTGATTTCAGCAATTCTGTCCGGATCGGGTTAAGAAATAGATTCATGATTGGAAATAATTTGAAGAAATAAATTTTCAAGATCATCCTGGACCCGGCAAAGGCTATAAACCGAAATTTCTTCCTTTACCAGCAAGGCATTTACGTCAGCAACTTGTTTTTTTGTTTTCAGGAATACCTTTATATGATCAACCGCCTGAAAAATTTTAAATTGTTTTTCCAGCAGCGCTGCGGCCTTATCATAGTCATCAGTTTCCAGTTCCATAATCATCTCACCCGATGCCTGTTCCTGCAGCGCTTTCATCGTTCCCTGAAAACGCAAACATCCCTGGTGAATGATCCCCACATGCGTTGCAATTTTTTCTATTTCGGAAAGCAGGTGAGAAGAAACAAGGATCGTCTTTCCCTGCTCGCTGTTGAGCCTTTGGATCAACATTCTCGTTTCGATGATACCTTCCGGATCAAGTCCGTTTGTAGGTTCATCCAGTATCAGCAACTCCGGGTCCGGCAACAATGCTATTGCAATGGCCAGCCGCTGTTTCATCCCAAGGGAATAATTTTTTGTCTGCTTATTTGCTGCATCCTGCAATCCAACAAGTGAAAGCACTGTTTCTGCTCTTTTCTTTGATACCGGGTAAGAAAGGCGGAATACTTCAAGGTTCTCTCTCCCAGTAAGATGGCCATACAGGGAAGGCTGCTCTATCAGTGAACCTGTTTTTTGGAGTACTTCAGTTCTGGCGGACCAAAACGGCTTTTCAAATAGCCGGATGCTTTTACCGTTTTCTTTTAAAAGACCAAGCAACAATCGCAGGGTTGTTGTCTTCCCTGCGCCATTCGGGCCAAGGAAGCCATAAATACTTCCCCGGGGTACTTTAATTGAGATCCGGTCCAATACCTTTTGAACTCCAAAAAAATAGTCTAATTGATTTGTTTCAACAATAAAGGGCATGCTGTTTTTTTGGTAAAATTCAACACTGCGATTAGCTTAATAAAATAAATTCAACAACCAGGGCTTACCTATCTACAAAAAGGTTTTGCCGTTCTTCAAGACTTTGATGGAAGAAAGATCAGAGTTCATATAAATAAATTTCAAGTTGGTAGAAACATTGGCATTGGTTCGCCTTGTATCCGTATTTTACAGCATGCTTTCAAAAAAGGAACGGTATTGGCATCTTGCTGCCTGGGCTTTCCTGCTCTCGCTTTTCCTGGTGCCTTTGTATGTGTATGGCTTTTCACAAAAAGTATTGGTATCCCTGGCGGGCCTTGTATTGTATATACCTGTTTTTTATTTCAACCTCCTGGTCATATTGCCCAAATGGGTTAAAAAAAGAAAAATTGTATTACTTCTTATTCCGTGGATGGGGTTGATCATTTTCTATACCACAGTGACACTTCTGTTATTTCATGCATCTGCAAAAAACAAGGGAATAGCATGGTCCTTCCAATTATTGAATTATTTTATCCTGAATACAATTTGGGTACTGTGTTTCCTCCTGGTGAGTACAGCGTACTGGTTCATTAAAGACTGGTTTTACCATGAAAAAATAAAGCAGGAACTGGAAAACCAGAATCTTCGTTCTGAGCTTTTGTTTTTAAAATCCCAGATCAATCCCCACATGCTCTTCAATACGCTCAATAATATATATGCATTGGCCTACCAGGGCTCGCCAAAAACAGCTGATTCGGTACTTAAACTTTCAGAAATGATGCAATACCTGCTCTACGAGACTTCTGAACCGAAAGTCCCGCTGCAAAAAGAGATCGTGTCCATACAAAGATTCATTTCATTGCAGACGCTTGGATTGAAAGAAGAACCTGCCCTGCAGTTCTCTGTGCAGGGAGATATTGGCCGTTACCAGCTGGCCCCGCTTTTGCTAATAGCATTTGTAGAAAACATTTTCAAGCATGGTGTATTGAATGACAAGAAAGATCCGGCCACTCTCACGGTAACAGTAAAAAATAAAATATTGTATTTTCAAAGCCGCAACAGAATTAACCAATATCTGAAAGATGAAACAACAGGTATAGGGCTTGCCAACGTGTCCCGCCGGCTGACGCTACTCTACGGAGACGACTATGAGTTAACTATAAATAAGGGGCACATATACTACGAGCTACATTTACAGCTTAAATTAGAGTAGATGCATCAACTGACCACTATATTGATTGACGACCAGCCTCTTTCCCTGGAACTCCTGAGTGACTATGTGGCCAAAACACCTTTTCTGAGCCTGGTAAAGACTTTTACGAATCCCCTGGAAGCACTGGCAATCCTGCAGGATCAAAAAATCGACCTGATCTTCCTTGATATCCAAATGCCCGAACTCAACGGCTTGCAGTTCATGAAATTGCTGAACGGGAAAAGCAAAGTGATTTTTACAACCGCCTATCCCAATCATGCGTTGGAAGGATTCGAGTTGGATATAGTGGATTATCTATTAAAACCTGTATCCTTTGAACGTTTCTTAAAAGCGGCACAAAAGGCATATCAGTTAATGCCGTCTTTATACACGGGCATGTCAACACAGCAACAGCCAATGGGTTTATCTGACCCGGTACTATTTCTCAAAACAGATTATAAGATCATTAAAGTTTTTATCCGGGATATTCTTTTTATAGAGGGGTTAAAAGAATATGTGGCTATTCATACGGTGGATCAAAAGATCATAACCCTGCAGACATTAAAATCCCTGGAAGATGTTCTGCCCAATGAATCATTTATACGCGTTCACAAATCATTTATCATCGCACTTGACAAAATAAACTCCATCGAACGGTCCAGAATATCTATTAAAGATGCAATGATCCCTGTTGGAGAAACGTACAAGCAGTATTTCTTCCAGATAATAAATAATAAAAAATTATTATAATAAAATGAAAAAGTTTAACTGCCTTCATTTTTACTTGAATGAGTCAGGCCGTTATGTTTACGATTTTTGTTCTTTTTTGAAGCGATCTTTCATCAGCTATTGAATAATAAATCTGGGCCATTTATTCCCTGATCTCATCTCCCTTTTTTATAAACTTACCCTTGTTCGCTTCATTGACTATCGTGACGAGGAATCAGCTTTCTTAAAAACTACGTTTCTTGCTCTTGTAATACTGATAGAGAACCCCGTTACCACACCATCGCTATTCCTGATGAATGCTATATCCGCGTCCAGTGCATCGAGTTTGAAACCGTCTTTATATGTGGGTATCAATGGATGTGATTCGGTTGGTTTGAGGCGAATGGTTAATGAGTCTTTATTTATTTCGATGGTTACCGATGAATTTGTTTCCGGGGAGAAGTATATACCGGTATAGGCTTCCAGGTCTTTTGGGAGTGGGTGCGCGGGTTCCAGTTTAATGAGAGGGATGGTGTCGCGGGGAGAAAAGGGGATATACCAGCCTTTGCTGCCATCGAGTTTAAGAAGAAAATTATTCGATGCCACTATATTTTCTGAAAGCGGTTTTAACGGCAAGTCGTTATCGAGAAATATTTGCTGGTTTTTTAAGGACAGATAAAAACTTGATCCGTCCCGTTCGTTTCTATAAAGGCCTGTGAAATGGTTCAATGCTGCTTCAGAAAGTTGGACGCTCTTTTCACTGGTAGGAGCGATCGGTGTTTTAGGATGCACGAATATTTTCCGGAGCATGGCAGCAACGCTATTAATATTAAACTCCCCGGTATTACTTAATACAGCAAAGGATAAGCCTAGTTCAGTGAATGTTTCCAGGTTTGCCCGGTAGCCAGCCGTTGAACCATTGTGGGTGACAGTATACCAGCCCATCACATTGTTTATGAAAAGGCCGGCCGCATAGATATTCATGGAACGGTTGGCCAGTGGTTCTGTTTCCGTTTGTTTGCGGTATAGTGAAGCGGTCCCGAACCTGTGTTGCTGGTAAAATTGGTTCCATTTGAGCAGGTCTTCAGTTGTAGTCAGCAGCCCGCCGTTGCCATAGACATATTCATTGGGCATGTCAGTGTGGTAGCCCCTTCCTCTTTTTGCATAGGCAATCGCACGGTTGGGAACAATCCGGTGGGGATCGTCCCTCCAGCTTGTATGTGTCATACCAGCCGGTTCAAAAATAAATTTTTTCGTAAATGCGGCCAGGTTCAGGCCGCTTACCCTTTGGACGATAATAGCAAACAGGTTATAATTGGAATTGCTGTACAAAAATTCTGCGCCCGGTGGATTGTTCAGGTGTTGTTGCCGGGCAATAATTTCCAGTGCATCCTCATTGGAATAAAACTTCGTTCCACGCGGCCAGCCGGTTAGCTCTGCAATAGCACCCCAATCCCTGAGCCCGCTGGTATGGTGCATCATTTGCCTTAAAAGTATGGGTGCTCCATAGTCCGGCAGTTCCGGGATATATTTTCTCACTTCATCATCCAGCGATAATTTCCCCTGTTGTTCCAGTAACAATATGGCCGCAGCCGTAAATTGTTTTGAAACCGATCCTGCTTCGAGGATGGAATGGGTGGTGAGCGGTACACTGCGTTCCAGGTCCGCCATGCCCCATGCTTTGGAAAAAATGATCTCCCCGTTCCTTGACACCGATACCTGGCAACCGGGGTTTTCCGGTTTGTACTGGCTGAAGGTTTTGTCTATCAGGGTCAACGTATCGGCCCATGATTGCGCAGTACATATATGGCTTATTAGTAAACCGATGAAAAGTATTGGGAGGCGGCGCATGATTATTTTTAGTGAATGTAGGGATAACTGGGAAAAGATAAAAAAGCATTGCCCATTTCATTATTACCTTATTTCCATCCCCTTAAATCTTTTATGGATCAATATGAAAATTATCACCGATCATTATTTCACCGCCGCCTCCTGGTATTTGTTTTGTTTTAATTGATATGCAAGTTAGCCGAGAGCATCTAGGGAAATAAAATCACTCAGAAGAACCGTGCGCCAGGTCCCAAAAACCAGAATCCGGGTTAAGGCGTTTAGAAATTTCCCTTTCTAATTCGAAATTAAATTTAATTTCATTTTGATCGTTATAAAAATATGCTCCTTCCTCAAAACATTTAATTATGGTCTTGAACAGAGAAATGAGAGAATCAAATTTTTTGACAATGTATTCAAATCTGAAATCTCCAATCGAATGAAAATAAATAGAACCGTAGTTTTTATCATTCTTATCGCATTCAATCAAGTAAAATTCACCTCCTCCACTAATAAATAAGGGAAATTTATAAGTATCCCACCTTTCAACATTGCCAGCCCCCTGATGATATAAGTTTAAAGCTTTAGAAAAAGGAATGAACATTCCAAAATCAAACAACCAAAGTTTGCCCAGATTGTCAGGAGGTAATATGCTTGTTCCATTCTTCCATTGGTAAATCGGGATTATTGTATCGACAACTTCCGAAGATAGAGTCAGCAAATCGGACCTTTCTATTTCGATACCCGGATTCAATTTTGAGATAATGGGCAGCTTATTTTTAACGGCAAAAGTCTGAAATTCCGCAAAAACAATATCCAGGTCGTTCATTGTAAAGGTTTTATTAAAATTATATAAATTCCGGCGTTAAAGGTCTCCCTTGGGGCATCATCATAGCGTACCGAATGGGCCTGCCTTCGAACAAACTTCATTGCATACTGGACATCCCCTCTTTATTATAGCGATACCGGCCCCGCTTTTATGGAACACGCTGGCCCTGGCCTGTTGACTGTTTCCCTTCCCGGCCAAATGGAAGGTCTTTGTTGTGTGGAGTGGGGACACCTGCATATAAGTAGTGGCCTACACTTAACCATATTTAACATTTACTGCCTGGCAACACCGAGTTTCAAACATCACCGGTCAGGATGTTTTATAGCGTCATTTGTCTCCGACTTTTCGAACTATGCAAGCTTTCCAAAAATTGAAATCCAATAGTCAAATAGTTATAGGGGAGTTTAATCCTTCATTTAATACGTTGTAAATGATGGCAGGTAAGCCGTGTGCGTAATGCCTGATTTATTGCATACCCAGCCTCCATTTGAGCCAGACCCTTTATTTTTATAAAACGAGCCCTTTGTAAATAAAACTTTTGGGATCCGGCAGTTGTATCGGGGCTTTCGCTACATTCCCCAGATGCTAAAAAATTAGTAGGGCCTTCTGTATCGGCCGGTGTAGTCGCAACACGGAAAACCATTCCTGTGGGCGTCATATCCAGCGTTTGGTTCGCGCGAAGCATATAAATTATTTTGCTGCAAACTATCTCACAGCCATCGCCCGCACAAGAAGGATTGTGGCCAATTGTTGATTTTATGGGAAACCGGACATCGAACTGCATTCCCCTAAAAAATTATTTATTGCGCAATTTGAATGTATAGTAAATAACTGTTTTTGTAACTGCCCTTCATTTTCATCATTATCCTAAACAGCAACATTGAAATCGCGCAAAGCGTCGTTCAGGCTTGTCTTTAAATCGGTACTGGGTTTACGCTGGCCTATTATCAATGCGCAACCCACGCCGTATTCTCCCGCAGCAAATTTTTTTGTATAAGAGCCCGGTATCACCACGCTTCTCGCGGGAACGCGTCCCTTGTATTCAACCGGCTCCTGGCCACTTACATCTATTATCTTTGTAGACTGCGTAAGCACTACATTAGCACCCAGTACCGCTTCTTTTTCCACCCGAACACCTTCCACAACAATGCCACGGCTGCCAATAAACCCACCATCCTCAATAATCACCGGCCTCGCCTGCAAAG
>Ga0157378_10006089_pt1 | contig 10568 bp, 6 predicted proteins | sample M65metaG_FD_115309 | JGI IMG/M metagenome (GOLD analysis project Ga0157378, IMG submission 115309) | Miscanthus rhizosphere microbial communities from Kellogg Biological Station, Michigan, USA - M6-5 metaG | ecosystem: Host-associated > Plants > Roots > Rhizosphere > Soil | place: USA: Michigan...
GACGTTGACGACCGCCGGACCGTACGTGGAGACGCAGTCGGTCACCTACACGCTGTTCGTGGCCAACGCAGGTCCATCGACGGCGACCAGCATTCAGGTCACCGACACACCCACCAACCTGACGATCACGAACGTGACCGGCAGCGGCTGTTCCGCACTGCCTTGCACGATCGCCAGCCTGGCCAGCGGCGCGAACACGACGATCACCGTAACGGCGACGATCAACGCCGCCGGCTCATTCGACAACACGGCCACCGTCAGTGCGACCGAGTTCGATCCGAACTCGGGCAACAACACCGACAGCATCGGCAACGGCGGCAACGCCGCGGCCCTGGCGGACGTTTCGATCGTCAAGACATTGACGACCGTCGGTCCCTTCAGCTCCGGCCAGAGCATCACCTACACACTCGTCGTCGCCAACGGCGGACCGTCCACGGCGACGTCCATTCAGGTCACCGACACGCCGACGAACCTCACGATCACGAACGTCAGCGGTGGCGGTTGCGCGACGCTCCCCTGCACGATCGCCAGCCTCGCGGTCGGATCGAATGTGACCATCAACGTCACTGCGACGATCACTGCACCCGGCGCGTTCGACAACAGCGCAACAGCGCTCGCCGTGGAGTCCGATCCGAATCTCACCAACAACACCGACAACAGCGGCAACAACGGCATCACCGGTGTTGCGGCCGACGTCTCGGTCGTCAAGACATTGACTACCTCCGGACCGTTCACCGTAGGCCAGTCGATTGCCTACACGCTGGCCGTCGCCAACGCCGGACCGTCGACGGCAACGATTATTCAGGTCACCGACACACCGACGAACCTGACGATCACGAGCGTCAGCGGCGGCGGTTGCGCGGCGCTTCCCTGTGCCATCGCGAGCCTTGCGTCTGGCGCGAACGTCACGATCAATGTGACCGCTACGATCAACGCCAGCGGCGCGTTCGACAACGTGGCGACCGTGTCGGCGACGGAACCGGATCCGAACGCCGGCAACAACACGGACAACAGCGGCAATGGCGGCACGGCTTCATCCGTGGCGGACGTCTCGATCGTCAAGACGTTGACGACTTCCGGACCGTTCACCGCCGGCCAGTCGATCGGCTACACCCTCGTGGTCGCGAACGCCGGGCCATCGATTGCCACGTCGATTCAGGTCACGGACACACCATCGAATCTGACGATCACCGGTGTCACGGGCGGCGGCTGCTCCGCGCTGCCGTGCACGATCGGCAGCCTCGCCGTTGGCGCGAACGTCACGATCAACGTGACGGCCACGATCATCGCGAATGGTGCATTCGACAACAGCGCAACCGCGCTTGCCGTGGAGTCCGATCCGAATCTGACCAACAACACCGACAACACCGGCAACGGCGGCTCGGCCGGCTCGCAGACGGTCGACGTCATGATCACGAAGACCGCGAACGTCAGCCAGCTCCAGGTCGGTGGAACACTCGACTACACGCTCACGATCCACAACAACGGTCCCGGCACCGCAACGGGAGTCGTCGTCACCGATCCACTGCCGGCTTCGTACTCCCTCATCAGTGCAACGTCGAGTCAGGGTTCATGCACGGGAACGACGAGTGTGACGTGCTCGGTCGGCACGATGATCAACGCGGCAACCGTCACGATCACTCTGCACGGCATCGTGACGCAGCCCGGCAACCTCTCGAATACTGCGACGGTCACGGCCAATGAATCCGAGACTTCGACATCGAACAACTCATCGGTGACAGGCGTCGCCGTCAATCAGCCAGCCACGATTCCCACGCTGAGCGAATACGGCCTCATGCTCATGGCCATCTTCCTCGGCTTCGCGGCAGTCGTCGCGATGAAACGCGGATAGCATCGCTGGAGTGCGGACGTTCGTCGTCCGCACTCCTTCTTCCGCGGGTGTAGGAATTACTTGCATGTAAAGCCGACTTTACGTAAAGTGAGCTTTACATGATTCGCAATCGGGTCAAAGACCTCCGCACCGAACGAGGCTGGACACAGCAGGATCTCGCTGACAAGGTCGGCGTCTCGCGCCAGAGCATCAACTCCATCGAGCGCGAGCGCTATGTTCCCAGTCTGCCGCTGGCGCTCATCTTCGCTCGTGTGTTTCGTCTTCCCGTCGAATCGATCTTCACGACGGAGGGCGACAAATGATCGCCAGAATCCTTGCAAAATTCGCGGACGAGCGCTTTCTCATGCATCGCCTCCGCTCCACGAGTATCGCCGGACTCACGAGCACCATGCTCGCCGCTCTGCTGTACTTCTGGCATCTGTTTCATTACCAGATGGCGTGGGAGCTCTTCGCGATCGTGCTCACCAACGCAGTCGTCAAAGTCAGCTGCATGCTCTGGTATCGAACCCACGATTAACGTTCAACGGAGACCTCATGAACAAGTACAAACGCTACCTCTCGCTCGGAATGATGTCGCTCGCTCTCGGTGGAGGGCGCCGCCTCTAGATTCAGAATGGCGTGATTTCGGCCGATGTCGTCGACGGCCTGCAGGGCTGCTTCATCGGCATGGGAATCGGGTTCAAGGTTCTTGCCGCGCGCCATCGCGGCTCCTCGGGCACGCAGAGCGCGCACTGACGTCGTCTCTCAGGCACGGGAATCCGGCACGCCTCCGGCGTGCACCGGGCCGCGGGACCGCATGGACCCGTGGTGGCGCCTTCGGCGCAACCACGGGCTAATCTCCTTGAGCACGCCTCCGGCGTGCGATTCATTCACGATCACGCCTCCGGCGTGCGATTCATCACGATCACGCCTCCGGCGTGCGATTCGATTCACGATCACGCCTCCGGCGTGCGATTCGATTCGCGATCACGCCTCCGGCGTGCGATTCGGTTCGCGGCTCCGGGCGCGCGATTAGATCTGGCCGCTGGCGGGTGGGTAGTCATCCGCGCGGACGAGGATGTCGCGCGCCTTCGATCCCTGGGAGGGACCGACGATTCCGTTCGCTTCCATGATCTCGATGAGGCGCGCGGCGCGCGAGTAGCCCAGCTTCAGGCGGCGCTGCAGATACGACGCACTCGCCTGACCGGTCGACAGCACGACGCGCACGGCATCGTCGTACTTCGGATCGTCGAGATAATCCAGCCCTTCCGCAGCGCTCTTCTCTTCGGAGACCTTCGTGATCTCCTCGAGGAACTTCGGCTCGCCCTGATTCTTTTTCACGAACTCGACGATGTCATTGATCTCGCGCTCGCTCACATACGCGCCATGAATGCGGCGCAGACGCGCAGTGCCCGGCGGCAGAAACAGCATGTCGCCGTTGCCGAGGAGTTTTTCGGAGCCCTGCGTGTCGAGAATCGTGCGGGAGTCGATCTTCGAGGCAACCTGATAGCTGATGCGCGACGGGAAGTTAGCCTTGATCACGCCGGTGATGACATCGACGGAAGGACGCTGCGTCGCGATGATCAGATGAATGCCGACCGCACGCGCCTTCTGCGCGATGCGCGTCACGGAGTCTTCGACATCCTTCGATGCGACCATCATCAGATCGGCGAACTCGTCGATGATGATCACGATGTAATGCATCGGCTCGGGCACCGCCGTCGAGTCATCCGGCGACATCTTCTTCGCCCGCCGATACGCCTCCGCATCTTTCAACAACGCGTTGTACTGATCGATGTTGCGCACACCGCACTCCGCGAGGCAGCGGTAGCGATTCTCCATCTCGTTCACGGCCCAGATCAGTGCATTCGATGCGAGCTTCGGATCGGTGACGATCGGATGGAGCAGATGCGGGATGTCTTCGTAGATCTTCAGCTCGACCATCTTCGGATCGATCATCAGCATCCGCAGTTGCTTCGGCAGCGCCTTGTAGAGCAGCGACACGATCATCGAGTTGAGACCGACCGACTTGCCTGCGCCTGTGGCACCGGCGACGAGCAGATGCGGCATCTTCGCGAGATCCGTGACGAACGCCTCACCGTGAATGTCCTTGCCGAGTGCGAGCGTCAGGAACGAGCTCGATGCGGTGAAGTTCTCCGTGTCGATGATGTCGCGCAGCGTGATCAGCTCACGCTTGCGATTCGGCACTTCGATGCCGACCGTGGACGATCCGCTGATGCGCTCGATGCGGATCGATTCCGCCTTCAATGCCAGCGCGAGATCGTCGCCGAGGTTGACGACCTTCGCGTATTTGACACCGGCGGACGGCTTGAACTCGAACGTCGTGACGACCGGTCCCGGATGATAGGCAGTCACTTCGCCCTCGACCGAGAACTCGCGGCAGCGATCCTCGATCAGATGTCCGATCTCGAGGAACTTCTTGTGGACGTCATCATTGATCTGATCCTGCTTGGGACCCTGTTGAAGCAGATCGACTGTCGGAAGAAGGTCGTGCGTGAGGCGCAGCGGCCGCGAACTCTTTTCCGGCTTGCGCATGGCAGGCCGCGCGATCTGCGGCTTGGGCGGCGGCGTTTCGAGAAACAGCGGATCCTCGAAATCGTCGTCCTCCGGCGGAGGAACGGGCGCCTTCGCCTGTCCGACAGTCCGCACCGGCGAGGGTAGCTTCGGCGCCACCGGCGCACTCGGCACCGCTGAATACAACGCGAACGGATCCTGCGACGGCTCCTGCGCCAGCGCTTCAGCGGCTTTGCGCAAATCGGCTTTCGTCACCTTGCGGATCTGAAATCTTCCGGCACCCTGCACTTCACGCACGATCGGACCGCGCGAAATCGGCGATTCTTCGTTCGGTACGAGACGCAGAGGCGCGGCCGCGGCCGGCGTCTCCATCTTCTCGAGGTGTTTGCGCACGAGCGCGTCCTTCATCTTGTCTTTGCGACGGCGTTCGGACAGCCGTGCCCAATGCAGGCCGAGCGTCCGTCCGAAGTCGAGGAGGAGACGATGCGAAGAGACGAAGACAGCGGCGAGACTGATCCGCGTCGATAGCAGCAGGCCGATGAGCAGCGCGGTGAGCATCACGATCGCTGCGCCGCCTTTGTTCAGATTCGCAGTGATCGCGTGATTGATCTCCTGTCCGAGGTAACCGCCGCTCGGGATGAGGGCACCGCGAAACCAGATCTTGCCGAACGCGAGATCGGAGAGCGGCGGAAGCGTGAGCATGAGAATGATGACGCCGACGGCCTTCGTATGCAGATACTCGACGTCCTTCCCCCAGAAGCGATTCCATCCGAGGATGAGAAGCGACGAGGGAAAGAGGAGCGAAGCGAGACCGAAGAAGCCTACGAAGATCCAGGCGATGGTCGCGCCGTAATAGCCGATGGCATTCGCGATGACGGTGTTCGTGGATGTGAAGAACGCGGATGAATCGTTCGGGTGGTAGGTCAGAAGGGCAGCAGAAAGCGCGATCCCGATCGCCGATACGACGATCCCGATCAATTCCCCGCCTCGGCGGCTCTTAGCGAACTGCAGAAGCTCCGTCACGCCCGCCCTTCCAATTCAAGAGCTTAGCACAAGTGATGCCGGTAGTTATCTGTGGAACGTGGAGCGACTCAATAGCCGCGCGGGTCTCCGCCGTCGCCGCCACCGTTGCCTACAGTGAATTCGCCGACCATGCCGGTGTGCTCCGGACTGCACGACGTGTTCGTACAGAAGTACTGGTACTTCCCCTGTGCGCTCACGGTGAAGGTGCGATCGGTGCTCGTCCCGGGATCGAGCGTCAGGCTCGGGATGATGACCGTGTTATTCAGCACCAGTTCGAATCCATGGACCAGATCCTCGGAATGGATGTGCAGCGACACGACATCGCCAACGCCAAGCGTATTGGGTACGGGATTGAAAACGATCGCGCCGCGCCGCAGCGTCACGTCGAAGGACTTCGCGGCGGGATTGTTCGTTGGTGCGCCACTGTCGTCACCGGCCGGAATGTAGGTCGGATCCGTCGTCCCATTGTCGACGACTGAAACGTACGCAAAGATCGGCTGATCCGATGTGAAGCTCACCCAGGCATCGGAGATGTCCGCGGAACCGGCGCTGAGAAACGCGGCGATGTTCGACGGCGCGATGACCGCAAAGGGCGGCATCTTCGTGCTCGTGCCCGAGCCGATGACCGCATTGTTCTTGTCGTAGAGGCGCCAGGTGACGTTGGCTTCGACGTTGTTCGGATTCGCCGCGCCGATGTTGGTTCGGAACGAAGCGTTCGACTTCACCTGAAGAAGTGAGCCCGTCTTTTTCGCTTTCGAAGAGTCGAGACCTTCCACGAATTGTCCGAGCGTTCCGGGGGCGGTCTGCGCATAGATGCGCGACGTGGCCACGAAGTCGTCGGCGCACGAAAGGCGGATCGCGCCGATACCACTCGTGTTGAACACCGCGGTGACGACGTCGTCGAGGACCTTCTGCGTGCGCTTCGGCACGGTGATGCTGACCGGCTGCGCAGAACTGTTGTCGGTATTTCCCACCGGCAGGAAGTAGGCCTGCACCGTGATGTCCTTCGTCGACGAAGGGTTGAAAATCCGCGCATCGGTGCGGAAGTTGTTCACCGTTCCGGCGATCGAGAGATAGACGTCCTTCGCGAGAAGAGACGTGGTGCAGCAAACGGTTAGGCAGAGCGCGAGCAAACGCCGCATGGGATTCCTCCCTGAAAGGAGGATCTTACGCGCATGATTACGACACCTCCGGACCGTTTACAGAAAATTTCCAAATCTGGACATTCGGCGGGCCGAGCAGTACTTTCAGCAGGGTCCTACGGAAAACCTGATCGCACAGTCCCGAGTCTCTGACACTCTTTCAGGAGGTTCGTCATGCTACGGTTCGCTCGCGTCGCGTTTCTGTTTTCGCTCGTCCTCGCCACCATCGCCCTCTTCGCACAGCAGAAAGAGAAAGCCATCGAGGAGCTGAGTCTCGAGGAGCTCCTCAACCTCAACATCGTCTCCGCCTCGAACACCTCGGAAAAACTCTCCGATGCGCCGGCGACCGTCGTCGTCATCTCGCATGAAGAGATTCAGCAGCGCGGCTACACCGAGATGTCGCAGATCCTCGACGATCTCCCCGGCATGCAGATCACGCGGCCCTTCGGCGACACGTACTTCAAGAATTACTGGCGAGGCTATCGAAACACGATCGGCGAGCCATTCCTCATCCTGCTCGACGGGATGGTGTTCAACCACCTCTACTACAACACAGGCGATGTGCTCGTCGCGTTTCCTCTCTCCAACGTCGAGCGCGTAGAGATCGTCTACGGGCCCGCGTCGTCCGTGTATGGCGCGAACGCATTCATGGGCGTCATCAACGTGATCACGAACAAGGATCGCGAGGAAAACGGCTCGCATGAGAACGGCAATCTCACCGCAGGCTCGTGGAACTCGCGCATCGCCGACATCAACTACTTCTACAAGAACGACGCGCTGCGGTTCAGCATCACCGGCCGCTTCGACGATGGCAACGTCGATCCGGGCGCGGGCGAGCGCTTCGAATACACGAAGAACAAGTACTACGCCGATCGCCGGCTTTGGGGCGGCTTCCTCGATAATCCGGCGCTGGGCGGCAAGTACGACTCACCGTGGCATCACCGCGCGTTCGATGCGCGCATGTTCTTCGAAGGATTCGAAGCCGGTGTGCAGTACTTCCAGGTGAACTCCGGCTACGGCAACGAATACTCGAGCGACTCCGCGCAGAACCTCGCTGTTTGGGATCGTCCCGATATAGCAGCATACGCACGCGCATCGAAGAAACTAAGCGCGAAAGTCACGTCGACGACGCTGCTTCGCTGGCGCCGCAGCGATCTCACGAACGACTCGACGTTTACCGAGAGCTACGACGGAACGCGCGCCGGAGGCTCCTATGCGCGGGTCGCCGATTTCTCGTACTGGCAGTCGCTCAACAGCAGCGTGAGTCTCTTCCAGGATTTCGACATCAGGATGTCGCCCAGGCTCTCCTACACCGCGGGCCTCAAGTACGAGCAGAAGAGTCTGCAGAAGGCCTACGACAATCCTTACGGCCCCACGCTCCCTGTCGATCAGATTCACGCGGCCTCGTATCCGTATCCGGTTCCTCCGACACAGACCGAGATTCAGAACAACCGGATCAAGACCGAGGACCGGGGACTGTACGTGCAGGCGCACTACCGCATCAACGATGCGAATATCCTGAACCTCGGCGTCCGCAACGATCACAACTCCGAGTACGGCGGCGCGACGACGGTGCGCGGCGGTTATGTGAAGACGCTGGGCAAGTGGGGATTCAAATTCCTGGCGGGGAATGCGTTCCAGGAGCCCGCACCACGGCTGCTCTACGGCGGCTGGACCGGCTCGGGCAGCGATCCGAATCTGCGTCCGGAGCGTTCGCGCACGATCGAGGCGAGCGGCAGCTATACCATCTCGAATCTCTCCGGTCTTCTCAGCGTGTGGGATGTGCGCAACCGCGACACGATCATCAACACGAAAGCGGGCGCACAGAACATCGGCCGCAGACATGTTGATGGATTCGATGTGCATGGACAGACGCTGATCAGCGTCCCGTCGTTCGCGTCGGCGCTGCGGCTGTGGGGTTATTACTCGCACATCTTCAAAGCGGACGAAGACAAGATCAACAAACAAGGCGTAAACCTCGGCTCCGGCTTCATCGGAGACCTGGCGAAGGACGAGCTCTGGTTCGGCGCGACTGCCGACGTGACATCGAAGATCACGACGACTCTGCGCAGCCGCTACGTCTCATCGCGCAAGACCGTCGACTCGAATCCGATCGACAGCGTGCCGTCGTACTTCACTGCCGATTTCACCGGCCGCATTCACGACGTGCTGGCGCCAGGCCTCGGCCTCTCCCTGAACGTGCTCAATCTATTGGATAAGCACTATTACGAGCCGGGCGTGCGCGACGCGAACTCGGGAGACACTCCGGGATCCTTTGACGCGAACGGCGTGTGGCATGGGTCGGGTGGTTTCTACAACTCGCTGCTGCCACAGCCCGGCCGCGCAGTGATGGTAAGTCTCGACTTCAAATATTGATTGATGCACACCGGAGGTGTGCTCCAGGAGAATAGCCAGTGGTTTCGCGAAGCGATACCACTGGATTCGCCGGGCTAACAATACGGTGCACCCCGGCAGGGGTGCGGGAACCGGCGCCCCTGCCGGGGCGCGATTTCACTTTGGCATCGCGAACACGTCGGGCTCGAATTTCGGATTCAACTCGATCTTGTCGATCGTGAACACCGCCGGTACCGCATCGCCACTCTTCAGCTTCGCTTCCACGCGTGTCGCAAAGCGGACTCCTTCGACCTCGCGATAGCCGCTGATCGACGTCTCGCTCTCGATATCCTGCCCATCCACTTTGCGCTTCACTTCGTCGCGGACCTCGAGGTAGGTCGCGGCATCGAGATAGACCATCGTCTCTTCGCCACTCTTCGTCTTCAGCTTGAGCTTGTACGCAGGCTTCCCATCGAGGTCGGCTTTGCCGATGAGCTCGAGCGTATTGCCCTTGCGCTTGTAATCGACGAGTGGACCATCGAAGTCCGCCTGATCGCGCACGGCGACCATGTCGTCGCCGGTCATCTTGACCGCGCCGGGTGTTCCGGGCTGGGTCGACCAGGCGGTGACGCCGTCAAAGGCCTGCGTAGCAGTGGCGTCACCGAACTTGAAATCCATCCGGAAGTGATCCGGCCGCGACTTCGTGATCTTCATCGGCGCCTGCATGTCGCCCATCGACATCGCGCCGGTCAGCACGACCGATTTCAACGCCTTCAGCTTCGCGCCACCGCGCGCCGCCTCGTATTTCTGAATCAGCTCATCGACGGTCTGTGCACGGAGGGAGGTTGCCAGCAGCAGTGAGAGGAAGAGGATTTTCGTTTTCATGATCTCGTCCGGTACAGGACAGGCGGGGGCGCCTGTCCTACACCTACATTAGAAGAGGGCCGGCTCCTGATATGTGCCGAAAACGTCACGCAATGCATCGCTGACTTCGCCGACCGTCGCATAGACCTTCACTGCGTCGATGATCAGAGGCATCGTGTTCGCGTTGGGATCGGCCGCGGCATTGCGCAACGCCTGCAGCGCGTCCTGCACTCTCTGTTGATCGCGCGTGGCGCGGATGCGATTGAGGCGATCGAGCTGGATGCCGGTCGCCGACTCATCGATGTAAAGAATGTCGTAGGGATCTTCATGCTCCATCTGGAACGCGTTGACTCCGACGACGACCTTCTCGGCGCTGTCGACGGAACGCTGGTACTGATACGAAGCGTCCCAGATCTCGCGCTGCGGGAAGCCCGCTTCGATCGCCTCGACCATGCCGCCGAACTGATCGATCTTTTCGATGTACTCGAAGCAGCCCTGCTCCATGCGATTCGTCAGCTCTTCGACGTAGTACGAGCCGCCGAGAGGATCGACCGTGTTGATGACGCCCGACTCGTGGGCGATGATCTGCTGCGTGCGCAGCGCGATGCGCGCTGCCTGTTCGGTCGGAAGCGCGAGTGTCTCGTCGAGCGAGTTCGTATGCAGCGACTGGGTGCCGCCGAGGACGGCGGCGAGGCCCTGGATGGCAACGCGGACGATGTTGTTGTACGGCTGCTGTGCGGTGAGTGAACAGCCTGCGGTCTGCGTGTGGAAGCGAAGCATCCACGAGCGCGGATCCTTGGCGTGATAGCGATCGCGCATCACCTTGGCCCAGACGCGGC
>Ga0157378_10006097_pt1 | contig 10559 bp, 11 predicted proteins | sample M65metaG_FD_115309 | JGI IMG/M metagenome (GOLD analysis project Ga0157378, IMG submission 115309) | Miscanthus rhizosphere microbial communities from Kellogg Biological Station, Michigan, USA - M6-5 metaG | ecosystem: Host-associated > Plants > Roots > Rhizosphere > Soil | place: USA: Michigan...
CACCCACCGCCAGCGTTCCGACGATTCGAGCAGCGAGTTGATTACCACCGCTGAGAAACCAGAAGGTCACAACCGAACCAACCCAACAGATGATGTCGATCGCCGCCCCCATGAGTGCCGCTCGTTCCCCGGCGGCAATAGAAGGGCCGGCACTGAAGGCCACGACGAAAAGGCCGATCACAGCGATGACGGTAGATAGACTGAGGCAGGCCAGGGCCAGAAGGATGGTCTTCATATTTTGTAGAATCGGCCTGCCCCTAATCTCTCCCTGTTTTGATCTCCTCTTCCCATCTAATCGATAGCTGAGATTCCTGACTTTCCGGTAATATAACCGAGTCCGGCTACTATCTGGAATGATGCAGTCTGGCGAGAAGTGCAGAAGCACGCTTCCGCATCGAGGCGCCGCACTAAATCGAGGTAAAGGAGTGTCCGATGACACGTTGGATGAGAGGTTTTGTGCCGTTGGTGTGCGTTGTGTTGCTACCTGGCGCCTTAATGGTGCACGCTCAAGACAATGCTAACTCGCGCGCGAAAGAGGAACTCGACGCCTTTGTGAAAAAGGTCGAGGAAGGCGACACGCTTTTCAAACAGAAGAAATACGCCGAAGCGGCGACTGCGTTGGCCGCCGGCCATGCCTTGTATCAACGTGCTAATCGGCGTGATGAGAACATCGGCGGGTCCTGGCTTACCATCGCGCCACAAACCTTTCCGGCCCTGCGTTTCTACGGCTATATCAAGGGTCCCGATGGCAGTCTCAAAGGCGAGATGTCGGACGCGATCAAGGAAACAGCTGCGTTCCTTCACAATGCCTCCATGGTGATGTGGCGGGATGCCAGCATTCTTAGCAATGCGGCCCAGGGGCCTCTAGCCATCGCGTTTTCCGATCCGCCGATGGATGAGCTGACGGAGGATCGACTCTTATCCGTTGCCGATGAACTCTACGGGGTCATTAGAAGAATGGAACTGCCGGTGCCCGACCGGGAATGGCGCGATGTGGTGGTCGCCGGGCGCCACGCGCAGCTCATCATGGAGCACTTGCTGCAAAAGTATCCCACCTGGCGAAGCAAGGAGATCAATTGGATAGGCCAACCAACGGGCAACCAGGTGCTGGCTGATATCAACAAGAAACTTGCCGAGGCCGAGTCGGAATACAAACAGCTGGTCGCCACGCCGGTGGTTAAAGATTGCAACAGCGATGCCGTTACCAACGTTCACCTCACGGACCTCGAAAAAACGCGCAAGGAAGCCGAGGGGTTCACGCCGGGTTCGCGAGGCTATTACGTGTCGACGCTCAGTGACCGGAAGAATCTCTATTTGGAAGCAGCGCTTTCGCCGTCTGCACGGAAGGAATGGTTGGGCAAGTGGCCCGAGGATTTTGTTAAGTGTCTGGAGCCCGCCCTCGAAGGCCTGGCCGCCGTCGCCCGAAAAACGCTTCCCGGCTATACGGGTCCGCAGGGTTACACGTTCGGAACGCCAGCGGAAACGAAGGCCCTGCTGAGCGCGATCGATGACATCGGACAGGCAAAGGTACTCAAGGTTGGCCTACAAGAGGCAAATTGGCTGATCGATAAAAACAGCCTGGGGATTCCAACTGCCCGCTATAAGCATGGTGTGATCTGGGCACAGTACCCGAACCGTGACGACGGATTCTGCCGGATCTTCTGGGTCAATATTAAGCAAGACTACGCCGGCGGCGGGACCTACGGCGCGAGCTACGGCTACTTCGTCAGCCGGGCCTTTGCCGGCTGTCCGGCGGGGAAGTGAAAAGTTACCTGATTCCGCCTTTCCTGAGGACCACGAAGCCACCCAATATCTGAGTTGACCGCGCGGCGTAGAAACGCAAGGATGAAAGCGGGTAGCTTTTATTTATCCTTCATCCTTGCTCTTACGTTGCTTGAACGCATTTGGTGGCTAAGTTCATTTTTGAATACGGCTTACCTTCGGACTTTTCACATTTTCTTCAGAGCCGATTTGCCATTCGCCGAAGGCATTTACGTAGAAATTCAGGATTCGAATCCACCCTTCTTCAACTTCCGTCGCCGTGCGATAAAAGGTCCTCACCGTGTAAGTTGCTTTTACGGGATAAACGATGGTGCCAGGCTTCGCGTTGCCTAAATCCTGACTGTAGCTCCAGGGACGCGACGCGCCGATTCGAATGTCGGAGATGTCGACTTTGATGGCGCCCTCATCGTCTTTGTCAACCGCTTTTTCGCGTTTCGCGCAACGAATTATCTTCTTGAACAGTTCGGCATCGGGACGCGCACCCTTCGTGACCGGTTTCTGTTTGACGGGACATTCAATGAAGCCGCCGACAGCGGGTGCTTCGGTTTTGCCCGTGACGTCTTGATTATTACCTGCCGTCTCAACCTTATTCTCCGGTTTCATTTCAGTTCCACCGGCAATCGGGCGGATGAATTCTACCTTGCAGTAATATTCGACCTTGTTGGAATCGGCTTTTACGCGATACCAACTGCCGTCCGGTTCCACCCCGGACGGCCAGTCGTTGCTGCGGAAAGGGAGCACGGTTCCCTTTGTCCAGTATTTACCCGAGCCCGTGGTTTCACACTCAACCCGGTCGCCTGGTTTGTACGTTTTATTTTGAGCCACAACCTGCGACGCCGCCGCAAGCAGCAAGGTAATTGCGACCATTGCCCAGCCAAAGACGAATCGCCTCTGTAGCCTGTTTGATTTTTCCATCCTATTGAATCCCCTTCTTTAAGTTGATGAAGTAATGATCTTGCATTTCTGCTTTACATCAGATTGCGAAATCCGAAGGAAAGGATTGTCCCAACGAGTTGTACGGCTTCAACTATCTACGGACTCCCAAATTCTTCCGGAGAAATGCGATCGTTCTTTCCCAGGATAATCTCGCGGCGTCGGGTTTATAAGTCGGACGGGTGTATGCGAGAAAGCCGTGGTCGGCGCCTTCATACCAGTACACCTCTGTGGGTATATGTTGGGCTTTCAGGTTTTTGATCAGGGTGGCGGTTTGACCCTCGGGAAGCGAATGGTCGACGGTTCCCTGATGAACCATGACCGGTACTTTGAGCCGCGCCATCTCCGCCGTCGCAAACGGGCCCGGGTGGTAAGCGACGACCGCATCAATATCGAGGGAGCGGGAACCCAGCAGCAACGCGAGCCGGCCACCGTAGCAGAAACCAACCACGCCGAGCCCATCAAACCTGGCAAAAGGCCGCTCACCAACCATCCTGACAAAAGGCTGCTTGCGCAGATAATCGACGCCGACATTTATGTCGATAAGTGCGTCGGCATCTGAGTGACCGGCGAAATCGTCTCGCCGGCTCTCTGCCGTCTGCGGCGTTCCGAGCGGCGGGTGAAAGATGTTCGGCGCCAGCCCCACAAAACCGGCGACCGCCAGGGCCGCGCAGGTGTTCAGAATATACTCTTCCGTGATTACGTTTCCCGCAATCACCAACACGGCCGGGTAACTGCCCTCAGCTTTAGGCCGCGCCAGATATCCACCGATTAGATCTTTCTTAGCATGCTGAAACATCACCGGCCCATGCGTGATGGTCGGGTCATCAAGCACGCGCGTAACCGCCGATGGGTTCGTCTGCGCCAGAATCGTTTTCGAAGCCGCCAGCCCAACAACCGCTCCGGTCGCCGCCGTCAAGAACGACCGCCGCCCCTCGTTACACTCGTCGCCTTTGCACATAGTCCTAATTCCATAAATTGGGAAATTGGCGTCATCTATGAAGCCGTGGCATCCAGATGGTTGACGCCGGGAATCTTCGGCACGTTACAACGCCACCTTCACTTCGCGAACATCCTGGCCTCGAACGAGGTCATCGAGAGACCCAAAGTATTCGCGAATGGCGGACTGAATGTTTTCGAGCGCCTCGGCTTCGGTTTCCCCTTGCGACCAACAACCTGGCAAACCCGGACACGAAACGCTGAACCCTTCCTCCGATTCGTGAACGACAACCTTGTAGTTCATGTTCACCTCTGGCGAGATTATACGTCGCGACACATGTGAGAGCCCATGCAATGTCTGAATTGACGCGGCGGCGCGAATTCAATCAAGCATCGCCGGACGATTCAAGTGTCAGTACCGCGAGAGTTAGCGATCGGGCAGGTTTTTACGCTTTGCGTATCCAAAGAGACCTCGATGATGTCCGCGCCAACGAGCCGCGTAGCGGCGACAGAGTTTAGCCCCGGGTGCAGCGAGCGCAGCGAGCGTAACCCGGGGATCACATCCCCTAAAGAACCCAAGCCCGCGAAGCGGGCGACAGGCCGTTGAGCGTTGAGCGTTGAGATTTACGCGGATAATTCTTTACGCCCCTACAGCGCGCCGTCTTCTTTTCTAATTGATCCAGGGGTGGCGCGACCTACGGTCGCTTACCCCTGGCTACTTTCTGCAACCGCTATGCGGTTGTGAGTTTGGAAACTTGACTCGCAAGATCGCCTAACCCCGGACTTCCTCTTCTCCCTACGACTCTACATCCAATGGATCGTCCTGGTCTCGGGTTAGCAACCACGCACTGACCTTCAGGTTCGGAATATCCTTGCGCAGCAGATCCTTGAGCACCGGAACCAACTTAACCAGTACACTCTCGTGGCAGGCCTTTTCTACGCTGGGAAGAACATCCCTTGGAAGGCCCTTCTTGAGGATTCTCTTAGGTACGCCAATTTCCCGAGGATGCTGGTAGGCGCCGCAGTCCCTGTGGTCAAGAATTACGATCTGCTCGATCTGGTGCTGCAACTTGAGTGCGGCTTGCACGTGCTGAACAAGAACAGCCTGCCAGGCTGGCACGCACGCCCCAAGCGAAGCTCCCGCCAGGATAAATTGGTCATACGGAATGTTCGGCCCAATTCGGTGCATGGCATCGACGGTCCGGCGTGGATACCGATAGTCGATGCAGCCGAGCAGCAGCCACATGCCCTTCTTTCCGGTCCTGGCGTCGCTAGCCTGCTCAGCAGCGACGTACTCTTCAAAGTTTTTTGGCCGCTGAATGTCGGCCATCGTTTCGTCTGCCATCATTGCCCTCCCGTTTCCCTGCTAACGTCAGAGTTGAATGACTCGTCAAATCGCACAATCGCAGGCCTGGCACCAGATTTCTTTTTCCTTAGTCGCGAAACAGGCTCCAGCCGCTCGCGTCAAACGATTTATTATGCCGGTCGCCTGACGTTTACACGCATCTCGGCCTTTGTGTGATGCCAAATACGTTTAGGCACTGTGGGACGGTCCTCGTTACATTTGTTCCATTGGGCCTGTAATGTTTCGATGTACGCTTCGAGTTCACGTTTCGCGGGAGGCAACGCAAGTTTCTTTTCAATTCCTCGCCTCATCGTGCCATAGCGTGTTGCAACAGTACGATGCTTCTCTGCGCGTTCGGGATAATTTAGAAATGTTTGTAGAGCCATTAAGATGGCAGCTGTGACACTCGCAACACCGACGGCTATTTTGATGGACATGGCCGTTTCCTTCCCGAGTGCGGCAAATACGCTTGTTCCGACGATTGCGGATAAGGCAATAGCGGGGACACCAAGGCAGTAGTTTAGACGAGCAAAGTGTGTCGCTGCTTCGTAGTGAGCTTGCTGCGCTCGGCGAATCCGAAATAGCCACTCTTCTAATAGTTTGTTTGTTTCCATTCCAATGGGTCAGCTAATCACGGACGGCATAATGACGTATTAGACCTACTGACTAGGTATAAGACGCCGCGAGGCGTCTTATACCATCATCTGAAACGGTAGGACTACGCATTTGTTTGCGTAGTCCTGCCAACGACTCCATCAAGGTGTCGGTTTAGTTCCACCGTCACCTCCTTCACCGCCGCCCTTCCGTCTCAGTCCCGATTTGCGTTCGCTCTTGCGCGTGTAGCCGAAGGCTTCGAGCAGTGAGCTGTTGGCGCCTTCGGTAGGATCGGCTTTGACGCCGGCCACTACTCCCTGCATTTTCTCCAGCGAGACCGCGTCGGCGGCGTCGCGTTGGTTGATGGCGTGGGTTAACTGGTTCTCCAGATCCTTGATCAGCTCGCGCGCGTCCAGCGATGGCTGTACGGCCGTCTTGAATTGGTCGAGCGTCATGCCGAAAAATGACTTGGTGGACGCCAGGGACTCCCAGCCGCTGAGCATTCTTCTGATCTTGTCTTCTATTTCTTTTGGTCCTGCCATGTTGATGATCCTTTCTCTTCGCGTTGACGAAGAAATGAGCAAAAGGACATGACATGCCCACGGGGACACATCGAGGATTTGTAACGATTGTGGGCTCTCGGGTTTGGTGGGAGCGCCGCAATGTCACGCGTTCGGCGGCCGCGTCGGTCGGGGAACGTTGTTTCAAACGAAATCCGCGAAATTCCTAAGGATTTCGGTCCACCCGTTTGAAGTGGGCGGGATTCTGTCACCAAGCTGCGCGAAATTCAAGCAAAATCTTTAGCAAGTAAAGCGAAGTTGCGCGCAGCCGAGGCTCGGTTGTGCGGAGCCTGGGCAATGTTGTGCGGCACCGAGGCTCGGTTGTGCGCAGCCTGGGCAATGTTGTGCGCAGCCGGGGCAAGTTTGCGGGCAGCCGGAACGAAGTTGCGCACAACCGAGGTAAGGTCGGTCGCAGCCAAAGCTGGGTTATGCGGAGCCGAGGCGAAGCTCTGCGAAACCGAGACAAGATTGGGCCCAACTGAGACCGGGTTGCGAACAACCGAGATAGAGTTGCGCCGTGCCCAGGCTAAGTCAAACGGAACCAGAGCGAAGTTGTGAGCAGTCGGGTATTGGTCGTGTCGAAGCAAGGTCGTGGCGCACCCAAATCACCGCGAAGCGGTGGAATATAGTAGCCAGGGGTAAGCGCGCCAGCGCGGCCACCCCTGGAACAAAAGACAACATCGTCCTCCCTCACGGTCGGGCTCTAACACGAGCCTGGCTGTCTGTCGAACGCAAAGCTCGGTCGACTGGCTCGGCCACTCTGATGCGCGGCGAGTCTACGACTTGCCGAAACTGACTTTTTTTAGATCTTTCGGGTCTGAGACCCAATTCTTCTTTGGAGACTCTTACGGTAAGTCAGAGACTTACCGCACATCGTTGAGGCAGAGCCTTTGTCAATTCGCTCCGAAGTAAAACTATTCGCGACTGACGAAAGCAGAAGCCCGCGCGTCAGCAAGGCTCCTTTGGCAACCAGGCCCTCCCTCACGGTCGGGCTTCTGACACGACCACGGCTGTCCGAACGCCAAGCTCGTCGAATGGCTCGGCCACTCTGATGCGCGGCGAGTCTATGACTTGCCGTTACGCGCTCATCAATTTGGCGGTCTATGACCATGACGGTCGGAGACCCTGTCGAGGAAGAAGGGTTCAGCCGCCGGCAAGTCGGGAGACTTGCCGCGCATCGGAGTGGCAAAGCCATTTGGGAAAAGGCCCGCTCGCTGCCCTGGCCGAAATATTTATTGTTCGTCTTCGCGGCGACGCGAGGATGATGCCGTCTATAACATGGTACGGCCACGAATGCTGCTTCTGCGGTTTAGCAAATTCGGATCGGAATCCGCGCGCCTTTCACCGTCATTCCGATCGGACAGGGCTATTACATCTCGGCGCTTCGCGCCTTTGGAGCGTTTCAAGAGTCCTTACTTCGGCGCCTTCAATTCTCCGGTGAGCAAATCGGGACGCACGCGGGCCATCTCTTCAGGGGTGGTCACGGTGGTGGGATGCGTTGAACTCAATTCAGCTGCGGCGTCGGCTTCGGCTTCCTCGACGGCTTCTTCAATCACTTCGGCAATCGTTTCACTGCCGCGATGCTCGAGCCAGTGGCGATAGGCTACGGTGATAATAGCTATCGCCGGAATCGCCAGAAATATTCCGGCGACGCCGGCAATCTCAGCGCCGGCGAGGATCGCGAATATCACCGCCAGCGGATGCAGATGAATTCCGTGGCCGATGATGCGCGGATAAACCACATAGTCGTGCACTACGCGCAAGACACCCAGGAAGAGCAACACCACGAAGGCCATGCCGAACCCGGAGTGTGTTAGCGCCAGCAGCGCTACCATTATCGCCACACAAAGCGGACCTACCAGCGGCACGAACTCAAACAGGCCGGCAATCAATCCGAGCACCAGCGGACTGGGAAACCCGATCAGCCAGAAGCCGGTGGTGCACACCAAACCGATCAAAAAGCACGCAATTAATTGGGCGCGAATGTAAGCCGCCAGCGCGCTGTTGATGTCCTGAAAGAACTCATCGCCGCGCCAGCGCAGCCGGCCGCGGGGCAGCATCGCCAACGCTGAGCGGCGAAAACTGTCCGCGTCCTTCAGAAGAAAGAAACTGAGAATCGGGATCAGCACAATCCACGGCAGGAAAATGATCCAGCCCAACGCGCGCTCGAACGCGAGACTCGCAACTTCACCGCTCTTGGCAATCAGACCGAGGATGGTGTCGTTAACTGCTTTCACCACGCCTTCCGGCATGCGGTGCTCGGTGAAATATTGATTGACCCGAGTAGAAGTGTCCGAGATCTTTTTGTAGTACGCGGTCGCCTGTTGCTTGAATTCGGGAAACTGCGCGGCGAACTGCGGCACCAGGAAATAAATCCCCGCACCGACCACCGTGAACAGGAAGAGATAGACAACGCCGATGGCCAGACCGCGTGGCAGCTTAATGACTCGTCCGCCAATGTTGATCGGCTGCTCGACGAGATCAACCAGCGGCGCCACCAGATAGGCGAAGAAGATCGAAAGGACCAGCAACAGGAGAACCGCGGTGAGCTTATAAACGACCCAAAGCAACGCGGCGACCGCGAGCAGGATCGCGATGATGCGCAACACGACGCGCGTCTGCACCCAGGCAGCGACTTCTTTTCCTTGTGGTTGATCAGGTCGAGGCGTCATGAACCGTTCTGGGTGAGGAGCGGATTCAACTCAGTACTCATCTTCGTCGTAAATGTCGTCGGCTTGAGACATGCGGACCCCGGCTTCTTCCCAAACAAGTCCACGCCATTCGTCGGTCTCACCGAGGAGCTGCAGCGCCGCCTGAGGGCGCACGGGGTTGCGCTCAATGCGCAGGACTTCAGCGATTACGCTGATTTTTTCACCGCTGTCATCGAGGACGCGCAGGTTAACGCGCCCGCCGACCGGCGGCAAGTCGTGCTGCAGATGGACCAGCGTGCCCTCCGGGCCCACGTTTTCGGTTTCACCTTCGGCGACGATATGCACGCCGTCGTTCGTGTCCCACTCCGCCCGAATCGGGAACGCGTGCACGTAACGTTGACCAGCGCGACTATCAACAAATGAACCTTGGGGCATCACATTGACTCCTTATGGGCCTGGGCTGAGGCAGCCGAGCGTATGATACAGGGAAAAGGAATTAGGGGATAGGGGTTAGGGTTTAGGGTTTAGGGTTACTGATGCAGTTTGGAAATAGATGTTCGACCAACTTCAGTTTGTCGCCAAGCTTCGACAAGGCTAAAGCTTGTCGGACATCAAACTGCATCACTATCCGTTAGCAGATAGGCGCTGCCCTTCCCACGGACGAGAGAAATCAGTTGCTCGACCAAGGTGTTGGACGACGAAGATCTACCCCCTATCCCCTACACCCTATCCCCTATCCCCTACACCCTATCCCCTATCCCCGACACCCTTCTCAACTACTCTTCCTCACTTCTCAACTTCTCCAACACAGAGAAATCTTCCAGCGTAGTCACGTCGCCGGCGACTGAACCGCTGGTGGCAATCTCGCGCAGCAACCGGCGCATGATCTTGCCGGAGCGAGTCTTTGGTAGCGCGTCTGCAAAGCGAATGTCGTCTGGTCTGGCCAGCGCGCCGATTTCTTTCGCCACGTGCTGGCGCAGTTCTTCCTTCAGAGGATCGTTTGGCGTGCGACCGCCTTCGAGCGTCACAAACGCGACGATAGCCGAACCTTTCAGGTCGTCAGGTTTGGCCACGACCGCTGATTCCGCCACCGCTTCGTGCGACACCAGGGCCGACTCGATCTCGGCAGTTCCCAGTCGATGCCCGGCGACATTAATCACGTCGTCGATACGGCCCATGATCCAGAAATAGCCGTCCTCATCTTTACGCGCGCCGTCGCCGGCGAAGTACACGCCCTTGATTTGCGACCAGTACTGTTGTTGATAACGCTCGTCGTCTCCGTAGATTGTTCTTAACATTGCCGGCCACGGCCGCGTGAGGACGAGATAACCACCCTGGTTTGCGCCGACCGATTTTCCATCGCGCGTCATCACGTCGGCTTCAATGCCGGGAAACGGCTTCGTGCCCGAGCCGGGCTTCGTCGGCGTTGCGCCCGGCAAAGGCGTAATCATGATCGCGCCGGTTTCGGTCTGCCACCAGGTGTCGACGACCGGCGTGCGGTCGCCGCCGACATACGTGCGGTACCAGATCCACGCCTCGGGGTTGATCGGTTCGCCGACCGATCCGAGCACGCGCAACGACGACAGGTCGTACGGCGCGATCAGCTCGTGTCCCCACTTCATCAACGTGCGGATCGTGGTCGGCGCGGTGTAGAGGATCGAGACCTTGTACTTCTCGATCAGCTTCCACCAGCGGTCCTGGTCACCCGGATGCGGCGTGCCTTCGTAGATGAGCGACGTCGCGCCGTTGCACAGC
>Ga0157378_10006098_pt1 | contig 10558 bp, 13 predicted proteins | sample M65metaG_FD_115309 | JGI IMG/M metagenome (GOLD analysis project Ga0157378, IMG submission 115309) | Miscanthus rhizosphere microbial communities from Kellogg Biological Station, Michigan, USA - M6-5 metaG | ecosystem: Host-associated > Plants > Roots > Rhizosphere > Soil | place: USA: Michigan...
ACCGCTCGAAAATTCGCGAAAATATCGCGCGGTAAGGAACGTTCGGCGCCTAGCGTGGACCCGCACATCATCTAGGTGCGGAGCCTCGCTAACCAAACACTGCCCGAGGAACTTCGATGCTGTTTTCCTGCACAATCACCGGGTCGCCAACGTTGACCGTGTTGAAGTACCACTCAGCGTCCTCGGTGCTGAGTCCGACACAGCCGTGGCTGACATTCTCATACCCGAGTGAATTGACAGCCCACGGAGCTGAATGCACGAAGAGGCCGCGGCCCGTGATTCGGACGGCGTAATCCACGGTGACCAGGTAACCATCGGGAGCGTCGACGGGAATGCCGACGCTGCTCGAATCCATGACCACGGAGCGTTCCTTGGACAAAACGGTGTAAGTGCCGACAGGCGTCGGATAGTCCGGGCTACCCATCGAAGCCGGGAACACCCCCGGCTCTCCCCAGTGCGGTCGGTGGTGCGGCGCCGGCAGTTCGGACGGCGGTCCCGCGTCGATGCCGTCGATGCTCACGGTGAACGTGTGATCCGAGATACTGGCAACACCCAAGACGGCAGGACCGGTTACGAAGTTCGTTGACAGGCCGCCGACCGACAATGCCACCGTGCTGTGCGCCGGCCAGTATCGGTCGGGAACCCAGTGCACGACGTTGTTGTCGAGCCATTCGAACTTCCCCACCATCGCGGGCACCGACTTGATGTCGAGAGCGCGCTCGGCCGCGCGCTTGTCGGCGACGGGCGCGCTGAACGTCAACACCACGGGGTGCGCGACACCCACGACCTGACCCCGCGTTGGTAGCACCGAAACAATGGCGGGCCTAGACGGCTGGTCCGCCGCCGCGGCGGGCTTATACGACTGATTCGCCGCCGCCATGCTGGCGCTGGCCGGCTCTGCAGCCGCAATCGCATTGATCCCGAGCGCTGTGACAACACACAGAACGACCCCACGCATGGCTCACGATTCCTTTGAATTACAACAGTGTCAATTGATCGTAGGGTGCCGTGCCGATTTCGATGTGTCGGTGCGCCTTAGCAATTCGATCAAGGATTCGTCTCGCTTTGGCCACACCGAGTGAATCCGACAACGCGACGAGGAAGCCCCCGTTGGCCTGCCCCGCCGGTTCCGGCCGTGCATGTGGCGAGTGCAGTGGCGGCTGCGACATCTCCAGCGACGCAAACTCCGCCGACTCCCGCAGTGCCACTTGCTGATTCGATCGAAGCCGCTCTGCCCGCGCCTTCTGCGGTGAGTCTGCCGCCGCTGCTCGGCGCTGGCATACCGCGCTGATTGGTCACTATCGCAAGGGGATTCGGCTCTCATCCAGCGGCGCCCAGCAATTGGCGCCACCGCTGAGGCGGCTAGCTGTTCACCGCCTTCGAGATGAGTTCGGTAGCCACCTGGACGAGCGGCACATTCGAGTCCTGCGACAGCTTGCGCAATACCTCGAACGCCTGCACCGCGTCGACGCCGTAACGCGCCATGATCATGCCCTTGGCCTGGCCGATGACGTCGCGGCTGGCGAGCGCACGTTTGAACTGCTCGTCGCGCCGCGCCGAATTCCACGCCACCGACGAATGCGCGGCGAACACCCGGCCGATGTCCTTCGACGACTGGTCGAACGCGTGCGGGTGCTCGGCGTACACGTTCAATGCGCCCATGGTCTGGTCCGCGATGAACAACTGGAATGCCATGACGGCCCGAATAGGCGTTTGCTCCAACGCCTCTCGGCGATACAGCGGGAACCTTTCATCGGTTTCCAAGTCCGGGACGTGGATGGTCATCTCCTCCCACGCCGCTGTCAGGCACGGGCCTTCGCGGTGACGTTGCTGAATCTCGTCGAGCAAGATCGGCCACTTGTGCGTCGCGGCGGGGGTGTCGATTTGCTTGGCGTTGCGGGTGACCGTGACGCCCGCATACTGAGCGCCCGGAACCTCGATCGCGGCGTGCTCCACCAGCTCGGCCAGCACCGTGTCGGAATCCGCATCCGCCCGGCTGTGCAGCTCCTGCACAAGCTCCGCGATGCGAAGGTGGGTGGCCTCCACCCCGCCTGGGTTGTTCACCGTCACCATCCGATCATCGTCCATGGCTGGCCCCAACGTTACGCGCTGCTCAAGCGGGCAACCATGGATAACTGAGCCGACTACAGCGCGCGCAGATAGCGGTCGGTGACGACCTGCTGAATGACCGATGTGACGGGCGAACCCAGCTTGCTCCACCATGTCGCGTGCCTCGAGAACGCCTCCACCTCCGCACACACCTCGTCGGTCGCCGGGTCGTAGCGCACGACGAACCGTTCCTCGCCCGATTCGGCGTGGCCGGGCAGCGTCCCGTACGCGAAACCGCGCCGGTCCGGTTCGTCGACGACGTACACCACCCGGCAGGGCGCCCGCACCGGGCCCAGGTGCACGATCACCTCGGAGCCCACCGCGGCCACCTCGCTCGTCGCCTCGACCCGCAGACCGGCGCCGCGCAGCATGCCCCACCGCATGCCCTTTTCGGCGGCCTCCTCGAACCGGCGCCGTCCGCGTCCGATCGCAGCCGACTTCTGCACATGGTGGTATCCGGCGGGCAACGGCCCCGCCGTCGCACCCACTTCCGTATACGTCAGCGGCCGCGCCGCCAGGTCGCTCAACTTCACAGGGACACCATGTCATTACGGGCGTACGGTCAGAAAAATGACCACGCAAAGTGTCGCGCAAGGATCGGGAACGTTCAGCATCGGCGGCGATCTCACGGTCAACCGCCTGGGATTCGGCGCCATGCGCCTGACCGGAAAGGGTGTCTGGGGTCCGCCGGACGACCCCGAAGAATGCATTCGCGTCCTGCGCCGCGCCGTCGAACTCGGCGTCAACTTCATCGACACGGCCAACTCCTACGGTCCGTACGTCTCCGAGAGACTGATCCGGAAAGCGCTGCATCCGTACGACGGGGTCGTCGTCGCGACGAAGGCCGGACTCCTGCGCACCGGGCCCGACGTGTGGCCGGTTCTCGGCTTCCCGGCCTATCTGCGTCAGGAATGCGAGATGAGCCTGCGCCGTCTCCGCGTGGACACCATCGACCTGTTCCAGCTGCACCGCATCGACCCGAAGTTCCCCGCCGAGGACCAGGTCGGCGAACTTGTCGCGCTGCAGCAGGAAGGCAAGATCCGCCACATCGGCCTGTCCGAGGTGAACGTCGAGCAGCTCGAAGCCGCACAGAAGATCACGACCATCGTGTCGGTGCAGAACATGTACAACATCACCGTCCGCTCCGCCGAACCCGTGCTCGAGGCGTGCGAAGCGGGTGGCCTCGGGTTCATCCCGTGGTTCCCACTGGCGGCCGGTCCGCTCGCAGCGCCCGGCGGGCCGCTGCAGCGTATCGCCGACGATCACCACGCCACCCCGTCGCAGCTGGCACTGGCGTGGTTGCTGAAGCGCTCGCCTGTGATGCTGCCGATTCCCGGGACGTCGAAGGTCGCGCACCTGGAGGAGAACGTCGCCGCGGCGCAGATCGAACTGTCGGACGAGGAGTTCGACACATTGAGCAAGGCAGGGGCCGCCGACTGATCAACTACTCGCCGATGACGCGCAGGTTGTAGGTCGCCTTGATTTCGGCGATCCAGTCGTCGAAGAATCGGATGCCGTGTGGCTCGCCAAGACGATTCAGTTCGTCGAGCCCGACGGGGCCCTCACGTACCCGGTCTCCGAAGTCGTTGAAGAAGCGCTCGAATCCACCCGGCGTGTACACCTCGATGAGGCGTGCCGGTTCCGGCCCGGCATTCCACATGGTGTGTGGAATCAGGCGGGGCTTCAGCACCCAACAACCCGATGTCGCCTCGACGGTCTCGTCCCGACCCGCGCGTGCATCGTCCCCTCGACGATGTACAGCCAGACGTCGTTCTGATGAACGTGAGGCGGCAGCAGTAATCCCGGCTCGAACGGCTGCTCGATGATCGAGATGGCTCCGTTCGTCTCCTCGCTGTAGAGCTTGATCGTGACGCCGTGTGCGTCGTCGCCCTCGTCGCGGGCAACCAGTGTCTTACCCTTGATTCGCTCACCCACGGCTCGCCTCCGGCGTCGAGGCCAAAACGACTGCAGGCAAATTCATTTCAGTACTCCTTACCAAGCCGGCGAGCGGTTTCAAGAGCGAGCGCGTATGAGCGCACGTGGTCTTCGCGCAGATGCGCAAGGACCGGATCGTGCCTGGCGTTGATCAGTTCTGCGGCGATGAAGGCCGTGTCGGTCACGGCGAAATGACCGGCGAAGAAGTCGCGGAGATACCGCTGCTGGTAGTCGAACGCGGCCTTCGGGTTTCCGGCGGAGTACTTGCCGCCCCGAGCGGCTGCGACCACAAAGCGTCGCGGCGCCAACGACATTCGCGGGAAGGTCACCTGATCGAGCCAGGCCTTCAGCGCCGCCGGGATCGAGTAGTTGTACATGGGCGTCCCGATCAACACGATGTCAGCGGCACGCAGCTCGGCGAGAAGTGGCGCGACAATGTCCCAGGCCGACGCCTGCGCGGGTGTTCGCACCAATCCGGCGATCAGGTCCAGATCGGTGCTGCCGTGGGCGAGCACCGCATCGCACAGCTCGGTCCACGCCTCATCGATGAACGGAACCGGATTCATCGCAACGTCTCGGTACAGGTAGTCGCCGTCAGGGTGCTCCGCCCGCCACGCGCGGGCGAATTCGTCGCTTACTTCTCGGCTGATCGATCGACGGCGGGCGCTTGCGTCCATGTGCAGCAACGTGGTCAGGGTTCGGCCTCCTGATAAGTGGGCACTGTGTCCGGTTATCGCGACGATAACACTAACTGGACACTGTGCCCACTTATCTCCGCGGGGCGGCTATATTGCGGTCATGGAGGCCCGCCCCAACCTGCTCACCGGGCCGTCGTCACGTGGCGACGGAGCGCCCGAGCGGGCGGACGCGGCACGCAACAGGATCCGGGTGCTGGCCGCGGCGGCCGACCTGTTCGCCACCCGAGACCCGCGCACGGTGACGATGGACGAGATCGCGAAGGCGGCCGGGGTCGGACGCGCGACGGTGTACCGGCGATATCCCGACACGTCGTCGATCGCCGTGGCGCTGCTGGACGAACACGAACGAGCATTGCAAGAGCGCCTGCTGAGCGGCGATCCGCCGCTGGGTCCCGGCGCTCCACCGGCCACCCGGCTTGCCGCCTTCTACGCCGCGATGATTGAACTGCTCGACGCGCATGCGGATCTGGTGCTGGGCACCGAGACGGGCAGAGCGCGATTCGCGACGGGGGCGTACGGATTCTGGATGGCGCACGTGCGCTCCCTTCTCGTCGATGCCGGGGTTGCCGATCCAGACGCCCTGGTCGATGCCGTCCTCGCACCGGTTGCCGCCGAGGTTTACGCACATCAGCGCGCCCGCGGCTTGACGTCGGCGCAGATCACCGACGGGCTCTCACGCATCGCCAACGGGTTGCTCGGCGACGCCGGGTGCGCCGTCCCGCGAAGCGAGCAATAACTTGATGGGGTGGCCACCGAATTCGCGAAGGAGCATCGCGGCGGCGATTTCAGCCCCGTTGAGCCCACCGCCCACGGCGGACCTGACTACGGCCGGTTCGTCGAGGCGGTCCGGACTCTGCAGGACCATGCCCGGGCGGCCGATGCGCCGGACGCCGTGATCACCCAAGCCGCTGACCTGATCGAGGCCGCATCGAACCTGCTGGCGCCATACGACGCTGACGAGTGGTCGTCGCCCTCAGGCCGCCGCATGGACCTGCCGAACCGGGGCAGCGTGTTGAGTATCCCGGGGGAGTACCAGAAGACAGATGACGGTCGCATCGCCGGTACCGCGGAGTTCCGTCGCTTCCACCTCGGCCGCAACGGCGCCGTGCACGGCGGATGCATCGCGCAACTATTCGATTCGCTGCTCGGCTACACCGCGTTCAGGCTCACGCGCAGTCTCTACCAGCGCACCGCGTTCTTGCACGTCGACTACCGAAAGATCGTGCCCATCGAGACGAAACTGCAGGTCGACGCCGGTGTGGACCACGTCGACGGCCGAAAGATGTTCATCTCGGGACGGCTGCTCGACGATGATGTCGTGCTCGCCGAAGCCAGCGCGCTGTTCGTCAAACTCAACCCGGGACAGCCATGAAAGCTTCGGACGCCAGACGACGCTGGGCGCGCTGGCGCGACCGGCTCCGGGACCGCCCGAAGGCCGAATTCGGCTACCGCATCGTGGTCGCGGTCATCGGCTTGATGGTGCTCGCTGTCGGGCTCCTCGCGATTCCGTACCCCGGCCCCGGGTGGGCCATCGTCTTCGTCGGGCTGGCGATCCTGGCCACCGAATTCAACTGGGCGCGACGGCTGCTCTCCTACACCCGCGAGCGTTACGACATGGTGATGGCTTGGTTCAAGGCGCAAGGGCTATGGGTGCAGGTGCTCGGTGTGGCCTTCACTGCCGTCATCGTGCTCGGGACCCTGTGGTTACTCGGTGCGTTCGGCTGGGCGGCCGGGCTGGTCGGCGTCGAGACCAAGTGGCTGAAGAGCCCTATTGGCCTGGGGACATGACCACCCGCACCGATAGCATGGTCGCGTTCAGTGCAGACAAGCACACCGCCCGTATCACCGAAAGTTTGGAGAGTCACCGATGAGCGCGCCCGCCAGCCCCGCCGTAGCAGCCCCGATCCGGGTCGCTGCGGGGACCACCGCCGGGGCAGCGGTCCGTGAAGCCGGCCTGCCGAGCCGGGGTGCCGACGACGCGATCGTCGTCGTGCGCGACGCCGACGGCCGGTTGCGTGATCTGGCCTGGACGCCGGAGGCCGACGTGGAGGTCACACCCGTCGCCGCCAACACCGACGACGGCCGCAGCGTGATCAGGCATTCGACCGCGCACGTGCTCGCGCAGGCGGTGCAGGACATGTTCCCTGAGGCCAAACTCGGCATCGGGCCGCCCATCACCGACGGCTTCTACTACGACTTCGATGCGCCGCGCGCGTTCACGCCGGAAGATCTGGAGGCGCTGGAGAAGCGGATGCGCCACATCGTCAAGGAAGGCCAGCTGTTCTCGAGGCGGGTATACGCGTCCAAGGACGAGGCCCGCGAAGAGCTCGCGAACGAGCCGTACAAGCTCGAACTCGTCGACGACAAGTCCGGTGACCCCGAGGTGATGGAGGTCGGCGGCGACGAGCTCACCGCGTACGACAACCTCAATCCCCGTACCCGCGAACGGGAGTGGGGTGACCTGTGCCGCGGTCCACACATTCCGACGACGCGCTATATTCCGGCGTTCAAACTGACCCGCAGCTCGGCCGCGTACTGGCGGGGCGATCAGAACAACGCCAGCCTTCAGCGCATCTACGGCACCGCGTGGGAGTCGCAGGAGGCGCTCGACAAGCACCTGGAGTTCATCGAGGAGGCGCAGCGCCGCGATCACCGCAAGCTCGGCGCCGAGCTGGACCTGTTCAGCTTCCCCGACGAAATCGGTTCGGGCCTGGCGGTTTTCCACCCGAAGGGTGGCATCATCCGGCGCGAGCTCGAGGATTACTCGCGGCGCAAGCACAGCGAAGCCGGCTACCAGTTCGTCAACAGCCCGCACATCACCAAGGCGGAGCTGTTCAAGATCTCGGGTCACCTTGACTGGTACGCCGACGGCATGTTCCCGCCGATGCACCTGGACGCCGAGTACAACGAAGACGGCACGGTGCGCAAGCCGGGTCAGGATTACTACCTCAAGCCGATGAACTGCCCGATGCACTGCCTGATCTTCCGGTCGCGCGGGCGGTCCTATCGCGAACTTCCGTTGCGGCTCTTCGAGTTCGGCACCGTTTACCGCTACGAGCTCTCCGGGGTGGTGCACGGCCTGACCCGGGTGCGCGGGCTGACGATGGACGATGCGCACATCTACTGCACGCGCGACCAGATGCGCGACGAGCTCACGTCACTGCTGCGCTTCGTGCTCGATCTGCTCGGTGATTACGGCCTGACGGACTTCTACCTGGAGCTGTCGACGAAGGATCCCAACAAGTTCGTCGGCTCCGACGAGATGTGGGAGGAAGCCACCAGCGTGCTCGCAGAGGTCGGCGCGGCATCCGGGCTGGAGCTGGTGCCCGACCCCGGCGGCGCGGCGTTCTACGGCCCGAAGATCTCCGTTCAGGTCAAGGACGCGCTGGGCCGTAGCTGGCAGATGTCGACGATCCAGCTGGACTTCAACTTTCCCGAGCGCTTCGAGTTGGAATACACCGCCGCCGACGGCAGCAGGCAGCGGCCGGTGATGATCCACCGCGCGCTGTTCGGCTCGATCGAACGGTTCTTCGGCATCCTCACCGAGCACTATGCCGGTGCGTTCCCGGCGTGGCTGGCGCCCGTGCAGGTGGTCGGCATCCCGGTCGCCGACGATCACGTGCCATACCTCAACGGCCTTGCCGCCCAACTGAAGATGCACGGCATCCGGGCCGACGTGGACGCCAGCGACGACCGGATGGCCAAGAAGATCGTGAACCACACGAATCAGAAGGTGCCGTTCATGCTGGTGGCAGGCGACCGTGACGTCGACGCCAACGCGGTCAGCTTTCGCTTCGGTGACCGCACCCAGCTCAACGGTGTGCCACGCGATGAAGCCGTCGCGGCGATCGCCCAGTGGATCGCCAGTCGCGAAAACGCCGCTCCGACAGCCGAACTGCTCAAGGTGGGCGCCTCGAAGTGAGCCGCGATGAGCGCTTGCGCGAAGAGCAGACGTCGGAGTACGACGACCGCACGATCGTCGACCACGGCGTCGGTGAGCCCGACCACCTCCAACGCCTGTGGACGCCGCATCGGATGACATATATCGCCGAAGCGCCGATGAAGGGCGGTTCCGCGGCATCCGATCAGCCCTTCACCGATATCCCCACTCTCTCCGACGAGGACGGACTCGTCGTCGCACGCGGCGAGCTGGTGTACGTCGTGCTCAACCTCTACCCGTACAACCCTGGGCACTCGATGGTGGTGCCGTACCGGCGGATCTCGGAGCTCGAAGACCTCACCACCGAGGAGAGCGCCGAGCTGATGGCGTTCACCCAGAAGGTGATTCGCGTGATCAAGGCCGTGTCGCATCCGCACGGTTTCAACGTGGGGCTGAACCTAGGCGGTTCGGCAGGAGGGTCCCTGGCCGATCATCTGCACATGCATGTGGTCCCGCGGTGGAGCGGCGATGCGAACTTCATCACGATCATCGGCGGCTCGAAGGTCATCCCGCAACTGTTGCGCGAGACCCGCGAGCTCTTGGCCACCGAGTGGGCGAAGCAGCCGTGAGCAACTTCTACCTGATGACCCGCGCGGCGTACGAAAAGCTGTCGAAGCCGCTCGCGAAGGGCGCGCTGCGGGCAGGTTTCACCCCCGACAGCATCACGATCCTCGGCACGGCCGGGACCGTCCTCAGCGCGCTCACGCTCTTCCCGATCGGGCAACTGTGGTGGGGTGCATTTGCCGTGTTCATATTCGTGCTCGCCGACATGCTCGACGGCGCGATGGCACGTGAGCGCGGCGGCGGCACCCGCTTCGGTGCGGTCCTGGACGCGACCTGCGACCGCATCGGTGACGGCGCGGTGTTCTGCGGCCTGCTGTGGTGGGCGACCTTTGGGCTGAAGAGCACGTCGCTGGTCGTGGCCACGCTGATCTGCCTGGTCACCTCGCAGGTCATCTCCTACATCAAGGCCCGCGCCGAGGCCAGCGGGCTGTCGGGTGAGGGCGGCATCATCGAGCGACCGGAACGGCTGATCATCGTGTTGGTGGGCGCCGGGCTGTCCGGTGTGCCGTTCTTGCACATGCCCTGGCTGCTCCACGTCGCGATGTGGGTGCTCGCGGTGGCGAGCCTGGTCACGGTGGGGCAGCGGTTGCACACCGTGCGGACGTCGCCCGGCGCGATGGAACCCCTGACGCGCACCGACGCCGTCAACGGCGACAAACCCGAGACGTGGGGGCACCACCCGCCCGGAGGGCAGGGGGAGGAGCCATGAACAGCACCCCGGCGGGACAGAAAACGGATAGCAGAGGCCGTTTCCCGTTCGGGGGCCATCTCACCGATCTGGGCTACGCCGCCGGCTGGCGGCTGGTGCGGGCGATGCCGGAGTTCATGGCGCGCAACGCTTTTGACGCAGGTGCGCACTACGCGGCTCGCGGCGGCGGACCCAAGCAGCTGCGCAAGAATCTGGCCCGGGTCGTCGGCGTGACGCCTGACCAGGTGCCGGACGGGCTGATTCGTGCTTCGCTGGGCTCATACGCGCGGTACTGGCGGGAGGCGTTTCGGTTGCCCTCGATGGATCTGACAAAGCTCGGCGAGCAGCTTGACCCGCACTTTGCGGGCAAGGAGCACATTGCTGCCGCACTTGACACCGGCCGCGGCGCGGTCCTGGTACTGCCGCACAGCGGGAACTGGGACATGGCCGGGGTATGGCTCGTGTGGAAACACGGCACCTTTACCACCGTGAACGAGCGGCTCAAGCCCGAGTCTTTGTATAACCGGTTCATCGCTTACCGCGAAAGCCTCGGTTTCGAGATGCTGCCGCTGACCGGAGGCGAGCGGCCGCCTTTCGAGATACTGGCGGAACGGCTACGCGACA
>Ga0157378_10006105_pt1 | contig 10554 bp, 4 predicted proteins | sample M65metaG_FD_115309 | JGI IMG/M metagenome (GOLD analysis project Ga0157378, IMG submission 115309) | Miscanthus rhizosphere microbial communities from Kellogg Biological Station, Michigan, USA - M6-5 metaG | ecosystem: Host-associated > Plants > Roots > Rhizosphere > Soil | place: USA: Michigan...
ACGCGATCGCGGACGATCGCCACCATGTCCCGATACTCGACCACCTCGTGCTCGTTGCTCACGTATCCGTGGCCGGGGACGATGATGGTCCCGCCGTCTTCTTCGTGCTCGAACGCGGTCTTGTCGAGGATGTCGTTGAGCGCCTTGATCTCGCCCTGGACCGTCCCGCCGTTGGCCACGTCGATAAACGGATACTGCGTGGTCGTGAAGATGTCGCCGGCGACGATCACGTCCGCCTGGCGGAAATGCACGATGCTGTCGCCGTCGGTAATCGCGTTCGGCTGATGGAACAGCTCCACGGATTCACCGTTATAGAACTTCCGGCGCCGATCCTCGAGGAAGGTATCCGATGGCGTGGCGTCGGTCGGCGCCTTGGCCGCCTGCATCCGCACCATGACATTGTTGTGCGCGATGAGCGTCGCCGTCTCGCCGATACGCGTCACCAGCCCGGTCACCGCGCCGAGGTTGCCGCCCGGTCCGCCGAAAAACGATCCGGGCAGACTCAAGTCGGCGCCCGCTGCGCCGAGCTTGGCGTTGCCTCCCACGTGATCGCCGTGGAAGCTGGTGTTCGCGACGAACTGAATCGGTTTGGGTGTCAGCGTCTGAATGACCTTGATGACTTTGTCGCTGAGCCTTCCAGTACCCGTGTCAATCACGAACGCGCCCTGCTCGCCCGCCTGCACGACGATGTTGGCGCCGTCACCGAGCAGCAGATAGACATTGCCGCGCAGCTTATAGGGGTGAATCTCGCCGTCCTGCGGCTCCGGATTCGCCGCCTTGCTCGTCTCGTTCGTTTTTCCGGGGACTGGTGACAGCAACGCCGTCGCGTCGGCCGGCGTGGCCTTGGCCAATTTCTGGACGAACTCGGGGTAAATCGAGTCTCTGCCGACCAGGCTCGCCATCATCGGCAGCTGGTAGCGATCCGAGAATTCCTTCACGAACGGCTGCTTGCCGAAGAGGTAGTTCGGCACCGTGTCCGGCGCTCTGTCGAGAATCTGCTCGCCGTCGTCGCACGCGTAGAGCCAGCCCTGGTGGTCGACCGGTTGACGGGAGTAGTCATTGCTTCGCACTTCCGGTTCCGACAGGAAGACCGGGTCGGTCACGACCGTGACGTTGCTGAGGTGATCGCCGTGCCGCGTGAAGTAGTCGATCAGCGTCGCCTGGTCGCTCTGCGGCGTGCCGTTGCGGCGCAGCCACCCCTGTTTCATGTGCGTCGTGGTCACCCGGAGCGCGTTGCCGACGAACTCGCCGGTCGAGAAGCCGCGGAACGAATGCGGCGCCCAGGCGGGCGGATGCGGCCGGCCGTCCATCCAGATCACGCGATGCCCTTCCGTCGTCTGGCCCCACACGTGGATGGCGACCAGCCGTTGGTTGAACGGGTCACGCTCTTCCCAGACGCGGAAGTTGCCGGTCGCGCGCATCTGGTACGGCGTGACGTAGGCGTCGCACTGATGGTGCTTCAGCGTGACGCGGGACGGATCGTACGACAGCGCCCAGAGACGGCCGGCTTCGTTCAGCGCGAACCCGCCGTAGTCGCCAATCTCGGATCCGGCGCCGCGCTCCCGCTGGTCTTCGTGCTGCACCGGCGTCCAGTAGCCGGAGAGATCGATCGCCGGCGCTGGCGCCGCGGGCTGCCCGTCACCGGCTTGCGGGCCCTGCCCGACCAGCGTGACACCGCACACGGCTGCGACGCCGAGAACGCTCAAGATACGTGCGTTGGTCATGGTGCCCGGCTCCTATCGCGCCGAGCAGGGTGTGGGATTCCACCCGGCGGCGTCGTTCTGTCGTTTGAAGTTGGGACTCGCCCAATATGGCGTGTTCAGATTCTCGGGGTCGACGAGCTCCTGCTTGACGACGAGCAGCGAGTCGCCGTTGGGGACGTCGAAGCGATCGAAGTACTCCGTCAACACCGCGTTCGCGCCGTACGGCACGCCATTCTTGCGAATGTAGCCGGGCTTCATCTTCGTCGTCACGACCTTCAGCGATCCGCCCGGAGGCGGGCCGCCGCGCCCTCGTCCCGGAAACGGCGACGCGGGATAGTCCCAGCTCCCGATCGCCACGCCCTGCCAGTCGCCGCCCTGTCCCTGCGGCGGTCCGAACGAGACCTGCCGCGTCTGCGTGCCGGCGTCGCTTTCAATCTTCAGCGTCGTGTCGTCCTGCCAGGTGATGTGCAGCCGCGTCGGCAGTCGCATGACGCCGACGGCGCCATACGCGCGGCACTGCTCGCCGGCCGACTCGTCTTTGGCCGGGTCCCACGCATCCGCCAACGCGCGGCCTGCGGGGCTGAGCGGAATCCCTTCGTAGTCGCCTTTCGGCGGGGTGAAGATGCGATGGCGCCAGTCTTCGGTGATGAGCGAGACCCAGTAACCGGTGGGATCGAAGCGGGCCCCGGCGCGGCCGGTCGGAGGCGGACCACCGCGGCCCGGTGCCCCGGGGCCTCCAGCACGTCCGCCCCGGCCCGGCGCCTGCGCGCCGCCCGCCGCAGGAGGCGCCTGCGCCTGCCCATGGACGATGAGGGAGCCGGCCGTCCCGAGCAGCACGGCACACACGAGCAGGCCGGCGCGGAGTGGTCCCGGCGTCCGGGAATCTCTGAAACTCACATCATCCTCCGTGGCAACTACGCGCGTCCGGGAATTTCGCGAAGGGGTTCCGCCGAATGAGAGCGACACGTCATCAGCGTGGTGAAGTGCACGAACAATACGATGCGCATGGAAACGTTGTCAAGCAACTGCGGCCGTTCATGTCGCGTCTCCATCAGGAATTCCGTCCGCAAACGTTTACGTGAAAAGACCGCACCAGCCCCTCAGGTCTCAGATCAGCGCGAAGCTCACGACGCTCGCCAGCGGCACGTCCACTCTCGGCCCTTGGGTGATTCTGCCGGTGTCGCCATCGGCGATGAACGTCGTGACGTCGCCGGACTGCTGATTGCAGACATACAGATACTTGCCGGAGGGCTCAAAGTTCATCTCCCGGGGCCCTCTGCCTCCGGTCTTCACCGTGCTCACCGCGGTCATGCGTCCGCTGGCGTCGTCGACGGCGAAAATCGCGATGCTGTCGTCGCCGCGGTTCTGCGCGTAGATGAATCGTCCGTTGGGATGCATCCGGATGTTCGACGGCGACACGCGAGGACCGGAATAGCCGTCGGGAATCGTCGGGATCGTCTGAACGGGGCGTGGCTCACCCGTGTTTGAATCGAAGAAGAACGAGGACACGCTCGCTTCCCGTTCGTTCGTCATGAAGAAGTACGGCGCGCGGGGATGGAACACGAGGTGGCGCGGCGCCTTGCCCGCCGGCGTCGGATAGACCTTGCCCTCGAGTGTCCGCGACGTGGGGCTGAACCGATAAACGTAAAGGTGATCGTAGCCGTTGTCGCTCGCGATGGCCCACCGCTCCGTGCGATCGAAGATCACCTGATGTGCGGCGGCTCCGGGACCGGGCTCAGACGCAGGACGCCGGGTAAAGACGGAGACGTCGCATGCCGGCTCGAGCGAACCGTCCGGCCTGACCGGATGCATCGACACGGTCCCGTCGTCGGTCAGGCTCTCCAGCACCGGCACGCCGTTTTTCTTGACGACCGTCGCGATCGTCGCGACCGCCCCGTGGTTGGCGACGAGCAAGCGCGAATTGGCTCTGTCGATCGCCACGCCGGCGGGGTTGGCGCCCATCGAAGGCTGGGTGTTGAGGTGCTTCAGCGAGCCATCCTCGCGGCTGATTGCAAACGCCGCGACTCCCCCGCCCGCACCGGGCTTGCCGCCGAGCGACGGCGTCTCGATGACAGAGTACAGGAATCGTCCGTCGGCGGATACACACATGCCGTCGCTGTTCAGATCGTCAAGGTCGGCGCCGGTCTTACTGATCTCGCTCAACGAGCCGTCGGCCATATTCACGCGGAATACCGTGATGCCCCCGCCGCCGCCTGCGCCGAAGCCGGGCCCTTTGGTTCTTCTTCCTACATAAGCAAACAACCGGCGCCCGGGTGTCTGAGCCCCGAGCCTGGCTGTCGCCAGGACAGCTGCGGAGAGCGCCAGAAATTCACGACGTGATGTTTCTTGCATCTCGCCCGGGCCTCCAGTCACCATCAGGTGTGTTCTACGGGATGGCTCGTCGCGCGATCTGCGCTTTCATGCATTCCGCCTGCACCGTCAGAAACCGCTGGTAGGCGTCCCGGCCGACGACGAATGGGTTGGCCGCGCCGTTCTTCCCCGCTCGCACCGCCGCGACTTTTTCCTGGATGTTGTCGTACAGCGGATGGTTCTGGATCTCGACATCGGCGTTCATCCGCTTCGTGACCTCCGCGAAATGCGCGATTGAGCGCAGGTACTCCTGCAGCGATGCGTCGGAGATTCGCCCCGGGATCAGGATCGTTCCGCCGAAGAGCGCCGCCACGTGGTTCTGCCTGCCGTCCTTCACGGGGAACACAAAGCCGATCGACCCGGGCGTATGGCCTGGAATTGCGACGACGGTGAACTTCTGATCGCCGACCGTGAAGACCTGACCGTCGGTCAGCACGATGTCTCGCCTGGGCACCGGAACCGGCGCCGGTGCCGGTCCGCGCGCCGGCGCGCCGCCGTCACCGCGGGCCGCCGGCGGGTTCTCCAGGACTTCCCAATCAGCGGCAGACAGCGCGACCTTGGTGCCGTACTTCTGCTGGAAGTACGACGCGCCGCCGTAGTGATCCCCATGACCGTGGCCAAGGAGGATGTACTTCACCTTGGATTCATCGAGACCCAGTGCCTTCAGGCCCGGCAACAGCACCGAGTCCAACTGGTCGGCATAGCCCGAATCAATCAGGACGATCCCCTCGCTGGTCGGGATCGCGAACACGGCGGTGCCGGCGCGGCCAATGACATAGACGTTGTCGAACAGCCGGGTGGGCTCGAGCAGCGGATCGTCCGGCCGGTTGGCGCGATTCGGCGTCGGGCTGCAGAAAAACGCCGCCTCGGCCTGCCATTCGCGGCCCGCCGCTTTCTGAGCGGCGGCCACGTGCGTGAGCACGTCCGGAGTATCCGGTTTCGGCGGCGGCGCCGGCGCGCCTCTCTGCGCTCGCACGACGCCGGTGACGATCGCGCAGAACGTGCACACCAGTGCGACGAATCTCTTCATGTCGTTCCTCCACATCATGCGATCAGCGGTAGCCGACGATCAGCCACGCTTTGTTCGACGTCCCGTTCCCCAGCGCGGGGTTGGCCGGATCCGCCAGGCCGAGGTTTTTGACCACGACGGTGTACCGCCCGGCGGTGCGAAGCAGCGATTCATCGACCGTCGCCTCGATCGCAATCCGGCTGATCACCTTCGTCGGCACGGGAATGTTGTTGAAGTACACCTGCGACCGCTGGAAATAGTTGAAGCCCGTCAGCTTGAGCGTCAACGTCGGGCCGCCTTCTTTCACGACCGCCTTGGAGTAGTCCGGGTCGACGTAGTCGCGCCGACCTGGGTCGATCGTTTCGATCGTCGGCTGCGGCTGCCGGTTCGCGCCAAATCCTGCGGGGAGCGGCGCGGCCAATGCCGGCGCAACGGCAGCCGCGTCCGCGGGCGCCGCGCCTGGAGCTGCAGCGCCATCGGGAGCGCCGGCGCGACCGCGCCCACCTCGTCCTCCCTGACGTCCACCGGCGGCTGCCGGATCGTCTGGAACTGCCGGAGCGCCGCCGCCACCGCCGCCACGGCCGGCCAGCGCCTGACGCTTCACGTTGACGGCCCACCCGATGTCGTCGACCACTGGCAGCGTGATCGGTCCCTCGCCCTGGAACGGGCTCCAGTAGGACGCGTGATATCCCCGCTCCTGAACGCGCCCGTCGGCGATGACGTAGGCGATGTCCTGCAAGTTGGAAATCTTCGCGAGCGGGTCCTGATTGACCATGAGGATGTCGGCAAATCGCCCGACAGCGATCGTGCCCATCTGATTCTGCAGTCGCATCGTTTCAGCCGGCCATTTGGTCGCCGCCTGCAACGCCTGCATCGGCGTCAGTCCCATGTCGTCGACAAACGTCTGCATCTCGTGGAGCGCGCCGATGCCCGGCATCGCGAAGTTGCCGCCGTCGGTGCCGACGAGCACCCGGCCGCCGGCCTCGATGAGGCGCCGGTGAAAGTTCAGTGCGTTCTTGAATCCGCGCCGGCGCGCTTCGACGACGTCGGGCTGGAGGTTCGGGGGATCGAGGAAATTGAACAGGATCGCCTGGGCGCGACTGCTCGGATAGTAGGCCATGAGCATCGGATCGGCGAAGACACGCCGCGACTGCAGCTCGAAGCGCGCCCAGTTGCTCGGCAGACCGGGCGCCTTCTGGTTGAACGCCGGAATGAGCGCCGTCTTCTGCTGGACGAGCACTCTAATCAGGTCCGTGGCCTTGGCGTCGTCGATGTTCGCCCACTGATCCAGTTCGTTGGCGCCGCCCGGACCACCGCCAAATCCGCCGCCGCGCGCGGGCGGCAGCGTGGTGACCACGGCGCCGACGCCATTCGAGCGCGGGATGAAATCAGCGCCCATCATCGACGCCTGTCGTGCGTCGATGTTCCCTCCGGCGCGAATGCCGATCGGCTTTCCCGCGGCGTGGGCCACGTCGACGGCCGCCTGGAACGTCTCAGGCGACGCCGCGCCGTTCTGGAACGTGATGCCGTAGCCGCCGAGATCGAGCAGTCGCTTTGTCCACTCCCGCGCTTCGGCCGGACTGGCGAGCGGATGCGGCGCGTCGAACTGCGATTCGAGACCGACCAGGTTACCGGCGGGCCCCACGAAGTGCACCGCCCAGTCGATCGGCCGGGGCGCGCGAATCTTCCCGCGCCTGATCCCTTCCGCGTACTCGACGCCCACCTCACCCATGTCGCCGATGCCGACGTACGACGTCACGCCGCTATTGAGGTAGATCTCGCCCTGGTACCAGAGGTAGTTGGTCAGCGAGTCGATCAGGCCGGGCACGATGTACTTGCCGTCGCCGTTGATAACTTGCGCGCCGTTCGGGCGAGCCTGCCCTTTGCGGCCGATCCTCGTGATCTTGTTCCCCTCGATGACCACTTGCGCGTCGCGAGTCGGCGCGCCGCCGTTCCCGTCGATGAGCGTCCCGCCGTCGATCACCAGGATCGCCGGCTGCGCGCCCTGTGCTCGCAGCGATGGCCGCGATGGCGCCGCCACCACACCCAGCAGGCACACGACGAAGAACAGGAGCGAATAGCCCGGTCGGCGCATAGCATTCCCCTTTACGACGAATTCCTTGCCTAACGAAACAGCCCTCCAGTCCGTTAACTGGAGGGCTGTTTGATTCCGGCGAAGCCTCGCGGTGTCCCTAGAAATCGTACTTTGCCGCTAACTGCCAGATACGTTGACCGTTGGCAATCGGCGTTTCCCTGCCGAACGTCGCAGGGCTCGCAAGTACCGCGCCCGGGAGGCCCCAGTTGAGGTGATTCGTCAGGTTGATCGCTTCGACACGAAGTTCGAACCGATGACCGGAGGGAAGCTTGAAGCTTCTAATGAACGACTGATCCCATTGCCAGAACGCCGGTCCCCGTAGCGAGAAGGGCGTGACATCGCCAAACGTGCCGGTCGCGGGTTGGCTGAACGCGGCCACATTGAGGCAGCCGAGCTGTACTCCGGGGCCGCCGTCCGTGCACGTACCAAACGGGTCGACGCCCGGGACGACGTTGGGGCGCTGCGTCGGTGCGTTGTCGGTGAAGCCGTTGAGGGCGACATCCGAGCCCGCGGTCACGTTCACCGGCGTTCCACTCCGCGCTTGAATGACGCTCGCGACGGTCCAGTCCCCGGCGAGCGCATCGACTACGTGGTTATCGAACTTGGGCGTCCGGACGACGGCCGTCACATTGAACACGTGACGACGGTCCTGCACGCACGGCCCTTCGTCCAGGGTGATGTCCTGCGGGCCGTTGTTCTGGAACGGCTGATGGAGGTGGGACGCACCGGTATTGAGCAAGCCGGCGGGCGCAACGCCCTGGCACTTGGACAGGGTGTAGTTCGCGTTGAAGTTCAAGTTGCGGGCCACGTCGATCCGCGTGTTGAGCAACAGCCCGTTGTAGTTCTGGTACGCGACATCGGAGTACTGCGTGATGTACGCGAGATTGGGACCAGCCGGATTGTAGCCGCTGCTGATGTCGCCGGGTGTCCTGAGGTTGAGCGCGCGCCGGAAGTTGATGTTCGCGGCCGTCGAGCACGGGCCCGGAGCTGTCAGCCCAAATTGACCGGCAACACAGGTCCCGGGAACGAACAGGGCCGGGTTCTGCTCTTCCGCGCCGACGAGGTGGTCGATCTTCGTTCCGACATAGGTGCCCGAGGCGAACACTCGCCGCGAGAATTGGCGCTGGACGCCCGCATTCCACGAGTACTGCGTGGTTGGCTTCAGGTCCGGCGGCAGGGGCAGGAATGAACTGAACGCCGGGAACTGCGGGTTCTTCGGATCGAACGTGTACGGGAACGGGTTCCCGCCCGGATAGTCTTTCCAGGGGTCGTCGAGGCTGACGCCAGCCGGCAAATTCACCGTCAAGCGGAACGGCGAACTGTTGGACTCGTTCAGGTAACTGGAATGGTTGACGTAGTCGTGCGCGATGCCCGCCCCGACCCGTGCCACGGTGCGACCGTCCGAGGTCAGGCTGTACGCCAGTCCCACTCGCGGCTCCCACGTGTTGTAGTGCGCGTTCACGCCCGAGGTGCCGTTGAAGCCGGGGTCGCCCGGATAGCTGAGGCCCGCAGGCGCATTCGGGAACACCGTGCTCCGAGTACCGGCGAGGGCCTTTGCGCGATCGAAGTTGTAGACATCTCCGTCGAGGAAGGTCAACGGCATGTAGGGATTCCACACGAGGCCATAGTTGGCGGTGGCCCGGCCAAACGTCCACGTGTCTTGGGCGTACGCTGCGATGAAGGGCTGGCTGACATGGACCGGGTTTTCGGAACCCTGCCGATGTTGTGAGACCTTCCCGAGCAGGAAATCGCCCAGGGCGTTGCCGGTGGTCGCGGTCGTGAACTGATACGAGCCGATCGACCAGGCCTGCGCGACTTGGTACGACGACCCATACAGGTAGTGGCCGCCCACCGAGAACTGATGCGATCCCTTCACCACGGTGAAGTCATCGCTGGCGCCGTAGCTCTTGATCTTGGTCTCCAGATTCGAAGTGAACGACCCACTCCCCACGTTGAAGCCGTTGTTGACGATGATGCGCGTGTAGCCGGGCACCTGCGTGTACGCCTTGATGCCCACATCCGTCGGGCTGAAGAACTTGGGGCCCGGTTTATTCGCGTAGACGTCGTTGCCCAGGACGCGGAACGAGTTCACCGTTTTCGAGTTGATGACCCAGGTGTGGCCGAAGGTGATCGAGTGACCGCGGTCATCGCTGCCCGACGTGCTGCTGAGCAGAATATTGTTTGTGGCGTCCTGCTCATACGGAACCTGCCGGTAGTCGGTCGTCAGCATGTAGCGGACGACGAATGCGTGGTTCTGGCTGGCCTGAAAGTCGACGCGGATCGGGACCTGGCCTTCGTTCTCGTGCGTCGGCACGCCGAACAGCGTCTTGCCGCAGGCGTCAATCGGCGCCGGGAGCCGCGCCGAGATTGCCAGCGCCGCCGGACTGAGAAGCGCCGGGTTGATCCTGTTGTTCACGAACCCGCCTCTCAGCGTGAGCTGCGCACCGTTGTTGCACGCAGGGGAGGCAAAGGCGGTGAAGTCGCCCGCGCGCATCGCCGCCGTCGGCACAAACGCCGTGGTATCCCCCGGCGTCTGTCGCGTTGTGGTCCCCTGATAGGCGGCAAAGAAGAACAGGCGGTTGCGCACGAGCGGCCCGCCAATCGTGCCGCCGAACTGATTGCGCTTCAGACCGTCATCTCTGCCCGTCGTGAAATCCGGCGCGTTGAGGCTCTTGTCGCGCAGGTACTCGAACAGGTCTCCATGAACGGCATTGCTGCCCGACTTGGTCACGGCGTTGACCGACGCTCCCGGCCGCACGCCGCTTGACGCTTCCTGCGTGCTCGTCGCAATGCGGAACTCCTGGAGCGCGTCCGGAAACGGCAGACTCAAGCCCGTGCCATCGAACGTGTTGAGATGGGGGGCGCCGTCAAGGGAATACGACACGCTGCCGGTCGTGCCGCCAGCCACGGAGATGGTGACACCGGTCTTCGGTCCGCCGGGGCCGTTACCACCCGTCTGCACGGCGAGGCCGGACAGCGTAATGAGCTGCGTCACATCTCGCGAATTCAGCGGCAACTCGACGATACGCTCGCTCTCGACGACCGTGCTCACGCCAAGCCGCCGGGTCTCGACGAGGTTGGTGGTGGCGACAACCGTGATCTGTTCGGCGAGCGCGCCGACGCCGAGCACCGGGTTGATGACCAGGTTGCTGTTCACCTGCACCGTGATCCCGGTCTGGACGGACGTCTTGAATCCATCCAACGCCGCCTCGAGACGGTAGGGACCCAACGGGAGATTCGGCAGTGAGTACGATCCGGTCTCATTCGAGACCGTGGTACGGGTGACGCCAGTGTCGGTGTGCGTCGCCGTGATGGAGACGCCGGGAAGCACGGCGCCACTTTCGTCGTGAATGGTGCCGGCAATGGCGCCCGTCGCC
>Ga0157378_10006106_pt1 | contig 10552 bp, 4 predicted proteins | sample M65metaG_FD_115309 | JGI IMG/M metagenome (GOLD analysis project Ga0157378, IMG submission 115309) | Miscanthus rhizosphere microbial communities from Kellogg Biological Station, Michigan, USA - M6-5 metaG | ecosystem: Host-associated > Plants > Roots > Rhizosphere > Soil | place: USA: Michigan...
CATCGGCCGCACGATCGCCGAGTACGCGCTCGAATCGTTCGGCGCCACGACGAATGGCGCGAACGGTGCCGCGAAGCCGGCGGCGGTCACGCAACCCGCCTAACGCTCGAAAACGAAGACGGCCACCGCATGTCTCGCGGTGGCCGTTTCGTTCGCGCTGACCTAAACCGTCAGTTCAAGATCGCAAGCCGTTGCGTCTGCCGCCGGCCCTCGAACTCGAGTGCCGCCCAGTACACGCCGGGGCTCAGCCGCCGGCCATCATCGCCACGTCCGTTCCACGCCACGCGGTGCACACCCGCCGCGATCCGGCCGTGCTCGAGTGTCGCCACCTGCCGCCCCGCCGCATCGATCACGCGCAGCGACGCGAGCCCCGCGCGAGGCACGCTGTACGACAGGCTCGTCGCCTCGCGCATCGGGTTCGGCTGCGGCGCGGACAGCTCCAGCGTCGCCGCCGGGCCCGGGCCGCCGACCGCCGTCGGATACACCACCTGTTTCAGCACCCAGCCGTCGGGATCGAGCGTTACCGACGTCGGCGCCGCGTTGACGTGGAAGCTGTAGAGATGGAGCGGCAACGAGTCGACCACGGTGAACGTCTGCGGACCGCTGCCGGTGTTGACGCGGATGTCGATCGGCATCCAGAACGTCTGCCACGTCTGCGTCTGGCGCACCTGCACGGTGACGTCGTAACCGCCGCCCGCCGGTGCACTCGAGTAATAGAGGTCGTACGATGGGTAGTACTCGCCGTAGATCCACTCGTTGAAGAACTGGTGCAGATCGCGACCCGATACCGCCTCGAACGTGTCGCGCAGATCCTCGGTCGTCGCGTTGCCGTACTGGTGCGTGGTCACGTAGGTCTGCATCGCCGTGAAGAACGTCGCGTCACCGACGATGTGCCGCAGCATGTGCAGCACCCACGACGGCTTCTGGTACGACAGCGAGCCGCTGAACACGCGGTTCGGGTCGCTGAGGTCGGGGCAGTAGATCGTGCCCGCGCCGAAGTACTTCTTGGCGTCCATGTTGGTGTGGTACGCCGCGGTGCCACTCTGCGACTCGACCCAGATCGCCTCGCCGTAGGTCGCGAAGCCCTCGTTCAGCCACACGTTGTGGAAGTCCGCGCACGTCACCGCGTCGCCGAACCATTGATGACAAAGCTCGTGCGCCACGACGGACTCCGAGAACGAGCCGAGGCTCGTGCAGGTCTGGTTCTCCATGCCGCCGCCGAACGTACACTGGCCGTGGCCGTACTTCTCGTCCTGGAAGCGGTAGGCGCCCCACTTCGAGGCGAACACGCCGATCATCGACTTCACCTTGTTCTGCACCGGGGTCACCGACGCGACCGAGCCCGGATAGTTGAAGAACATGATCGGCATCGAGTCCGTTGCCGTCGGCCGGTACCAGTCGGTCGTGACCGTGTACGGGTAGCACGCCAGCGACACGAGGTACGTCGAGATCTTGTGGTGCTCCTTCCAGTGCGTGAACGACGTCGTGCCATTGTCGACGTATGCGACACGCGTGCCGTTACCCGCCGTGATCATGCCCGTCGGCACCGTGACCTTGACGTCCACCGAGTCGGCCTTGTCGTCCGGCGTGTCCTTGCACGGCCACCAGTCGCGCGCCTCGAACGGCTCGCTCACCGTGTAGACGTGCTGCAGGCCATTCACCGTCGTGAACGTCATCGCGGAGCCGAACGAGCCGCCCGTCGGCGTGCCGTGATACGTGACGACGATCGTGACGTTCTCACCGGTGGCATAGCTGCGGTCGAGATTCACGGTGAGCAGGTCGGAACCGTAGGTGAACGTCGCCGGCACGCCGCCGGACGTCACCGCATCGACGGTGAGCGAGCCGGAGCGCAGGTCGAGGTCGAGCGACGTGAGCGGGCCCGCCGTCACGGTGAACACTCCCTTCACCGTGCTCGCGATCGTGTGCGCCGCCATGTTGATGTTGACGTCGAGATCGTACGTGCGCGCGTCGTAGGCCGCCTGGTTCGGCGTCACTGCGACGGTATTCGCCTGCATGCGCGCCATCGCCTGCGCCTTGTAGAAGCCGAGGTAGTCCGAAACGTTCTGCTGCTGCGCCGTCGGCTCGGGGGGTGGCTTGATCGGCGAAGACCGCGCGACGCGCGCCGCCGCGAACAGCAGCAGCACCGCGATGGACCCTGCCAACAACAGCGTGTTGAAACTCGGACGCGGGACCGCGACGGCGATCACCCGCGAGCGACGCGGGCGCGCCAAATCAATTGGCATCAAGGAATCCTCCACGGCTCAGGGGGGAGGGCGCCTGGCCGGAACAGGGTCGGGAAGCGGCCCCGGTGTCACAAGTCTAGCATTCGATGGGGGTAACGGCAGACCCGGTTCGGGCAGAGTTTGCACCGCCCCTGACGTGGCCGTCAGGGATGCCGCGAAGCCGCTAGCCGCGCGGCGCGGCGGGTCGTGCGGGCCCGCCCGGCTTCGCGGCGGGTGCACCCGGCTTGGCGCCGGCGGCGCCGGGCGGCGCCTCGAACGACGTCGTGCCGGAGCCGTGGCGGATCGCTTCCTCGCGCGCGAGCTTGCCCTGCATCACGAGGTCGCGCAGCGCCTGATCGAGGCTCTGCATGCCGTGCTGCGCGCCCGTCTGGATCGCGGTGACGATTTGCGGCGTCTTGTTCTCGCGGATCAGGTTCCGGATTGCGGGCACCGCGATCAGGATCTCGAGTGCAGCAACGCGGCCCTTGCCGTCCTTCGACGGCAGCAGCTTCTGCGTGATCACGCCTTCGAGCGATTCCGACAGCATCGAGCGGATCTGGCCCTGCTGTTCCGGCGGGAACACGTCGATGACGCGATCGATCGTCTTGGACGCCGAATTGGTGTGCAACGTCGCGAACACGAGGTGCCCCGTCTCCGCGGCAGAGATCGCGAGCTGTGTCGTCTCGAGGTCGCGCAGCTCGCCGACGAGGATCACGTCGGGGTCCTCACGCAGGCCCGCCCGCAGCGCGCTCGCGAACGATTCCGTGTGCTGGCCGATCTCGCGCTGGTTGACGAGGCAGCGCTTCGATTCGTGCACGAATTCGATCGGATCCTCGATCGTCAGGATGTGGCCCTGCAGGTGCTCGTTCACGTAGTCGACCATCGAGGCGAGCGTCGTCGACTTACCCGAGCCCGTCGGACCCGTGACCAGCACCAGCCCCTTCTCGCGCGACGCGAGATCCTTCACGGCCTTGGGTAGCTCGAGCTGGTCGAGCGGGATCACCTGCGACGGAATCACGCGGAACACGGCGGCCGGGCCGCGCTGCTGCTGCAGCACGTTCGCGCGAAACCGCGACACACCGCGCAGCTCGAGCGCGAAGTCCACATCGCGGCGCTGCTCGTAGACCTTCTTCTGCTCGTCGGTCATCACGCTGACGATCGCCGTATGCGCCTCGTCGCGCGACAGCGCCGGCATGTTGATCCGCACCATGTCGCCGCGGATGCGCACCATCGGCGACATGCCCGCGGAGATGTGCAGATCGGAGGCACCCTGCTCCTTGGCGAACTTGAGCAGCGTCGTCAGATCAACCGACATGATGAGCCTCAGGCTGCCGCACGGGCGGCCTCCTCGGGAGTGATGACACCGGATTCGGCGAGCAAGCGGATGCGCTCGCCGAGCCCGACGAAGCCGCTGGCCGCGGCGCGCAACGCGCCCGCGGGACGTCCGGCCAGAATCGCGGCGCGCAGCGAGTCATCGGCGATCAGCAGCTCGTGGACGACGGTGGCGGCGGGCGCGTCGCGGTCGTCGCTCGGCGCCGTCACGATACGGCGTTGCTGCACGACGCAGCGCAGGCGCGCGGCGAGCGCCGTGCGGCCGGCGGCATCCGACGCGAGGTGCTCGAGCAGGGCGAAGCTGTCCAGCCAGTCCGTGCGCACCGCGACGAGGCGGCCCGCGGCCTCGGGCGCGAGCGCCGCGCGGATGTCGTCGCCGCGCAGCACGCCGTCGAGCGCGACGACGTCCGCATGCTGGCCGACCGCGGCTTCTCGCCAGCCGCGAGCGGCCTCAGTGGCGCTCGCATCGACGGCTGCGTCGGCCGGCAACAGCGTCGCGACGTCGCCGAAGGCGAGCGCGCGCTTCTCCCCGAACTCCAGCTCGAGCAGCAGCGCGGCGAGCGTCGTCGTGCCGCCGCAGCCCGGCGGCCCGGTGACGATGCACAGTCCGGCGCGCGCATCGAGGGCGGCGCGCAGGCAGGCGACATCCGCCGGCTCGAGGCCGAGCGCATCGAGTGAGGGCGCCACGTCCGACGTCGAGCCGAGCGTGAGCGTGAGCGCGATACCGCTCGGCTGTCGCAGCAGCGACACGGCGAGCGTGAGCGTCTCCGCGCCCATCGGACAGCGGAGGACGCCGCGCGCGTGACACGCGCCTGCGGCGAGCTGCGGCCCCCCGAGCGCCTCGAGCCGCGAGAGCAGCAGCTCCAGCCGGTCGCCATCGAGCGAGCCGGTCTCGGCGAGCGTACCCGCGACCCGATGCGCGATGCGCACCGAGCCGCCCGCCGGCACGTAGTGCAGCTCGTCGGCCCCGCCCGCGATCGCTTCGTTCAGCTGCTCGAGCAGGAACGCCGCTTCGGCACCGCGCGGAGCATCGGCGGCCTCGTGCGGCGCGTCGAAGCCGGTCCCGTGTGCGGCGAACACCTCGCCCAGCACCTTGCGGATCGCGCTCGGCGTCGCGACGGTAATGTCGAGCGAGCAGCGCGACACGCGCTCGAGCTCCGCGATCACGCGCGGATCGAGCGGGTCGGCGAGCGCGATCGACAGCCGGCCACTGTCGCGCACGAGCGGGACGGCGTCGAGCCGGCGCAGCATCGCGGGCGGGAACGACGCGGTGAGCTGGGGGTCGAGTGCCTCGAGCTGCGGCTCGACGAAGGTGAGGCCGAGCTGGCGCGCGAGCGCCCAGCCGATGTCCTCCTCGGTCGCGGCGCCCATCTCGACGAGCGTCTCGCCGATCCGGAGCCCGGTCTCGCGCTGCCGCTCGAGCGCCGCCTGCACCTGCGCCTCCGACACGACCCCGGCTTCGACCAGGATCGACGCGAGCGTGCGAGTGTGAGGCTGCGGCCGTGCGGACATGGGCGTCCCTGCGACTCTCCGTGAGCTGGGGCGAGGATAGGCAGGGGTTATCGGCACTTCGGGGAGCCGGCTGAACGCCAACGGTCGCGAGGGGGTGCGGAATTTCGATTGCGCTCGCCAACTTTCGCGAGCGTATCATGTCATTCCTCTGGACGATGGTACCCGTCGCCGGATCCCCTCGGGACCTCGCGCGCGCGAGATTCCCTGACACAATCTAGGGAGGCCGCTGTGCGCCAGCTTCGTCGTGGCATTGCTCTATCGTGTTGCGTGCTCGCGTGCGTGACGATCGTATGCGTTGCGCGCGCCACCTCGCTTCAGCATCTCGACACGCGTGAGCTGACGCTCGAATCCAACGACATCGTCGTCGGTCAGGTCGAGAGTGTTCGTTCCTACTGGAACGATTCGCACACCAAGATCCTGACGGACGTCGCCGTCCGCGTGTCCGAGAGTTTCAAGGGCGCCACGGGCTCCATCACGCTGACGCAGCTCGGCGGCCAAGTCGACGGCATGCGCTACGACGTGCCGGGCTGCCCCGTGTTCCGCACCGGCGAGCAGGCGCTGCTGTTCGTGTGGCGCGACTCGCGCGGTCGCGCGCAGGTCAACGGTCTCGCTCAAGGCAAGTTCGATCTGCACGTCGACGCGAGCGGCACGCGGACGGTACAGCGCACGGTGCCGGGCTTCGCCGCCGGCGACGCGAAGACGCTGCGCACGCTGCCCTCCGGCCAGGTCGCGCCGCAGCTCCGCTACGACGACCTCGTGCGCGAGATTCGCCGCACGCTCGCGGAGGCGAAGGCGCGATGAGATCACGCAGGCTCGTCATCGCGGTCCTCGCGGCAACCGTCATCACATCGACCGCCGGCGCCGTGCCACGCGAGGGCAAGCCTCGGCCGCAGCCGCGGCTGCTTCGGATCCTGGACGGCGAGAATGGTGGCGTCCACCCCACGCTCACAGCGCCGCCGCTCGACGTCGCTCGTCCAAATCTGCCGAGCGCGATGGCCGACCCCGTCGACAGTTTCCTCATCTCGCGCACCAAATTCGATACGCCGGCCGGTGGCTGCAGCATGCGCGACTGGACGGGCGAAGAACGCTCGAACAAGGTGTGGGCGCACGTCGACAACAAGTTCCTCGTCAACAACGGCTTCGTGAACATGGGCACGAAGGCGTTCTGGTTCGGCACCGATCTCGCGACGAACCCGGAGGAAGTGAAGAACTGGGTGAACCAGTCCGGCTACGGCAACGAATGGAGCCAGCGCCTCAACGCGCCGTCGTTCTCACGCACGACCTATCCGGCAGCCGTGCTCACGTTCGACGCCTCGCTCGACCTGGCCCGCGGCTCCACCAGCAACGTGGGACTCCTCTCGGGCAGGGCGCGACACGAGTACCTGGGCGTTCAGGGGCTCAAAGTAGACGGCACCTGGATGCACCTCACGAGCCGGTACTCCACCAGCGGCGGTCCGGACTGGGCTCACACACCGCATCTCACAGGCACCATCTTGGGGGGTTCCAGCCTGGACACGGGCTTCGACCATCCGCTCGGGGTCGCGGTGGACGATACGGGCAACGTGTACGTCGTCAATCAGAGCGTCCCGTTCGTGTCGAGAGTTACCGCCTTCGGGTACCCCCGCGTGTGGTGGGGAAGCCCCGGATCTGCGAACGGCCAGTTCAACAGCCCGGGCGGAATCGCCGTCGACAACAACCACAATGTGTACGTCGTCGACACGGGCAACAGCCGCGTCCAGAAGTTCTCGTCCGACGGAACCTTCCTGGCGGCGGCCGGGTCCGCAGCCGGCCCCGGTCAGATGGTCCAGCCCAAAGATGTCGCGGTGGGCGCCTCGGGGGACCTCTACATCGCCGATGCGGGTCGCCACACGATTCTGCGCTACACGAGCGCGCTTGCGTACGTCAGCGCCTTCGACGCCACCCATCTCAACAGTCCGTCCGGCCTGGGCATCGCAGCCAACGGCGATGTCTACGTCACCGACTCGGCACGCAATACCGTCGTGCAGTACGACGCTGCGGGCAACTTCATTCGCGAGTGGGGATCCTTGGGATCGGGCAACGGTCAGTTCAACGACCCTGAAGACGTCGCGATCGACGGCGACAACTACGTGTACGTTTCGGACGCGAACAACAACCGGCTCGAAAAGTTCGATGCCAGCGGCAATTTCCTCGTCGCTTGGAACCCCGCCAGCTCCTATGGCCTCCAGTCACCCAGCCGACTGGTGTGTTTCGGCCGTAACACTCTCTACGTCTGCAACAAGAATCGGAACTTCGTCGACTTGCTCTTCAAGGGCGGGCCGATCGCGGGCTGGGGCACGATCAAGCTAGAAACGCGCCTCGCCGAGGACGGTAATCAGGACCTGAGCCTCGCCAATCCTGTTCAGCTGCGCATCGCGATGCAGACTGATGCGTCGATCTCGTCCGAGGACGGCCGGCCGTTCGCCGGCGACGTGCCCAACGTCCTCATCGATAACGTCGCATTGAAGAATGGCGGCGTCGACATAACTCCGCCGCTGGACTTCGAAAATGGCACGACGGGGGCATGGACGCGCTCCGCGCAGAACGGCTGGTCGTCGAGCAGTTTCGTCGAGAGCGTGATCCGCGACAATCCGCCCTCAGGCAACCAAGTCAGCATTCAAAAGACCAACGACCCGAGCAATGCGTCGTGCGTTTGTACGTTCACCGCTCCGAATGGCTATGTCGGCAATGGCCTCTACGGCCGGCTCACCTCGCCGTGGCTGCCGATCAACCGCTCCGACTCGGTCAGGGTCGCTCTTTCCTTCGACGCCAGGCAGAACGGCGTCGAGCAGGCAACCTTCCTCACCTTCCTATTGCGGACTAAGAACGCGGGCGACACGCATCCGATCAAGGCCTTTGTTCCACTCCTCGTGCAATACGGCCCGGTCGATGGCGCTGACGATCTCGCCCCGTGGACTAGCGCTACCAACGGCTCCTACCGCGATGGCACCGGCAACAACGGCCTGCCCATGTTCGTCGTGGGTACGGCGGTTGCGGATTCGTTCCAGTTGGTGATCGAGGCGGCGGACGACTTGGAGCAAATGCAACCCTTTTACCCCCACCGCCTGCCAACGCAGCTCCCGCGCATCGACGACATCCGCATCTCGCTCGTGCACGTCGACTCCGATCACGACGGCGTCCGCGATTCGCGAGACGCCTGCCCCACGGTGAGCGCGGCCGGGCAGGACGCCGACGGCGACGGCTGCGCCGACGCCGGCGCGACGACGAAGCACATCGAGACGTGGCCGCTGTCGAGCCGGCCCATCCATTTCCGGCTGTCGCAGCCGGGGCTCGACGGCATCACCGATGGCAGCGACCTGCAGGCGCTGCGCAACGCATTCGCGACGTGGCAGGCGGTGCCCGGGGCGAGCGTGCCGCTCGTCGAGGACCCGGTGTCGAGCCAGACCGACGCGAGTGCGCTGGATGGCGTCGATTTGCTCACGTTCCACGACGACTACCAGTTCCCCGCGAACGTGCTGGCGGTGACGCCGACGCTGTCGTACACGCGCCGCGACGCCTTCGACGACCGCATCGTGCTGCCGGGCCAGATCGTCGACGCCGACATCATGTTCAACCCCGTGGCGCGGTTCCGTACCGCGACGCAGGGTCCCGCCACGGGCAGCTTCGATCTGCAGAGCGTCGCGACGCACGAGGTCGGGCACTTTCTCGGCTTGAGCCACAGCGGCGTGCTCGACGCCACGATGTTCCCGGTGCTGCAGGCGGGCACGCTGGCGTCGACGCTCGAGGAAGACGACCGCGCGGCGATCGCGGCCGCCTACCCTTCGGCAACGTTCGCGTCCGACTACGGCACCATCAAGGGCCGCATCACCGACGGCGCCACGGGACAATCCGTGCCCGGCGCGCTCGTCATCGCCGTGCGTCTCGATGGCGGCGGGGCGCCGGCCGACTCGGCCGCATCCGATTACAGCGACTCGACCGGCACGTATGCGCTGCGGCGATTGAGCCCGGGCAACTACGCCGTGCGCATCATGCCGCTCGACGGCTCGGTGCCGGGCCTCCTGCCCGAAGCGATCAACGCCGACGTCGCCGCGACCGCAAACACGAACTTCCAGGCCGAGTGGTACGGCGGCCCCGAGAGCAATCACGATGATCCGGCCGTCCGCTCGACGATCGCGGTCACGGCCGGCAATACGCAGTCGGGCATCGACATTCAGACGAACATCGACGTGACCCCGCCCACTGTCGTGACGGTCGCTCCCGCGGCATCCGAAGACAGCGTCGTCATCGACAGCCCCGTGCTCGTCACGTTCAGCGAGCCGATCGACGCGAACACGCTGTCGACCGCCTTCCGGCTGCACAAGGTCAGCGACAACGTTCGGCTTGGCGGCAGCGGCCAGCTGCTTCCGCCTGGGCTCAGCTTCGTGTTCGTGCCGACGAACGCGCTCGAGTTCTCGACGGACTACCAGGTCGACATCACCACGGCCCTAAAGGATCGCGCCGGCAACGCGCTCGCGAGCACGTTCACGAGCACGTTCCGCACGCAGGACAAGCCGCCGGTGTCGATCTCCGACATCCAGCCGCGCGAGGCGCCCATCGGCGCGCTCATCACGATCTCGGGCGGCGGCTACGACGCCACGCCAGGCGCCCAGAACCGCGTCTACTTCAGCACCGTCTCGGGCACCGATTACGTGCTCGGCACACTCGTCACACCGTCGTCCATGGTGGCGCAGGTGCCCGCCAACGCTGCCAGCGGCCCGGTCACGGTCGTCGTCGGCAACCAGACGAGCAACGCCATCAGCTTCAGCATCCTGACCTCCGAGGTCATCGCCCCATCGCCGAGCGGCGCATCGATCCCGCTGTCGTTCGCGCCGGTGGACGCGGCGATCGCGCCGGACGGCGCCGCGGTGTTCGCGGTCGGCGGCGACACGTTCGCGCGCGTCAATGTGGCCGCTTCGTTGCCGTCGCCGCGCGAGCCTTCGTACACGCCGCTGCCGGGCGCGCAGACGATGGCGCTGGTCCCGAATGGCCGCCATGCCTGGGTCACGAGCGCGACCGCTCGAGCGCTGTACGAGATGGACACCAATCCGCACAGCGGCACCTATGGTCAAGTCATGCACACGCTGCCCATCGTCGGCTCACCGGCCGGCATCGCGATCAATGGCGCGGGCCAAAGGGCGTACGTCACGGATCCGGCAAACGGCGTGGTGGTCGTCGTCGGCGTCGACTCCGCCGGGCCCGGCTATCGCGCGGTGCTCGGCTCGATCGACGTGCCCGACGCGGTGCTCACGGGCCCGATTGCGATCGATCCGCGCGGGCGCACGCTCTACCTGGCGTCCGACGACCGAGGGCTCCTGTCGGTCGATCTCACGACGTCGCCGGCCACGGTCGCGGTGCTCGACCCGACGCCGGTCGCGGGCGGCATCGCGGTGACGCCCGCCGGCAATCGCCTGCTGGCGGAATCGGGCGGCACCGCGCTCGGGCGCATCCTGTTCCGCGCGCTGCCGACG
>Ga0157378_10006111_pt1 | contig 10543 bp, 7 predicted proteins | sample M65metaG_FD_115309 | JGI IMG/M metagenome (GOLD analysis project Ga0157378, IMG submission 115309) | Miscanthus rhizosphere microbial communities from Kellogg Biological Station, Michigan, USA - M6-5 metaG | ecosystem: Host-associated > Plants > Roots > Rhizosphere > Soil | place: USA: Michigan...
AGACTGCAGTAGCCCAAGTAACTTTTCAGCCCTGATAGTAATATCATTCTCCTCCAGCATGGCCTGCTTGTCCTGCAATTTTGCCGAGATATTGGAAGCCACGAAGTGCATCAGGAAAGACTGCTGCTCTATATTGCGCAGCACTATACTTGCTTCATTGGGCATATTGGGCGTCTGCTGTGCTATACGCTCCGAATAGTCCTTTATGGAAGATATCAGTGCATCGAACGAGGCATCCTGCTGGGGATAAACGTCATCCAGGTAGCGTACTTTCGCAGTATAAAAAGGGTCCACCTGGTTATAACCTTCTATCTGGAACCGCATGCGGCCCATGATAAAAATGGTGATGTTACCATCGGGCATCTTTATCTGCTTCACCAGCTTGGCAAGGGTGCCCACACTATATATATCTTCCGGCTTTGGGTCCTCATTATTGCTATCCTTCTGGGCTATCACGCCAATCCACTTATTGCCTTTCTGGGCATCAGCGATCGCCCTCACAGATTTCTCGCGGGAAACCGTTATAGGAAGCACTACATTAGGAAACAGTACAGTATTGCGCAGGGCTATAATAGGCAATTCCAACGGCAGGGAGCCTTTCTCCTGCTCGTCCATTTCATCTTCTCCCAGCGGTACAATGGGCATAAACTCCATCTCCTGCTCACTACCACCTAAAAACATATCAAACATTGAACGTAATTCCGACATTATGGCAAAGGTACCCTCTATTTTATTTCTTAAGGGAGGGTAAAGATAAGCGTCAATACGTATGCCAAAACATCAAATCAGCAATTTTTGCAGGTTTTTTAGACCTTGTGGATCAAAACGGCAAAAGAATACCAGAATAACTTGCAAAAAAGTATAGTTTTATATCTTTACGAAAAAAAGGCTCATGAGAAAAACCATATTGTTATCAGCGCTGGCTTGTTGCCTGCTATCTTCCTCATCATATGCCCAATACCCGCAGGTTCACCACACAAAATATTTGCTGAAAGCTCCAACTGTCCGCAAGTTTTATGTAGGCAGCGGACTGGATGCAGCCATATTCTCTACTGCGACTATTCACCATGATGCCGGCACCCCGGAAGTAAATGGTATTGCCAACACCAATATCAATACACTCGGTATCATCCGGTTTACTTATGCAGTTAATCTCGGCGTAACTTTTAACTTCAATTTCAGCCCTCATGTGGGCATGTTTACCGGTCTTGATATCAAGAACATCGGCTACATAGAGCAATCGAATGGCTATACGCTGAAGCGCCGCACATACAATGTAGGTGTTCCGCTGGGCTTTAAGTTTGGCAATATGGCCGACAACAAGTGTAAAGTGTTCCTGGGCGGCGGCATAGAGGCTCCAATCAACTACAATGAGAAGTTTTTCCACGACCGCGACAATAAGAAACGCATCAATGAGTGGTTCAGCGACCGCACTCCGCAGCTCATGCCTTATGCATTTTTGGGCGCCAGCTTCAACCACGGAATTTCGACCAAAGTGCAGTATTATCCCAATAACTTTCTGAACCAGAACTTTAAGGATGACCAGGGCAACATGCCTAACCAGGGTACAGTAGTGAACCTGATCATGTTCAGCATAGGCTTTAATATGGCTGTGCATGTTGGACATGGCAATAATCATGACCATGATCACAACAACATGAAGTAGTCTGGCCACGATTTTACATAGTCCAATCCCGGCAGGGCGCTGATTTTCGGCCACCTTGCCGGGATTGGTGTTTTATGGCGATAGAAACACGCTATTTTTGGAGAAATATTTTGTTTGAACCTGAAGAAAACTATGGATGAGCTTGGCCGGGCCAGCGCCGAGCAAATAAGGGCCGCTGAAAAACACCCCGTCATTGTGATACTGGATGATGTGCGGAGCATGCACAATGTGGGGTCGGTGTTCCGCACCTGCGACGCCTTTGCTGCTGAAGCGCTGTATCTGTGTGGTTATACACCGGCGCCGCCGCACCGGGATATACACAAGACGGCGCTTGGCGCCACAGAGACCGTAAAATGGCAGAGTTTTGTTACTACGGCAGAGGCCATACATGCCGCCCGCGAGCTTGGCTATCGCATAATTGCTGTGGAGCAGGCACACAACAGCGCAATGCTTGATAAAGTTGATTTTGCCGGCCAACGAGTAGCCCTGGTATTTGGTAATGAGGTGATGGGCGTAAGCGATGAGGCGATGGCGCTGGCCGATGGGTGTATAGAGATACCACAGTGGGGCGCCAAGCACTCGCTCAATATTGCCGTAAGTGTGGGTGTAGTGTTGTGGGAGCTTGTACGGAAAGGCTGAAAAGTATTTTTCTAAAACGATGATATGCTCGAATTAAAACCTACCTGTGAACATTGCAGCAAGCCCCTGCCTCCGGCCGCAGAAGATGCCGTAATATGCAGCTTTGAATGCACCTTTTGCAAAACCTGCGCCGATGATGTCTATCACAATGTTTGCCCTAACTGCGGCGGTGGATTTGAAAAGCGGCCGGTAAGACCAGCGCGTCTACTCGAGAAATACCCTCCCCGGCAATAGCGTCCTAACTGATCTTTCCCCAATGCGATTGTTTGCTCTGCTGAGTCAACTCATGCCTGAGCAGTTGGTGCTGTGGCAACTCCAGCCTGGAATCCGCGGAGAGTACCTGCATGGCGGCTATGCGTGCCTGCTCCAGTATGGCGCTGTCGAGCACTATATCTGCCAGTTTGAATTTCAGCAGTCCGCTTTGCTTGGTACCATGCATGTCACCGGGGCCGCGCATATTCAGGTCATGTTCGGCTATTTTAAAACCATCGGTGGTGGATACCATTATCTGGATGCGCTTGTAGCTCTCATCCGAAATTTTGTTGCCAGTCAGCAGTATGCAGTAACTCTGATCAGCGCCGCGTCCCACCCTGCCGCGTAGCTGGTGCATCTGCGACAGACCGAAGCGCTCCGCGCTTTCTATCAGCATCACCGAAGCATTGGGCACATTCACCCCCACCTCTATAACCGTAGTAGCCACCATCACATCAGCCTCACCTTTTACAAACCGCTGCATATTGCGCTCACGCTCAGCAGGGTCTTGCCTGCCATGTACCATGGCTATCCGGTACTTGTTTTCATTGAACCATATTTTCACCTGCTCATAGCCCGCTATAAGGCTCTCGTAGTCCATCTTTTCCGATTCCTCAATGAGCGGATATACAATGTACGCCTGCCTCCCCTTGTCCACTTCACCACGCATAAATTCCATCACCTTCGCCCGCCCGGCATCCCGGCGAAAGACGGTCTTTATCTCCTTGCGGCCAGGAGGCAATTCATCAATAGTGGAAACCTCCAGGTCGCCATACATGGTCATGGCCAGCGTGCGCGGTATTGGGGTGGCCGTCATCACCAGTACATGCGGTGGCATTTCGTTCTTCTTCCATAGCCGTGCACGCTGGTCCACACCAAAGCGATGCTGCTCATCTATCACCGCCAGTCCCAGATTTTGAAACTGCACACTTTCCTCTATAAGTGCATGCGTACCCACTACTATCCTCAGGCTGCCATCGGCGAGTCTGGCAAGTACCTGCTTGCGTATCTTGCCCTTTACATTACCCGTGAGCAGCCGCACCTCCAGTCCCATATCTTCCAGGAATGCTGAGATGCTGAAATAATGCTGCTGCGCCAGTATTTCGGTCGGAGCCATGATGCATGCCTGGAAGCCATTGTCAAGCGCCAGCAGCATAGACATCAGCGCAACGATCGTCTTGCCGCTCCCCACATCTCCCTGCAGCAGGCGGTTCATTTGCTTACCCGATCCTGTGTCGGTTCGTATCTCCCTGAGTACCCTTTTTTGCGCTCCTGTAAGCTCAAAGGGCAAGTGACGGCGGAAGAACTCATTAAAGTAATCCCCTACCCGCTCAAACTTCCATCCTTTCTGAGCCGTGTGCTGCAGCCGAAGCCGGGCAATCTTCAGTTGCGATATGAATAGTTCTTCCCATTTCAGCCGGTGACGCGCCAGTTGCTCGTGCTCATTGCCATCGGGGAAATGTATCCACTTCAGGGCATTATAGCGGTTGCATAGCTCATAATGCCGCAATATCTCCGCTGGCAATATCTCTGGCACGTCGCCCGGATTCAGCCTTTCAAACAGCGATTGCGTCAACTTTGCAAATGATCGGTTGGTAATTCCCCTTGCTTTCAGCTTTTCGGTTGTAGAATATACCGGCTGCCGGCCGGCAATGGCCGTCTCGGCATTCCACAATTCTATTTCGGGATGCACAATGCTGCAGTAGCCCTTGAAGAAATTCAGTTTCCCGAATACAATGTACTTCTCTCCCTCCTTCAGGCTGTTGCGCACCCAGCCTGCCCCCTGAAACCACAGCAGGTCCAGCCGCCCAGTATCATCGTAGAGCGTAGCCACAAGCCTGGTTTTTCGGCCGGTCTTTTCTTCCACGATATTAATAAGCGTACCTGCCACCTGGGCATATTCCATCTGCTCGTTTATAGAGCCGATCTTCACGATCTGCGTCCGGTCGAAATAACGGTAGGGATAATGATACAGCAGGTCTTCAAAAGTGCTGATCTCCAGTTCCTGGCGCAAAAGTTCGCCGCGCTGTGGTCCCACGCCCTTAATGAACTCTATCGGAGATTCCAGTATGTTGGCAAAATTGCTGATGAGCAAAAATAATGATGCCCTGCAATTTATCGCCAACCTTTCCCCAACTCTGCGGGAATAGTTTTTATGGCTAAACAGAATGAAGTGTTAATTGATGCCGAAACGGAACATTATATCTTTTGCATTGACTTTAGGCAGTATTATTCTTGCCTATAGCTGCGCAACTCACCGCCAGATGGCCGACGAATGCGACCCCTTCAAACCGACAGCTACTTCACTGGAGCACGGCAGGAATCTCACATACAATGTCTGCGGACCATGCCACTACAACGAAAAAACAGGTAAATTCTCAGGGAATCGGTTTGCCGAACTACCCAGTGCGCTCGGCAAAGTGTACACTTCCAACCTCACGCATGCGCCAAAATGCGGTATGCTTTCGGAGTACACCGATGCCCAGCTTGCATACCTTGTTAAGACGGGCATAAAAAACGACGGACACTTTACACCATTTATGCTGCGCCCTACGATCGCAGACCGGGATATTGCTGATATTGTGCTCTTCCTGCGATCTGATGATCCGGCGCTCGCTGCTGATAATACCTGCAATGAAACCCATCTTACATTACTCGGCAAAATCGGCATACACGCTATAAAGCCGAAACCTTTCATAACACATATTGGCACACCGGCGCCGACAGACTCTGTCGGGAACGGCCGCTACCTTGTTGACATACTGGGCTGTTACCATTGTCACTCAGGTAGCCTGCTCTCACTTAACTATATGAAGCCCCAGCGCTCTAAACATTATCTTAAGGGTGGGCATAAATTCAAGGATCCTTATGGCGAGAAGCTGTATGCCGCAAATCTGACCCCGGATGATGAGACGGGTACAGGATTTTATACAAAAGAAACTTTCAGAACAGCGCTGCAAACAGGAGTGATGCCGGAGGGCGATACCCTGAGCCTGCCTATGCCGGCATACCGGCACCTCACAAATACGCAGGCCGACTATATTTACGCCTACCTTCAGAGCCTGCGTCCCAAACATACAAGAGATAAAGACAAAGAGCAGTTAGCCAATACACTCAGGTAGGCTGATGGATTTAAGTCCGGGCCTTTGTTTTTTTGTTCGCCACTTCCTCAAAAAATCCTTCGAGCCGTTTGGCAACAATATCCCAGTCGAATTTCGTCCGCACCACTTCTATACCCGCCTTCCCCACCCTACGGCGCATTTCCTCAGACTCAAGCAATTCTATTACCGATGCCGCAAAGGCCTCGGGCGATGCCTGCATAATAGCCCCGTCGCCGCTGGCTATGCCCAGGCCGGCAAAGCCAATATTGGAACAAACCACAGGCACACCCATGGCCATTGCCTCCAGCACTTTGTTTTGCGTGCCCGCACCAAACCGCAGGGGCGCTACCACCACGGCCGCAGTATTATAAGTCTCAGAGATATCCTTTACAAAACCAGTCACTTTAATATAGTCATTGGCCAGTGCTGTAACCTTCGGCACTGGCCGCTGCCCTGCAATAATGAATTCTACCTGCGGCATTCTGGCCCTGACGAGCGGCAATATGTTGGCGGTAAAAAAAGTAACGGCATCTACGTTGGGCGCGTAGTCCATATTGCCGGTAAACAGGATGGTTTTGTTTTGAGCATAGTTGTGATCCCGCGGAAAAAAAGTCCCCATATCCACCCCATTGGGCAGCAACCGCAGATTGCCGGTATTATGTGTGTTTTCCAGGTAGGCCAGGTCTTCTGAGGAGCAGACAAGCGAGATGTTATACTCTTCCAGTATTTTCTCAAACCGCAACACCCTGCGTTGTTCCATATTCTCGAAGATCCTCGTCAGCAGGCCGCGCTCTACCAGTTTCCGGCGCTGCCAGTACAACGAAAAGGCATCGGGCAGATCGAGTATCCTTGCAATGTCCTTGCGCTCAGAAAGGTAGGGCGACATGCGCAGGTGCTGTACATGCACGGCATCGTACTGATGCTCCACGAGCAGCGAATCGAGCAGCCACTGCAGCTTACTCGACTGAAAGTAAAGAACCTGAAGTGGGCGGTTGTCCCATGGGGCAGCCAGGCAATTCAGCGCCGACTTCCACTTAGGCAGGTAAACAAAATGTACCTCCTTAAATATTTCTTCAAGCTGCGGCTTGTACCTAAGATCTTCTTCCGTCTGCGCAAATGTGAGCAGGTGCAGCTCATGGGTATCCTTTAGCCGCCTCGCCAGGTTAAATATCTTCAGCTTATCTCCCCGGTAAGGAGGATATGGCACCCTGTTTGCCAGAAATAGAATCTTCAAAGTCAGCGTTTTGGTTTGGACTATCCGAAAGCCGGCAAAGAAACGAAATATGCGGAGTTCCCGAAAATTAAAAGAAGCCTATTTCAGTATCTCGTGACCCATCTTGTCCCGCTTGGTTTCGAGGTAGAAGGCATTGTGCTCGTTGGGCTTGATCTCTATGGCCACATTGTCCACAATTTCAAGACCATAGCCCACAATACCTGCGCGCTTCTTCGGGTTATTGGTCATTAGTCTCATTTTAGACACACCGAGATATCTGAGTATCTGCGCACCTACGCCATAGTCCCGCTGGTCGGTTTTGAAACCGAGGGCCAGGTTGGCATCCACCGTATCCTTCCCTTCTTCCTGCAACTTGTAGGCTTTCAGTTTGTTGAGCAGGCCAATGCCGCGCCCTTCCTGGTTCATATAAAGCACCACACCCTTGCCAGCAGCCTCCACCATTTCCATGGCCTTTACCAGTTGGTCGCCACAGTCGCAACGCAATGAGTGCAGTATATCGCCCGTAAAGCAGGAACTGTGCACCCTTACCAACACCGGCTCATCTGGAGCCCATTTGCCTTTCACGAGCGCCAGGTGCGTCTCACCGGTATTCGTTTGCTTAAACGCCACCAGTTCAAAATCGCCATGCTTAGTGGGCATCTGCACCCGCGCTTCCTCGCGTATGAGCGTCTCTGTTCGCAGGCGGTAGCTGATAAGGTCTTTTATAGAAATGATCTTCAGATCGTACTTCCGGGCAATTTCCATAAGCTGCGGCAACCGGGCCATGGTGCCGTCGTCGTTCATGATCTCCACCAGCACACCCGCCGGCTCAAAACCCGCCATACGGGCAAGGTCAACGGTGGCCTCAGTATGTCCAGACCGTCTCAGCACCCCTTCATCTTTAGCCCGCAACGGGAAGATGTGGCCCGGACGGCCCAGGTCTTCCGGCTTTGTGGAAGGATCTATGAGCGCCTGCACGGTTTTTGCCCTGTCTTGCGCCGAGATACCCGTGGTACAGCCATGACCGATAAGATCCACGGATACAGTAAAAGGGGTCTGATGCAATACGGTATTAGTTTCCACCATCAGGTGCAGATTCAGCTCCGCGCAGCGCGATTCGGTGATCGGAGCACATATCAATCCCCTGCCATATTTCGACATAAAATTGATGATCTCCGGGGTGACATTGCGGGCTGCAGTCACAAAATCGCCTTCATTTTCCCGGTCCTCATCGTCCACCACTATCAGCAGTTTCCCCTTCTTTAGTTCTTCGAGCGCAGATTCAATCGTATCAAGCATATTACAGATTCTACACTAATGGCGACCTTTAAAATCTCAATTCGCCATCAATAATCGGCAAAGGTACAATCTATTAGCCGCTTATCTTTCATGGGCGCCGCTTGAATATCTATACCGTTATTATTGAATTCAATTGAGGAACGTTGAAGAAATGAAGTTCACCATATTGCGAAGTTATTTTTCTTTTTTATGAGGCGTAAAATCTGCGAATAGTGAGCTATTTAAAGACTTTTACAACGAAATAAAAATGAAAAAGAACGAGTAAGATGGTGAACTTCATTTTTTCAACGTTCCTGAGTACCTTGCGCCATTGCTTTTTCCTGATTTTATTTAAAAAACTATTATCCCAGCCCGATGGTTTTTAGTAGTATCGTCTTCATATTCTATTTTTTACCGCTATTTTTCTTCCTTTACTACCTTGCAGACAAGCGCTTCAAGAACATAGTCATTCTTTGTGGCAGCATATTCTTTTATGCATGGGGCGCTCCGCAGTTCATTTTCGTCATTCTCGGCACTACGGTTGTTGACTTCTATGTTGTTCGGGCGATGTCGCACAGCGAAAACCGGCTTGGGCGAAAACTGCTACTGCTGTTGTCGCTTTCAATCAATCTAGGATTGCTCTTTTACTTCAAGTACAGCAATTTCTTTGTAGAGAATATCAATGTTGTTCTTGAAAAACTCGGCACTAAAACCATTGGCTGGACAAAGCTGGTATTACCAATAGGCATCTCCTTTTACACATTCGAAACGCTGACCTATGTGGTGGATGTTTATCGCGGGGTGCACAAACCGCTTAAGAACTTCTGGGATTATCAATTGTACATTATTCTTTTTCCCAAGCTGATAGCAGGCCCCATCATACGTTTTCATGAATTTGCCGACCAGATATACGACCATATCGAGCATGAAACCGCAGAGCTCCGGTTGCGTGGCTTATATCGCTTCTTTATAGGTCTGGCAAAGAAGGTGCTGATCGCCAATGTGCTTGGCATTACCGCAGAGGTGGTTTTCGGCTTGTCGCATGATCAACTTAGTACATCCGTGGCATGGTTCGGGGCGCTCAATTATACGTTCCAGATATATTTCGACTTCTCTGGCTATTCCGATATGGCGATCGGCCTCGGCATGATGATGGGCTTCCGGTTTCCCGAGAACTTCAACAACCCTTATAGTGCATTGTCTATTACCGACTTCTGGCGCAAATGGCATATTACCCTGGGCGCATGGATGCGCAACTACCTGTACATACCCCTGGGAGGAAACAGGGTCAAGAACAAGTGGCGGCTATATTTCAATCTGTGGCTGGTGTTCCTGGCGTCGGGACTGTGGCATGGCGCGGCCTGGGGATTTATTATATGGGGCGCTTACCATGGCTTTTTCCTCGTGCTCGAGCGGCTGTTCCTTGGAAAATGGCTGGCAAGGTTAGGGAAGGCTGCTTTCATCTACACCTTTGCCGTTGTGCTCATTGGCTGGGTGTTTTTCCGCACAGAGCATTGGCACAATTCTGTGGCTTACCTGCACAGTATGTTCACCTGGCAGCCCGATACCACCCAGTGGCACCCGAACAGGGAAAATATTACGATGCTTGTTCTGGCTTGCGTCTTCTCCTTCTTTACCCTGCCCAAGTGGGGCGAGCGGATTCAGAACAAAATATTCTACAGCAACTATTCCATAAGGCTGCATTGTGTTATGACCTTTGTTACCCTACTGCTCATAGTGCTATGTGCGGGTCGTATAACGGTTTCCTCATTCAATCCATTTATCTACTTCAGGTTTTAAACCATGGATCTGAAAATAAAGAACGGTTTATTTATTCTGCTGCTGTCCATTCTGTTGCTACCCGTCATTCAGCAATCCTTTCCCTTTATCAAAAGTAAGGAGCTCGTTGGTGTATTCCCACCTGCACAGGATATTTCGTTCGATGTCAGCAACTGGTGGGACCATTCGTACCAGGAGCAGAAAACCAGTTATGTCAACGATCACCTCGGCTTCAGGCCGGATATCATCAGGTTTACTAACCAGGCGATATACACCCTGACGAAGAAAATAAACCACAAGAGAATCGTAGAAGGTGAAGACCACTATCTTTTCCTGAACAACTTCATTGAAGCCTATTACGGCAAAGACTTCATAGGCGAAGAAAAAGTGCTTACCAGTACGCTGAAGCTGAAGGCCATCCAGGATACCCTTTCCCGAATGGGCAAGACTTTTGTGGCCGTTATATCTCCGGGAAAGGCTTACGTATATCCGGAGAAATTCCCCTACAATTATCGCCAGAAAAAGACCCGCACCAACAACTACGAGGCCTACGTGCAGGCTATGGACTCGTTGGGCGTGAATCTTGTGGACTTTAATGCCTGGTTTGTGAACATA
>Ga0157378_10006115_pt1 | contig 10539 bp, 9 predicted proteins | sample M65metaG_FD_115309 | JGI IMG/M metagenome (GOLD analysis project Ga0157378, IMG submission 115309) | Miscanthus rhizosphere microbial communities from Kellogg Biological Station, Michigan, USA - M6-5 metaG | ecosystem: Host-associated > Plants > Roots > Rhizosphere > Soil | place: USA: Michigan...
GCTCCAACATTGGCAAGTGAGGCTCAGGTTTTTGTTTTCTTTATTATGGTGGTAGCTGCGGCGGGGGTGAGTGTTGGACTGGCTATCATAGTAATGATATACAGGAATACACATTCAGTGGATGTGAATTTCCTGAAAAGGTTAAAAAATTAAAAATGTCCTATCCCTAAGAGGAGTAAGGCACAAAATTAATATTGAAGCTTTTAAGTAATCAAAAAACTACAGTTTAAAAAAGCTGTAGATAAATATCTCCCTTTAGGGGTTGTCGGCAATATGAGCAACGTTTTACAAATAGTTTGGCTGATTCCTTTTTTACCATTGGTTGGTTTTTTGATCAATGGATTATTCCGGAATCAATTATCAAAATCATTCGTGGGGCTTATCGGCAGTGGAGTTATTTTAATTTCTTTCCTGCTAAGTGTGTACGTTTTTATCCAGGTGAAAAATGGTAATACTCATTTGGCTCATTATTTCAATTTCATTAATACCAATGCACTAAAAGTTGGGTTTGATTTTCAAATCGATCAGCTGTCGTCTTTATTCCTACTCATCATTACCGGGGTTGGTTTTTTAATTCATGTGTACTCTACGTCTTATATGCATGAAGAAGAAAGCAAAGACTTTGCAAAGTATTTTGCCTTCCTCAACCTGTTTGTATTCTCCATGCTGCTACTGGTAATGGGTGGTAATTACATTATCATGTTCATTGGCTGGGAAGGTGTGGGACTTTGTTCTTACTTGCTCATTGGTTTTTGGTTTAAAAATAATAATTACAATGATGCAGCCAAGAAAGCATTTGTAATGAACCGTATTGGTGATCTTGGATTTCTGCTGGCGGTGTTTTGGTTAATGAGCAAGTTAGGTACGGCAGACTATCATGATGTTTTTGCAAACGTTTCTAAACTGTCTCTTACAGATATCACAGGCATAACGCTTTTGTTGTTTGTTGGTGCTACAGGTAAAAGTGCCCAGATTCCTTTATATACCTGGTTGCCAGATGCGATGGCCGGTCCAACACCCGTGAGTGCACTGATACATGCAGCCACCATGGTAACTGCAGGTATCTACATGATTGCACGCAGCAATATATTGTTTACCATGGCTCCGGTAACACAATCCGTAATTGCAATCATTGGTTTGGCTACTGCGGTGTTAGCAGCAACAATTGCACTAAAACAAAATGATATTAAAAAAGTGCTGGCATACTCTACCGTTAGCCAGTTGGGTTATATGTTTTTAGGTTTGGGAGTAGGTGCTTACACCGGTGCGGTATTTCATGTTATGACGCACGCATTTTTTAAAGCCCTATTGTTCCTGGGTGCAGGTAGTGTGATCCATGCCATGGGCGGCGAACAGGACATGCGTAACATGGGCGGCTTGAAAAAATATATGAGTGTTACCCATATCACATTCTTATTAGGTTGTTTGGCCATTGCAGGCATGCCGCCTTTCTCAGGTTTCTTTAGTAAGGATGAAATATTAGCAGGTGCTTTTGAAAAAAATCCATTGTACTGGGGTATTGGTGTAATCACCGCAATGATGACTGCCTTCTATATGTTTCGTTTATATGCTATGACCTTCCTTGGAAGATTCCGTGGAACACATGATCAGGAACATCATCTTCATGAAAGCTCTGCGGCTATCACCATTCCATTAGCAATACTTGCTGTGTTAGCAGTTATTGGTGGATGGATTGGAATACCTGAAGTATTCATGCATGGAGGTCATAGGCTGGAAGCTTTTTTAGAACCGGTGTTTGCAAATACCAATGAATATGTAAAGGCTAATCATCCACATGAAGCATTAAGCCATTCAACGGAATACATGCTGATGGGAATATCAGTGGTAGGTGCGTTGGCAGCATTATTATTTGCCTGGAATAAATTCAGCAAATATGAAAAGACTGACATGCAGGAAACAGGCTTTGGAAAAGTGCTGGAAAATAAATGGTATGTGGATGAATTGTATGATTCGATCATCGTTAAGCCGGTTGGTTCATTGGCAACCTTCTTTAATAATATTTTAGAGAAGAGAGGAATTGATGGTTTTGTAAATGGAGTGGGCAAGGCAGTAAACTATGGCAGTCGCCAGATCCGTTTATTGCAAAGTGGACAGGTGGGTACTTATGTACTGCTGATGGTGGTGGGTGTTTTAGTTTTATTTATTATTCAATTGTTTTTGTAAAAATATATTTTGATGTTCGGTAATTATATCACCATCCCACATTTGCTCATTTTCTTTCCACTGGTGTCGGGACTGTTTACTTTTGTTATTGAGAAAGAATCAAGTGCCAAAGCATGGAGTTTATTCTCAGCTATTATTACCCTTGTTATTTCTTTTTTAAGTTTGGTATACAGTCATAACAATGAGTTAAACGGGTTGACCTATAATTATGAATGGCTAAAGTTTATCGGCGCTAGTTTTTCGGTGGGGCTGGATGGTGTAGGCAGAACACTTACCTTACTCACTGCCATTGCGTTTCCATTAATCTTTGTAGCTACTTATAAAAACAACTACAAAAACGCTAATGTTTTTTATGGCTTGATGTTGTTATCACAGGCTGGCTTGATGGGTGTATTCACTTCAATGGACGCATTGCTGTTTTATTTCTTTTGGGAATTGGCGCTGATACCTGTTTATTTCCTTAGCAGCCGGTGGGGTGGGGAAAAAAGAATACAGGCTACTTTTAAATTTTTCATCTACACTTTCACAGGATCATTGTTAATGCTGGTAGGTATTATTTATACTTATCTCCATACAGCAGCAACACCTTCTTCCGATCATAGTTTTTCCGTAACTGCATTTCATTCTGTATTACTTACAGCCGGCGAACAAAACTGGTTATTCTGGTTGTTCTTTATCGCATTTGCCATCAAGATGCCGGTGTTTCCTTTTCATACCTGGCAACCGGATACCTATGAACAATCACCAACTGCCGTTACGATGGTACTAAGCGGTGTGATGGTAAAAATGGGGTTGTTTGGAGTTATCCGCTGGCTGTTACCCATATTCCCCGCGGCTGTTGTAAAATTTGATAATGTAGTGATTGGTCTTTCTGTAGTGGGTATTATTTATGCAAGTTTGATTGCAATAAAACAGGATGACCTAAAGAGATTAGTTGCCTATTCTTCCATTGCACATATTGGTTTAATGTCTGCAGCCTTGTTCACCACAAAAGAGATCGCATTGGAAGGCGTGATGATACAGATGTTTAATCATGGTGTCAATATCATTGGCTTGTGGATAGTGATCGATCTAATTGAAAAGCAATTGGGCGTTAGAAAAATATCTCAGCTCGGCGGGCTAGCCCACAAAGCGCCTGCATTAACGATTATGCTGGTGGTAATAGCACTTGCCAATATTGCGTTACCACTTACCAATGCATTTGTGGGAGAATTTATGATGTTCAGTGGTTTATTCCGTTTTAATATTTGGTATACAGCGGCGGCAGGTATTAGTATCATCCTGGCAGCAGTGTATACTTTAAATATGGTAAAAAATGTTTTTTACGGTGAAGCCAATGCGCTCACTGCATCCGTAAAAGATATTTCCCTGAATGAAAAAGTGATATTGAGCGTGATAGTAGTGGCTATATTTTTAGTAGGCATTTATCCACAACCATTTTTTGATTTAACCAAAGAGACAGTTTCGTTGATAACAACAAGATTTAAATAATTCACTTAATTAAAAATGCTTCGCCTGCCGGCGGAGAAGGTATATATGAATGCAATTATATTAACAGCAGTCTGGGGGATCATCATGATGTTTGGCGGTGTTTTTTTCAAAAGCAAAAGCACCCCATTCTATTGGGCTATTGCAGGAACCGTATTGATTCTAGCTGCTAACTGTTATGAATTGGTAAGCCAGCAACCGATATTTACCATTGAATTAAAGGACATGCTGCATTTCAACAGCTTCAATCTAACTTTTATTGCTGTTGTCCTTTTCTGTACACTATTATATTTTCTATTGAATGGAAAGGATGTAGAGAAAGTTGGGAGTAATGTATCTGAATACTTTGCTTTGCTGTTTTTTGTTTTATGCGGCGTTTGTATCGCCGCCACTTTTAATACATTACTTACTTTATTTCTTGGTATTGAGATTATGTCTATACCGTTATATATTCTCACCGGCAGCGATAAACGAAATTTGAAAAGTAATGAGGCTTCATTGAAATATTTTTTAATGGGCGCTTTTTCTACAGGCATCATGCTGATGGGCATAGCGTTTCTCTATGGCGGAAATGCAAACGGTTCTTTCTATATAGATAATATTAACCTGGGTGAAGGTAAGATGCCCGTGTTGATTGCCATTGGGTTAGTGTTGCTAATGATATCTATGTCATTCAAAGTATCCGCAGCACCCTTTCATTTCTGGACACCAGATGTGTATGATGGAGCCCCTACCGTGATTACTTCTTTTATGGCCACCATTGTAAAAGCTGCAGGTTTCATCGCATTTATCCGGTTGTTCGAAAATGCGTTTGGAAAAGTACAGGGTCAGTGGCAGGTGCTCATAGCCATCATTGCTGCAGCAACTTTATTAATAGGGAATCTTACTGCCGTTTTTCAACAGAGTGTAAAAAGGATGTTGAGTTATTCTAGCATTGCCCAGGCAGGCTTTATGCTGCTGGCTATTTTTTCACTAAATGAAGTGGCCAAGGAAGGGTTGATTTTATATGCCGCTGCTTACAGCCTCGCTACTATTGGTATTTTTGCCATCCTGATAAAGATGAATGATTATACCATTGATGGCTTTAATGGTTTAGCCAAACAGCAACCCACACTTGCAGCCACAGCTACTGTATTTTTATTGTCTTTGACCGGCATACCTTTAACCGCAGGATTTCAAAGTAAATTTTATATGCTGGTTGCCGCCCTGCGAAATGGCCACCAATTATGGCTCGTAATATTTGCCGTATTGTGTGCAGCCGTCAGCGCCTATTATTATTTCAAAATAATCCAGGCCATGTATTTCAAAGAGAGTAATGAAGCGACAACTAATAAATGGGAAGTTTCCACTGGTTTTAAATACTTACTTGTATTGGTTGCCGGGCTAATTATTTTACTGGGTATCTTTCCAACAGTCATCACAGACTGGTTACATTATTAATGGTTTCTTTTATCTAGACATAGTTGTAAAAGCCAGCATTATATTCAAAATATTTTTTTGATCATCTGTTATTCCACTTTATCATTTCTCTTTAAACGCATCCTGCTGACTATCCACTCGTAAATTAATTAACGGATAAATAATTTTTACCCTTTAACTTTAGTGAGAATTATAATTGAATGAAAATTTCAGATGTCATCACCTTATCTTATAATACTGTAAAAAGTAACCGGCTACGTACAGCTATCACGGTTGTTATCATGGCATTGGGTATTATGGCACTCATAGCGATTATCACAGCAGTTGAAACAGTTAATCAAAGTCTTACCAAAAGCTTTTCAACCATGGGCGCCAATGCATTCAGCCTTCGGTTTAAAGAACGAACTGTCAGGTTTGGCGGAGGGGGAAACAGGGGAGACACAAAAAAAACAAACCGGAATGCCCGGGCAAAGGCTTCCAGCGAAGGGAAACCCATTACATACGACGAAGCGAGGGGCTTTAAACAAAGATTTAATTTCCCAGCTATAGTAGGTATTGCTTTACCTGGCCCCGGTGGAATTATTGTAAATACCGACACTAAAAAAACTAACCCGGATGTCAGGATCGTTGGCGGAGATGAAAATTATTTAGAACTAAACGGGTATGAATTAGCAGCAGGTAGAAATTTTACCGAGCCAGATGTGGAAAGTGGCAGCAGCTTATGTGTTATTGGGAATGCGATTGCACAAAAACTCTACGGTGATAATACTTTAAAGGCGATGGATAAAATCATTACGGTGGCGAACAATAAGTACAGGGTAATTGGTGTATTGAAAGATAAAGGCAGCAGTGCATTTCTTAATGCAGATAAAGTGGTGATTACTACGTATAATAATATTCGCAAAATTTTTGGCACAAATGACAAGTCTTATAATGTTGCGATAATGGTGAATGATCTTAAGATGATAGACGTAGCGGTAGGGGAGGCAAAAGGAGTATTCAGGCAGGTTCGCAAACTGGATATAAAAGAAGATGAAAATTTTTATATCGACAAAAGTGACAGTATCGCACAATCATTAATGAAAAACCTTGGATTTTTAAGATATGCTACTATGGCCATTGCATGGATCACCCTGATAGGTTCTGCAATAGGCCTGATGAATATTATGCTGGTAGCCGTAAATGAACGCACCAAAGAAATAGGCTTGATTAAATCACTTGGAGGGAAAGCTTCGGAAATAAGAGCCCAGTTTTTATGGGAATCTATAATTATCAGCATAATGGGTGCGGTAGTTGGCATATTGATCGGGGTGTTGTTGGGTAATATTGTCGCCATTATTTTAAAGACCGGGTTCGTAGTACCATGGCTTTGGGTAATTATAAGCGTAGTGGTATGCTCGTTGGTTGGTTTAATGGCAGGATTATACCCAGCTTATAAAGCTTCAAAATTGGATCCCATCACTGCGCTGAGATATGAGTAAGTGCCGCTGGCGTTGGTATAAACCGCAGACAGGAATTGATTTTTCACTTAGTAAATATTTAATAATCATACCCTAAAAAAATATTTTATTCGCTGTTTGTTTCATTCAATTATTTATTTAACTTGTGCCTCATCTAAAATCGTAACTTAAAGTTTTTACAACTAAAAATATTTTACCAGGTTTGTAAAAATAATTTCAACGAAACGCTTAAAATTTCATTCACCACAAAAACAGAACGTTATGGCAGAATCAAAACCAACTGCAACCGTAAAACCGTCGACATCAGTACAAGTAAAGAAATCGAGTAATGCTATTTCTCTAATGGCTCCTGTGATTTGTATTTTCGCAGGTTACATTATATGGAGATTTATCTTGGGGAACCCCTCTGGCTTTAATAAACCTGGTACAGGATGGTTTTGGCCTACGCACGATGGTCCAAAAAATGCATTGAATAAAATGTATTTAGGTGGTATCATTGTGCCTATTTTGATTGGAGCTTTCCTCACCATGCTCACTTTTGTGATTGAGCGTTTTTTAACTATCAGCAAAGCTACCGGTACAGGCAGCAATGCGGAATTTATCCGTAAAGTGCAGTACCATTTAGCTAATAAAAATGTTGATGCTGCACTAGCAGAATGCGACAAACAGAAAGGATCAGTTGGTAACGTAATGAAAGCTGGCTTACACCGTTACAAAGAAATGATTACCAACAATGAATTAACGACTGAGCAAAAAGTACTGGCGATTCAAAAAGAAGTAGAAGAAGCAACAGCACTTGAACTGCCAATGCTGGAAAAAAACCTGGTTTTCTTATCAACTATCGCCTCAGTAGCAACCCTTATGGGATTGTTAGGTACGGTATTAGGTATGATCCGTTCTTTCTCCGCACTGGGTGAAGGTGAAGGAGGAGGTGATGCTGCAAGCAAACTGTCTGTTGGTATTTCTGAGGCCCTGTATAACACGGCGCTGGGTATCGGTACTTCAGCTTTCGCGATCATTTTTTATAACATTTTTACTACCAAAATTGATGGTATTACTTATGGTATCGATGAAAGTGGTTTTACATTAACTCAAAGTTTTGCTTCTCTTTACAAATAATTCCGTCATTGTTTTATGGAATTTTAATTGTATTGAATCTAAAACACAAATAATAAATTATGGGAAGAGCGAAGATCCCTCGTAAAAGTACCGCCATTGACATGACAGCAATGTGTGATGTTGCTTTCCTGCTGTTGTCTTTTTTCATATTGGCCACCAAACAGAAGCCACCGGAGGCAGTTACTGTAATTGCTCCAACATCTGTATCATCTAAGGCGGCACCGGAAAAGTCTTTTTTGATCACCCTTACCAAGGAAGGAAAATGCTTTCTGATTATTGGTGAAGAAACAAAAAAGAAGGCGATCATTAATGATCTTAATACTACCCGGTCGCTGGGATTAAATGATGCAGAATTAAAAAAGCTGAGCAATTTGCCCTTTATAGGAGTGCCTTTGGCAAATTTAAAAGGTATGCTTTCTTCTAACCAGGTAATTCCCCCGGATAAGATGCCTGGGATACCGATTGTAGATAGCACCAATAATGAACTGATAGACTGGATAAGAAGTATCACCAATGTATATGCCGCCGAGGGAAGCAAACAAAGCGAGATGGAAGATAAAATTGTGATCAAAGGTGATAATCTTGCAAAATACCCGGCATTCAAAAACATTAAATATGCACTCAAGAAGAACAGCATATTTAAATTTAAGATTGCTACTAACAGCGAAACAGTTCCAAAGGATTCTGAGTTGTATCTTTTTAATAAGGAAGGCGGCAATAAGCCCCAGTAACAAATTATTATTAATAATTAAAAATATTTTTTATGGCAGAAATGGATACCTCGTCGGGGGGTGGGCATCATAAGAAAGGACCTGGCGTAAAAAAACCAAAAAAATTATCTACAAGGGTGGATTTAACTCCCATGGTGGATCTGGGTTTTCTGCTCATCACATTCTTTGTGTTTACTACTACTATGAGTAAACCCACTGCAATGAATATGAACGAGCCAAAAGATGATCCCGATAACCAGTTGAAAGTAAAAAATTCTGGTGCCATGACTATCTTATTGGGTAAAGGAGACCAGGTATATTACTATATGGGCGAACTTACTCCTGAAAATATGTCACAGCAGTTTAAGAGTACCAATTTTAAAGATATCAGGCAGGTAATATTAGATAAGAAGAAAGCGACACCAATAGGCGATTTGATGTACATTATTAAATCTGATAAAGAAGCTACTTTTAAAAATGCGATTGACATATTGGATGAAATGTCAATTAATACTGTGCCTCCTGGTCACTATGCTGAAGTAGACATGAGTGATACAGAGTCGGAATTAATAAGACTTACTGAACAGGCGAATGGAATAAAATAGTTTGTGGAATCTTCCGGATTCTGAATCTAATAAACAAATCTTTTAAAAATGGACGTAAATAAGATATTATCTGCAGACATACTGGACATCGTATTTGATGGCAGGAACAAGCAGTATGGTGCTTACGATCTGCGCAAAACGTATAATGACAGGCTTAAGAAAGCTTTGATATTAACAGCCGGATTTGCCATACTGATTTTTCTTACCTCTGTATTTGCTGGTATGAGAAAGAAAAGCAGTGCCGATGAAATTGATGTAATCGACACCCAAATGGCAGAGGTGAAAAAGAATGATGCACCACCGCCACCACCACCGCCACCACCACCAAAGGCTCCACCACCACCGGAAATTAACCAGGTGAAATTTACACCTCCCAAAATTGTGAAGGATGAGGAAGTAAAGCAAGATGAAAAAATTGAGGAGATCAAGGAGGACCAGGTGATCAGCACCAAAACTGTTGAAAGTGATAATAAAGATGCGGTAGTTCAGGCCCCCATTGAAGATAAGGGAACCCAGGTAGTGGAAGCTCCAAAGGGCGATGATGAAGATAAGATTTTTACCAAGGTAGAAAATGAAGCAGAGTTTCCAGGAGGAAATGCTGCATGGGCAAGGTATGTGCAAAAAAGCCTCGATGGTTTTAACCCTGCTGACAATGGAGCACCTGCCGGAAAATACCAGGTAATTGTAAGGTTTGTGGTAAGCAAAGATGGCAGCATCAGTGATGTGCAGTCTGAAACAACCTTTGGTTATGGTATGGAAGAGCAAGCTATTAAATGCATAAAGAAAGGTCCGAACTGGAAACCAGCTTTACAAAATGGCCGTAACGTAAATGCTTACAGACGTCAGCCTGTTACATTTATCGTAGAAGAACAATAAAAGACTAAATTAAAAATAGTGATGTGCCCCTTCAATTTTGAAGGGGCTTTTTTATATCGCTTTCATTAAAATTTTCAAGACTGCATGCTAATATATTTTTCAAAGTCATCTATGGAATAACGCTAGTCCGCCATCTTATTTGAAAATTAATTTTATGGCAGCAATTGACAATCCGATAAACAATCGCCATCGGCAGGGAAAACGAATGATCAAAAAATCTACCAGGATTGATCTAACGCCTATGGTGGATCTTGGCTTTCTCCTGATCACTTTTTTTGTTTTTACTACTACGATGGCAAGGCCTACAGCGATGAAAATAGTGATGCCGGTGGGTACAGATCCAGGAGATAATATTTGTAACTCCTGTGTACTCACAACAGTGCTCTGTGATAATGATGTGATACAGTATTATGAAGGCGCAATTGAAACGGCCTCGGTAAAAACAACGGACTATTCCACTATCAGGCAGATCATTCAACAGAAAAAGAGAAAAGTTTCGGATGTTAGGGGAAGTGCAGATGAACTGGTATTGATCATTAAACCTAGTGGTAAATCAAGTTTTAAAAATTTCGTAAACATTATGGATGAAGTAACCATTAACCTTGTAAAGCGATATTATATCGACGAATTGAACGACATAGAGAAAAAGAAAATTGGTTTCTGAATTAGCAGTTGTTA
>Ga0157378_10006117_pt1 | contig 10538 bp, 8 predicted proteins | sample M65metaG_FD_115309 | JGI IMG/M metagenome (GOLD analysis project Ga0157378, IMG submission 115309) | Miscanthus rhizosphere microbial communities from Kellogg Biological Station, Michigan, USA - M6-5 metaG | ecosystem: Host-associated > Plants > Roots > Rhizosphere > Soil | place: USA: Michigan...
CAGAACCACTGTACCCACCGCGCCAATGACGAAGTACTACAGCGCACCGCCGGAAGCGCGCGGTTCGGCCGCTCGCCGCGGAGCCGCGATCGTCACGTTGACGTTGGGCAGCGAAGAAACCGGAATGTGCGATGGCGCCTTGGGGCGCTCTGCACTTGGGGAAAGAGGGGAAAGCGGCAGCGAGAGCGGATCCACCGACGGGAGCGCGGCGGCCTGCGACACGCGCGACGCTACTGCGCCGGCGGCCGAAGCCTGGGCGGCAGCAGCCAGCGGCGGCTCGGCGGCTACCGGTTCCGGCTTCGGAGCAACGGGTGCCGCGACGGCGTCAACCAGCGCTTCAGGCGTGGGAGCCGCGACCGGTTTCGGCCGGGGAATATACGATGGATCGAGCGCGGCGCGAACATTGTCGAGCGTGATGCGCTCGGTCGGATCCGCCAGCAACGCGCCGCGAATCACTTCAGCAAAGGGGCTCGGCAACTGCGGCAGCACGTAGTGCCCGTTCGAATCGGCTTTTGGCAGATATTGAGTAAGCGTCTCGTAAAGAGAAATTCCCAAAGACCAAACATCCGACGCGGGAAACAGCACCGACTCTGGCGGAGCATACGGCGCAGCTACCGGCCAGGCGGTTGCCGACTCGCCCGCCTTAAGGATTCGGTCCGGCGACAATTTAATCACGTCGCGTTTTGCAAGGATGTTCGAGGGCCTTACGCCGCCGTGCACCAGTCCCTTTTGGTGCAAGAAATCCAGCGTGGCCAGCACCTGTGCCATCATTCCCGAAGCCTCTTCCGGCGTCAGTGCACGTTGGGGAAGCAGTTCGCCGAGATTTTCGCTGGCCAGCTCCATTACAACGAACAAACACGGAGAACCATCCACCGCAGAGCGGCCAAAATGCAAAATACGAAGCAGTCCCGGATCCGACAGCGCGGCCGCAGTCTTCCACCGCTCCAGTTGCTGCTCGGCAGTATCCGGATCTTCAGGAATCAACTTGATCGCAGCTTCGGGCGCCGGTTCGCTTGGACGTTCGTTGGGCAGATCGGTCAGAAATACAGCGGAGTTCTGCGACACGCCGAGCAATTTGCGCAGAGGAAAGCGGCCGTCAACCAGCTGGCCAAGAAGATGTTGTGCCGTCTGTGGCATAAAAGCACCGCCAATCCGCGCGCGGGGCAGCGGGCGGAGGAATTAGACCCAGGGAAACAGATTCATACCGTGCAGCGCAAGCGCGTTTCAGGGATTCCAGGCGAACCCTGACTTACCTTTCGCGATGAGGCCGGGAAGGCTTAAGGGCATTGTGCAGGCGCGCGGGGCGAAAGGAAAGGGGCTGCGGCCAAAAAGGCATCCAGAAGCGGGGAGAGCGCGGCTTCAAGACCACGCTCCCTGATCGTCGCCTCAAAATCGAAGTCTGTTACGAACCCATAAGAAACAGCGGCTTGTTCGAAAAGCTGTTGTACTTGGGCCGCAGGCGCTCAGTGTCGTACTGGTCCTCCACGTCCACGAACTTCTTGCTGGCGGTGACGGTGGTGATGGGCAGATGACTGTAGCGCCCTTCGCGCAATACCACCAGGTGGCCGAACGTCTTGTTCAAAATAAGATCGAGCGCCAGGTTGCCGTACGCCATCGGTACGATCGAATCGATCGCGTCGGGTTCGCCGGAGCGCACCAGATAACCCAGCTTTTGGCTGATGACATCGATCTTTTTGCCGCCTTTGTTGAATTTCGCGGAACGGTTCTTGACCTCTTCCGCGACCTGCTCGCCGATGCCGCCCAGTTTCTTGTGACCGTAAGCGTCGGCTGCTTCTCCTTCAAAAATCATTTCGCCGCCTTCGAACATTGCGCCTTCGGAAACCAGTGCGACGGAATAGCGGCTGGGATTCTTCAGGCGGTCGGATACCAGCAGTTCGGTCAGCCGGTCGATATCGAATTTGTGCTCGGGGATCACGCAGCGATCCGCGGCGCCGGCCAAGGTCGGCAGCATGGCGGTATAACCCGCGTAGCGTCCGAAAACTTCGAGAATCAAGAACCGTTCATGCGAACCGGCCGACGTGCGGATACTGTTGGTCAGCTGAATCGTGCGCGAAACGCAGGTGCTGAAGCCGATGCAGTAGTCCGTGCCGGGCACGTCGTTATCCATCGTCTTCGGGATAGCCACAACGTTGAAGCCCTCTTTGTGCAGGCGCACACCGTAGCTCAGCGTGTCATCTCCGCCGATCGGCACCAGATAGTCGATGCCCAGCCACTCCAGATTTTTCAGGACTTCCGGCGTGAGGTCGTTCTTTTCCTGGTTGAATTGGGAACGCAGGTGCTCGGGCACGCTGCCCTTGCCGGTCTTGCCGGGATTCGTGCGCGAGGAGTGCAGAAACGTGCCGCCGGTACGGCTGGCGCGGTTCACCACATCTTCGGTCAGCAACTGATAGTTATTCGAATTGTCGTAATCCTTGTCGCGGACGATATCAATCAGGCCACCCCAGCCGTGGCGGATGCCGATGACTTGATACCCTTCGCGCAGAGCGCGGTAGGTGACGCCGCGGATTGCGGGGTTGAGGCCGGGACCGTCGCCGCCCACGGTGAGAATGCCGATGCTGCCCTTCTTGGTACTCACATTAGCCATGTTTGCTCGACCTTTTGGATAGAGTTGAACCGATAATTTTACACGGAGACGGCAGCAGACGAAACCGGCCGCCAGGCGGTCTCCGTCCAAGCAGAGCCGTTTGTTTCATCGTGGAGATAAGTAATGACGCTCTGGATTGCCCAGGAGGATCGGTGAAGCCACAACAGAAATGGCTCTACGCAGCGCTTGCCGCGATCTTAGCGACAGCGTTGGGCGCTCAGTCCGCGTTTGCCTGGAATGAGCGCGGCCACATGAGCGTAGGCTATGTCGCATACAAGCGCTTGAAACCTGCGACCCGCGATCGCGTCAACGCCTTGCTGAAGCTCAACCCGAAATACAACGACTGGGCCGCTAAAGTCGACCATCAAATGCCCAACGCCAGCGCCGACGACCAGAACTTGATGATTTTCATGCTGGCGACGGTCTGGGCCGACGACATCAAGCGCGATCGCGGCTACCAACAAGACGGAACGCAGGGCGGCAACCGGCCTCGCGGGAGTCCCGACCCCGGCAGAAACACCGGTTACCTCGACCTGCTGATGCACAAGTATTGGCACTTCATAGATACGCCGTTTTCGACCGATGGAACGCCGCTGCCGCCGATTCCAACGCCTAACGCACAGGAGCGGATCGCGCTGTTTCGAACGGTCCTGGCGTCTTCAAGTCCCGACGAATTGAAGTCCTACGATCTAGTTTGGCTTCTGCACCTTGTCGGTGACATTCATCAGCCGCTGCATGCATCCACTCGAGTCAGCCAAGCGGACCCGGAGGGCGATGCCGGAGGAAATTTCGTCAAACTCGATTGCGCCAAATGCGAGCTCCACTTTTTCTGGGACGATCTGCTCGGCACGCGGAATGATTTGGGCAGCGTGCTCAGGAGAGCCCGCAAGCTGCCAGAACCGAAAGCTTCACTGGCCGCAAAAACCGATGAGAAAGAATGGGTAGCAGAAGGTTTTCAAGCGGCGCAGAAGGTCGTCTATGCGCCGCCAGTCGGAGCCGGCGATGGGCCCTACACGCTCACGCCTGAATACCAGAAAAAGGCGGGAAATCTGGCAAAGCAGCGCGTGGCGCTGGCGGGTGCGCGGCTGGCGAAATTGCTAAACGACGAATTGAAGTAGCTCAGGGGCTAGATCGGGCGCCGAATGCCCAATTTCCGCATGCGCGCCTGGAGCGTGGTGCGCTTCATCCCAAGAATGCTCGCTGCCCCGCGTGCGCCGGCAATCCGCCATTCCGTCTGCCGCAGTGCTCGCAAGATATGCTGCCGCTCGGCTTCTTCCAGAGTGGAAATGGTGGGACCGGCTGCCGCGGCTGGAGCGGCCTGTTCGGCCACAGGTGTCTGTACATTGCGAAGCTCCGACAGCGGCACGCGCAGCTCTTTTCCCGGAGACAACAGCACAGCGCGTTCGATCAAATTTTCCAGTTCGCGAATGTTTCCTGGCCACGCGTAGGAAACCAGAGCGTCCATGGCGTCGGAGGGAACGTACAAAACCGTTTTGTTCATGCGGCGGCTGAATTTTTGAACGAAGTAACGCACCAGCAGCGAAATATCTTCGCGACGATCGCGCAATGCCGGAATCTGAATCGGGAAAACGTTCAAACGATAGTAAAGGTCGCTGCGAAAAGAGCGGTCCGCCACCAGCCGACTCAGATCGGCGTTCGTCGCTGCAACGACGCGAACATCCACGCGAATCGTCCGCGTCGCGCCCAGCCGTTCGAACTCCTGCTCCTGCAGCACGCGCAACAGCTTCGGCTGCAGCTCCAGGGGAATGTCGCCTACCTCGTCCAGAAAAATTGTCCCTTTGTCGGCCAGTTCGAAACGCCCGACTTTCTGGCTGACCGCTCCGGTAAACGCGCCCCGTTCGTGGCCGAAAAGTTCGCTTTCCAGCAAGCCGGAAGGAATCGCCGCGCAATTCACTTTTACAAAGGTGCGTTCGCGCCGCGGACTCAAATTATGAATCGCCCGTGCGATCAGTTCCTTTCCGGTCCCGGTTTCGCCCAGCACCAGGACGGTGGTGTTCGCGGGCGCGGCAAGCTCGACTTGCGCGAGCGCGCGTTTGATAACGGGACTTTCGCCGACGATCTCTTCAAAGTTCAGCTCGCTGCGGATTTCCTCTTCCAGGTACGTCTTTTCGACGGCAAGCTTGTCTTTCAACGAATCAATCTCTTTAAACGCCAGCGCGTTTTCCACGGCGATGGCGACTTGTGCGGCCGCGCGATTCAGCAATTCCGCATCCGCCTCGGAAAAGGCGTCCAAGCTGCGGCTGGCTAGATTGAGGGTGCCAAACGCGCGGCCCTTGGTGATCAGCGGTACGCAGCATGCGGAAACCAGACCTTTGCTCCGCAAAATCCGCACAATTTCCGCCGGGAACTGATCCAGCTCCGCGCCGTGAAAAACGACGGGTTTGCTGGTCACGATGCAACGGCCCGCCGGTGATTGGTCCAATGCGACGGTGATTTCTTTCCCGGCGCCCAGTGCATCCGAACCGTCGAAATCCAGCGCATGAATTTTCAGCAAATTGGTGGCGGGGTCGAGCAGGGCCAGGCTGGTATAGTCGTGATGCAGCACCCGCGACAGCGCGGTCACAATTCCGCGAAACAACTCGCTCAGTTCGCGGCTGGTGACCAGGACATTGTTGATTTCGAGCAGCACGTGCAGGCGATCGCGTTGTTCCGCCAGTTCACGTTGATAGGCCTGCGACGACTCGAAATTGAGCGAGTTATCGACGGCGACGGCGACCTGCGCTGCCACCCGCTGCATGAACTGAATGTCCGAATCCGGAATGGCCTGCGGGCGCAACCGGCCGAATCCCATCGCGCCTAACCGGCGCTGCGCTGTCGTTAGCGGAAGGGCCGCGAATGAGCGAACGCCCTCATCTTTGAGCTTCCCCAGAAATTCCTTGAAGCGCGGCTCGGTTAGCACATCCTCCACGATGAAGGGCTGCTGCGTTTGCCACACCCAGCCCGACGGGCTGCCGTCGACGGGGTGCTCCATGCCGAGCGGTTTGTCGATTTCCTCGCGCGTTTCGAGCACGTGGAGGCGCATCACATTTTTGCTGGGATCGTGCAAAACCAGTGTGAGGAAATCCGAGTCGACCACCGAGTGCAGGCGAATAGCCAACTCGTGGAAGAGAGTTTTCAGGTCGCGATGCTGCGCGATGATTTCGCTGACTTCCAGCAGGGCTTCGAGTTGACGCCGGGGATGATCAGTTGCCGGGGACGGCGCTGCCTCCGGCGGAGAGATGGCAGGATCCGCCATATCCGCAGAATAGCACCCCACAAAAACCCGCTCAACCGGGGCCCGGGCTCTGGTAATGGCGTCCACATACGAACATTCATCCGCCGCGTTACAGCGACCACCGGATAGGACGCGCGTAAACCGCGGTCTATCAACATAGAGCGGAGAGCTTATTCGACATGACGCAAAATCAGGTTATCGCGATTATCGTTGCGGTCCTCGCCGTTCTGGCCGTCGCCGTTTTCTACCTAAGAACACAAAAGTCCAGGAGGCTTCGCGAACGCTTCGGGCCCGAATACGAACGCGCCGTAAGCGAAGCCGGAGGCTCTCGTGCCGAAGCGAGGCTTGAAAAAATCGAGAAGCGGGTCAGGAAATATGACATTCACCCGCTGGATGCTGCTGCCCGAGAGCGTTACCTCGAGCAGTGGCGGGTGGTGCAAGCAAGATTTGTGGACGATCCAAACGGTACGGTGGGCGAGGCCGACCGGCTTCTCGGTGAAGTGATGGCTGCGCGAGGATACCCGGTCGCGGATTTCGAGCAGCAAGCTGCCGATCTTTCGGTCAATCACGCTCGCGTGATCGAGCACTACCGGGCAGGACACGCCATTGCCTTGCGGCATGCCCGCGGCCAGGCGAGCACCGAGGATCTTCGCCAGGCCTTGATCCATTATCGCGAGCTCTTTCAGGAACTGGTGCAGGAGCCGGCGGGCGCATCGGCCGTGGCGGCAACGCGGTAGCCAAAGGCTGCCCGGTTAAAGAGTGGGACGTTTCTCTACAGCAGGAATTTCCGGAGGACGAAAACATGAGCGACGCGGAAGCGAAACGGAAACGCATTGACGAAGAAAATATCTCAACAGCCGATCTGGCGGGGGCGCGCACGGATTCTGCAACGGATCGACAGGCGAATCGCGCGCGAGCCGAAGATGTTATTGACGTCCAACCGCAAGCGCGCGACGTCCGCGCCGTCGAAGTGCAGAAAACCGAGGTCACAGCGCAGGCCGTGCCGGTCCGCCAAGCGGGGGAAGCAACGGCGCCCGCTCGGGTCTCTTCGAGCCGGTTTCCCGGAGGGTCAGACGAGCCCGAACGTGGCCCGCTGTTTTCCGCGGAAGAGGCCGCGAATCTTCGCTCCAGATGGGACGCCATCCAGGTAGGCTTCGTAGATGAGCCGCGTCGCTCCGTGCAGGAAGCGGACACTTTGGTGGCGGCAACCATGAAGCGGCTTGCCGAACAATTCGCCGCAGAACGCTCCAACCTGGAAGGTCAATGGGATCGCGGCTCCGAAGAGTCGACCGAAGACTTGCGTATTGCGCTGCGCCGCTACCGTTCGTTCTTCGGCCGCCTATTGTCTATCTAAAACTCGTCACCAGAACTTCGTTTCCATTCGTTTGCGCTGAATTGCCTCACCGCAAATTCTCCCTTCGCCCGGCGCGTGCCGGCAATTGCAGACCCTTCGCCGCCTGACCACCGTAATGTCCGAGCGACACCAGCGGCGGGTCCGAAAGGCAAAAACAGCACGGTCCAACTCAGGGGTCGAGTGGACCGTGCTGTTCTAGGGCGGGGTTAGCGGGGTCAATGGAACCGATCAATGGGTAACGTTGGCGGCGAGCACGAACTGTTGTGGCGCATCGCCATTCTTCGCGAGTTGAGTTTCGGTCTTGGACATCCGGAGCTGACGACCTTGCGAGTATCCCTCGACCCAGACCTGCGACAGGAAATAGCGGCCGGCGAGAGCATGGAACACAAGCTTGGTGCTCTTTGAAGGCCCGGACGAAGCGCAAGCGAATGTGAGCGTAAAATCCGTTCTGTCGCCCGAGCTAATCGTGATGGCCTGACTCACCGAACCACCCGGTCCCACTATGTATTCGCCGGCCGGCATTACGCGGTCGCCGACGACGAAATCAAAGGGAATGTCGGCTTTGACTTTAGCTTCCTGGGCCTGTGCTGCCGAAACCGCGAGAAGCAATCCCAAACCAAGAAAAGCAGAGCGCATCAACTTCATAGAACCTCCTCCAAAAACGGCGAAGAGAAGGCCGCGCCAGCCGCAGATGAGGGCTAGTTCGACTGCTGCTCGTCGTTGTGATGTTTTGTCGGTGGCTTCAAGAACCATCGACGCAGAAAGTAAATGCAGGTGAAATGCCAAGCTGGGCAACGCAAGCCGGACGCTGTCCCAGCCTTACCGGCGGCTGAAAATACGATGGTTAGCGGCTGGTGGACGCCCTCCGCCGAACCGGAGGTGGCCATGCGCCGTGTTTTTCACTAACCGAACGGTTAGCGGCTCTCGCCGTCGGGTTAGTGAGCATCCGGAGAGCACCCGCATCCGGCAAAATATGGTAAACAGGGCTAGAGGGACCCACATGAATCCGCGTTTGATCGGCGTCGCGGGCCCACTTCAGGGTGCATTGTGCGCCTTGCCGGAGGGCGAGGTTTCGATTGGCAGGGATTCCAGCAATCAGCTGTATGCAGGCGATGGCTCGCTTTCGAGAAGGCATTGCGTTATCAGGCGCGCAGGCCCGGCTTGCAGCGTGCGGGACCTGCAAAGCCGCAACGGCACGCGCGTAAACGGCGTGCCCGTGGAAGAGCGCACTCTCGCGCATGGCGACCAGCTGTCGGTGGGCTCCTCGGTGCTGATGTTCCTCAGCGAGGCGGACGGCCCCGACGCGCGTCCTGACCAGATGTTGTTTGCGGAAACGGCGGAACTGGACCTGTCGGCGCTTCGCCAAGAAGCCTCCGAGCGGCTGGACTGGATTCTTGCCAAGCTTCCGGGCACTCCGGAACACACTCATTACCTGCACTCCCTATTGAAGATCGCGACCGCCATCGGCGGAATGCGCGACCGAGAATCATTGCAATGGCAACTACTGGGATTTCTTTTCGACTTGCTCCCGACCGAGCGCGCAGCCGTATTTCATTTCGACAAGGCCGGTGAAGTCGAATCTTCAGTGGCATGGGACCGCGCGGGCGGAGCGCATCATTCGCTGGCCGTGAGCAAATCCGTGCTCCACCGCCTGTATGAAGGAAAGGCTGGGTTCATTCAACCGGCAGATGGGGCGCGCTCGGGCGAAACGGAATCAGGCGCACCGTCGGCCTTGTGTGTCCCGATGGTGATCTCGAAAGACGTGCTCGGCGCTATCTATGTCGAAGGAGGGACGCCCGCAGCACCCTTCAACCACACGCACCTCCAGGTTCTTACCGCCGTTGGCTCAGTCGCCGCCCTGGCGCTAGAAAACCTCGAGCACTGGGAGCGCTTGCGCAACGAAAATCAGACTCTTCGTGCGGAAGTCAATCTCGAATACAGCATGGTGGGAGTAAGCGAGCGCATGAAGGAGGTCTTCGAATTCATCCGTCGTGTGGCGCCCACCGATGCCACCGTCCTGATCGAAGGAGAAAGCGGAACCGGCAAAGAACTGGTTGCGCGAGCCATCCACCGCAACAGTCGCCGCAACAAAAATGCTTTCGTGGCCATCAATTGCGCGGCCATCGCGGAGAATCTGCTGGAAAGCGAACTGTTTGGGCACGAGAAGGGCGCTTTCACTGGCGCGGTGGCGCAAAAGAAAGGAAAAATCGAAACCGCCGAGGGCGGAACACTCTTTCTGGATGAAGTTGGGGAGCTCGCACCGGAACTGCAGGCTAAGCTGCTGCGCGTATTGCAGGAAAAAGAATTTGAACGGGTGGGTGGAACCCGGCCTATTTCTCTGGATACTCGGCTGGTGGCCGCGACCAACAAGAAACTCTCGCAAGCCGTCGATCGCGGCGAATTCCGGAAGGACCTGTATTACCGGCTCAATGTTGTCGCGCTTGCGATGCCGGCCCTGCGCGACCGCCCGGAAGATATCCCGCAACTCGCGGAGCACTTTCTGGCCAAAATCAGTCGCAAGTGCAAGTCAAAAATGAAGAACTTGTCCGACGATGCGAAAGCCTGCTTGCTTCGCTACGATTGGCCCGGAAACGTGCGGGAACTTGAGAATGCCATTGAGCGCGCGATCGTGCTGGGCGAAGGCGAAACCATCCTGGCGGAAGATCTTCCGGAAACCGTACTCGATTCGGCCCCCGGCACTTCGCAGGGATCCGCGAAGTATCTGAGTTCGGTGAAAGACGCGAAACGCCAGGCGATCATAAGTGCGCTACAACAGGCACGCGGCAGCTACATCGAAGCCGCCAAAACCCTGGGAATCCATCCGAACTCGCTGCTTCGTCTGATGAGAAATCTCAACGTGAAGGCTGCAACGGAAGCGGGTCAATCTTCTTCGCGGGAGTCAGGAAAATGACGGTAGCCGCGAGCATACCCGCGCCACGTACACGGGCAGCAAGGCCATTGTTGTAAACCAGACCAGGTATTACGATTGAGGGCATCTTACGCCGGAATTACCGGGAATTTCCGGATGCGGCGTGCACAATATATCGAACTGCGCGAATTCTGGTTTGTCCAACCGCCCGGAGGCCACTTGTGCGCATCCTCACAGCCGCTCTCTCAGCCGCCATGCTGGTAAATGTGGCGTCTGCCCAGACAAAGCCCGAGGGACCAACTGATGGGAAAGCGCAGAAGACCTACAAGCAGGCCTTGCAGGAATTGCATGACGGTAACCCGCAGTTCGCGCTCGAGGATTTCAAAAAAGCAGACAAGCAGGACGGCGGGCATTGTGCCGCCTGCCAAGCTCAGATGTTGAAGTACGGTGTCGAGCTCGGGGACTGGAAAGCCGC
>Ga0157378_10006118_pt1 | contig 10537 bp, 10 predicted proteins | sample M65metaG_FD_115309 | JGI IMG/M metagenome (GOLD analysis project Ga0157378, IMG submission 115309) | Miscanthus rhizosphere microbial communities from Kellogg Biological Station, Michigan, USA - M6-5 metaG | ecosystem: Host-associated > Plants > Roots > Rhizosphere > Soil | place: USA: Michigan...
ACTAAGCATTTATAAAACCATTGAAAAGCATTTTCTCGCCAAACTACCAGGTGAAGAAGATGCCATTATCACCGATACAAAGAAAGTAGTGCATACACTAAATGCGCTTTGTATTGAAATGGACAATCGCTATGATTTGTTAAAAGAAGCCGGTGCAAGGAATATCCGTGAGTATAATGAAAAATTTGTAAAGCGAAAATTAAACCCGTTGAAGGGCCACCAGTTCCTTCCGTTTATAGTATTGGTTATTGATGAGTTTGCCGACCTGATTATGACGGCAGGGAAGGAAATTGAAATGCCGATTGCACGTCTTGCACAGTTGGCTCGTGCTGTCGGTATCCATTTGATCATCGCAACACAACGTCCATCTGTTAACATCATAACCGGTACGATCAAGGCTAACTTTCCTTCAAGGATTGCGTTTAAAGTATCCTCAAAAATTGACTCAAGGACAATCCTTGATTTGGGCGGTGCAGAGCAACTGATTGGAAAAGGGGATATGCTCATTTCCCATCATGGGGAAGTAACAAGATTGCAATGTGCATTTGTTGACACACCCGAAGTGGAAAGTGTGGTGGATTTTGTTGGTGATCAGCGGGGTTATCCGCAGGCATTTATGTTGCCTGAATATGTGGATGAAAAGGAACTGGAAGGCAAGGATTTTGATTTGGCTGACCGGGATGCGTTATTTGAGGATGCGGCACGTTTGATTGTGCAAAACCAGGTCGGTTCCACGTCGTTGCTGCAGAGACGGATGAAATTGGGTTATAACCGGGCAGGACGCTTAATGGATCAATTGGAAGCAGCGGGCATTGTGGGTCCAAACCAGGGCAGTAAGGCGAGAGATGTGTTGATAAAGACAGAAATGGATTTACAGCAACATTTGGGAAGCCTGGGTTAGCAAGTTGTTAAGAAACCGAAAGCACATGCAACTCTGGCAGCATTGTTGTCCATCCTGTAGTGGAACATATATATTTGCACAAACAGGCAATGAAGATAATAAACGATACTAAAATGTTACAGATGAAACGAACACTCTTAATGGCGGTAGTTTTAACAGTATTTTCAATCGGAAGCTTTGCACAGAATAATGATCCGGCCGCAAAAAAGATATTGGACGGTGTAAGCGCAAAATTCAAATCATTTAAATCGGTAATTGCAAATTTTACATATAAAGTAGAGAATGCTGTCGGGAAAACGCTTTCAACAAAGAAAGGAAATGTGACCATGAAAGGTGCTAAATATCATATCAGTTTTGGTGACCAGGAAATTTGGTGCGATGGAAAAACGACGTGGAGCTATGATAAGTCTTCGAATGAAGTAACAGTAAGCAAAGCAGATGCAGCTGCGGGAACGATCACGCCACAAAAATTATTTACTGATTTTTATGATAAAGATTTCCTGTACAAACTGAATGGCGATAGAAAAGAAGGAAAGAAAACGCTGCAGGAAATTGAAATGACGCCTACTGACAAGAGTAAAGCTTTTCACAAGGTGTATGTGCTTGTAGATAAAAATGCACAAACATTATACAGTACCAAAGTGCTTGAAACAAGCGGCAATCGCTACGACTATACAGTGAACAGTTTGAAGGTGAATGTAAATGCCGCTGACTCCCAGTTTGTTTTTGATAAAAGCAAATATCCCGGGGTAGAAGAAGTGAATTTGCAATAAGTCGATAATACAGGCTATTTGTTAAAACAAAGAATTTGTTCGCGGCATAATTACAGGCCAGCGATTGTCTTTCTCAATTTTACTAACTGTTGTAATAAGCCCTCCAGCAAATCTAATTTCAACATATTCGCTCCGTCGCTCTTTGCAACAGCGGGATTGGGATGTGTTTCAATAAACAAGCCATCGGCTCCCGTTGCGATCGCTGCTTTTGCTATCGTTCCTATCAGTTGTGGATTACCTCCTGTAACGCCGGACGTTTGATTGGGTTGCTGTAATGAATGAGTGCAATCCATTACCACCGGTGCTCCGTGTTCTTTCATCCAGGGAATATTGCGATAATCAACTACCAGGTCCTGGTAGCCGAAACTATTTCCTCTTTCTGTTAATATAACTTTTGTGTTTCCCGCGCCGCGGATTTTTTCGGCAGCAAATTTCATAGATGGCCCGCTTACAAATTGCCCTTTTTTTACGTTAACAATTTTCCCGGTTTCCGCAGCAGCTATCAACAGGTCAGTTTGCCTGCAGAGAAAAGCGGGTATTTGTAATATATCTATATACTTAGCCGCTAACGCTGCTTCATCATGTGCATGTATATCTGATGTTGTCGGCAACTTATATTTTTCCCCGGTCTTTTTTACAAGCTTCATGGCTGCTTCATCGCCTATACCGGTAAATGAAGATGCGCTGGTACGATTCGCTTTGCGGTAAGATGATTTAAATACGTAGGGAATGCCGAGATTTTTACAAATGATAGAAACCTTATCGGCAACTTCCATTATGAGTTCTTCACTTTCTACCACACAAGGACCTGCAATAAGAAAGAAATTATTTTCGTCGTACGATTGGTTGATAAAAAGGTCTTTTAAGAATTTTTCCATGGCGCAAAGGTAAGATTGTAGGATTTAAGATTTATGACCGGTGATTTTGAATTGAACTACGGGATTGGGAGTGACTTCATGCTGAATAGAATTGGTAAAGTAAAAGGGTGCGACGCAAGTAAAGCCGGATAGTAGTACTATAGCCTGGCTCAAAAAATCAAACTGAAATGATTTGGAATTTGAGATTTGGAGTTTGACATTTGTTTCTCTAAAAAACAGGTATGGTTAAAGAAAAAATATTGGTTATTGGTGCTTCCGGCCAGATCGGCGTTGAATTAACATTGGCATTGCGCAAAATGTATGGTTCTTCAAATGTAATAGCATCGGATCTGCGGGAAGAGAATGATCTATTGAAAGGAACAGGTCCTTATGTAAGTCTTGATGTGATGAATAAAGAAATGCTGCATGTGCAGGTGATCCGTCAGAATGTAACACAGGTTTATTTATTGGCTGCTATTTTATCAGCAACAGGTGAAAAGAATCCAAACCTTGCCTGGCATTTGAATATGCAAAGCCTGCTGAATGTATTGGATATTGCAAGAGAAGAGAAATTGCATAAAGTATACTGGCCAAGTTCCATTGCTGTGTTTGGCCCTACCTCACCAAAACAAAACTGTCCGCAGCAAACAATCATTGAACCGACAACTGTATATGGTATTAGTAAATACGCAGGAGAATTCTGGTGTAACTATTATCATCAGCGATTTGGCGTAGATGTCCGCAGTCTTCGTTATCCCGGTTTGATATCTTATAAATCAGCTCCCGGCGGCGGCACGACCGATTATGCCATTGAAATTTTTCACGAAGCGGTGGAAGAAAAAAAATATACCTGTTTTCTGAATGAAAATACATACCTGCCTATGATGTATATGCCCGATGCGATCCGGGCAACGATAGAATTAATGGAAGCCGGTGCAGATAAAATTAATATACGGACGTCTTACAACCTTTCTGCAATGAGTTTTTCGCCAAAAGATATTGCGTCCGAAATTAAAAAGCATCTTCCTGAGTTCAGCATGATGTATAAACCCGACTATCGCCAGGCAATTGCGAATAGCTGGCCACAAAGCATTGACGACGCTGTAGCGCGTAAAGACTGGGGTTGGAAAGAGGAGTTTAACCTGGAACGGATGACAGCCGACATGCTTCTCAACCTGAACAACTGATCTCTTTTTTTGTTATAGTATTTTCGCTTGCCTGCCGATGAAAATATTTATTTATCACAATCTGAAATAAGGATGAAATACATATTGATCGCAGTTTCTTTTCTGTATGGCGGGCTGATTGTGGCACAACAAACCAAACTGAAGCAAACAATTTACCGCGCCGTGTTATACCGACAGGATAGCAACGAGGTCGTATTTAATATGGACTTCAAAATAGAGAAAGGCAGGCCTGTGTTTTATATGATCAATGACACGGAGCGCATAAGGGTGACAGATATAAGTCAGAAAAAAGATTCTCTTTTCTTTAACATGCCTGTTTTTGAATCTTCATTTCATACGAAAGTAGCAAGGGATGGCAGTCTTACCGGGGTTTGGATAAAAGGTGTAAGGGGAGACGGAGGTCCGCAACGTTGGCCATTTAAAGCAACACCCGGACAATCATTTCGATTTGCGGTTCCAAAGTCTGTTGTTAAAAAATCAATCAGCGGAAAGTGGGCTGTTACGTTTACCAATGCCGATGGTTCAAAAGAAAATGCATTGGCTGTTTTTAAACAGAAGAAGAATAAGTTGACAGGATCTTTTCTTACTACTACCGGCGACTACCGTTATCTCGACGGAATTGTGACCAACGATTCCCTAAAACTTTCCACGTTCGACGGTTCTCATGCATATACATTTGTCGCGGCGATCGATGATAATAATACAATCAGCGGTGGTACATATTATTTCGGCCCTGCCGGCAAACAGGCATGGACGGCAATAAAAGATGATAATGCCGCTTTACCGCAACAGGAACTTCCTGTTTCATTACGTAAAGGAGAAACGGGATTGAACTTTGCTTTTAAAGACTTGAATGATCAACCGGTTTCGTTGAAAGACAATCGGTTTAAAGACAAGGTGGTGATTGTAGAACTGATGGGTTCATGGTGTCCTAACTGTATGGATGAAACGAAATTTCTAAGCAATTTTTATCGCGATAATAAATCTAGGGGAGTGGAGGTCGTTGCTTTGGCGTACGAATACAGTACGGACCTGCAACGTTCAAAAGCCAGCTTGCAAAAATTCAGGAACAAGTTTAATGTGGAGTACCCGATGTTGATTACCGGGGTAGCAGTAGGTGACACATTAAGAACAGAAAAAACGTTGCCGCAATTAACGCCGATCCGATCATTTCCCACAACTATTTATATTGACAAGAAAGGAAACGTCAGAAAAATCGATACCGTGTTTTACGGACCGGGTACAGGAACTTATTATGATGACTTTTTGAAAGAGTTCAATAAAACGATCGATGAATTATTAGCAGAAAAATAGGACGATTTAATTTATCTATATAAATCGCCTCGCAGGTATTTCAACCCTGAATCAACAATTATAGTTACGATTTTTTTACCGGCGCCAATTACCCTTGCGCGTTGAATAGCTACCCAAACATTTGCCCCGGAAGTTGTTCCTCCCCATATTCCTTCTGTTTTTGCGAGTGCTCTTGCCGTTTTATAAGCATCTTCATCGGAAACTGAAAATATCTCGTCCGCTAAGTCCAGCCGGCATATAGATGGTACAAATCCTGCGCCTATTCCTTCCAGCTTATGCGTTCCGGATGTATCACCACCTGAAAGCGTACGAACATTTTTGGGTTCAATAGCAATACAGCGGATAGATGGAATTTTTTCTTTCAGCACTTCTGCATTTCCCGAAAAACAGCCACCTGTACCAATGCCCATTATAAATTCATCAATATCACTGCCAAGAACATTGACTATTTCTTTTGCCATGGTATGATAGGCGTTCCTGTTATCCGGATTATTAAACTGATCGGTCCAGAAAACACCGGGGGCCTTGCTTAATTCTCTTGCTCTTGCGACTAATGTGTCAATCAATTTAGCAGTGATTAATCCATTATCACTTGGAATTATCTCGAGCTCAGCTCCGAAAGTTCTCATCGTTTGCAGTTTTTCTTCTGCAAATGCGTTCGAAGAAACAAAATATGCTTTGTAGCCTTTGTTTGCACACACCATTGCCAGCGAACTTCCGGTACTTCCGCCTGTATATTCAACTACTTTGCCTCCGGGTTTCAACTGACCTCTTCGTTCCGCTCCTTCAATCATCGAAAGCGCCATACGATCTTTCATACTTCCTGTCGGGTTACCTCCTTCGTACTTTACATATATTTCGGCACAGCCGGGCTCCGATAATTTTTCCAATTTTATCAGTGGTGTATTTCCAATTGCGTTCATGAATTAATAAATGAAAATTGTATTATCAAAAATAGAACCTGTTAAACAATACTGAATTTATCCGTTCATAACCCGATCTAACGTTTTCGCTACACGTTCTTTTTGTGCAATGTCTTTCGCGATTTTTTTTGCGTCCTTTGCAATCTCGCGGAACTGACCGGTTGGTGCGATCCAGAATCCACAAAAATATAATCCATCATTGCCAAAATATTTTTGTTTACCGGTACTGACTTTTAAATCATCAAAGCGGCTTTTATCAACCTGAATGATTTCAGCATAGTCCCGGTAATATCCTGTTGCAGCAATGATCGCATTAAACTCTTCTTTTTTGCCGTTGGTAAAATGAACTGTTCTGCCGTTTATATGATCGATGCCTTCATGAATTTTGATATGTCCCTGCCTGATATGTTTTATCGTTCCAATGTCCAATAACGGAATGCTTCCATCTTTTTGAATTTGTTCAAAAGTCCCATAGGGCATTTTCTTTAATCCAAGTTTGGTAATATCGCCAAACAATAATCGCATTAGCGGGGCATTGATCGTGTCAGCCATACGGGGAGGAAGCAGCGACATCAGCTGACTGAGGCTGAGTATGGGAATACCTAACAAGTCGCGCGGTACCATATTTACCGGTGATCGAACCGCCATGGAAGGAAGTGCCCCCTGTTCATATAGATCAATTGCAATCTCGCATGCTGAATTCCCAAAACCAACTACCAATACTTTTTGCGCTTTAAAATCGCGGCCTGTTTTATATCCGTAGCTGTGAATTATTTTTCCGGGAAAAGTTTCTTTCCCTTTAAAATCGGGATCTTTTGGTTTTGTGTAAGCCCCGGTTGCCACAATTATATAACCTGATTCGAATGTGCCTTTATTTGTTTCGGTAACCCAGTGGCTGCCTTTCTTCTTTACTGATAAAGCGTTGGTATTAAAGTGCGGGTTTATAGAAAACTCTTTTTGATAATCTTCTAAATAGTCAACAACCTGTTGCCGGGATGGATAGCGTGGAATAGTACGGTTGAATTTTTTATAAGGCAGATTAGATAGGCTCTTATTGGTATGCAGGTGTAACCGTTCATAATGATTGCGCCATGGCGCTGCTGCCTGTGCTTCCTTTTCTATGATGATAAAATCAATACCGGCTTTTTGCAAACAAGCGGCAGAAGCCAAACCTGAAACGCTGGAACCGATAATAAGTACACTTGTTTGATTCATGAATCGAAACTGTAATGAAAGCTTCTAATGTATCTCTGAAGGTATCAATTTTTCGAAGAGTCTGCTATTTGTTTGAAAAGTTTCACGAGTGCTGAAAGAATAAGAAGTTCGGAAATTACTTCGATCTTAAAGATAAGAATTATTCTACCAGACCTTCTGCCAGCTTCTTCAACTTCACTACTGTGCCTCGCCAGTAAAAATCAACATGTTTATAAATAGTTTCTGTGGGAAAATTGCTGACAATTACTTTCAAAAACGTTTTATCCTGCGCAGGTGATAAGCTGAATTCAATAGAGGTGTAATTTTCAGGTTTGTCAGGCAATCGTGATATAGAGCTCAGGTAGTTATATTGCAGTGTGCTGTAAGGTTCAAATTGTAAAACAATTCCTTTGTTCTCAAATTGTAAATGATGAAAGCCCTTAATAATGATAGAGCTGCCAATTTTCCAATCGGTAGTAATCTTCAATCCTAATTCAGGCTCTGCCATCCATTGTTTCATTAAATCAGGGTCCGTCAGCGCGTTCCAAACAGCAGTGGCAGGCGCTTCTATCGCAATACTTTTTTCGGTCGCGTCAATCATTGTTTGCAAATGAATACAATGGTGTTACTACAATTTGACAGACTGGATTGTTCATGATGGGGAGATTACTTTTTCCTGCCACTTTGGAAGATTTACTCCTTTTATGATGAGCCATAAACAGAGTGTTAGTTCACCTATAAGAGGAGGAAGAAGAATAGCCGGAAATAAAATATCTGTGAGCGAAGGCGCAAGAATCAACGCAAAACTGTTTATTAAATAACATATTCCTGCCATCTGGATGAGTACACCTATGGCTTTGGGAAAATAACCTGATTTAATAATCAAATACCCGTTTACAAGTAATACACAACCAAAAAATATAAGGCCGATACCAAAGCCGTAGCCGTGTGCTTTGATCGATAAACGGGCCAACGCTTGTAGCTGCTGTGGTTCGAATGCTTTCAGGTAATCAGCTTCACCGAGAAGAAACCAGGGCATCAATAAATTCATTTTGTTTGCCACCAGCACCGCTGTCTGAACCAGGTTAAAAAGCAAAGCAGCCAGGGCGAGATGTTTATTTACAGGCTTCAGCAATACATAAAGAACCAGCATCACAATGATATCACAAACATGCATGATTATATCACCGGCGATGCCTATGCGCCATAGGAGGGAGGAGGCTACCAGGTTGGCTGCAGTAGCTGCAGCATCACCTGGAACGATGATCTTATTCCGGATAAACATTTCACCGATGAAGCCTGCAACGATGATAATCAGGTAAGCGATGCCACCGGTACGTGCATATTTTTGCGGTGAAATACCGCTGCTGCTGTTAACGTTCATGTTGAATATTATTTACTGCAAAAACTTTATATACTCATCGAGATACTCGAGCGGCGTTGTTTTCCATTCAGTTACTCTTGTCACATCGTGGCGGGTACATTGATAAGTAAAATCGTAAAGTATGTTCACAATTGCCGCATTTGGAATTTTATTGTGCTCATCCATTGTGGTAAAGGCACCGCGTTTTCCTGTTTTTTCCTCTTTTGCGATCTGGAGCATCGCGTAATACACGGGCAGCCTCGCCGTTTTGACCCTATCCAGTATTTCCGGCGAATTTGCGACTGCCTTTTGCGCTTCATCAAATAGGGTATTGTATGCCGTTAGTAACGAATCCGACAGGAAACTTTCTTTTTCCATAACGGGGTTTCCAAAAATGGACAACTTATAACCTGCCTTTTCCATGTTGTTGTCATGCAACAGATCGATATATCTTTTTATTGGCCTGGCGGCTTTCCCATAATATCCCCTGAGAAAATCGTTCATCACTGTATCTATGTTTACATCCGGGTTCCACAGTAATTTATCTATCAGGTAGGCACGCAATTCTGAAAATTCACCGCCAATTTCCCGGTTTCCCTGTTCAAATACAGCAGATACCCGGTTATCGCGCATGAATATGAGATTGGGCTGCAGTATGCGAAGATTGGGGAAAGGCGCAAAAAGATTTGAAAACCGGATAACATAATCCCATACAATAATGTTGTTGGTCAATCGTCCCCAACCCCTGAGATCACTGGCAAACGATGTGTCTCCTTTTTCCATCGTTGTATTCCTGGCACTTTCAATGCTGCATAGCATTATGTTTACATTTTTTGCCGGCAGAATATCTTTAGGCGGCACACGGCTATATTGATAAGCAAGCGTTGAAATGATCTTATCCGGAAATCGTTCGGCCACTTTGTTTATAAATGCAATGATGGAACCCGAACCGAGTGCCGGGTACTTCGATCCACCATGTGTTGAATACATTTTTTCTTCAGGTGCAAAGGCAGCATATTTTTTATCCAGGGCGGCACAGTTATCGCAACGGCAATAATTCACATTATCATTCTGACTTACTGACCAATAAATAGCTTCCGGGTTTTTATCCATTGCTGCTTTCAGATTTTTACAAACAATTTCCAGTACATCCGGATTTGTTAAACATAATTGTGCTTCCGGTTGAAGGTCGGCACCATCCCAGGAGGGAATAGAACCTGCATGACGTTTCCCATCATAATAACTGAAATATTCGGGATGTGTAGTTCCATATTCCTGCGGATTCAGCAATGTACCCAGTGTATGCACCCAAAAGCCCCATTCGCTTTTACCCGGCCCCACATGCGAATCCAGTTTGTGCCAAAGCTGGTATTCCGGATCGGTGGCATCTCTGTAAAAATTTTCACGGTAACTGAAAGCGGGTAATTGCAAATCATTGATCGCGTTTAAGGCAATTGTTTTTCGTGTAGGCACAAGCGTTACCTTGGATGAATATTTGCGGCAACCAAGATAAGTCTCAAGAAAAGTATATATGCCGTATAATACTCCCTTATCCGTGCCGCCTGTAATAATTAAATTCTTTCCGGCGGTTTTAATCAATAACCCGTCTTTGTCCAATTTTTCTTTTGATACTTTATCCAGTTCAGGCCTTTTTACATTGCCGATAAAAATTTCGGTTTCTTTATGCTTCATACTATCGGCTTCAATAGGCAATCTTGCGCCTGATATCCGTTCAATATAATCTTGTAAAACCTTGGCGGCCTGTATTTCATTTACAACAGGTTTATTGGGGAGGATGATTACACTTTTTGGAATGCCATTCTTAACGATGGTGATTGTTTGCGCCTGTGTTACTCCGAGAGTGAAGAGCACAGCGATTAAAGAAAGTATTTTTTTCATAACAGGAATTATGAGATAGATAGTTTTCTGGATGAAAATACCTATTTAAAGATAAACCTTTGTCGAGGTTTATTCCAAGTTTGCGAATTGACACATACAGTAAGAATAATAGAATGCTGATTTCCT
>Ga0157378_10006121_pt1 | contig 10536 bp, 10 predicted proteins | sample M65metaG_FD_115309 | JGI IMG/M metagenome (GOLD analysis project Ga0157378, IMG submission 115309) | Miscanthus rhizosphere microbial communities from Kellogg Biological Station, Michigan, USA - M6-5 metaG | ecosystem: Host-associated > Plants > Roots > Rhizosphere > Soil | place: USA: Michigan...
AACTTAATGGCGTCGCCGATCTGGTCGATGATGTTGGGCTGGATGCCCTCGGTGGGCTCGTCGAGGAGTAGGAGCGACGGCTCGGTGAGGAGGGCGCGGCCGATCGCGAGCTGCTGCTGCTGGCCGCCGGAGAGCATGCCGCCCTTGCGGGCGAGGAAGTCCTTGAGGATGGGGAAGAGGGCATAGACGCGCTCGACGGCGCGTTTCGGATTTTTGCCCTGCGCGGTGGCGCCGATGAAGAGGTTCTCCTCGACGGTGAGGTGCGGGAAGATGCCGCGGCCCTGGGGGACGTAACCGATGCCGGCGCGGGCGCGAAGCTCGGCGGGCATGCGGCTGATGTCCTGGCCCTCGAAGACGATGCGGCCGGCGTTCGGCCGGTGGATGCCGATGATGGATTTGAGCGTGGTCGTTTTGCCGACGCCGTTGCGGCCCATGAGGCAGAAGACTTGATTCGCGGGGACTTCGAGGGTGACGCCACGGAGGATGCGGGAGCCGTCGAGCGAGACCTGAAGGTTTTCGATCTGGAGCATGGTCAGTGTTTCTTTTTGCGGCCGAGATAGACTTCGATGACGCGTTCGTCGGCCTGGACTTCGTCGAGGGTGCCGTCGCAGAGGACGTGGCCCTGGTGGAGGACGGTGACTTTGCTGCCGAGCTGGCGGACGAAGACCATGTCGTGCTCGATGACGATGATGGTGTGCTTGCCGACGAGGCTGAGGAGGAGTTCGCCGGTCTTGGCGGTTTCCTCATCGGTCATGCCGGCGGCGGGTTCGTCCACGAGGAGGAGCTGGGCGTTTTGTGCGAGGAGCATGCCGATCTCGAGCCACTGCTTCTGGCCGTGGGCGAGGGTGCCGGCTTTGACTTCGGCGCGCTCTTTGAGGCCGATGGTTTCGAGGACTTCGTAGATGCGCTCCTTCTGCGCGGGTTTCACGCGGCCGAAGATGGAGGGCCAGACGCCGCGGCTGCCTTCGAGGCCGAGGAGGACGTTTTCGAAGACGGTGTGGTCGCTGTAAACGCTCGGCGTCTGGAATTTGCGGCCGATGCCGAGGCGGTAGATCTCGTATTCGCGCAGCTTGGTGAGCGGAGTGCCTTCGTATTCGATCCGGCCGACGTCGGGGCGGGTGCGGCCGGTGATGAGGTCGAGGAAGGTGCTCTTGCCGGCGCCGTTTGGGCCGATGATGGTGCGCATCTCGCCCTTATCGAGGTAGAAATTGAGGTCGTTGATGGCCTTGAAGCCGTCGAAACTTTTCGAGACGCCTTCGGCGGTGAGCAGGAAGTTTTTGTTCATTTCGATTCCTCCGGGGCAGGCTTGAGTGGGGCGGGGGCGTCGGCTTCGCGGGAGTTTTTGTAGCGGCGCCAGAGGTCCTGAAGCTGACCGGGGATGCCGACGAGGCCCTTGGGCATGAAGAGCACGACGAGGACGAACATTCCGCCGAGGAAGATGGGCCAGTAAGCGGGATAAGCCTGGCTGGCCCAGCTCTTGAGCGCATTGACGACGATGGCGCCGAGCACGGGGCCGAGCAGGGTGGCGCGGCCGCCGACGGCGACCCAGACGATGGCCTCGAGGGATTTCGCGGGCTCCATCTGGCTGGGGTTGATGATGCCGACCTGCGGGACGTAGAGCGCTCCGGCGAGACCGGCGATCATGCCGGCGACGACGAAGACGAAGAGTTTGAAGTTCGCGGCGGCGTATCCGGAGAAGAGGACGCGGTTCTCGCTGTCGCGGATGGCGCGCTGGACCTTGCCGAATTTCGTGAGCGTGAGCCAGCGGCAGAAGACATAGACGAGCACGAGGGCGACGGCGGAGGCGATGTAAAGCGTGCGCTGGGTGGCGGCGGCGCCGAGGGGCGCACCGAAGAGTGTCTTGAAATCGGTGAAGCCGTTGTTGCCGCCGAAGGTGAGCTCATTGCGGAAGAAGAGCAGGCACGCGGCGTAGGTGAGCGCCTGGGTGAGGATGGAGAAATACACGCCCTTGATGCGGGAGCGGAAGGCGAGATAGCCGAAGACGAGGGCGACGAGGCCGGGCACCCAGAAGACGGCGCCGAGGGAGAACCAGACGTTGTGGAAGGGCTCCCAGTGGACCGGCAATTTGTTGTAACCGAGGAACACCATGAAGTCGGGCAGGTCACTTTTGTATTGGCCGAGCTTTCCGATCATCAGCATGAGGTGCATGCCCATCGCGTAGCCGCCGAGGGCGAAGAAGAGCATCTGGCCGAGACTGAGCAGGCCGGTGTAGCCCCAGAGCAGGTCGATGCTCATGGCGACGATGGCGAGGCAGAGATACTGGCCCCAGAGGTTGATATTGAAGTTGCTGACATGCAGGGCGCTTCCGTCGGGCGTGAAGGCGTTGAGTGCCGGCACGATGAAGATGAGCAGCGCGGCGAGCGCGGCGGCGGTGAGGATTTCGGCTTTGGAGACCACGGTTTTCATCGGATCAATTTTCGAGGCCGCGTCCCTTGGTGGCGAAGAGGCCGGATGGTTTCCATTGGAGGAAGAGGATGATGGCGACGAGAACGAGCACCTTGCCGATGACGGGGTTGCGCAGCATCGTTTGCAGAATCTGGTCGGTCGTGCCGATGCCGAGAGCGGAGATGACGGTGCCGATCAAATTGCCGACGCCTCCGACGACGACGACCATGAAGGAGTCGACGATGTAGGTCTGGCCGGTGCTGGGGCCGATGTTGCCGATCTGCGAGAGGAAGGCGCCGGCGAGACCGGCGAGGCCACAGCCGAAGGCGAAGGTGAGCATGTTCACCTTCTCGGTGCTGACGCCCATGCAGGAGGCCATGTTGCGATCCTGCATGACGGCGCGAATGAGCAAGCCGAGCGGCGTTTTCGCCAGCAATAGAGCGGTGCCGACGACGATGACGATGGCGAAGCCGATTACGAACACGCGGTTGTAATTCATCATCACGTCGCCGACGGAGAAGCTACCGAGCAGCCAGGCGGGCGAATAGACGGGCGCGTTCGCGGGACCGAAGACGAGGCGGAAGACCTGCTGGAGCACGAGCGAGACGCCCCAGGTGGCGAGGAGCGATTCCAGCGGGCGGCGGTAGAGGAACTGGATGACGCTGCGTTCGAGGAGCAGGCCGACGAGGGCGGCGCTGATGAAAGCGGCGGGCAGGGCGAAGAGGAAGTAGCTCTGATAAAGGCCCGAGGCCGGGTCGAAGCCGAAGCCGGGGATGTGCACGGCGAGACCGAAGGGCGCGAGCGAGACGCCGTTGCTGAAGACGCATTGCGTGAGATAGGTGGCGTAGCCGCCGACGACCATGATCTCGCCGTGCGCCATGTTAATGACGCCCATGAGGCCGAAGGTGATGGCGAGGCCGAGGGCGACGACGAGCAGCACGGAACCGAGGCTGATGCCGCGGAACATGGTGCCGAAGAAGTCGACCCAGAAGAGGTGGTTGTCGATGGCCTTGAGAGTCGAGCCGGCGGCTTCGCGCACGTCGGCGGGGGCGCTCGCGTCGGCGGCGATTTTGGCGACGGCGTCCTTGCTCGGGACGGAGGTGATTTTTTTGAGCTGCTTGAGGGCGTCGATGCGGGTGGCGGCATCGGGCGAGGCGAGCTGCGTCATGGCGACGGCCTCGGCGAGGGATTTGCGGACGCCTGGGTCGGTCTCGACGGAAATGCGGCTCTCGAGAAGGGGGAGGGAGGCGAGGGATTGTTTCATGCCGAGCTTGAGGACGGCGCTTTTGCGTGCCTCGGGTTGCGGGTCGGCGAGGGCGAGCAGATCGGCCGTCGATCGGATGGCGCGGCGGAGTTTGGAAGAGGTGTCGATGGCCTCGAGGGTGTCGATCTGGAGGACGACCGGGGCGCCGCTCGCGTCGACCAATGGGGCGGCGGTGTCGATGCGGACGGGCTTTTCGCCGTCGAGAGTGAAGGGAATTTTGGCGCCGTCGGGCGCGGTGTAGATGTAGATGCCGCCGCGTTGCCAGGCATCGAAAAGGTCCTTGAGCACGGGACTGGGCGTCGTGGCGAGCTTTGTGACGAGGTCGGGTTGGGCGCTTTCTTCGGCGACGATGGCGGCGGCGATGGCCTGCCGGGCGGCGGCGTCGTTCGCGTCCGCGGCGCGGGCCTGCGGCGGGTGGAGAGCGAGCAGGACGAAGGCGAGCAGCCGAATGCCCGATCGAAGGCGGATGTTGGGAATGTTCATGATGTTTTTGCGCCGAGTGGAAGGGGACGGGGAACCAAACCCGCCCCCTTCGGCTCTAGCTACAAAGAGGGTTACTTTTTGGTGAACGTGCCCTTGAGGAAGGGCTCGGGGTAAACCTGCTTGAATTCCTGGACGATCTTGAACTGGCCGTTGGCCTTGGTTTCGCCGATGTAAACGTTCTTCGTCGTGTGGTGGTTTTTATCCACGGTGTTGAGGCCATTCGGGCCTTCGAACTTGATCGTGCCGGACTCGAGGACGGCGCGGACCTTGTCCACGTCGAAGCTGCCGGCCTTTTCGACCGCGGCTTTCCAGAGGTAAACGCCATCGTAGGAGAGGACCATCGGGCTGCAGGTGACGCGGTTTTCCTTCTCGATGCCGGAGACGGTCGCCGTCTTCAGCCAGGTGAAGAAGTTGCTCTTGAACTTCGCGTTCGCGGGCGAGTCGATGCTCATGAAGTAAGCCCAGCAGCCGAGCTGGCCGACGAGATCCTTCGTGGGCAGCGAGCGCAGTTCGTCCTCGGAAAGACTGAGCGAGGCAACGGGGCAATCCGCGGCGGAGAGGCCGGAGGCGGCGAGTTCCTTGAAGAACGGGACGTTCGAGTCGCCGTTGATCGTGTTGATCACGCAGGCATCGCCGGTGGCGGCGAACTGTTTGATCTCCGCGACGATCTGCTGGTAGTCGGTGTGACCGAAGGGCGTGTATTTGCCCGCGGAGATGACCTTGCCGGCATCGTCCTTGCGCAGACCGCCGCCGATGTTTTCGATCGGGATGCCTTTGCTGAGGAGATACTCAAGCAGGACGAGGTTCGTCGTCTGCGGATAAACGTAGTCGGTGCCGATGAGGTAGAACTTCTTGCGGCCGTCCTCGAGGAGGTAATCCACCGCGGGAATGGCCTGCTGGTTCACCGCCTCGGCCGTGTAGAAGATGTTCTTCGACATTTCCTCGCCCTCGTATTGCACGGGGTAGAAGAGGAGGCCGTTGTCCTTCTCGAACACGGGCAGCACCGACTTGCGGCTGACGGAGGTCCAGCAACCGAAGACGACGGAGACCTTGTCCACCTCGAGGAGCTGCTTCGCCTTTTCGGCGAAGAGCGGCCAGTTCGACGCGCCATCGACGACGACGGGCTCGATCTTTTTGCCGAGCACGCCGCCCTTGGCGTTGATTTCGTCGAAGGCGAACAGGAGGACGTCGCGCAGCGAGGTTTCGCTGATGGCCATGGTGCCGCTGAGGGAGTGAAGGACACCGACCTTGACGGTGTCTTCGGCGGCGCGGGCCGGGGTGAGCATTCCGAGCCCGAGGCTGACGCCAAGGGCGAGCGCGGGCAGTGAGTGAAGGATCTTCATGATGTTATGATGAGTTGTGGTTTGTGTTTTTTCTTCACAGGGAATGTTTAGAAACTGAGCTTCACGCCGATGTTGCCCGTCAGGAAATTTTCGGCCGGGTTGCCGGGGACGGAGTAGTCGTTCGTGTTGTAGTAGGTGACGCCGCCGTGGAGTTCCCAGCTGCCGGGGAGATACGGGATGGGGACGCTGCCGTTGAGGCCGAGCGCGGTGTAGGCGTAGCCGCCGCCACCGGCGTTGTAGCCTTCGGTGCAGAAGGCGATCGCCGCCGAGGGCGTGATCGTGACCGGGCCGACCTTGAAGTTGTAGCTGAGGTTCGGCACGAAGTAGGTGCCGACGTTGCCGCCCGAAGCGCCGGGATCGAGACGGTTATGGATCGTCACCGCCGGGTTGAGGAACGTGTTATTCGAATACTTGAGGATCACGTCGAGGATCTGCTCGGTATCGCTGAGGTAATTCCATGCCTGGTAGAGCACGGTCACGGACGCGTCCTTGTAAGCATAGCTTGCGCCAGTCCAGACATCGATTTCCTGGATCCAGCCGCCGAGGGGCGAGACGGTGTTATTCGTCACGTCCCACCAGGTGCCGACAATGAACGTGAGGCCGGGGACGGGCGTCGCCCAGTCGAGTTCGCCGGAGGGGTTGAACACGCCCTTGTTCCAGTTCGTGCCGCCCTTCCAGACGTCCGTGCCGTAGGAGATGAAGTGGCTGTTGAGGTCGAAGGACAGCCAGCCGGAGAAGGCGGGCTTCGTCTCCTCGACGATGACTTCCTTTTTCGCGGGAGCTTCCGTTCCGGCGAGACCGTTGTGGAGCAGGACTCCGGCGGCGATGACCGCCACGGTCGCGCAATGACTCAGTTTTTTTTGCATGATGGCTTTTTTATAGGGTTGGTTTTTGGCGCTCACCGCGGGCTCGAAAGCGCTCGGCGAACGGGGAGTCCATTCAGCAAAAAGCGAACCCCGCACGGGCCATGCGGCGGTGTTCTCCGCGAATCGGGCAGACGATTCCGTGAATCGGGCAGGGACGGAAATCAGCGCGCCGCGAGCGGCGTTTCGCGCAGGATGGATTGCAATCGCGAACGGGCGGCGCGTCCAATTTTGACCACGTCGGCGCGGCCGTGAACGGTCAACTGCGCGAGGTCGCGCGAGTTCACGCGCAGTTCCACGAGGTGCGCGAGATTGAGCATAAGCGAGCGGTCGAGCCGGATCAGCCGCGTGTGGTGCAGCATACCTTCCCAGACGTTCATCGTGCGGTCGATGAGGTGCGACTGACCGTCGAGCAGCCAGACGGTCGTGTAATTGCCGTCGGCGACGATGTGCGTGATCTGGCGCACGAGGACGACGCGCAGGCCCTTGCTCGTGCGGAGGAAGACGCGGTCGTCGTCGTGCATGACCTCGGGCGTGCGCTCTGCCTCGCTCTGGCGTTGGCCGAGGCGGCTGAGCGCGAGGGCGAGGCGGTCTTCGAAGACGGGCTTGAGCAGATAGTCGATCGCGTTCACCTCGAAGGCGCGCACGGCGTATTGCTCGTAGGCGGTGACGAAGATGATCTCCGGCACGATGTTCAATCGCGGCAGGAGTTCGAAGCCGGAGCCCTTCGGCATTTGCAGGTCGAGGAAGAGGAGCGTCGGGCGCAGCGCCTCGCACCGTTCCGCAGCCTCGGCAACGCAGCAGGCCTCGCCGACGACTTCGACGTCCGCATGCGCCCGCAGCAAATCGCCGAGGTGGCTGCGCGCGGGGGCTTCATCGTCGATCAGGAGCGCGCGCCACATCAATAGGAGGGGTCCATGCGCTGCCGCAGTTCGTAATTTTGCAGGCGCACATCGTAGTCGTGATCCATCTGGATTTCCACGAGCGCAACCACGTCGCGTCCGCGCTGGCCGATTTCAAAGCGATGCCGCCCGGGATAAATCGCGTCCAGCCGGCGGCGGAGATTGTCGAGTCCGGAGCCGGATGGCTGGCCCATCTGCCACGGCTGCGGCTCGATCCACGTGCCGGAGTTGCAGACCTCGATGCGCAGCGTGTGCGGGCCGGTCTCCGCGGCGATCAGAAGCCGCAGCGGCTTCTCGGAAGTCTCGCGGCCGTATTTGATCGCGTTCTCGACGAGCGGCTGGACGATGACGCCGGGGACGCCGGCCGAACGCGCCATTTGCGTGACCGCGATTTCGAGCTCGAGATCGCCGCCGAAGCGCGATTTCTCGACCTCGAGGTAGCTGGTGATGGCGTCGATTTCCGCGCCGAGCGAGACGAAGCCCTCGTGGCGGCAGGCCAGCGAGTAGCGCAGGTAGTCGGAGAGGCCCTTCACGAGGGCGGTCACTTTCGGGTTGCCGCGGCCTTCACTGAGGATGGTGTTGAAGGCGTTGAAGAGGAAATGCGGATTCGTCTGCGAGCGCAGCATCTGGAGCTCGGCGTCGTGGCGGAGGCGCTCGGCCTCGACGAGCTGGCGGGTTTTCTCCTGCGTCTCGAGCAGGTTCTGAATCGAAAAATACAGGCCGCTCCAGGCCACGAAGAGCACCGTGCGCAGACAGAAGGCGTAGCCCGACGAGCTTGTCTCGCCAGTGGGTTCCAGGCCGAGCAGATGTTGAATCTGGATGAGGACAAAGGCGTTCAGCGCGGCCGCGAGGATGGCAATGGCGACGATGAGGGGCGCGAGGATCCAGACGCCGAAGCGGTCGAGCCCTCCGCGGCGGTAGATTTCGCGCAGGCCGAGGGTCGTGGAAAAACCGAGCGCCTCCTGGAGCAGGCCCATCCAGAATCCGGTCGCGAGATCCTCGTAATGGCTGAACTTGATTGGCATCGACCAGACGGTCCAGCTGGCCCAGCCAAGGATTTGAAACCGCCAGAACAGCGGCGTGCGGTCGAGAATCGTCCGCCGCAAAGTGCCTTCGTGCGGCTGCCAGCTGCGGACGAGATCGTCGAGAAGGGAAATGGAAGGCGCGTTCACGAGCAGACGACGAATGCGGCCCGTCAGGACCGCAAAAGAACGTCGCCGGCAGCAGTTCTTGTGCCGCTTGCCTTACCGCGATTGCTCTACGCGTGCAGTCTGGCCGCGAGCGCAAAATCCGCCGCAGTCAGGCCGCCGCGGCTGTGCGTGGACAGGTGCAGGGTGACCTTGTTCCAGCGAATATCGACGTCGGGATGGTGATTGGCCTCCTCGGCGATCTCGGTCACCCGGTTCACGAATTCGACGGAATCGACGAAATTCCGGAAGGTGAAGGTGCGGACGATTTCCCCGCCTTCGAGACGCCAATCCGGCAGTCCCTCGAGCGCGGTGGCGATTTCCGACTCGGTCAGCAACGCGGACATGGTTTCACGCTAGAAGAAAGCCTTTGCTCGGGCAAGGGGCGTTGTGTAGCCTGCCAAACTCCCAATCCATCGACCGTTCCCATGGGCAAGATTTACAACAACATCGTCGAAACCGTCGGCAACACGCCGCTCGTCAAACTCAATCGCGTGACCGCCGGCCTGCCCGCGACCATCGCGCTCAAATGCGAATTTTTCAATCCGCTCGGCAGCGTGAAGGACCGCATCGGCATGGCGATGATCGAGGACGCCGAAGCGAAGGGCCTGATCAACGAGCGCACCGTCATCGTCGAGCCGACGAGCGGTAACACCGGCATCGCGCTGGCGTTCGTTGCCGCCGCGAAAGGCTACCGCTTGATTCTCACGATGCCTGAAACGATGAGCCTCGAGCGCCGCACGCTGCTCGCGATGCTGGGGGCGAAGCTCGTGCTCACGCCGGGCGCGGAGGGCATGAAGGGCGCCATCGCGAAGGCCGAGCAGATCGTGGCCGAGACGCCCGACGCGTGGATGCCGCAGCAGTTCAACAATCCCGCGAACCCGGCCATCCACCAAAAGACGACCGCCGAGGAAATCTGGGCGGACACCGACGGCGCCATCGATATTTTCGTCGCGGCCGTGGGCACGGGCGGTTCCATCACCGGCGTCGCGGAGGTCATCAAGAGCCGCAAGCCCGGCTTCGTCGCGATCGCGGTCGAGCCGAAGGACAGCCCGGTCATCACGCAGACGCGCAATGGCGATCCCGTGAAGCCCGGCCCCCACAAGATCCAGGGCACCGGCGCGGGCTTCGTGCCGAACAATCTCCATCTCGCCGCGATCGACGAGGTCGTCACGGTCACCAACGACGAAGCGTTTGCCATGGCCCGTCGCCTCGCGAAGGAAGAGGGCCTGCTCGTCGGCATCAGCACCGGAGCGAATGTCCACGCCGCCATCGAAGTCGCGAAACGCCCCGAGAACGCCGGCAAGTTGATCGTTACTGTCGCCTGCTCGACCGGCGAACGTTACCTCAGCACCGCCCTCGCCGAGGAAGCCCGCGCGCAGGTCGGCGCCTAGTCTTTTTTCCATGGCCACCCATCAAGATTTGCGCCCCACCGCCTCCGACGAGCCGGAGTATGAGATCGATTCGTTCGAGCTGCTCTGGGAACAGCACAAGAGCAAGATCATCGGCGGCGCCATTGCGCTCGTGGTCATCCTTGTCGTCGTCTTCGGATGGATCTTTGCCGTCAATGCGCGGAAATCCGCCGCCGAGGCCGCCTTCGCCGCCGCGAAATCGCCGGCCGATTATCGCGCGGTGATCGATCAATACGGATCGTCCCCCGTGGCGGGCGACGCGGCGTTGTTGCTCGCGGGTTCGCTGCGCGGCGATAAAAAATTCGACGATGCGAATCAGGTGCTCACTCAATTCGTGGCGAAGCAGCCCGAGCATCCGTTTGCGCCGCTCGCGAAAGTCGCCGTGGCCGAGAACCTCGCGCTGGCCGGCAAGGCCAACGAGGCGGTGAAGGCGCTCGAAGCAGTATCGCAGTCCGACGCGAAATCTTTCGCCGCACCGTATGCCCTCTGGCTGTCCGCGGAGTTGAATACGTCGCAGGGCAAGCGCGAGCAGGCTTTGCACGACTATCGCGAGCTGCAGCGTTCGTTCCCCGAGAGCGTCTCCGCGCAGGTGGCAGCGCCAGCGGCTCACGCGTTGGAGGCGGTGACGACGACCGCTCCCGCGCCGAAGACCGCGCCTTAAAAAGACGCGTTATCC
>Ga0157378_10006122_pt1 | contig 10534 bp, 15 predicted proteins | sample M65metaG_FD_115309 | JGI IMG/M metagenome (GOLD analysis project Ga0157378, IMG submission 115309) | Miscanthus rhizosphere microbial communities from Kellogg Biological Station, Michigan, USA - M6-5 metaG | ecosystem: Host-associated > Plants > Roots > Rhizosphere > Soil | place: USA: Michigan...
CTTGCCGTCATGTTCGACCCAGACGAGCGTCTTCATTTCGCGACTCCCATCGCCTTGAGTTTGCCGACAAGTTCATCGACGTCGGCGACCTTGACCCCGGCGGTGCGCTTGGCCGGCTCGACGACCTTGAGCGTGATCAGGCGCGGCGCGACGTCGACACCGTAATCGGCGGGCGTCTTCTGATCGAGCGGCTTCGACTTGGCCTTCATGATGTTGGGCAGCGACGCGTAGCGCGGTTCGTTGAGACGAAGATCGGTAGTGACGATCGCCGGGAGTGAGAGCTTCTCGGTCTCCGAGCCGCCATCAACTTCGCGCGTCACGGTGACGCTGTCGGCGGTCAGCTCGACCTTCGACGCGAAGGTCGCCTGGCCGACGCCGAGCAGCCCGGCGAGCATCTGGCCGGTCTGGTTGTTGTCGTCGTCGATTGCCTGCTTGCCGAGAATGACGAGTGCGGGCTGTTCGGCCTCGACGATCGCCTTGAGCAATTTGGCGACGCCCAGCGGCTCGACCTTTTCGTCGGTCTGGATCAGGATCGCGCGGTCGGCGCCCATCGCCAGCGCGGTGCGTAGCGTTTCCTGACACTTCTGCTCGCCGATCGACACCGCGACGATCTCGGTCACGCCCTTGTCCTTCAGGCGGATCGCTTCCTCGACCGCGATCTCGTCGAACGGGTTCATGCTCATCTTGACGTTGGCCAGGTCGACCCCCGTCCCGTCCGCCTTAACGCGGGGCTTCACGTTGTAGTCAAGCACACGCTTGACCGGGACCAAGACTTTCATTCCAATCTCCAGCGTCAACTCGAAAGTGTGCCGCCGATAGGCACACCCTTTGCGGCCGATTGCATACATTGCTTGGCGACCGGCCAATCTATGTAGCGCCCTCTTTTCCCCAAACGCATGCACTTTAAAGCGGTGCGGTGGCCGGGGTCGGAAAATCCGGCCATGATCGTCACGAACCTAGCCAGCGCCTGCTTTTGCGTAACGACGCAGGCCCTCACATTGCCACTCGTTTGGCGGCAAAATGGCGTGATTTCGTTGCGAGCCCTAGCAAACGGGTCGCCTTGTGATGCGACAAACATCGACATGGCGATAAGAACTATCACGCCGCCTTCTTCACCTCGGCGACGATCTTTTGCGCCGCGTCGCCAAGATCGTTGGCGGCGACGATCGGCAGGCCCGAATTGGCCAAAATATCCTTACCCTGCTGGACGTTGGTGCCTTCGAGGCGAACCACCAGCGGCACAGAAAGGTTCACTTCCTTCGCGGCGGCGACAATACCGTCGGCGATGATGTCGCACTTCATGATGCCGCCGAAGATGTTGACCAGAATGCCCTTCACGTTCGGGTCGGCGAGGATGATCTTGAACGCCGCCGTCACCTTTTCCTTCGACGCGCCGCCGCCAACGTCGAGGAAATTGGCCGGAAACATGCCGTTCAGCTTGATGATGTCCATCGTCGCCATCGCGAGGCCGGCGCCGTTGACCATGCAGCCGATATCGCCGTCGAGCTTGATGTAAGCGAGGTCGTATTTGGAGGCTTCGAGTTCGGCCGGGTCTTCTTCGGTTTCGTCGCGCAGCTCCATCAAATCCTTGTGACGGAACATCGCGTTGCCGTCGAAGCCGACCTTCGCGTCCAGCACCATCAATTTGCCGTCGTCGGTGACCGCGAGCGGGTTGATTTCGATCTGCTCGGCATCAGTACCGAGGAACGCGTCATAAAGTTTCGACGCGGTCGATGCGGCCTGTTTGGCAAGGTCGCCGGTCAGTTCGAGTGCGGCGGCGACGGCGCGGCCATGATGCGGCATGAAGCCGGTCGCGGGGTCGATGTCGATCGAGTGGATCTTCTCGGGCATGTCGTGCGCGACCGCCTCGATATCCATCCCGCCCTCGGTCGAGGCGACCATCGACACCCGGCCGGTGGCGCGATTGACCAGCAGCGCGAGGTAGAATTCCTTCGCGATATCGACGCCGTCGGTGACGTACAGGCGGTTGACCTGCTTGCCATACTCGCCGGTCTGGATCGTCACCAGCGTGTTGCCGAGCATGTCGGCCGCCGCCGCGCGGACATCGTCGAGCGTTTTCGCCAGCCGAACGCCACCCTTGGCATCGAGGCCGAGTTCCTTGAACTTGCCCTTGCCGCGCCCGCCGGCATGGATCTGTGCCTTCACGACATAGAGCGGTCCGGGCAGCTTCTTTGCAGCCTCGACGGCTTCTTCGACCGACAGCGCGGCATAGCCTGCGGGGACGGGGACGCCGAATGTGGCGAGCAGTTCCTTGGCCTGATACTCGTGGATGTTCATGAAGGAGCGCTGGCGGCCTTTCGAAGATCGGGAATGGTTCGAGCCTTAAGCACAGTGCGCCCCGCGAATCTACCCCGTGAGGCCGGTCGCGCAGAGTCCGGCGGACGAGGTGACGACGGCGAGAATTTCGGGATCCCTTAGCGATCGGACGCGATAGAGGAATTGCGCCCGATCCTTCGACCCCCGCGCCTTGGCGAGCCCCGACAGCCGCCGTAACTGCAGCAGCGACAGACGATCGACCATGCGATCCGCCATGCAAGCCGCGGTCGCGCGCGGGATGCCGGCATTGATCAACCCCGCGCGCGTGATCGCTTCGGGGGTGGAGCAGGCGGCAAGCGCCATCATCGCAGCGGCGGGCAAGATCAGGCGTCGCAACATCGGTACGGCCTCGCTATATGCCACGCCATGCAGTGGACAATCGGCATTTTGCTCTTTTTCGGCACCATCGCGGTGATGGAGGGCGTGGCCTATGTCGCGCACCGCTGGGTCATGCACGGGGTCGGCTGGTTCCTCCACGAAAGCCATCATCGGGCGCGCGACGGTAACTGGGAGCTCAACGATCTCTATGCGGTGATCTTCGCGACTCCGTCGATCACGCTGATCCTGGGCGGGGTGCAGCTTGGCTGGTGGTGGGGTTGTGCCTGGATCGGTGCGGGAATCGCGGCCTATGGCGCGATCTATTTCGGGTTTCACGACGTGATCGTCCATCGCCGCGTCGCCACGCGTTACCTGCCCAAATCTGCCTACATGAAGCGCATCATCCAGGCACATCGGCTGCACCACGCGGTCGAAACCAAGCACGGCACGGTGAGCTTCGGCTTCCTGTGGGCGCCGCGCCCCGATGAGCTAAAGGCCGAACTCAACCGTCGCGACCGTGCCGGGTTGCGCCGTCCGCGTACCGCCACGCCCGGCGATTGAGGCGGTATGCTGTTTCCTGCCGCCAATTCACACCGAAATGGTCCGAACATGCTCATTTCACCGGCTTTTCGTATCTAGGTTGGCAAATTGTTAACGAGATAGGGCCATTCTGCGCTGACTATGGATGCGCGTACTTTCGGATTCGATGCGCCGACCGGCGGACAAAACGACCCTCGTCGCCAAGAGCGCGTGGGTGTGGCGAGCGTCGCCAAGCTGCGTGATCGAGCGTCGAACAAATACGACGTCCATCTCCTCGATCTGTCGGTTACGGGGTTTCGTGCAGAGGCGCATTACTCGCTCGATTCGGGTAGTATCGTCTGGCTGACGATCCCCGGTCTGCAAGGATTGGAAGCGACCGTCGCCTGGCGTCGCGGGGCGGTGATCGGCTGCCGATTTCGCCAGCCGCTCTATCCGGCGGTGTTCGACCATATCGTCAAGACGCTGAATCGGTGAAGGTTTGATCACCACCTGGCGATCAACCACTTCCTCAATCGAACAGGCTGGACACCGATGTTTCGTCGGCGATGCGGCGGATCGCTTCGGCGATCAGCGGCGCGATGGTCAGGTGACGGACCTTGCCGGCCTGCGCGATCGTATCGTGGTTGCCAATCGAATCGGTGATCACCAGTTCTTCGAGCACCGACCCCTCGACTCGCGCGATCGCACCGCCCGACAGTACACCATGCGTGACATAGGCGACGACGCCGGCGGCCCCGGCCTGTTTCAGCGCGGCGGCGGCGTTGCACAGCGTCCCCGCCGAATCGACGATGTCGTCGATCAGGATGCAGAAGCGGCCCTCGACGTCGCCGATGATGTTCATCACCTCTGATTCGCCGGCGCGCTCACGGCGCTTGTCGACGATCGCCAGCGCAGCATTGTCGAGCCGCTTCGCCAGCGCGCGGGCGCGCACCACACCGCCGACGTCGGGTGAGACCACCATCAGATTGCGGCCCGAATAGCGCGCCAGGATATCGACCGACATCACGGGGGCGGCGAACAGATTGTCGGTCGGGATGTCGAAGAAGCCCTGGATCTGCCCGGCGTGGAGATCGACCGACAGGACGCGATTGGCGCCGGCCTGCGTGATCAGATTGGCGACGAGCTTGGCCGAAATAGGGGTGCGCGACCCCGATTTGCGGTCCTGCCGTGCGTAACCGAAATATGGCACGACCGCGGTGATCCGCCGCGCCGACGCCCGCCTGAGCGCGTCGATGCAGATCAGCAATTCCATCAGATTGTCGTTGGCCGGGTAGCTGGTCGATTGCAGCACGAACACGTCCTCGCCGCGGACGTTCTCGTTGATTTCGACGAAAATCTCCTCGTCGGCGAAACGGCGGACGAGCGCATCGGTCAGCGGGATTTCGAGATAGTCGGCAATCGCCCGGGCCAGGGGCAGGTTGGAATTGCCGGTCATCAGCTTCATGGCGCAGCGCCCCTTTCGGTCTGGGCGCCTCCTTAGGGGCGGCGCGCGACGTTCGTAAAGGGGCGGCGGATCAAGCGGCGGCGGCAGCCGATCCCGGCTGAACGCGCAGCGCCGAGCGACGCGGCGCGATGGGAAGCGCGCGGCGCTCGGTCAGCATCCTGGGCAACTGACGATTGGCATCGGCGATCTCGAGATATTGCCATGCCAGGAATTGTCGGACGCGGTGTTCGGTCCGCTCGACCGCGGCGCGGGCGTGGTCGAAGGTGGCGAACGGTGCGGTCGCGGCCAGCAGCAACAGGCCATCCCGGACGGTGCCGTTGGGCCGATCGAGCGATGGGCCGCGCGGGGCAAACTGGAAAAAGGCGGGGTCGCCGTGAAACGGGATCGCCTTGGCAACGCGGATGCGGGGCTCGACGCCTGCCGCCGCGCCGACGCTCCACGATACCGCCAACGTTTCGAGTTCGATCGGGCGAAGCGTACATGCCTCGATCAGATTACCGCTATCGGCCGCGATGTGTGCCTCTAGGCGATCGGCCAGGCAGGTTAGCCACATGTCCTCATCCACGGCAGATAGATGAGTCGTCGCGAATAACGGCTTGCCTTCGATCTCGACGGTCATGACTGCCCCCTTTGTCGAGGCACAGGCTTGGTCGGTAGGCCGACGAAAAATGGTTAACAAACGTAAAGATCATCCGAATGGACGACTTGGGGATGAGCGTTATCTCAATCCAAAGGATGAAATCGCCTGATGAGGAGAGCAGCGCGGCGTTAATCCGCGCCGTCGATCGGGCGGCGTTGCCGCCCGCCGGCCGGGCAAATCAGGGCGCGAAATAGCGCGCTATTGCGCTGTGTTCTGCTGGTGCGGCCGAGAAGACTCGAACTTCCACGGGCTTTCGCCCACAACGACCTCAACGTTGCGCGTCTACCAGTTCCGCCACGGCCGCACGTGATTGAATGCCGCCGGACGAGGCCGGTGGCTGGCAGGAGGGGGCCCCTAGCAGCGGGTTTTGGGGATGGCAACTAATTCCCGGGCGACGCCGCGGTGAAGCTGAGTTTCACCGATCGCGAGCTGGTCGGGACGTCGAGCTTGGCGCTGTCGAAGTTCAGGCTTCCGCCCGGTGCGATGGTGCGCTGGTCGGGCTTGATCGTCCAGCTATAGACAAGCCGGTCCGATGCGTCTCGCAGTTCGGCGCGGATGTCGGGGACCGACTGGCGCTGGCCGGTCGGGTTATTCACCTGGCCGCCGATCGCGAACAATTCGCTGCCGTTGGGCAGGTCGCGGCGGTCCGGTTTTTTCAGGTTCACGAACTTGAGCGGGGTGTCGCCGCCGCCCAACGGCAGCCCAAGCATGGTGGCGACATTGGGCAGGTTGGTGAACATCAACACGCCGGTCGCGACCAGCATCAGCACTCCCGCCGTGATCGCGGCGATCGTCCAGCGCCGCGCCGGGTTGCGGCGCGGGCGGAACGGCGGTTCGTGCGCGAAGGCGTCGTAATCGTGGTCGGCACCGGCATAAGCGGGCGCGGGTTCCGGGTCGGGTGCGACGACCGGCGCCGGTGCGGCGACCGGTCTGTCGAGATCCAGCGTCGGCGCGCCGGCGGGCGGCTGGAACCAGCTATGCTTGCAATTGGCGCAGCGCACCGTGCGGCCTTCGGCCCCGACCGCGCTGTCGGGCACCAGATAGCGCGTATGGCATTGACCGCATTCGAGGATCATATCGGCGTCCCTGTTCACCATTTCCTAGGCAAGCCGTCGGGACGCGGCAAGCCTCCTGCCTTGATGACTTCGCCGGTTACGTGCCATGGCGTCGCGGGGCAGTCAGTTTGCGGGTAGCATGGCGAATATCGTGCAGTTCGAGGATGTGGGGCTGCGCTATCCCAATAGCGACGGCGACACGCTGTCGGACGTTCATTTCACACTGGGATCGGGCGGCTTCTATTTTCTGACCGGCGCGAGCGGCGCGGGAAAGACGTCACTGCTGAAGTTACTCTATCTCGCGCAGCGCCCAACGTCGGGGACGATCCGGCTGTTCGGGGAGGATGCCGGGGCGTTGCCGCATGCGCGGCTGCCCGGGTTCCGGCGGCGGATCGGGGTCGTGTTCCAGGATTTCCGGCTGGTCCCGCATCTGTCGGCGTTCGACAATATCGCGCTGCCGCTGCGGCTGTCGGGGGTGCCCGAAACCGACATCGAGGCGCCGGTGCGCGAGATGCTCGATTGGGTCGGGTTGTCCGAACGTGCTCATGCCACCCCACCGACGCTGTCGGGTGGCGAGCAGCAGCGCGTGGCGATCGCCCGCGCGGTGATCGGTCGACCCGAAATCCTGGTGGCGGACGAGCCCACCGGCAACGTCGATCCCGACATGGCGGCGCGGTTGCTGCATCTGTTCGAGAGCCTGAACCGGCTCGGTACGACGGTGGTCGTGGCGACGCACGATTTCCACCTGCTCGGCCGCATCCAGAACGCGCACATGATGCGGCTGGAGGCGGGGCGGCTGATGGATCCGACGGGCGCCCTGCGCAACCCGCCCGCGCGGCCCGCCCAATGAGCGTGAACGTGATCACCGGCGCGGCCGACCGCCGGCTGCTCGACGAGCGCGGAGGAACGCGCGCGATGATGTGGATCATGGCGATCATGCTGTTCCTGACGGTGCTCGCCGCCGCGCTCGGGCTCGGCATGGTCAATGCGGCGGCGACGCTCGACCGGCAGCTCGCCGGCCGGCTGACGGTGCAGGTCGTCGCCGCCGACCCGTCGCAGCGCGTACGTGACACGGCGGCAGTGATGAAGGCGCTGGCCGGGATGCCCGCGGTCAAGCGCGTGGTGGCGGTCGACGCCAAGCGGCTCGACGAATTGCTCAAGCCGTGGCTGGGCGACGCGCCGAGCGACGCCGACGTGCCGATCCCGAGCCTGATCGACGTCGACATGAGCGTCCCGGGCGAGCAGTCCGCCGCGCGCGTCGCCGCCGGGGTGCGCGCCGCGGCCGGAACCGCGCGGGTCGATTCGCAATCGCGCTGGCTGTCGCCGGTGGCGAGCTTCATGCGCGCGATGATCGCGGGCGCGGCGGCGCTGGTACTGTTGATGATCGCGGCGACGACGGCGGTCGTGTTACTCGCCGCGCGCGCAGGGCTGGAAACGCATCGCGACACGATCGCGATCCTGCACATGCTGGGGTCGACCGATGTCCAGGTCGCACGGCTGTTCCAGCGCCGCATCGCGCTCGACACGGTGATCGGCGGGGCGATCGGGGCGGTCGCGGCGATGGCGGCGGTGTGGGCGATCCTCAACCAGATGAGCGGATTGGGCTCCGAGCTGGTCGGCGGCGCGGTGCTGGTGCAGCGCGACTGGCTGGTGCTGGCGGCGCTGCCGATCGTGTTCGCACTGGTCGCGACGCTCGCCGCCCGCATCGCGGTGCTGCGGCGGCTGAGGCTGGTGCGATGATCGTCCGCCGCCTCGTCGCGTTTCTCGGGCTCGCCTATCTGCTCGGCTTCGTCGCGTTCATGGTGACGTTGCCACGACCGCGCGACGGGCAGCCGACCGATGCGATCGTCGTGCCGACCGGCGGCCCGGGCCGGATCGACCGCGGGCTAGATCTGGTCGGCCAGCATCTGGCCAAGCGCTTGCTGATCACCGGTGTCGCGCCCGGCGTACGCCCGGTCGAGTTGGCGGCGACCAACCGGGTGCCCGTGGCGCTGTTCGCCTGCTGCGTCGATCTGGGGCACGAGGCGGTCGATACGCGATCCAACGCGATGGAGACCGCCGCATGGGTCAAGACGCACGGGTACAAGTCGGTGCGGCTGGTGACCTCGGACTGGCACATGGCGCGCGCCAGCATGGAATTGCGCGCCGCGCTGGCCAGCGATGTGAGTATCGTGCCGGACGGTGTGCCGAGCGAGGCGCCATTGGGCTTGCTGATCGTCGAATATAACAAGCTGCTGCTGCGCCGCGTCGCCCTGTGGACCGGGATCGGGGTGTGACCCTGCTCCGCAATGTCGCGTTCGTGTTGGTCTTTTACGGGCTGTCGGTGCCGATCGTCGCCTTGGTGCCGTTGTCGGCGCTGTTCGGACGGCCCGCGCTGATCGCCTATTCGGCGGGGTGGGCGCGCTTTCACCGCTGGTGCACCCGCTGGCTGCTCGGTATCCGGACACGCTATGAGGGGCCACGACCGACGGGACAGGTTTTTTTCGCGGCCAAGCATCAATCGATGTTCGAGACGATCGACCTGCTGGTCGAGCTAGGCACCCCCGCCATTATCATGCGGCGCGAATTCGCGCGGATCCCGGTTTGGGGCTGGGCGGCGCAGCGGTACGGCATCATCCTGGTCGATCGCGCGGCCTCCTCCAAGGCACTGCGCGCGTTGCTGCACGAGGCAAGGAACGCGCGGGAAAGCGGGCGGTCGGTGCTGCTGTTCCCCGAAGGAACGCGGGTGAGACCGGGCGACGCCGCGCCGCTCAAATCGGGGTTCGCCGGGCTCTACAAGATGCTCGACCTGCCGGTCGTGCCGATCGCCACCGATGTGGGGCGGTTATGGCCGAAGGGTGGGCTGAAGCGCGCCGGGGTGGCCACGTTCCGGTTCGGCGACCCGATCCCGCCCGGCCTGCCGCGCGCCGAGATCGAGGCGCGGGTGCATGCGGCGATCAACGTGCTGGACCGCCAAAGTTGACGAAGTTGACACGGTTTGGCGGCGTTCGGCCGCGCCGTTGATCTGTCCCCAATGCGCCGCCGAGGCGAAACCGAAGCTCCCTGTTCCGTGCTCCTGCGAAAGCAGGATGTTAGATGACAAAACAGGCTGGAGTGGGCGGGATTTACCGGGATCGGGCGGGACTACGTGGGACGAATGGCGGTTTTCCGCGGGTTAGCGGCGCGACCGGGCGCGGCGGGCGGCGTGGGGCGTTGTCAAGAGTCGGGGCGGAAATAGACCAAGGTCGGACAGGACAAGCTGGAACGGCGGCGCGTTAGAGGGTGAGCGCGCAGAACCCTCTCAGCGACCTCTAAATGGCGGATTAGCGTCAGTTTCGGCGCTGTGTCGCTGGCGTTGGCGTGGCGATCGGCGCGACGGCGGCGATTAAGTGGGCCGTTTTCAGGTCCCACTTAATTTCTGGGGTCCCACTTACAAAAACTGGCAGATTTGCGCCGGTTTCACGGCACCCTGCCCGCCGACGCCGCGAAATTAAGTGGGACCGTTTTTGAGCGCGGCGAGCTCGGCGCGCAACTGCACGACCTCGGCCTCCAGATCAACCGGATGGGGCTCGGTGACGCCGAACCGGCCGTGGATCGGGCCGTCGTGCCGGCTGTGCCCGGCAAAGCTGGGGCTGACGAGCACGACGCCATCGAATAGCCGCTCCATCAGATGATCGACGATCCGGTGCCGCGGATCGGTTAGCGCATTTTTCGCGTATTTGGGCGCGGTCGTCAGGAGGATCGAGAGCCGCATACGCAGCTCATCGTGCTTGAGCTCACGCATAGCCGCTCCCGCCCGTCATACCGGCAATCCACGCGGTTCGATCAGGCCAGGCGCCGGCACCGGTGGAGATGATCGCGCCGGACGGAAACTCGATTGGGAGGTCGGCGTACTCGCGCTGGCCGTCGCCCAGCCCGCGGACCGTGATCGGCGTCGATCGGCCGCGCCGAACCAGCCAGGCGAGGATCGGCGAGGCGATGACCGTTAGTCGATCCGCGCCGATGGCGCCCTCACTTGGCTCGACGACCAAGTCGAGCACGGCCGCGCCTGGATGCGCCGGCAACAAACGGCCGCGCATCAGATGCATGCCCAGTCGAGCTCGGCATCTTCGAGCGCGAGGTGCATGTCGGGATCGGCACCCAACGTGTTCAGCCGAGCGGAAACCTTCGAAACATCGCCGGTCCGGGGAAAGCCCCGGTCGGCTGCCGCCGCCTTGGCGA
>Ga0157378_10006124_pt1 | contig 10534 bp, 8 predicted proteins | sample M65metaG_FD_115309 | JGI IMG/M metagenome (GOLD analysis project Ga0157378, IMG submission 115309) | Miscanthus rhizosphere microbial communities from Kellogg Biological Station, Michigan, USA - M6-5 metaG | ecosystem: Host-associated > Plants > Roots > Rhizosphere > Soil | place: USA: Michigan...
ACCCCCGCGCAGCCGGGGGGCGATCGACTCGGTCGCCGACCGGATGTACGACAGGTCCGGCTGGTGGTCCCCAGTGAAGGGGGTGGGAACGGCAATCAGGAACGCGTCGGCCTCGGGCATCTCCGTGGAGGCCGTCAGGTTGCCCATGGCCACCGCCCCGGCAATGGCGAACTCAAGGTCTGGTTCGACGATCGGGACTCGTCCGGCATTGATCTCGTCAACGGTGAACTGGTTCACGTCAACACCCTTGACCTTCACCCCCCGAGTGGCGAGAGCGGCACTGGTGGGTAGTCCTATGTAGCCAAGGCCTATGACAGCTACGCCGTTCTCATACATGCGGGGCGGCTCCGGTGTGGTAGGGAAAAGGCAACCAGCTTCGTCGCGACCTGCCACCATCTTGTTGCCATGGCCGTTGTCATGGCCGTTGTCATGGTCATTGCCATGGCGCGAGCCGTCGGCGCATGCGAAAGCCGCGTGTCAGTATGATCCTACGGGCACGACGGTAGAGAAGGCCCCTGGGCCAGCCGGGCCGCGACGGCTGAACGGCCGCAGTCACCCCACGACGTGACCCACCACCAACCCAGAGAGGCCGCGCATGAAGCAGGTCGTACAGTCCATCGGAGACGGAAGCCTTCGCGTCGTGGAGGTTCCCCGACCAACACCTTCGCCCGCGGAGGTTCTGGTGGCGACACGGCGTTCGCTGGTTTCGTCAGGCACCGAACGAGCTGTGCGTGCGCTGGCCTCAGCCAGCCTGCTTCAGAAGGCCAAGGCGCGCCCGGATCTGGTCAGACAGGTCCTGAAGAAGGCCAAGTCGGACGGTCTTCGAACAACGATGCAGGCCGTTCGCACCCGGCTCGACGAGGACATGCCCCTCGGCTACAGCGCCGCAGGGGTGGTCATCTCCGCAGGCGAGGCCGCACCCGCCCTTGCACCGGGAACGCGCGTCGCGACGGCCTCGGCAGGGCACGCGGAAATCCAGGTTGTTCCAGGGCTGCTCGCGATCCCGATCCCGGACGATGTCACCGACGAGGCAGCAGCCTTCGGAGCGGTGGCAGCGATCGCCATGCAGGGTCTTCGCCAGGCCGACGTCTCCATGGGTGGCACCATCTGCGTGGTCGGCCTGGGCCTGGTCGGCCAGCTGACCACCCGCCTGGCCATAGCCGCCGGTCTGGACGTCATCGGCATCGACCTTCGGGACTGGACAGCCGGCCTGGTCACTGCGGCCGGCGGACAGGGCCTGATCGAGTCCGGGGACGACACCACGGAGGCGATCCGCGCCCACACCCGCGGACGTGGGGTTGACGCCGTCCTCATCACCGCTTCCACACCCTCCTCAGACCCGGTCATGGCGTCCTGCGCCCGGGTTCGGGACCGCGGTCGTATCGTCGTCGTCGGTGACGTAGGTCTGCAGCTGGCACGCACTCCGTTCTACGAGAAAGAGATCGACGTTCGCTTCGCACGGTCGTACGGCCCTGGTCGCTACGACCGCAGCTACGAGGACTTCGCGGTCGACTACCCGATAGGTCATGTCCGATGGACCGAGGGGCGCAACATCGAGGCTTTCCTGGACCTTGTCCTGCGTGGTCGCGTCGTGGTGGATGACCTGGTGACCCACGTCTTCAGCGTCGATGACGCGGACAAGGCCTACGAGACCATCGGCTCGGACCCGACCGCTCTTGCCGTCCAGTTCTCGTACGACCTCGACCACGCGGCCCGCCCGGAACGCATCACGCTCAGCGCCCGCCAGGGCGCCCGTGCCCTTGGTGGCCTCGGGGCGGGCATCATCGGGGCAGGCAACTTCGCCAAGGCAACCTTTGTCCCCGCCCTGAAGCAGGCTGGCTGGACCGACTTCGTCGCTGTCACCTCATCGGGTGGCCTCAGCGCACGCCATCTGGCCGAACGCCACGGCGTCGGCGTCGTTGCGACAGACGTCGACGACCTCCTGACCATCGACGGAGTCGACACGGTCTTCATCCTCAGTCGCCACGACAGCCACGGCTCTCTCACCGCTCAGGCACTGCGAGCAGGCAAGAACGTGTTCGTGGAGAAGCCACTGGCCCTGACCAGCACTGAGCTCGACGACATCACCGTTGCCCTGGCGCAGACGCCGGGACACCTCTGGGTGGGGTTCAACCGACGCCATTCCGAAGCCGTGCGCACGGTCCGCTCGACGCTGCCGAAGCAGGGCGGGCCGCTGGTGGCCAACTACCGGGTCTCTGCCGGGCGCCTGCCCGACGCCCACTGGTACAAGGACCGCCGCCAGGGCGGACGTCTGTTGGGCGAGGTCTGTCACTTTGTGGACGTTGTCTCGTGGATCGTGGGGTCGGCGCCGGTGCGAGTGGTGGCCATGGGCGGCGGACGTGGTGAGACGCTGACGCAGGAGGATCTCGTCGTGACGGTGTCGTATGCCGATGGGTCACTCGCTACGGTCACCTACGCCGAGAACGGTCACAGCTCGACCACCAAGGAGCGGCTGGAGATTCTCGGGCGAGGACACTCCGTGCTCATCGACGACTACAAGCACCTGACCATCGACGGCAAGGCCGTCAAGCTGGCCGCCGCGGACAAGGGCCATGTACGCAACCTTGAGATCTTTCGCGAGGTTGTCGAGGGCAAGGCCAACGGCTCGGCTGATCTCGAGATGTCGATCACGACGTCTGCAACCATGCTGGCGGCGGCGGAGTCGCTGGGCTCGGGCACGGTCCAGACGGTGCCATCGCGTGTGGCCGGCTGACGATCTGAGCCAATGGACAGCCTATGAGCGCGGGCGCCGGTAGCAGCATGGGCTGCAGCAGTACCGGTATCAGCTCTGGTCGGGCACGAGCTCGTCGAGGAGCTCCCCCAGCCGGGCGGCCATGGCCTGTCGAGACTGGTTCTCGCTCATGAACCGTTTGCCGTTCGAGCCCCACGTGGCGCGTTGCTCCTCGCCGGCCTTCGTCATCCGGGAGATGCCGTCCGCGAGCAGTCCGGGCGAGACCGCCAGGCCTGCGTCCGCGGTTTCGACCAGTGCTGAGACAACGCCGGGGGTGTTCGTCAGCACTGGCTTGCCTGCTGCCATGTAGTCGAAGACCTTGTTGGGGCTGACACCGTAGTGAAAGAGCGGGACGTCCGCCAGACAGTGGATGCCGACGTCCGCTGCCTGCAGCAGACGGGGGATCTCGCGCTTCGCGACCGAGTCGAGGAAGCGCACGTTGGTCAGACCCAGCGTGCGTGCCTGTTCGATCAACGAGGGGCGGCTCAAGCCGTCACCCACAAGGACGATCTCCACGTCGATCTCCGGGTCATCGTCGCCGATCGTGGCGGCTGCCTCAAGGAGAAGGTCGAGCCCGTTGGCCGGACCATGCGCACCCGTGTAGACGAACGTCAGGCTTTCGAACCCGTATGCCGCGCGCGCCTGCGCCCGAGTCAGGTCCGTCTCGAAGAACGCCGGGTCGGCAGCGTTCGGGATCACGGTGATCTTCTCGGCCGGCACGCCGGTCTCGACCAGTGACTTGCCCACTCCGTCGGCGAGGACCACGATGCGGTCGGCACGGCGGTACAGCCAGGACTCCAGGCCGGCCAGCACTCTGTAGATCGGTGAGCTGGTCGTCAGCTGACCCATGTCCACGAGCACCTTCGGCCACATGTCCCTGATCTCCAGGACCAGCGGCACGCGGTAGAAGCCCGCGATCACGGCACCTGCCAGACCCGCCAGCAGGTGAGGAGATGACGCATACACCAGCTTCGGGGGCTTGCCGCCGCTGAACAGACAACGCACGGTGGCAGTGAGGGCGTAGCTGACCCAGTTGGCGATACGCGCGAGGCCGTTGCTTCCGTACGGGGTGACTGGCACGAAGCGGAACCCGGGTCGGTTCGGTTGGACCTTGCGGGTGGACGGGTTGGTGCGTGCGGCCACGATCAGGTGATCCCAGTCCGGGAGCTGGCTGAACAGCTCGGTGTGCCGTGTGCCGCCGGGCTCGTCCGGCGGAACCGCGAAATGGTTGAGGACGAGGACGCGTCTGCGGGTCATGCCTGCTCCTGCCCAGCGGTGAACAGGCGGGTCTTGCCTGCAAAGGTAGCGCTCAGCGTGGCTCCGCCGGGGCGGAAAGCCAAGGCGAGCTCGATCCCGGCCACGGTCACGTTCTCCCCCTCGATGCAGGTCTTGCCGTCAGCTGAACCGGTCTCGTGCGCGGCCCACGCCGTCGGCGAGTCGCCGGATACCGACTCCTCCAGCCATGGGGCTGGCTCCCACCGCCCGTAGGTCGTGCTGTGGAAACCACCGAATGGTGTCGTTGTCCCCTCGGTCAGCGTCGCAGAACCCAGCCCGAGAAGCTCTAGCTCACCGGAGCCGGCGGTCAGGAGCTCACCGGTCACGGTAGCTCCAGGCGCCAACGCCACGGTGAGTTCTGCCGCGTGACCACCCTCGCGCCAGTCGATGGCGGTCAGGCCGGTCGCTGTCACGACTACAGCGCGGGCGACCCGACCTCCGGACTCCAGCCGGGAGTAGGCGTCGTGCATGCCCCACACGACGACCGCACTATCGGTGACCACCGGGCGGCCGGCGTACGTGTTGGCGGACGTCAGCCAGCGGACCGCACGATGGGGAACGAACATCTCCTCGCCGCCGATCCGCAGACCGTTGTGTGCCCGGCTTGTGCGGAAGGCGTTGCGGATGGCCAGCTCGCCGTTGTATGTGCCGGTGCCCGGGTCGACCAGCACCCAGGTGTCGCCTTGACGCGCGCTCACATGGGTCAGGTCAGCATGCTGGTGCGAGGGCCCCGTGCCGCACTTCAGCCACACGTTCCAGTCACCGGCCGTGACTCGGGTGATTCCACCGTTGCCGGTGACCGAGATCGCAGCCCTGGCCGGGGGCTTGACCGGGGAGGTCTCGCCAGCGGCGGGAGGCTCGGCGTACCAGGCGACCTCGTCGAAGTCGGACCACCACTGGGCGTCAGAGGGCGACTCGGTGAGAACCAGACCCAGCGCCGTCGAACCGGCCAGGTCGAGCTCGTCACCCGAGGACGCCAGGACCCTTCCCTCGTCCCAGTCACCCCATTGGGGCACGGCGCCGTCGAGGACACCGACCCGCTCGAGATGAAGGGCGGCCCCTCGCAGGGCGTCCACCGTGCTGGCCGAGCGGTCGCCGAGCTTGACCTTGACCGCCAGCATCTCCATGACGAAGCGGTGATAGGACAGGGAGTCCTCGATCATCGAGCCGTCTGGTCGCATGTGGCGCTCGATCTGGCCGGAGAACGACCTCTCGGCGATCCGGCTCAGGCGGCCGTCGGGCTTGCCGGTAAACGCGGCGATCGCGATCAGGCCCAGCGCATCTCCGAGCAGATGGTTGTTGCGCATGCTGCTGGCTGTGTACGGAAAATCGACCAGCAGATGGCGACGAGCCCGGCTGACGTGCAGGGCCATCTGGTCGAGGACGTCGCCCGGAAGCGCATCCGAGCAGAGGGCGTAGACCTGAGCCCAGGCGATGACGCGCAGCGCGATCTCGAGGTTGGAGTACCAGTGGATGCCGTGCTCGGCCGGCGTGGTCGTGAACCACCACCTCAGGCGCTGTGCCAGCTGGTCACGCCAGATGCCGTCGGGTTCGACGAAGGCGGCACGCGCCAGAACAACCAGGTCTCGATGCCTGCCCAGCTCCCAGGTCCACTTGACGTCGCCGAGACGCTTGTCTGTCCGGATGTCGATCTGCCACCAGAACGGCTCGTCCGGCCAGCGCTCGTCGGTGCCTCCAAGGGAGTTCCAGTCGGCCGGACAGCTGACGGGCACGCGAATGCCGAATGCCCGGTGCCCCTCCTCGACGATGCGCTGGGCATCCTTCAGGCAACGATCGACGGCGGACGGCGGCAAAGGCCCAGCAGGGCGAAACGCAGGGAGGACCTGTAGTCGTTCGGGCCTGGCAGTCTGCGCAAGCGTCCGAAGCGCCACACCTTGAGCTCCCGACCGCTTGCTGACCTCGTAGACCGCACGAAGCGGCGCGAGTCTGCCGAGAGCGGCCAGATCCTTCATCATGGTGCTCAACCGGCTCATTCGCGCGTCCCCGCTTCTCGTGACGACCTCAGCCGAAGGCCCAGCGAGCGCAGGGACGCCTTCCGCCATAACCGGTAGCGCGCCCGGTTGGAAAGAGCCCCGGTGCTGGCGTGAGACTGGTGTTCGACGCCCCATTCGCCGGCCAGGTGAACAGGGATCTGATGCCTGTAGCACTGCTCCCCCAGCCAGATCTCCTCCGAGTACAGCACCGCCTGATCGGCATCGGGCTCCAGGAGGCGAAAAGCAGCACGTGAAATTGCCACGATCGACCCGTGTGGTGCGTACATGTCTGCACCATGGACCACCCGCGCCGGACTCGAGTCACGTGACGCCTTGCGGCGGTGGAGCCACATGAACAACCAGTGAGTCAGGTAGTTCGAATGAACGGTGGCACGAACGGTGAACCAGGCGAGCGACGGCCGCGCGAGGATGTGCGGGTTCTTCTCAGGCGACCCGGCCTCGAACACCTGAGGCGCCACGACCTGTGGAATGTCGGCGTCCCGGAGAGCCAACGTACTTATCGCATGACGGAGGTCAAACTCAAGGTCTGGGTTGGCCACTATCGCCCAGTCCGTCCCCGCGCCCATCTCTTCGCGCAGACTGGCGAAGGACGAGGGAAAGTACCCGGGGTTGTGGGTCGCCGTCAAGAGACCGTCTATCAGGCCTGAGCTGTGCATCTCGGCGAGCTCGGCGCTGACACCCGGGCCGTTGTCAGCAACAAGGATCCGCACCGCAGCCCGCGCGTCAGAGCTGTTGATCGACTTGACGATCCCGCGGATCGGCGAAAGGTCGCCGTACCTCACCAGAGAGATAGCCAGGCGACAGGAGTTTCGTTCCGGCTTCATTTCGACCCCGGCAGGCTCGGTGCGTTCTTGGAGAGGCAACCCGAGCCGATGGCGGAGACCAGGGCTCGCCGATCGGGTCTGGCAACCACGGCGCTGATCATTCCGATACAGCGCGCGACAAGGTGGCGCACGCACCACCTGGGGTAGACCAGCCAGTAACGACGGATGACGAACTTTGTGGCGAAGCACTTGTTCGCATAACGCCAGACGGGATGACCTTCGTCGGCGAAGCCCAGACCCAGCTTGCGTACCGTCGCACGTTTGCCCACCTCATGACTGAGGTTGACATCGTCCAGGAGGATGACCCGGTAGCCGTCTCTTTGCAGGCGGAGGCTGATCTCAAAATCCCACAGGTCAAGGGGCAGCTCTTCCGCGAACCGGCCCACCGACGCGCAGGCCCGAAGGTTGAACAGCGAGCCAGATCCGATCGGCGTGAAGGGGCGTCGGCGGGCGCGCTGGGCGGAATAGCCCGGCGTGCCGGTGTTCCGGTCCACATATGACGGGGAGAACTGTCCGTCCTTCGGTTCTGACGTCTTCGTCCTCTGTTTCATCGACTCGACGTCAGCGCCCTCGATGTGACTGTCCTGGTCGAAGTACCACAACCACTGTGTCCCACCATCTGCGAGGGCAGGGACGCATTGGTTGAGTCGCGCAGGAATGCCCAGGTTGTCGCTGTGGGGCAGAAATGTGACCAGGGGATGTTCCGGAATACGCGGTGGAAAATCGCTCATGTTGTCGATCACCAGCACGGGTATCCCCGCCTCAACCAGCGGTTCTACCAACCGGGCAGGCAGGTCCTGTGGGGGGTTTCTGGTGACGACCACTGCGGAGATCATCACGTCAGCACCGGCCGTGTGAACACGTGCGTCGTCATGTCAAGCCTCCGCGCAAGAGCGAAGTTTGCGCCCACGTGCAATGCTGCCGTGGCAGCCGATGAAACGATCGCCAGGATCATGACATTGCCGGTAAGAGTGCCCGCAAGAAACTCCAGGCCAACTGCCGCCACGGCGACTGAGCAGGTGATCGTGCACAGCGCCCGGTAGAGGCGCGAGACAGCAAGAACCCCTCCGCCCGGACCGGCGAACACACCGACAACCTGTCCGGCGCCCAGAATCGCGACGAGGGGGAGAACGCCGTGGTAGGACTCTCCCCCAAGTGCGACGGCAATCGGCTCGGCGGCAACAAGGAGAAGACCGTAGGCGAGCACGGCAAGGAGGCTGGAGCGTTGCACGTAGGGCCGCAGCATCCGCTGCATCCCTGAAGGACCATCCTCACGGAGGCATTTGGCGATGTACGGACTGAGGCCTGATGCAACCGCGCTCGTCAACATGCCGATTCCCGCTACGACCGTCACCGCGAATGCATAGGGGGCCGCCGACGTGTGGCCTATCGTCGCGCCGACGATCCAGATATCGGCTCCCCCGATAAAGCTCGCGGCGACCGTGGTGAGGAGCATCGAGACGTGCCCGCGCCACAGATGCAGTCCACTTTGAACGGGTCTTCCCGACCACCACGGAAAGCGCAGAGAAACGGTCGACAGCGAGACCAGCGCAACCGCCACCGACGCCAAGGTGCTGGCACTGATCACTGCGGTCCGGGTCAGGGTGCCGTCGGCTGCCGCGAACCCCACGAGAATTGCCAGGTAGAGCGGCGCCCGAACACCCACGCCCGCCAGCGCCGCAGACTTGAAATGGTAGCCCGAACGATGGCCCTCGCTGGTGACCATCCGGACGACATCGCAGGCGAGCCACAAGGCTCCCAGGCTCCGCTCCCATCCGGTCAACGGCGTCGTGAGAGCGTAGTCGAAGACGTATCTCACCGGAGACAGGAATACGACGACGGCACCGACGCCGCCGGCGAGGATTCCGAAGGCAATGAGTGACGCCCCACGCCGGACACCGGCGGGTTCTCCGCCTCCAAGGCTCGCCGCGTTGACCTCTCCGATAAAGATTCTGTCTGCCCCGAACCGCAGAATATTACTGATCGTGAGAAGCGTGACGGTGAGGATCGCAATATCGGCAAAGACTCCGGGGGACGTCTTGGCGACCAGAAGCATGCTGGCGCCGAACGCGGCGACCGCTGAGACGATGATGCCTCCAGCCGTCCAGAGCGGACCCCGGGCGGACACAAGTGCCGAGACCCTCATCGGGCGGGGACCCCCTTGACGATGGTTGCGGAGGGGACCTGGCGGGTCACGACGGCGCCGGCGCCCACGGTCGCATCGTCACCCACGTCCAGTCCCTGCAGCACAGTGGCATTGGCGCCGACGAGCGCCCCACGCCCGATCCTGACCGCCCCGGACACGCAGGCCTGTGGGTTAAGGCGAGAGAACTCCCCCAGATCGCAGTCGTGCCCGACCGCCACGTTCTGGTCGATGTGGACGTGTCTGCCGACCAGGATATTGGTGCTGAGCCGGGCGCCCGCCGCCACCACGACTCCTTCAGCGAGCCGGACGCCGCATCCCATGGTCACGTCGGGATGGACAAGCACAGGAAACGTGACCAGCGAGCGCGAAAGGAGACCAACGATGGTCCGTCGGGCCGATGGGGAGCCGATCGCCAGGACCGCACTGAAGGGCTCCGTTCGCCGGGCCAGATCGGCAACGGAACCGACGACTCGAGATCCGAGGGCGTCCACCTGCGCCAGGTCGCTGACCGAGGGTGCGTCATCAATGAAACCCGTGGGAATCGGCACGCTGCCCGAGGCATTGAGAGCCTCAATGATGCTGAAGACCTCGCGACCGAAACCGCCGGCTCCGATAATGAAGAAGGGGGCGGTCATGCGCTCTCCTTGCGGTTGTCGTTGCCGAGAAACTCCGGCATCGTGGCCTCCCCCACCGCCGCGATACCATCGCGTCTCGCGACTGCGCGGACCGTGTCGCGGATAATCAACAGATCGCCCATGAAGCTGTGGTGGTCGACGTACTCCACATCCAGCCGAAATTTGTCGTCCCAGCTCAACGCGTTGCGACCGGAGACCTGAGCCAGACCCGTCACCCCCGGTCGGACCTCGTGCCGTCGGGCCTGCTCCGGGGAGTAGCGCTCGAGGTAGCTCATCAGGAGCGGTCGGGGACCGACGAGGGACATGTCGCCGCGGAGGATGTTCCACAGCGTAGGCAGCTCGTCGAGGCTGGTCGCTCGCAGCCATTGCCCCAGGGGGGTCATCCGGGTGGCGTCGGTGACCAGGCCTCGGGTGGGATCGGCATTCAACATCGTGCGGAACTTGATCATGACGAAGGGCTCACCGTGCAGTCCTGGGCGAGTCTGTCGAAAGAGCACGGGGCTGCCGAGGCGGACCCGGATGGCCAACGCCGTTGCCGCCTGGATGGGCAACGTCAGGACGAGTACCGGGACGGTGAGGGTGAGGTCAAAGACTCGCTTCGCCAGGTCGTAGCCCCGGGTCATCAACCCACAGCCAGAGTGGACTTGAGCACCTTGAGAACACGCTCGATCTCGTCATCCCGCAGCGCTGATCCACTGGGCAGGGTGACTCCACGATCGAAGAGTCGCTCGGAGTGACCGTTGACGAAGGAACGCCTCGCGGCAAAGACCGGCTGCAGATGCATGGGCTTCCAGAGGCGCCGTGCCTCGATATTCTCGTCCGACAGGTCCGCGATGAGCTGTGATGGGCTCACCTGCGTGACAGCCGGGTCCAGCACGATGCAGGTC
>Ga0157378_10006127_pt1 | contig 10532 bp, 9 predicted proteins | sample M65metaG_FD_115309 | JGI IMG/M metagenome (GOLD analysis project Ga0157378, IMG submission 115309) | Miscanthus rhizosphere microbial communities from Kellogg Biological Station, Michigan, USA - M6-5 metaG | ecosystem: Host-associated > Plants > Roots > Rhizosphere > Soil | place: USA: Michigan...
GGCGGACTCGCCTCAGGCAATGCCGGCTTTGTGATTGGTGACGATGGCGTCGTCATTTTCGACACGTTCTTCACCCCGGCCGCGATTGAAGAGCTAATCGGCGAAATTCAGAAGCTCACTAATAAACCAATCAAGTATGCCGTCAACAGCCATTACCATCTCGATCACACGGGTGGGAACCAGGTGTTGGCGGCGCGGGGCATTCCGATTATCGCGCACGATAACGTGATGCAATGGCAGACCGTGAAAAACAAGCGCTTTCTTCCGGCGCCCGAAGAATTGCAGAAACGCAAGGCCGATGCGGAAAAGCAGTTGAGCGATACTCCAGCCGAGCAGGCCGACCGTCGCGCGCAACTTGAGCGCCAGATTCGCCGTCTCGACGCGATGATGGCGATCAAGCTGACTAACCCGACCAGGACGTTCAGCGCGGGCACGATGGAGCTGAAGCTCGGCAAGCGAAAGGTAATTCTCGCCACGCTGCCGGGTCATACTGGCGGCGATGTCTTTGCATTTGTTCCCGATGCAAACGTGGTGTTTATGGGTGACCTTGGCTGGTCAAAGACTTTGCCGAATCTGGTCGACGCGACGGTCAACGATTGGATCCCCACACTCGACAAGATTCTGAAAGATCATCCCAACGCGAAGTACATTCCCGGTCATGGTAACGTCGCCACTGCTGTGGAAATCAAAGACTTCCGAGACTACCTTGATGACTTGCGCGCGCGCGTCAAACGGGGAATTGCGGATGGCCTCACCATCGAACAAGCGAAGCAGCAACTCACACTTCCTGAGAAATACAAGACTTTCGCTTTTCAGAATTTCGCTACGCCCAATGTTGAGGATATGTACAAGGAACTCAAAGGGACGAAGCAGACCCAGTAGTCATCGGTAGTGGACTTCTCACTTTCACAGAAATCCCCTCACGTTAATTGGCTTTCCGAAGCTCCTGGAGAGTGCCGGAGACTAAGACTGTTGTGTGACTTTCCCGGTGGTCTGCGTGCTTAGGTACTCTGCCAGCGCCTTATCGGCCGTTTGAATATGGACAACCAGCCAACTGCGCAGAGCTTCAATCAGGCTATGCTTGTCCGTCGCAGTTCCAGTCGCGAGGCTGTGCTTCAGATTTTCCACCTCAATCAGCAGCCGTTCGTGTTCCAGTAAATGAGATTCATAGGCCTGGTAGGCGTGCAGTTTCATCGCTAGTTGTTCTGAGAGGAAATGAAGATTTGTATGTTTCACCAAATCATCAAGTAGCGCGTAGATCAGAGTGTCGGGAGCACCGCCCCGAACCGCAGCTTTAATGTCATTGAGCAGATTCAGTTGACCGGCATGCTCCCGATCCATTAAAGCGGCATCGTATCTGACCTCTGTTGTTTCGTTCATTGAATTCATCGACTCCGCGTATTCTCGCATGTTTTATTCTCCAGCTGCTAGCGCGTGGAGAGTTCCCATAAGTCTTCCACTCGCGGAGTCTCACACGGGTTATTGATGTATCGTTCTGGTTTTGATCCTTCGATCAGTTATAAATACTCCGCGTGAGCCTGGAGCCTTCAAACCCATCAACTATAGCTGAATCGCCAAAACGCCCGACGGCATTCACTTCTCTGCGCCATCGCGATTTTCGCCTGCTGTGGAGCGGACAAGTTGTTTCGGTCATCGGTTCGCAGATGCAGTCGGCGGCGATCAACTGGCATATCTATCTGCTCACCGGATCGCCGTTAGCTTTGGGAATTGTTGGCGCGTGTCGAGCGATTCCGATCATCCTCTGTTCGCTCGCTGGAGGTGTGGTCGCCGACGTCGTCGATCGAAGGCGGCTGATGATGGCGACCCAGAGCGTGATGCTTCTATGCAGCGCAACGCTCGCGCTCATAACATTTCACGGGCTGACGAAAGTCTGGCCCATACTCTTGCTGACCGCGATTGCTTCCGGGGCTTGGGCATTCGACACACCGGCGCGTCAATCCCTGCTGCCGATGCTCGTCCCGCGTCACGATTTTCAAAATGCGGTCAGCCTCAGCATGTTGATGTTCCAAATAGGCATGGTCACCGGCCCGCCACTGGCCGGATTTGTTTTGGCGAGTCACGGGCCGGCGTTCGTCTATGCGATTAATGCCGCCTCTTTTCTCGCGATGCTGACGGGAATCGCGCTGATGCGCACTAGCGGCAAGCCGGAGAAAGACGACGCAGATTCGCTGGAAGCGCCGCGAATTAGTTGGCAAGCTTTGGTTGAAGGGCTGCAATTTGTTTGGCGCACTCCAATCATCGTGCAGACAATGACACTCGATTTCGTCGCGACTTTCTTCGCGTCTGCGAACCAGTTGCTGCCGATTTATGCGCAGGACATTCTGTTCGTGGGCGCGCGTGGCTACGGATTTCTGGCGGCGGCGCCGGCAGCGGGAGCGATCATCGCCGGGCTGGTGATGGCGCGGATGGGAGCGATCAAGAAACAGGGATTCACGGTGATTGTTTCGGTCGCACTGTACGGAGCGGCCACGATCGCATTCGGCGTCTCAAAGGTGTTCTGGCTTTCACTGCTAATGTTGGCGGCGACGGGCGCGGCTGACACGGTGAGCACGATTTTGCGGCAGACGATCAGACAGCTCGTCACCCCGAACTATCTTCGCGGCCGCATGACCAGCGTCAACATGATCTTCTTCATGGGCGGACCGCAACTCGGCGAAGTCGAAGCCGGCACGCTCGCCGCAGTGATCGGCGCACCGCTGTCCGTGGTAACCGGCGGAGTCGCGTGTGTGCTTGCCGCGTTGTTCACATTCGTCAAAGCGAGGAGTTTGAGGCAATATGAGCAGTAGCAGTAAGCAGTAAGCAGTAAGCAGTAAGCAGCAAGCAGTAAGCGGTGGCGGATGTAGTCAGTACCATCCGCGTCAGCGGATGGGTCAAATGGATTATTGAAAGGGCTCAAGTATCAGGTTTACAAACCCGTTACCCGGCGCCTGAGACCCGATACCCGATACCCGACACCCGGTACCTGAAACCAAGTTATGCCGTGGACTGAAGTCGAAACATCAACTCATCAAGACCACGTAATCAAGCACGTCCTCGGCGCGACGGTGCTCGGTTGGGTGATTGCCGGCGAAGCGGCCCACTTCCTGCTCGACATGGGATTTCTCTGGACGATTTATCTGGATGGCGAAATGAACCTTCTGCCCCAGGGCGTCGCAATTGCCGAACTCGAGGGTGACGACGTTAGCAGCGCCGACCGCGCTGAACTCGCCTTCGATGCTGACCTACTAATGAGTGAAGGACGTCAGGCCAGCGACTTGAAGAAGTTTGTTGCCGCTGACGTGGCATGCTTGATCGAGTCGGTCGATCTGCACGCGTCCGACGCGAATCGCCGAATTGTGATTACCGGCGAGCGCGGAACAATCAACATCGAGACCTCATCGGATGTCGGCGAGGTGCGCGTCACTTCTCAAGCCGGCTAAGCGCGCATCGTCATTGGCGATGCCATACCGTTCCTGAAACAAGTTGCCATCGCCCGCCTCTCTTTTCGTAAGTGTTCCGATAAAAATTTGTATCGTTAAAGGCCTGGTGTCGAAGCTGTCCTTTGCTTTGTGCGGTGGCCGTGAGTTCGGCCCGGCTGGAATCTGAATTCACTTCGACTTTCTCGTTGGTGGACCTTAGAGATTCGTAACTCAAGTTGCCGGTCCGCATGAGCAGAAGCACTTCGGCTTTGTTAAGTGTCAAGCCCGCGTCGCTGACATATCGATAGTCGTCCGCCAGTAAGCGCGAGAGCGCATCGGTGTCGCCGTTCAGCAGAGCCGCTCCGACCTGGTTGTTGGTCTCTGTGATTATTTCGGCCGTCGATCGCGTCTCGATCACAGGTGAAGCAGAGGAACTCTGATTCGTATTCGACGTGGATGACGGTCGCGTCGTGGAACCGAACTGCAACACCACGATAACGGCGACAACTGCAATTACCCCGATGATTACGACAGCACCGACGCCGACGAGGATCAGCATATTTCCGCGTTTCGCGGGCGCCGCCGGTGGATTTGTCTGGCGTGGTGTTAGCCGAAGCGTCGCTTGAGGATCGACCAGCGTTGGTTCAGCCTCGCGCGTCGTTTCAAGCACCGTTCCGTCTTCGAGGCAGAATTGCAGTGAGTCAGCGTATCGTCGCTTGCACGTCGGACAGAGTTTCATCGCAGGGCGCGCATCGTACCATTCAGTCGCAGGTGCAGGAAGAGTTTTTTGTGCTGCGAGGCTACGTTACAATTCAGTCATGAAGAAAATCGCATTCACGGTTTTTATCCTTTTCATCGCCACGGTGTGCGCGTTTGCGGCGCCGCAAACCATGCGCCTCGATTATTTCCACACCGGCGATGCCAAACACGAGACGTTCAGCATGGATCGCGTGGTCATCGAGCCTTTGCCGTGGCCGGGCGACATCAGCAAATCAATCGACAACACGAACCTCGGGAAATATTTCTTCGAAGTGCGCGACCAAAAGACCGGCCGTGTGCTTTATTCGCGCGGTTTCGCCTCGATCTACGGCGAGTGGGAAACGACTGATGAAGCAAACAAGATCATGCGGACCTTCAGCGAGTCTTTGCGTTTTCCCGCGCCTGACGCCCCGGTGCAAATCGTCTTGAGCAAGCGAGACGCGAAGAACAACTGGCGTGAAATTTGGAAAACGTCAGTAGATCCGAAGGACATGTTCATCGATCGTTCGCGTCCGCGCGCGCCCGCGCCTTTGATCCCGATTCAGAAGATGGGGGACCCGGCGACGAAAGTCGATCTGCTACTGCTCGGCGATGGCTACACGGCGCGCGAGATAAAAAAGTTCGAGGCCGATGCGCGGCGTTTAATTGCTGTACTCTTTGCGACTTCTCCGTTCAAAGAACACCGCCGCGATTTCAATGTGTGGGGTCTGTGTCCGCCGGCCGGTGAGTCGGGCATCTCGCGGCCTTCAACCGGAATCTATCGCGATTCGCTGGCGACCTACGATGCGTTTGGCTCAGAGCGTTATATTCTGGCGTTCGACAATCAGCGGCTGCGCAAGACCGCACAGTTCGCGCCGTACGAATTCATCGAGATTCTCGCGAACGGCCGCACGTACGGGGGTGGCGGCATTTTCAACTTGTACAGCACGGTTGCGGTCGATAACGCTTTCGCGAACTATGTCTTCGTGCATGAGTTCGGCCATCACTTCGCGGGCCTCGCGGATGAGTATTACACCTCGCCGGTCGCGTACGCCCCGGCATCTGAACGCGTCGAGCCGTGGGAACCGAACGCGACCGCTTTGCTCGACAAGAAGAATTTGAAATGGAAAGAGTTCGTCGATTCAGACACGCCGATTCCTACGCCCTGGAACAAAGAGCCTTTCGAAGCTTACGAGCGTGAGTACGGCGCCCGCCGTGCGCAACTCCGGAAAGAGAACCGCCCGGAACAAGAGATGGAAGATTTGTTTCGCGAAGATCGTCGCAAGGTCGACGCCATGATGCACGCCGAGAAATACTTTGGCCGCGTCGGCGCGTTCGAAGGCGCGATGTACGAAGCGCGCGGCTACTATCGCCCGCAAGTCGACTGCATAATGTTTTCCCGCACGGATTACTTCTGCAAGGTCTGTCAGCGAGCGATTGAGACAGTTATTAGTTTGTACACCTGAGATTTCTTACGCCGGCGGTTTGATAATCAAATCCGCTCTTACCGCTCCCATCGGCGTCACCGCAGCGATACGCAGCGGCAAATGACGCGCGTCGTCGCCAACCCAGATGCGAATCTGAAGCCGATTCTTTTCGGTGTCGTCGGTCGAGAGTGTCAAAAGCAGGGCAGGGATCTGTTGGCCGTTGAGTTCAATCGTCTCGCGTTGCTGTGAGTTCACGAGCAGGGTCCGCGGCTGCGAGATGGCCAGGATCGAAATGGCGTTCTGTCTCTTCGGCGAGAGATCGAAGGTGCGAATCGCGTAGATCGCAGAAATCAGGTCATGCGTACCGACAGGAATCTCAATCCTTTGATTCTTGTCGGTGGTAACTGCGCCACGATCCTGATCGACTGTGTACACACGCGTGTTGCGCCACTTGCCTTCCGCCAGGTTCATCTCGGTGCGAAACGGCAGAAGAGTCTCGGGATCCACGTAGGAAAGAATCTTGTCGTTCACAAAAAAAAGGCGCCCACCGGCGCCGTTTGTCTGCGCCGTCACCGTGAATAACAACCCATCACGGTTGAAATAACGTCCGCGCGCAGTCACCGCGAAACCCAGCGAGCCGACCGGTTGCGCGTCGTTGCCGAGGTACACCTGATAGTTCAACTGCTCGCCGACTTTGAACGGCAGATTAAGGGGCGGACCTGAGTTCGTGCTCGGATCGGGTGCAACTACCCTAGTGGTATTTGGATTCGGCGCGACCGGCGCCGGCGTCGGCGTAACGGTTGCCGCTGCCCGCGCGACCAATTCTGATGCCGCCAGTTCGGCCCGAATCTCGCCATCATCATGTCTTCCCGTAACGAGAACGGGAACGTGCCATTCATCGTCGCTCAGGTAAACGACGATGTTGTAAATCGGGGAACCGCTCATCCTCACTTTTGCAACCAGTGCGTTGAATGAGCCGACATTCGTTTTGATCATCGTGTGACCGACAACTCGCACGTCAGCCTGATAGTCCTGCGATTCGGTTCTCACCGTGAAGCTATGCGAGGAGCCAACCGTCAAAGGCATCGCGCGTAAACGATAAATCGCTGAAAGCAGATCGAATGTCCCGGGAAACTCGCCGGAGTGAAGCTTCGGCGGAATTGCATCAGTTCCAGCCGGCTGATTGTATTCGCTTGATGCTTCCGTTGTTCGTCCCGCTTCGCGCACGACTTGCTGTGCGCGGTAAGGGAGACCCGTCGTGGCGTCCACGTAGGTGGTGTAATCGTTGTTAAGCGAAAGAAGGGCGACGTTCACGACGCCTGAGGTTTCCACGTGCGCTTGCAACTGAATCCCATCGCGATCGAAGTAACGGCTGCGACCCGCTACATACAGCTCAATATGTCCGGCACTGACGAATTGCGCGAAGGAAACGTTGTAAGTGAGCCTCTCACCGACGCGATATGCGGCCGGATCAAACGGCGCGGAAGTTACTTCCGCTTTTTCCTGCGCGCACACGCCGGCCACCACGAGAAGTAGAACGGCTAAACACAGTGATATTAGAGAGAAGGGGAGCTTTCGGTGCACGTTTGCATGATAAAGGTAAGTTGACGCGTGGCGCAATATCACTTTGATAAAACGCTCGCAAAGGATGCGGGTTCCTTGAATCACACCTGTGAAGCGCGTGCCTGAAGCGCCGTTTTAATCTCGCTGGCGAACCGTTGCGCCGCGTTCACCGGGTCAGTGGCAGCAATGATTGGACGGCCTACGACGATGTAATCCGCCCCGGCGCGAATGGCCTCAGCCGCGTTCATCGTTCGCCGTTGATCTTGAGCTTCATCAGTTGCCGAGCGAATACCGGGCGTGACAATCAGAAAATCGTTTTGTGCCACTGCCTCGCGGATAAGTTCGATCTCCTGGGCCGAAGCGACGACACCATCGAGTCCGGACTCTTGGGCGAGTTTCGCCAGGCGACCGACGACCGTTGGCGGCTCACCATGAATTCCGATTTGTCGCAGGGTGTCCTGGTCAACACTCGTGAGAAGCGTTACTCCGAGGATTTTGGGTGCCGTCAAGTTTTCGCGGGCAGCGGTTTCCGCCACCGCATCCGCGGTCCACTTCATCATTTCCTTTCCGCCGGCCGTATGAATGTTGAAGAGCGAAACGCCCAGGCGCGTCGCTTCGATCGCCGCCATCGCCACCGTGTTCGGGATGTCGTGATACTTCAAGTCGAGAAATACGCGACTGCCCTGCGAGATAATCTGTCGAACTAGTTCAGGACCGACGGCAGTGAAGAGCTGCATACCAACCTTGAACATGCCGACTGAGTCTTTCAATTGGTCGACCAATCGGAGAGCGCGATCAGCTGTCTCAACATCGAGAGCGACGATCAGTTTTTCGTTCGTGATCATGAATTCAGTTCAGCCTTGCATCCCACCGCTTCCTCCAACGATACAAATCCTTCGCTCGAGAGAATGCGTCGCAGTCCTTCGTTGATTCTTCGCGCAATGCCGGGGCCTTCGTAGATGAAGCCGGTGTAGAGTTGAATCAAGCTCGCGCCGGAGCAAATCTTCTCCCAGGCATCTTCGGCGGTGAACACGCCACCCACGCCGATAATCGGCAAAGAACCGTTCGTCAGCTGATAGATTTTCCGAATCACCTCGTTCGAACGTTCGCGCAACGGGGCGCCGCTCAATCCGCCTTCGCCCGCCGCATCGATTTGCGCAGGGCTTGACTGCAAATCTGCGCGGCCCGTCGTCGTGTTCGTCGCGATGATACCTGAAATCCCTGTCTGCTGCGCGACTTCGACGATTGACTGAATATCGTCATCATTCAAATCCGGAGCGATTTTCACAAGTAGGGGTCGAGCCGCTGCCAGTGAGTTTTCTTCAGCCAGTTCGCGATTGCGCTTTTGAAGTTGGGCGAGCAAGTCGTGAAGCATGTTCGCTTGTTGTAACTCGCGGAGTTTCGGCGTGTTCGGTGAGCTCACATTTACCGCGACGTAATCGGCCACCTCGTAAACGACTTCCAGGGTTTTCAGGTAATCGGGTATCGCTTCTTCGACTGGGACGCTCCGCGCTTTGCCGATGTTTACGCCCAAAACGCAATCAGGACGATGCTGCTTGAGGTGCTTGACCAATTGCTTCGCGCCGCAGTTGTTGAATCCAAGTCGATTAATTAATGCACGATCGCGCGGCAGACGAAACAGGCGCGGTGATGGATTGCCCGGCTGCGCTTCGCTGGTGACTGTTCCGACTTCGATGAAACCAAATCCGAGTGTGGCCAGCACATCAGCGGCATCGCCATTCTTGTCAAACCCAGCTGCCAGACCGACAGGATTGCGAAACGTGAGGCCAAACCGTTTAAGATTTCCGAACGGAACGGTTTTGTATTTTCGTTCAACGCTCTGGCGAATCGCGTCAAACTCTAAAGCTTTTGAAAGTGACGCGAGCGCGAAACGATGAGCTGTTTCTGCCGGCAGGCGAAAGAGAAGCGGACGAATGAGTGAATACAGTGACAAGTGACGAGTGACAAGAATTAGAACGAAATCAAGTTTAGCTGTTCTCCGTGTGTCTGTGAACTCTCTGTGTCTTTGTGGTGAGTGGTTACCGCGATATGTTTCCGCCACAGAGGCACAAAGACTCACAGAGGGGTAATTCTGGTCTGCCGTCACTCGTCACTTGTCACTCGTCACTGCTCTTGTTACTATCTCGCATCAGTGGAATTCACTGAAAAGGCCCGCATCATGGACCCGGCGCGCATCAATCGCGCGCTCGCTCGTCTTGCTTCGGAAATCGTCGAAGAAAACCACGGAATAAGAGACTTAATTTTGATCGGCATTAAGCGCCGCGGCGTGCCGCTGGCGAATCGCATCGCCGATAAGATCGCGGATTTGGAAGGGACGCGTCCGCCCGTGGGCGTGCTCGACATCACCTTGTACCGCGACGATCTTTCGACGGTGGGAGCAAAGCCGATTGTGAGCGGGACCGAACTGCCGGGTGACATCGAAAGCCGAACGATTGTCCTGGTTGACGACGTTCTGTACACCGGCCGCACTGTGCGTGCGGCGTTGGACCAGCTGATCGATTTCGGCCGGCCGCGGCGGGTGCAACTGGCGGTGCTGGTCGACCGCGGAAACGAACATCGCGAGCTGCCGATTCAGGCGGATTACATCGGCAAACACGTGCCCACGAAAAAGAGCGAAATTATCAAAGTAATGCTGACTGATTTCGATGAGGATGAAGGAGTAGTAATCGTTGAGCGACCCGCAGCAGAAGCTGCAGCATGAGGCGGCCCGAGTGGCCGCTTTTTTTTTATTAGAAAACCGATCTTTGTGCTTTGATCTTTGTACTTTGTCCGGTCTGCATGGTTGAAATCCAAAATCCAGGGTTGAGTAGCGAACAAAGCACAAAGTACCAAACACAAAGTACGAAAGATGAAACACCTTCTCGGCATTCGCGAACTCTCTTCCGAACAGATAGTTCATCTGCTCGATACGGCTGAATCGTTTCGCGACATCTCAAAGCGCGAGATTAAGAAAGTGCCGGCGCTGCGCGGTCGCACCGTCATCAATCTATTCTTCGAGCCGTCGACACGAACGCGCACGTCGTTCGAAATCGCCGCCAAGCGTCTGTCGGCTGACGCCGTGAACATCAGCGTCTCGACGTCAAGCGTGTCGAAGGGCGAGACACTGCTGGATACCGCTCGGAATCTTGAGGCGATGGCGCCGGACTGCATCGTGATTCGGCATTCGTCGGCAGGCGCGCCTTATCACCTGACGCGCGTGTGCAATGCGGCGATTGTGAACGCTGGCGACGGCTCGCACGAACATCCCACGCAGGCGTTGCTCGATGCGTTGACGATTCGCGAACACAAAGGATCAATCGAGGGATTGAAGGTCGCGATCATCGGCGACATTCTGCACAGTCGGGTCGCGCGCTCGAACGCTCAC
>Ga0157378_10006129_pt1 | contig 10531 bp, 5 predicted proteins | sample M65metaG_FD_115309 | JGI IMG/M metagenome (GOLD analysis project Ga0157378, IMG submission 115309) | Miscanthus rhizosphere microbial communities from Kellogg Biological Station, Michigan, USA - M6-5 metaG | ecosystem: Host-associated > Plants > Roots > Rhizosphere > Soil | place: USA: Michigan...
CTGCAGACGAATGCGCTCCGCAGTCATCGCGACGTGGTCCGACGCGGAAGAGAGGAAGTCGACATCATCGAGATCGAACTCGCGATCGGAGAGTTTCCCTGCAAGTGCGATGAAGCCCTGGATCGCGGCGGGCGTTCTCACCGGCACGAGCAACTGCGCGTCGACACGCCGCAGCGCCTGGCTGTCGGCATCGGCCATCGGACGCCGCTGCGGTGCGAACGGTCGATCCAGCATCGCGGTCAGCTCCGGCGACGCTGCGATGTGAAGCGTGCCGAGAATCGAATCGGAGAAACCGACTTTCGCGGTGGCGACGAACTCGCTCTGTCTGCGGATGAAGATCGCGATGCCGCGTGTCTGCAGTGCCTGCTGCAGTGACTCAGCGACGAACTGCAGGAACCGCGGCAGATCCTTCGCATTGACCGATTCCGCCGAGATGTTGCGCAGCGCCTGCGGATAGTCATAGCGGCTGCGAAAGAAATTGCGATCGATGAGCTGCTGCAGGCGATTGCGCAACGGCACGAAGACGAGCGCGAGGACGAGTGTCGCCGCCACGACCATCGTCTGATCTTCGACGCCCGCGATGCGGATGAAGAGGCTGCCGATTCCCGCGACGAGGACGAGATAGAGGAGGATCAGTAGACTGCTGAGAATCCCGTACACCACCGTCTTCTTGATGATGATGTCGATGTTCATCAGCCGGTATTTGAGAATCGCGGCGGCAAACGAAAGTGGAATCAGAAGGGAGAGCGCTCGTGGCAGCAGCGTGACGACCGACATGAAGCTTGCCGAGCTGCTCATGGCCGCGGGGTGGAACGAGATCCAGAACAGCCAGCCGATCATTGCAACCGTACAAACGATCTTCGTCACGATCGCGGTGAACGTCCCCCACAGCGGCCAGCGCACCTGACGCTTCTCCTCGAGCGAAGCCTCTTTGTAGCTGCGCGCGAGCGAGTAGCAGGCGGCGACCGGATAGAGCGCGAGCGCGCCTGCCGGAAGGATGAAGGCGATGCCGAGAATCACGGAGGCGATGATCGGCAGGTTGTGGGATGTCGCGTCGAAGATGGCAAAGTCGATCGTCGCCGGAACGAACAGCGCGAGGAATGGACGATTCGCAACGGCCTGGCGGAAACCCTCGGCGCGAATCTTTCGCACCATGAGGATCGCGGCTCCTACACCGGCGAGAAGCAGTGCGATCGCGAGACGATCGAGGAAGAACGATGGTTTTTTCGCGGTCGCGGCGCAGAGCATGATCGCGCTCGCGATGAACACCGCGAACGCAGGCATCGCATAGATCCAGCGGATGACGTGCGGCCGCTTCCGAACGATCGGCCGGTCATGCGGAAAGATGAGCGCGAGGTGCAGCGTGATCGGCAGGAACGCGATGCCGCAGAAGAGAACGATGATCTCCGGCACGTTCGCCGATGGCCGCAAGGCGATGCCCCGCGCCTCGGAGGTTGCCGTCGCGGCGCCGATCGATACGATCATCGACGTGACCGACGCCACGACCATCGCGTAGAAAACGACGGCGCGGCTGTCATCGCTGCGGCGCAGAAAGATGACCAGTCCCACGATGAGGAAACATGCAGCGATGCCGAGCGTCGCGATGGACTCACGCAGAAGGCGCGGCTCGCGCGCTGGGGATGAAAGAGTGACGCGAAGCGGGAAGATCCTTCCGTCGCGCTCGATCGCGTAGACGATGGAGTTGCCCGTCTTCACCCGGTCATCGAGGCGCAACAGTTCGTCGGTGTTCGTCAGCGGAATGTTGTTGATGGCGAGGATGCGGTCGCCGCCGCGAATGCCCGCGCGCATCGATGGGCTGTACGGAAAGGTCATGAGCACGCGGCCGGTGCCGAGCGCCGCCGCGCGGTGCGAGGTGCTGCGGATGAAGAGCAGACCGGTCCAGCCCCGCGAGTCCCACTCGCTCATCACGCTGATGGTCCATGCCGCAGCCGTCGCAAGAAGGACGGTCGTCAAAGTCAGACCAATAGCGATCCGGCGCGCCGGGCTCATCTCACGATAGTACGTCGGGGAACGATTGCGGTTGCGCTTTAGGACGTCAGGGAGCTGGGATGCTGGGGCGCTGGGGCGCTGCGGGGTGGCTCGGTGAGGAGTGCGGACGCCGCGTCGACCCACGCGAACGCGTCACCCAGCCGCCCAGCACCCCAGTGCCCCAGCATCCCAGAATTCACTCTCTCTGGCCGCGGCGATTCACGATCGACATGAACTCCTGCCGGGTTCGCTCATCCTCGAGGAACTCGCCGCGAAGCACGTTCGTTTCCATGAAGGACGACTCCTGCTCCACGCCTCGCATGACCATGCAGAGATGAATGCCACCCATCCAGACGGCGATGCCGCGCGGCTCGAGGATCTTCTCGATCGTGTCCGCGATGTCGTGTGCGAGATGCTCCTGTGATTGCAGGCGTCGCATGTGGACCTCGACGATGCGCGGGATCTTCGACGCGCCGATGATCGTCTTCTCCGGAATGTAGCCGACGATGAAGCGGCCGAAGAATGGCAGGATGTGATGCGCGCAAAGCGTCTTGTACGTGCCGCCGATCACCACGAGGTTCTGGCACTTCTCGTCCGCTTCCGTGCAGGCCTTGCGGAAGAGAGTGGTCAACTTCTTGACGTCCGTGAAGTCGTAGCCGCTGGTCATCGTAGTCAGCGACTCGGCCCAGCGGCGCGGTGTGTCGCGAAGATTCTCGTTTTCGAGATCGACGTGCAGAAGCCTGAGGACCTCGGCGAGATGCTCGGAGATTTTTTCGCGATCAACTGTCGCGCGCGGCGGAACGAGCAGGGTGTCGAGCTCGAGGTCACTCATGGGGCGGTAGTGTATGGGACGATCTGGATTTGTGGGGACGTCTGGGACGTCTGAGATCGCTGGGACCTCTGGGACCTCTGGGACCCTCGCACAACTGTCATCCTGAGGCGCGAAGACGCCGAAGGACCCCCTTCCGATGAAATCCACTCTCGCAACTAGGGGGTTCTTCGCTGTCTTCGCAGCTCAGAATGACAAGGGTCGCACTCGCAGATTGCCGTTCTACCCAGAGGTCCCAGAGGTCCCACCCAACCCCCCCTCGGGCTTTTTCCTTGCAATCAACAGTGATCGTTGACACTGAATGAGCATTCATTCATAATCCACAAGTCCCCCGGAGCCTGTTCATTCTTTGAAGGAGCACCACCATGGCCGAAATCAAATCCAAAGAAGCTATCGAAGCGATGGACGTCGCCGAGGCGTCGCGCGAAACGGAGTGGGAGAAACCCTCATTTGTCGGCGGCCTCTTCCTCGGCAACCTCAATGTCGACCTGATTCATCCGTTCCCTGAGCAGCCCGCTGCCGACAAGGCCGAGGCTGATGAATTCCTCAATCGTCTCGAGCGCTTCATGGCCGAAAACGTCGATGCAGAAAAAATCGACGCGCAGGGCGAGTACGACTACGAGCTCTTCAAAGGCTTCAACGAGCTCGGCGCGTGGGGCATGAAGATTCCGAAGGAGTACGGCGGACTCGGATTCAGCGCGACGAACTACAACCGCGCGATCGGTCTCGTCGCAACGTGGTGCGGATCGAGCGTCGCATGGCTCTCCGCGCATCAATCCATCGGTGTGCCGCAGCCGCTGAAACTATTCGGCACGGAAGAGCAGAAAAAGAAGTATCTGCCGCGTCTTGCGAAGGGCGCGATCTCCGCGTTCGCACTGACGGAACCGGGCGTCGGCTCGGATCCCGCGAAGATGATGACGACCGCGACGCCGACCCCGGATGGCAAGGGTTGGGTGATCAACGGCGAAAAGCTCTGGTGCACGAACGGTACGAAGGCCGAGATCATCGTTGTGATGGTTCAGACGCCTCCGAAGGTCGTGAAGGGCAAAGAAAAGAAGCAGATCTCGGCGTTCATCGTCGAAACGAACACGCCGGGATTCTCGGTCGAGCATCGCTGTCAGTTCATGGGACTGCGCGGCATTGGCAACGCGCTCCTGAAGTTCGACAACGTGTATGTTCCGAACGAGAACCTTCTGTGGGGTGAGGGTAAGGGTCTCAAGCTCGCGCTCATCACGCTGAATACCGGACGTCTCACGATTCCCGCGGGTTGCGCTGCGGGCGCGCGCCGCATGATCGAGATCGCGAAGGAGTGGGCGAGCGAGCGCGTGCAGTGGGGCGCGCCGATCGGTAAGCATGAAGCCGTCGCGCAGAAGATCGCGTGGATGGCGTCGCACACGTTCGCGATGGAAGCGATCGTCTGGTTGACGTCGGGCCTCGCCGATCGCGGTGACGTCGATCTCCGTCTCGAAGCGGCGATGGCGAAGCTGTTCAACACCGAGGTTGCGTGGCAGTGCATCGATCATCTCGTGCAGATCCGCGGCGGACGTGGTTATGAAACCTCGCAGTCGCTGCGTGCGCGTGGCGAGAAGGGCTATCCAGTCGAGCGGATCATGCGCGACATGCGCATCAACCGCATCTTCGAAGGAACGAGCGAGATTCAGCACCTCTTCATCGCGCGCGAGGCCGTCGATCCGCACATGAAGCGCGGCTTCAAGATTCTTCAGCCCGAAACGCCGATGGGCGAGAAGGTCAGCGCCGCCGCGAAAGCCGGCGTCTTCTATGCCGGCTGGTATCCGTCGCGCTACCTCGGCTGGAGCCGCAAGCCGAAGTACGGCCAGTTCGGAAAACTGAGCAAGCACATGGCGTATGTCGAGCGCACGTCGCGCCGTCTCTCGCGCGCGATCTTCCACGCGATGATGCGCTATCAGGCCAAGCTCGAGCGGAAGCAGGCAGTGCTCTTCCGCATCGTCGACATCGGCACGGATCTCTTCGCGATGTCGTCCGCGATCACGTACGCGACGATGCTCGCGAAGAACGGACAGAAGAACGCGATGGAACTCGCGGATGTCTTCTGTCGCGAGACGCGCATCCGCATCGAGAACACATTCAACAGCCTCTTCACCGATTACGACGATGCCGCATACAAGCTCGTGCAGGAACTGATGAAGGGCGAGTACGACTGGTTCGAAGGCCAGCTCGTGCAGCCGGTGATGCCGACCGCCGAGGAGCTGGAGACAGTCGTCGCGAAGATGGCACGTTAGAAGCTAACCAGATGATGCACCCTCAAAGCGCACCCGATCGGGTGCGCTTTTTTGTCGAGTTTACAAGTACAACCGGTTGCATGTTTGGTTCGAATTTCGCCGGTTGACTCGCCCTCCCTCTGTGCTACGATCCGGCCCCAGTCCATCCCATATTTCTTTAAATCAGGGGCTTCCGAATGGAATGCAGAATCATCCGGGCGTTGCCGCGTCGGATCGCTGCGCCGGTTGCATGGAACCGTTCTGTGCGAACGGTCTCGTCTCTATGCAAGGAGAGAATCGATGAATTGCCCACACTGCCTGGAGTTGCTTCCTGATACAACTACCTATTGCACGCGTTGTGGCAAGCCCGTCACCGGCGTGAAGTCTTCACAGCCTCGGCGAACGTCCAGTGTGGCTCTTCCGATGGCGATGACTTCGAGTGACGGCAAGTTCTCGATCGGCCGGTCGCAGGCGCTTCCGCCGAATTGTGTGAAGTGTGGCGTCAGGTCGTCGACGTGGTTGACGAAGAAGTTTTCCTGGCATCCTCCAGCGCTCTATGTGCTGCTGTTCCTGGGCCCTTTGCTTTATCTGATCATCGCTCTCATCGTGCGAAAGAACGTGAGTCTCTCCGTTCCTTTATGTGCGCAGCACGATGAAGCGCGGCGGCGCAAGTCATGGATTGGTGGCATCCTGCTGGTTGCCTGTCTGCCTCTGCCGATCGCTCTCGCGAATGTCATCCCGGGCGACATGATCACCGGGGTCTCGATCTTACTGGGTGCTGCCATGTTCCTTGTGGGTCTGATTGTGTTGAATCTCGCGGCACCCCTCAAGGCAACGATGATCGATGACTACTGGGTGGAGTTCAGCGGCGCGGGACCAGGGTTCATGGCGCTGCTGCCGAGGTGATCACGGACTCACGACCATTCGCCGTCGTGCCGGCCCCGGAAGCGCAACCACTCCGGCCCGGCCGATCCCCGAATAGTTGGTTACGAGGGCGAGAGGGGGCGAGCCACCGGTGACGCTCCAGACGTACAGCTGCTTGTCGTTGAAGACGCTCGACACGACGCCGTCCTGCACCGCGAGCACTCCGTTTCCCTTGGCGACCAGTGTCTGCAAACCATTTTGTGCGACGGCCCCGGCGCTGCCCGGTGTGATCGGCGTGTCCCGCCGCGGTAGTCCGTCGGATCCAAGGTCCCACACATGGCCCGCAACATTGCTAAAGAAACCCGTTGTGCTGAGCACCCATTGATCGCCTGAAGCAGTGAGTGCGACGTACCGCGGGTTATAGAGCGGCAGGTCGGTAACGATCGTTGCCGCGGATGCGATGCGGGCGGGAAGAGAGAGCGGCGTGAGCTCGTGTGTGAAGCGCCACGCTGTCACCGTGACATACGGACTCGGCGCCGACGGAAGATGCTGCCAGGCGAGTAGAAACTCGCGGCCGTTCCACGCCAGCAGCGGACCGAGATCGCCGTTGGCAGTGGGGCCGGTATCGGTGAGCAGCAGTGGCTGTGGGTCGAGCGCAAACGCAGCTTCACTGACGCGCGCTGCAGCAATCATCTTGTTCGATGCAGTTCGCCATGCGAAGACGTGACGCTCGCCATCGAAAGCCGCAGTGAGTCCGCCGATGAGATCCGCGCCTGCCGCAAGCGCGACGATCTTCGGCTCCGCGGCGGGATCGCTGCGATCGAATAGCGCAACGCGAACAGACGAGGTCACATTTTTTCCACGCGGGGTTTCCAGCCACGCCATCGCCAGCGTTCGCGCGCCACACGAAAGCGCGGGCCATTCCTGATCGACAAGCTGCGACTCATCACCGAGAGGCAGGAACAGACCGTCGGGTGACTCGAATCTCCCACCATGAAAGCGACTGATGCGCACTCGCTGAGGTCCTCCGCGCTCACCCCACGCTACCCAGGCAGAGTCGCCGCACCATGTGATCGGTCCCGGAACTTGTTCTGCTGCGGTTTCGGAGATTAGCAAGCCGTCGGGCGGAATCGCCGGCAATGCGCCTTGTGCATCAGCCACCGTCGCGTAGAACTGGAAGTTGCCGTGCCGATACGTCCAGTCTCCCTGTTCATAACGGCTGTCGGACCAGAGCGGCACAGCACGCCCTTGCACACCTGCGATGCCTATCGTCTTCATCGTCGCGTCGTTGAGAACGAGACGGATGGGATTCACTCCATCGCGATTCCAGGCCGCGTTCCATAACGCGTGGCGGCTGCCCTCGTAATTGATCCACGCGATCCTGTACTCGCGGCCTGTCCAGGTCACGAAGGGCTCTCCGTATGGAGCAAGATCGTCCGCCGGGATCGCCACGCTGGCTCCGACAGGCATGCCTTTGTCGTCGAGCTCCTGTCCGATGATCCAACGTCGCATGGGGTTTCCTGAAGAACGCATCCAGACTGCGAGGAAGCCTTTGCCATCGGAGGCGAGTGATGGATAGAAACCTTCCGTCCCGATGGACGTGCGCGTGCGAGGCGACGACCGCACATCGATGATCGACGCTCCGTTGACGAGCGCCAGAGCCGTGCCTGCGTCGTTGACTGCGAGGCTCCGCTCAAAGTTGTAATAAGGAAGATCGGTGATCGCCGGCGTGCCTGCTGGTGATCCGTCGTTGCGAAGCCGCACAGCGAGAACTTTGTTGTCGTATTGACGCAGGAGCAGCATGTAAGAATCTGCGCCGCCGGCCAGTCCAATAGGCTCCTCGGCGAACGTCGCCGGCAATTCCTGCATCGCACCATCGCGATCGAGGAACACGAGATGCGTCTTGTAGTCGATGTAGCTGCGTGCAGCGATCAGAAAGCGATTGCCATCGGACGCCACGAAGTTCGATACGGACGACAGTGAGCGCGGCGGGACATCGAGCCGCGTTCCATCGGGCGTGATGCGCTCGATGCAGGTTCCCCCGCACGCGGAATCACTCCACACGGCAACGATGAGATCGCGGCTTGCAGCGATGCCTGCGTCATAACGCGTGTTCGGCGCAGGTCCAAGGCGTGGAGGAGCTACGTACGTGACCTGAGCGGTCATCGACAGCGCAGCGAACAACAGTGAAAGAAGAAGTCTGTTCACTGGATGCTCCGAAGATAGAGTCGCGAGCCTTGCTCATAGATCAGAGTCCTCGAGCTCTCGAGCGCCACCGATTCCGGAATCTCATCGCCGAGCGACAACCGCTCGAGCAACGTCCCTTCTGCGCTGATTCGCAGAAGCGTCGAACCGCTCGTGAGCAGGAACCATCCTTTCGAGCTCCACTCCGCGTGCGGCTGTCTGCTCGCGGCTCCGGTATCGATCTCGATGTCGCCCGAAGGCCGCGAGATCACCGCCGTTCCATTTCCGCCAAACAGAATGCTCGAAGGAGATGCAGCGATGGCGGGCGTACCGAAGGGCACAATGGTTCGGGTCTCGTGGTAGGTCAACCCGGTGTCCCAACTCGAGTGCGGAGCCCGGCCGTAACCGATCGCCCAGAGTGTTGGGATCGCGTCGCCTGAGACGTAGACCCAGAGATACGCGATTAGAGAATCGTTTCCGGTCCAGAGTGCCGATGCGCGGTACATCGTTCGGTATCCCGTAGTGAATGACGATTCTCCAAGATCATCCAGCGCCGCGCTGAAGCGGTGAATTACATACGCTCCGTCATGCGTCATCGCCGCCGTCGTGAACGCGATTCCATCCCAGATCGCGAAGAGCGGAGCGTTGTTCCATGCATCTGGAGCGTCGATCGTGACCTGCTTTTTCAAGCGCAGAGTGGGATCGAGCAATGCGACGCCGACGCGCGCGGGGCGGTTCCACCAATTTCCGGTCCATGTGACGCGTTCGCCCCAGGAGACGAAGAGATTCGTCCCATCCGTCGAGAGATCCATCTGCTGGAGTTGCCGCTCGCGTGTCGCGATCTGTACAGGCGTACCGTCGATCGCGGAACGATCCGCATTGAGTGCCGCCATGAGAAGCTGGTCGCTCTCGCCACGTTGGAGCCACGCGACATACGTGCGGCCAGCGAGCTCGATCATCCTCGGCGAGAACTGTTCCTCGTCGCGTATCGAGACGATGGCGTCCGCAACGACACGCCAGTGTTGCGGCGTCGTCGAGCTGGCGTATACCTGTGCAGGCAGAGCGAGTCCCTGGCTGTCTTTTCGAGCTTCGGTCCAGAGAATCGTCGCTGCGAGGTCACTGCCTCCCGCGACGGGAAGGGTTCGGAGTCCTCCTCGCGCCGGCAGAGGAACCGAACGAACGTGTCCGCTGGCGTCGACGACGAAAGGGTCGGGCGCGCTGCTGTAGGAATCGTTGCGGATTGCGCCGAGAACGAGGTAACTCTCGCCATTCGTGACGACATGGGAGGAGTCGAGATCCTCTTTCGCGATGAGCAGCGGTGCGACCGTCGGTTTGCCGTCGCTGTCGAATTGTCCGAGCCAGAGAGCCCCGCCGTAGTAGGTCGTGTATTCGATCCACAACACTCCGAGTCCTCGGCGTGTGGCGGCGGCATCGATGAAGAGCGCGTCGGGTCCTCGCGCCGGGAGATGAATGCGTGGGCCGAGCGCCATCCGCTTCTCGTCGAGAAAATGCGCACCGGTGCCGAAGAGATCGTCGGCCACGACGAGATAGCGGCCGCCGAGAACGACGATCTTCGTCCTGCCGTCAGCGATCGCCAGCTCAGCGATTGTCAAAAGATTCGAATCGACGAGTGTGAGCTTCTTCTGCTCGAGGACGAGATACCCGGCGCCATTCGACGCAATCTGCTGCAGTGTGCCGTGATGGTAGGTTCCTCGAGTGACTCGGCCATCGCGTTTGATCAGATCGATGCGCCAGACAGTGTTGTAAGGACGGGTAAATCCGACGGCGACCGTGTTGCCGTCGCTCGCCGCGAACGTGGCCGCGTCATCTCCGGGTGGCGCGATCTGCCGGGCCGGCTCCACGACATGCTGCGAAGAGTCGAGCCACGTGAGCATCGTTCGTCGCCCTGTGTCGGCTGGATACTCGTTCCAGATCACGGCCTGCTCCTTGCTCACGGGCACGCAGGCCACGGCTTCCGCGCGCTCCCGCGCGATCGAGCCGCTCACCACCGGAGTGAGGGGACGCTCAACGCCCAGCTGCAGCTGAGCGTTGAGACTCGTTGCCGCGATCAGAGCGATGAAGAACCGGACCATGCACAACGTACGTGGCGGACGCGGCAAGCGTCCAGTTCTTCATCGCGAGGCGATTGGCTACTTCTCGCCCGCCGCGGGGAAAACCGGCGTGATGTCGACCGGGATGTCCGCTAGCTTTTTGTTTACCGACTTCATCTCGTCCGTTTCGACTGCGTACTTCGTCAGCAGCGTGTTCGCGCGGTTGTAGTCGCCGGTGGCTTCGATCGTCAGCAGCTCCGTCGCGAGCGACTTCACACCCTCGCGGAACTTCGCGAAGTCGACGGTGTATCGGCCATTGCTGTTCGGATTGATTCCGCCCTTCTCGCGCAGCCAGTTCCACTGCAGTGCGGAGC
>Ga0157378_10006133_pt1 | contig 10529 bp, 8 predicted proteins | sample M65metaG_FD_115309 | JGI IMG/M metagenome (GOLD analysis project Ga0157378, IMG submission 115309) | Miscanthus rhizosphere microbial communities from Kellogg Biological Station, Michigan, USA - M6-5 metaG | ecosystem: Host-associated > Plants > Roots > Rhizosphere > Soil | place: USA: Michigan...
AGCGACACTTCTCCGCCCCGGCATGGTGATCCAGCACGAGGGCGACCTGTATTCGGTATTCAGCACCGAGCACCGGACGCCGGGAAACAAGCGCGGTTCGATGCAGACGCGGATGAAGAACCTTCGCACCGGTTCAATCATTGACTACCGGTTCCGCGCGGAGGAGTTCGTAGACCGCGCGATTCTGGACGAAGTGGAGTTCGAGTATTTGTACAGCGAAGGCGATGATTTTCACTTCATGAATACGGAAACCTACGAGCAGATGCAGATGACGCGCGACGAACTGGGCGAGACCGTTTACTACCTGGTGCCGAACACGCTTGTGAAGGTGGAGTTCCACAACGAGAAGGCCATCGGAGTGGATTTGCCGGACACCATGGATTTGACAGTGACGCAGACCGAGCCGACGCTTCAGAAAGCGACGGCCAGCTCGGTGATGAAACCCGCGACTCTGGAAACCGGACTGGTAGTTCAGGTACCGCCTTTTGTGAACGAAGGTGATAGGATTCGGGTGGACACATCGGAAGCGCGGTACGTGCAGCGCGTGGAGTAGTGTTGGTGCTCCTGTAGAAAGATTTTAGGGAAAATTAGTTTCCGCCTCCGCAGCTGAGTCGGGCGCAAGCCAGATTCAGAAGAGGTGAAAGGGCGCCCCATCGTGAAAACGATTGGGGCGCTTTTGTTTAGACCGGTTGATGCTGACGCAGAATCTTGCGCGCCGCATCCCGTCCGGCTGGCCGAAGGCCATGGGAGAAGCGTCGACTGGATGATGTTCCACTTCTTCCAATGTGATTCGAACATTCTTAACCGAACTCCTTCGCAAGTCAGGAACGCGTCCAGCAGGCCGAAGACGGCCCAGTCGAGGTAACCTTCCCGGCGGGCACCGTCGCCTTAACTTTATCGCTCACTGCAAAGTGGCCAGTCGGTTCGACGCCTGTCTTGATTCTCGCGAAATAGCTCCGAGGACCGGCTGGCTTGTTACTCTCGCCGATGACCGTAGTTCGCGGGCTAAGAGACCGCGAAGGAAGGTCGAGAAGCGTGTCAAGCCACGGATGGAAAATAGTCCTTCATCGATCAAGAGTTGGCGGACACCGTTTTCTGGCTGGACTTCTCGCCAAAAACGCGGGCGAAGATGGCGTCGACGTAGCGGAGGTGGCGCCGGAGGTCGAAGGCGTGTTCGAGGGCTTGGGCGTCGAGGTATTTGGTGATGCGCGGGTCCTGGCCGACGCGCTCGCGGAAGCTGGTGTCGGTTTCCCAGGCCGCCATGGCGTTTTCCTGGACGGTTGTGTAAGCCTCATCGCGCGGCATGCCTTTTTCGACGAGGTCCTGCAGCAGCTGGCCGGAGAAAACGAGTCCTTGCGTGGCGTCGAGGTTCTTTTTCATCCGTTCGGGGAAGACACGCATGTCGGCAACGACAGCAGTCATTTTGGCCAGCATGTAGTCGATAAGAATGGTCGAATCAGGCAGGATGATACGTTCGACCGAGCTGTGAGAGATGTCACGCTCGTGCCACAAGCCGATGTTCTCATAGGCCGCGATCATGTTGGAGCGCACGAGGCGCGCCAAGCCGCTGATCTGCTCGCAGGTGACGGGATTGCGCTTGTGCGGCATGGCCGAGCTGCCGCGCTGTTCGCCGCCAAAAGGCTCTTCGGCTTCGCGAACTTCGGTGCGCTGCAGGTGGCGAATCTCGATGGCAATTTTTTCGAGCGTGGCGGCGATGAGCGCTAGCGTGCTGACGTAGTGCGCGTGGCGGTCGCGCTGAATGACTTGTGAGGCGACTGGCGCGACGTTGAGGCCGAGGCGCTGGCAAATGCGCTCTTCAATTTCCGGTCCAAGATGCGAAGCGTTGCCGACGGCTCCCGAAATTTTCCCGACGCGCATTTGTGCAGCCGCGTCTGCGAAGCGCTCGATGTTGCGCTGATTTTCCGCGTACCAGTTGGCGACTTTGAGGCCAAAGGTGATGGGCTCGGCGTGAACGCCATGGGTGCGGCCGATTTGCGGTGTGCGGCGGAACTCCTGCGCGCGGCGGGCGAGAACCTCGCTGAATTTTGCGAGCGCCGCCTCGATCAGGCGCGAAGCATCTCGAACCAGCAGCGCTTGCGCGGTGTCCACCACGTCGTTCGAAGTCATACCATAGTGCAGCCAGCGCGCGGCAGCGGGATCTGCGATGGATTCGCCGACGTTCATCGTGAAGGCGATGACGTCGTGCTTGACCTTGGTTTCGAGTTCGTTGATCCGTGCGGCGTCCACTTTCGCGCGTGACCGGATGACTGCGGCGGCTTCGGCGGGAACCTGGCCGGCTTCGGCCAGCGTATCGGTGGCGGCCAGCTCGACTTCGAGCCATTTGGAGTATTTATTGGCGTCGCCCCAGACGCGGCCCATCTCTTCGCGGGTATAGCGCGGAATCAAGCGAATCCCCTTTTGTAGCAGCTTGGAACTCCATCATATCGCATCTTGACAGACGAGCTGTAGGAGGTAGACACTCTACTGCCAAGGCTGTAGTCAGACTACATCCCTTCGTGCCTAGGAGTGCCATGGTCAAGCCGCAGTATCGCAACCGGATCGAACTATTGCAGGGAACGCTGGACTTGATGATTCTGCAGACGCTGCAGTGGGGACAGCAGCATGGCTACGGTATCAGTTTGGCGATCCGCAACCGTTCCGGCGAAATCCTGCAAGTGGATACCGGTTCTCTCTATCCCGCCTTGCAGCGCCTGGAAAAACAAAAATGGGTTGCTTCGGAATGGAAGATTTCTGAGAACAGGCAACGCGCGAAATACTACCGCTTGACTGCGGCGGGCAAGCGCCAGCTGGCGCGCGAACGCTCGCGTTGGGAGCGGCTGACCGAAGCCATCTCCGGCGTGCTGGAACCGGCGAGCAAGGAAGAATAGAACATGGAATTCCCTAGGCTTCGCCGCAAAGATCGACTGCATGAGCTGAATGAAGAGCTCGAGTCGCACCTGGCGATGGCGACCGAAGATCTTGTTCAGCGCGGGCTATCCGAGGACGCTGCCGCGCACACAGCTCGCCGGGAATTTGGGAATTTGCTGCTGGTGCGGGAAGTGGCGCTGGATGCATGGGGAGGTCGATGGCGGCGCGATTTCCTGGAAGACGCGCAATACGGCTGGCGCGTGCTTTGGAAAAATCCCGGGTTCCTGGCCATGGCGGTGCTGACTTTGGCGCTGGGAATTGGGGCCAATACGGCGCTGTTCTCCATCGTGAACGGCGTGCTGCTGAATCCACTGCCGTATTCGCATCCCGAAGAGCTGGTGACATTGCACGAGAGCAAGCCGAATTTCGCAACCGGTTCGATCTCGTTTCCCAATTTCTTGGACTGGCAGAGAGACAATCAGACGTTCTCCTCGATGGCTCTGCAGCGGGGCACTTCGTTCATTTTGACGGGACTTGGGGAAACGGAGCAGGTGAGCGCTTCGTTTGTGAGCTCGGACTTTTTCCGGCAACTGGCGGTGGTTCCGGCCCTCGGTCGAGACTTTGCCGTTGGCGAAGATCTCGTGGGCGCCGCACCGACGGCGATGATCACTGCCGGCTTCTGGAAACGAAAGTTTAATTCGGCGCCGGACGTCGTGGGGAAAGCCATCAATCTGGACGGCAAGGCTTACACCATCATCGGGGTGATTCCAGCTAACTTCGATTTGCTCGGAACCCTACGCTCGCGCGAGCTCTATCTGCCCATAGGGCAATGGAGCAATGCGATTTTGATGAATCGCGCCGCGGGGCTCGGCTTTCACGGAATTGGCCGCCTGAAGCCGGGGGTCTCCGTGGCTCAGGCCCGCGCGGACATGGATCGAGTCACGCAGAATCTTGCGACAGCTTATCCCGCGGCCAACAAAGGCATCGGGGCTGCGCTGATTCCGCTGCGCGAGTGGGTGCTCGGGGACGTTCAGCCGTTTTTGCTGCTGCTGTTTGGATCGGTCGGATTCGTACTGCTGATCGCCTGCGCAAATGTTGCCAACCTCCTGCTGGCGCGTTCGACGGGGCGAACCCACGAATTCGCGATTCGGATGGCATTGGGAGCGGGCCGAGGCAGGATTCTCCGGCAGCTCATCACAGAAAGTCTGCTGTTGGCGGTAATCGGCGGGGCCATGGGCATTTTGCTTGCAGCCGTCGGAACAAAAGAAGCGCTGCGGCTACTGCCGGCGACCCTTCCACGCTCGGCCGAGGTGGGGATCGACACTCGTGTTTTGATCTTTGCGGCAGCTGTATCGCTGCTTTCCGGAATTTGTTTCGGACTGCTGCCCGCGCTGAAAACAGCCAAATCGGGACCGTATGGCGCGATCAAGGAAGGTGGTCGAGGTAGCAGCGGCACGCGTTACCGCGCGCAACGCGTGCTTGTCGCGGCCGAAATGGCCCTCGCGGTGGTCCTGTTGATCGGAGCAGGTCTGATGATTCGCACGCTGTCGGCGCTGTGGAACATCAGTCCCGGTTTTGATCCGAAGAATGTCCTAACCTTTGGGTTCGCGCTTCCGACTACGATGGCGCAGGCCGACGCGAGTTCGGTGCGGGCTGCCTTCCGTGAGGTCCAAGAAAAATTTCAGGCGCTGCCAGACATCCAGGCGGTCTCGTTTTCGTGGGGCGCCCTGCCTCTCAGTTCGGATGATGAATGGCAATTCTGGATTGACGGTCAGCCAAGACCGGCCAGCGCCAACGATATGAATTGGGCGTTGAACTACGTCGTCGAGCCGGACTATTTGAAAGTAATGGGCATTTCGCTCAAAAGCGGCCGATTCTTCACCGCTCAAGACAACGAGCACGCGCAACGAGTCGCGGTGGTTGATGAAGCGCTCGCAAGCAAATTTTTCCCAGGCCTGGATCCCGTCGGCAAGCGGCTGCACATCAATAATGGCAACGACGGAATTGTGGAAATTGTCGGTGTGGTCGGTCACGTGAAGCAGTGGAGCCTGGACGCGGATCAGAAAGAGTCGCTTCAGGCCCAACTATACACGCCATTCATGCAACTTCCGGACAAAGCGATGGCGCAGTCCGCCTCTGGTGTAAGTGCGTTGGTGCGATCGCGAGATTCGGCTCCGGTCTTTGAATCCCTGCGACGGACGAGCGCGCAGATGAGTGGCCAGCAAGTGCTTTTCGGCGCGCAGACCATGAAGGAAATCATCGCGAACTCTCTCGCCGAGCGCCGGTTCTCGATGATTCTGCTGGGCATTTTCGCAGCCGTTGCGCTGGTGCTCGCCAGCGTCGGCATTTACGGCGTCGTGTCCTATGTCGTCGGCCAGCGCACTCAGGAAATCGGTGTACGCATGGCGATGGGCGCTCAGCGCAGCGAAGTGCTGCGGATGGTGCTTACTCAGGGAACGGCGATGGTAGCTCTTGGGGCCATGGTTGGACTCGCAGCGGCTTTAGTGCTGACGCGGCTCATGGAAGGGATGCTCTTCGCAGTCAGTGCAGCCGACCCTGTGACTTACTTCGGCGTGATCTCGCTCCTTTTCCTGGTGTCGTTGGCGGCCTGTTGCCTGCCGGCGCGTCGGGCTGCGCGTCTGAACCCGCTCGACTCACTGCGTTATGAGTAAGCAGCTCCGGGCGGCGGATCGACCCCGGTTCGAAATCCCATAAACCCAATCGCTTCAAGGTGATACCTTACCATCGAACATAGCTGCGCGGCTCGGTGCGCGTCCACGGCGCGGACCTAACCGGGAGAGGCGTTTCCTGTCTAATTGTGAGAATGCGAGCGAGCGGCGAACAGGCTGAGGGCGTGGCGATCAGCGACGCGGTGGCGGTGGAGCGGACGCTCGCCGGGGAACGTGAAGCGTATCGCGTACTCGTCGAAAGGCACAGCGCATACGTCTATCGGCTCGCCTACCGCATGACCGGCAACAAGGAAGATGCCGAGGAAGTCGTGCAGGAGGCGTTCTTGCGGGCCTACCAGAAGCTGCAGCAGTTTGCCGGCAACGCGAATTTTGGGACTTGGGTTTATCGCATCGCCGCCAACTATGCAATTGACCGCCTGCGGCAGCGCAAGAATGAAGATTCGCGACGAGAGCAGCCAGCGCGAGTTGCCGAAGGTGAACCGGAGACAGACCCGTTGAGCGAAGTGAAAGACGCTCGACCGTCACCGGAACGGTTAGCGGGCAGCGCGCAGTTGGCGGCAAGGATGAAAGAAGCTTTGGACACGCTGACGCCCGCGGAACGCACGGCGATTGTGATGCGGCATTGGGACGGCTGCGGGATCGAAGAGATTGCGGCAGTGCTGAAATCAAATACCAGCGCGGCGAAGAATACGGTGTTTCGCGCGGTGCAGAAACTGCGGTTGGCGCTGAAACCCTTTGTGGAACCGCGCGGAGCGGCACGGGCCGTGGGAACGGAATCATGAAACACGCAACGGAAGAAGAGTTGTTTGCTTATCGGGACGGCGATGCGAAAGGACGCCAGGCGATGGCCGCTCATTTGAAGGAGTGCGCCGAATGCCGGGCGGAGCTGTCGCGGCTCGAAGAGGTGTTCGCGGCGCTCGATGCAATGCCGGTGCCCGACCCGGGCGAAGACTACGGCACGCGTGTGTGGCGGCAAATCGCGCCGCGCTTGCCGGAGAAGCGCGCGAAATGGTGGGAAGCGTTTCTTGTGCCGCAACGGCTGGCGGTTGCAGGAGCGGTCGCGGCGCTTGTCATTGCAGCGTTTCTGGCTGGAAGGATCACCGTCGTGGACGGTCCAGAACGCGCAGCCGCTGATCCCAGCACAGTGGGCGAGCGCGTGCTGGTAGTAGCGGTCGGCCAGCACCTTGGCAAGTCCGAGATGGTGCTGGTGGAGCTTTCGAACGCACAGCCCGCCAGCGGCCAGAAGTTGATCAACATCGCGGCGGAACAGCGGCGCGCCGAAAGCCTGGTGGAAGAAAACCGGTTGTACCGGCAAACGGCAGTACAAAGCGGCGACAGAGCGATTGCCAGCACGCTTGATGAACTGGAGCGCGTGCTGCTGGACGTGGCCAACAGCCCCGGGGAAGTGACGCCAGCGCAGTTCGAGTCCATTCAGAAGCGCATCGCGGAGCGGGGAATTCTGTTGAAGGTGCGGGTGGTCCGGCAAGAATTGCGAACGGCCGAAACCGGAAGAAAGTCCCAGCCGGCGCAAACCGATTCGACAGCAAAAGAGAGGAACAAGGTATGAGCATGGCAGACGGAGTGCGCAAAGGCATAATCGCCGGGCTGGTCGCCGGCTTGACGATGGTGCCGGTGTCGTTGGCGAAACCGCTCGCGCGCGCGGCAAATTTCACTTCGGCGGGTATACAAGAGCCAAACGCGTTTGCGGAGCGGGAGAGCGAACAGGATCGCCAGGACCGCGAGCAGGAAAAGCGCGACTGGGAACAGGAAGCGCGCGATCGCGAGCAAGAGAAAAAAGACCGCGAGCAGGACCGGCTCGATCGCCTGCAGGAGCTCTATGATGGCGGCCGCGAAGAACTGGACGAGGACAAATATAAGCAGGCCGAACAAAAATTCAATGAGCTAGTCAAGATGAACGGCCCTCAGACCGATGCCGCCCTCTACTGGAGGGCTTACGCGGAAAACCGGCAAGGAAAGCGCGACACTGCGCTTGCGACAATCGCTGAAGTGAAGCGCCGATATCCGCAAAGCCGCTGGAAGCGGGATGCCGAAGCGCTAGAAATTGAAATCAGAAATCGGGTTGGACCACCGGTAAAAGTTGACGATGCCAGCGACGACGAACTATTCATTCTGGCGTTTCAGGGATTGATGAACAGCAATCCGGAGGCAGGTATCAAGAAAGCGGAGCAGATTCTCAGCGGACCTGGTTCCCCAAAGCGAAAATCAAAAGTTCTATTCGTCGTGGCGCAGCATGGGTCCAAGGAGTCTCTGGATCTGCTTGGCAGAATTGCGCAAGGACAATCCAATCCGGAGCTGCAGCGGAAAGCCGTCGAGCAGCTGGGAATCTTCGGCGGCAGCCGCGCGGAAAATATCCTGGCGACGGTTTATACCAACAGCAGCGACCCCGGAGTGAAACGCGCTGTGATTCAGAGCTATATGATCTCCGGCAACAAGGAAAAGCTCTTTCAACTGGCCAAAGGCGAAAAAGACGACAGGCTCAAGCGCGACGCCATTCAAAAACTGGGACTCACCGGCGGCACCAGCGAATTGCAGCAACTTTATCAGGCGGATGCTTCAACCGAAGCACGCCGGGAGATCCTGCAGGCGTTCTTTCTGGCCGGCGACTCCGAAAAAATGGTGCAGGCGGCTCAGGGAGAGAAGGATCCCGAGCTGCGCCGCGCCGCCATCCGTAACCTTGGATTGATGGGCAAAAGCGATGTACTGCAATCCATCTACGCCAAGGAGACCGACCGCAGCTTGAAAGAGGAAGTGCTGAACGCTTACTTCATCGGCGGAAACGCGCACGCTCTGGTTGCGGCGGCAAAAAGCGAAAAAGACCCCGAGCTCCGGAAACGCGCAGTGGAAAAGCTGTCGCTGATGAACTCCAAAGAGGGCAGCGAATACCTGATGGAGCTGCTGAACAAATAGCCAGAAGAAAAGCGAGTGGAGGCGACCATGAATTGGAAATCAACTTCAGGCCTGGTGTTGAGACTCACGATCATGGCAGCGGCGCTGGTAACGCAAGCATTAGGCCAAACCGCGACTCCGCCTAAGACAGAAAACGCAAAGCTCGAACAGCGCGCTGTCGCAGGGAGTTTTGCACAAACCGTCGACGCTTGGGCGAAATCATCGAGCCGGGCGCAGTGGCTCGGATACGCCGTACCGGCTGTGAGCGGGGACCGCCAGATCTGTTGCGGCGATTGGCACGATAGCTCATGTGGCCCATGCCGTCTCGAAGGTGGCGAACACGGCAGCAGCGTCAACCTGCGCGGCGACAAAGTAAAACTGGAAGGTCCCGGAAGCCTCATCGTGCTACTGCGCGCGGAAAATGGCCGGATCGGCCGGATGCGCAGCGTCTCAGAAGACTGCACGATCGACGCCGGCGGTCTCGAGGTAACCTGGCTCTCCGATGTGAATCCCGCGGAAAGCGTGAAATACCTGGAGAGATTTGTCACGGCTGAGGAGTTCGAACAACACGGCCACGATCGCCTGAGCCGTGGCGCCCTGGCGGCAATTGCGATGACCGGTGATCCTGCGGCGGACCGGGCAATCGCGGGTTTCACCGCACCGGATAAGCCGGAGGACATGCGCCGGGAGACCGCGTTCTGGGCTGGCGAGGCGCGTGGCGCTGCCGGACTCACGCTGTTGAAGCGCATGGCCAAAAACGATCCAAGCTCCGAAGTCCGCGCGCAGGTTACATTCGCTCTGTCCGTCAGCCGCGAGAGCGATGCGGTGGACGAAATGATTCGCATGGCCCACGAAGACGCTAGTACGCACGTGCGTGGCCAGGCGCTCTTCTGGCTTGCGCAAAAAGCCGGCAAAAAAGCAGCCAGCACCATAACCGGAGCAATCGACAACGACCCTGACACCGAAGTGAAAAAGAAAGCGGTCTTCGCTTTGAGCCAAATGCCCAAGGACGAAGGCGTACCCAAGCTGATCGAAGTGGCGCAAAGCAACCGCAATCTGGAAGTCCGCAAACAGGCTATGTTCTGGCTGGGCCAATCCAACGATCCTCGCGCCCTCGAGTTTTTTGAGAAGGTGTTGTCGAAGTAGCAGCAGTTCTGTTTGGTTCTAGAATCGCTACAATTCTAGAGGTTTGAGAGGGACGTGCTGCGAGGCGAGCAGCAACTCTCCTAAAAAGGCACACTCCGACGGCCGCCGCGCCAGCGCCTGTTCGGCGGAAATTTTCACCACGTCGGGATTGTTGTTCTCCTGGGAAATGTGCGCCAGCACCAGATAGCGCGCGCGGCCATCGAATCCATCGGGATCGGCGAGATAGTCTCCGACCGCGTTATTGGACAGGTGGCCGGTGCGGGAAAGCACGCGCTGTTTAACCACCCATGGGTAGGGCCCAACCTTCAGCATTTCGAGGTCGTGGTTCGACTCCAGCAGCAGGCAATCTGAATCCCGCAAGTGCACTTTCACCAGCTCCGGCATGTAGCCCAGGTCGGTGACCAGTGCCATCTTCACGCCGTTGGAGCGAAACGTGAATCCCACCGGCTCGACAGCATCATGCGGAATGCGAAACGCGTGCACGTCAATATCGCCGATCGTGAAATTTTGCCCGGCATGAATGGTTTCCACACCGCGCAGGCGCTTTTCCAACCGCTCCGGCAACACGCGCTTCAATTCCGCAAAGGTCGGCTCGGTGACATACAGAGGCGCCTTCCACATGCCCAGCATCTGCGGGAGGCCGTTGCAGTGGTCCGCGTGTTCGTGGGTAATCAGGATTCCGTCGAGGCGCTCGAAGGATTTTTCGACGGCAGCCAGCCGCGCCAGCGTTTCGCGCTTGCCGAGGCCGGCATCAACAAGGAGGCGGGTGCGTTCGGTTTCGAGCAACGTCAGGTTGCCCGAACTGCCCGACGCCAGAATGGACACGCGCAAGCCGATCGGTTTTCCCCAGCCGAATCAACCCGGCTTTACGAATGATATGCCGAACGAGAATCGGCAACAAGCGCAAACTCGCAGCGC
>Ga0157378_10006134_pt1 | contig 10528 bp, 8 predicted proteins | sample M65metaG_FD_115309 | JGI IMG/M metagenome (GOLD analysis project Ga0157378, IMG submission 115309) | Miscanthus rhizosphere microbial communities from Kellogg Biological Station, Michigan, USA - M6-5 metaG | ecosystem: Host-associated > Plants > Roots > Rhizosphere > Soil | place: USA: Michigan...
CAGGCGCATTTCCTGCCGGAAGCAATTGAGAGCGTCCTGGGGCAGACGCATCCTCGAACCGAGATTGTAATTGTCAACGACGGTTCTCCAGACGACACGTGTCAGGTGGTGTCACGTTATCCGGGCGTCAGATATGTGCGCCAGGAAAATCAAGGACTAGCGGGGGCGCGAAACACTGGTTTTAGGCAGAGCAAAGGGGAGTATGTGGTCTTTCTTGACGCCGATGACTGCCTGATGCCGAACGCGATCGAGGCGCACTTGTCGTGCTTTGCAAGGTATCCAGAGGCGCGCTTTGTCGTTGGCGATATCGATCACATGGCGTTGGATGGTTCGTACACGGGTTCACCGCGCTGGCCGCTGCTCGACTCGAATCAGTATGAGGAGCTGCTGCGGGTAAATCATGTCGCAAACACTATCGCAGTCATGTTTCGACGAGCGGTGCTGGAACAGCTGGGTGGTTTCAAGGCTGCTTGCTCGCCGGCGGAGGACTACGAGTTGTTGCTTCGGGCGGCCCGTTTATTCGCCAGCCGCCATCATCGGGCGGTGGTCGCACAATATCGTCGTCATCCTGCCAGTCTCTCCCGCAAAGGCACGCTCATGCTGCGGGCCATGAATCATGTCATGCGGCTTCAGCGGGAGGAAGTGAAAGACAATCCCGTCCTGCTGTCGGCCTGGCGACAGGGTAATGCTTACTGGAAGGATCACTTTGGCGCGGCCGCAGTAAAGGAGTTAATTGGTTATCTGCGGAGCGGACAGTTGTGGCACGCGGCCACGACCGGCGCAGCGCTAACGCGATTCGTCGGATTTCGGATCCTTGCCTTACCATGGAAACGCCGGCGGTGGCTCTTAAAGCTTTTTCGCCAAAGAGCAGGCGTTCGTGAAACGAACGCGGCGATTCGGCCCGTGGTACCCGTAGCGGCGGAGCGACGCCGCGAAGAGGCGTCCACGACAAAGTGTCAGTGAAGGGATATTCGATGCTATCGCAACGACTTCTTTGGCATGGCGTTTTGGCGGCCAGCGAAGATTTTCCCGACCGTGCGGCGTGTCAAATCCTAAGTCCCTTGAGTTATCGAGACCTGGTCGATGGGGCGAAGCGTATCGCCGCTACCATTCAGCGCGAGGACATAAAGGATGCGGTGCCGCTAACTGGTGTTTTCGGCAATCAGTCGGAGACAGCTTATACCGGTGTCCTAGGAACACTCATGGCTGGGCACGGCTACGTTCCGCTGAACCGGGCTTTCCCGCTCGACCGCACTCGCCTGATGTTGAAGCGATCGATGTGTCGCTCGCTTGTGGTGGATGGCGAATCGGAAGCCCAATTAGAAGAGTTGCTGGAAGGCGTTGGTGAATCATTGCTCATCCTTTGTCCCGATCGGACAGATGTCAGTGAGTTGGCGAAAAGGTTTCCATCGCATAAGATTCTCGGGGCAACTGATCTCTCGACGCCGGAGCAATGGACGCGGAAAGATGTGTCTCCCGACTCGATTGCCTACCTTCTTTTCACGTCTGGCAGCACCGGACAACCAAAGGCAGTGGTGGTGTCACATGCCAACGTGACTCATTATGTCGATTACGTCACTCGGCGCTACTCAGTTAACTGCGAGGACCGAGTATCGCAAAACTTCGACCTGACTTTCGATCTGTCGGCGCATGACCTCTTCGTCGCCTGGCACAGCGGAGCCTGCGTCTGTTGCCCGAACAAGAAGCAGCGTTTTAAGCCGGATGACTTTATCAAAAGCGCGGGTCTGACAATCTGGTTCTCCGTGCCTTCGACCGCCTTATTCATGCAACGCCTTGGGGTCCTAAAGTCGGACCTATATCCCAACCTTCGGCTCAGTCTGTTTTGCGGCGAGGCGCTACCGTCAAAAATCGCGAGTCAATGGGCCATGGCGGCGCCGAACTCGGTGATCGAGAATATCTACGGTCCTACTGAGCTAACGATTGCCTGCACTGCCTATCGCTGGGACGCGAAGCTGTCCCCCGAGGAATGTGAGCAAGGGATCGTACCGATCGGCGAACCCTTTGATAACATGGAAGTGCTGATTGCGGACGAGAATCTGGACGATGTGCGGGATGGCAGCGCGGGTGAGCTTCTGATGAGAGGGCCTCAAATGTCTGCGGGCTACTGGCAGGATGAAGAAAGAACGAAACGCGTCTTTGTCGCAGTGCCGGGTAAGAACGGGAAGGTTTTCTATCGCACGGGTGATCGTGTATGCCGGCGCGGATCGGGTAAGCCGATGGTTTACCTGGGCCGAGTAGACAGCCAGATTCAGGTTCTTGGTTACAGGGTGGAAATGGGAGAAGTGGAATGTGCCGTCCGGCAAGTGTCCGGTTTGGATGGCGTAGTCGCAATTGGATGGCCGGTAACACAAAGAGGCGCGGATGGAATCGAAGTGTTTCTTGAGTCCGATACTTTCGACACAACAGGCCTGGTTGCAGAACTAAGATCGAAGCTACCGCCTTACATGGTCCCCCGTAATATCCGGCTCTTAAGTCCGCTTCCGCTGAACAGCAACGGGAAGTTCGATCGACAGCGGTTGCTCAAGATTCTTCAGGATGAGTCAGATGCTGGAGTCGCGGCTCCCGCAAACTGGTAACATGGCGAGTGTTTTAGACGGCTCATTGTATCGTTAGGCAAATGAACTCGGTGCGCCATTGGATAGCAAACCATCCCGAGCCGCAAAAGGAGGCGATTTTGGAGGCAATCGCATCGTCCAGTCTGGCAAAAATTCGATACGCGCTCCGACTGATGGAGGAGCTCGAACCGACCCGGCAGGGCCCGGCCTTTCGAGTCGAGCTGCTGGGCACCTATAGCCTCGAGCCGTTGCGGCCGGTCTTGCAGCTTGCACTCAATTGTCTTCCTGCCCGAGCCGAGCTTCGAATCGGACCGTTGGATGCGATTGAAACTCACATTTCGCAGGCGGTCGACGTTGCAGGCCAAGAGCTACCCGACGCGCGGGTCGTCCTTTGGCGGGCAGAGGAGTTGTTGCCTGAAGTCCTTTATCCTTTTTCCAATGGGTTTCCTGACGGCATTACATCCCGCCGAGATCAATTGCTTGGCCGAATCGAAGGTGTAGTTCGCCTGCATCAGCAAAGTGCGCGTGAAGTTCCATTGTTCCTTTCGACTATCCCTCAGCCGGTCAACTTCTCGAATCCGATCCTCGCGGCACAACATCGCGCGGGTTTGTTTTCGGTGCTTGGAGCGATCAATCAAAAGATCTACGACCTCGCCACAGACAACAGCGGAATCTACGTCGTTGACGTTGCGGCCTGGGCGAGGGGAGAAGGGCGGAGCTATGAATCAGTCGGGCTGGATTTCATGGCGCGGCAGCCATTCAGCGCAGCCGGTCAGGTGAGCGTTGCCTTGTATCTGGCGCGATCTCTCCGGCCGTTGATTGTGCCGAGAAAAAAGGCGCTGGCGATTGATCTCGACAATACGCTATGGGGTGGAGTCCTAGGCGAGGACGGCCGCGAGAACCTGCAAATCGGGCCGGAGTTCCCGGGCAATGTGCATCTGCGGATTCAGCGAGAGTTGCTCGAGTTAAAGGAAAAAGGGATCGCACTTATCCTGCTTTCGAAGAACAACGAAGAAGAAGTGGAGGAGGCTTTCTCTTCCCTCCCGCAGATGATTCTTAAGTTGGATGACTTTGCGGCGCGCATGATCAACTGGAAGACCAAGCCGGAAAATCTGCGCGAAGCGGCGCAAGAATTAAGACTGGGGCTCGATAGCTTTGTGTTTGTGGATGACTCCGATTATGAGCGCGAACAGATGCGCCAGTTAAACCCGGAGGTGCTTATCCTGAATGAAGATTCCGATCCACTGCGAACCTTGAATGCGCTTTGGGAAACAGATGCGTTCGACTCACTGTTCATTACGAAGGAGGATCGCCAACGTCACCATGAGTACCAGATTCGTCAGGCGCGCGAAGTGGAAGCGCACCAGGACGACCTCGGAGCTTTTCTGAAATCGCTGGAAATGACCGCGACGGTCGAGGCGGTAGCGGCGCCGAATCTGGACCGGGTTGCGAGTCTCCTGGCGAAAACCAATCAGTTTAACCTAACGACTCGACGGCACTCACGGGCGGAGGTAGCGAAGTTTGCCGAAGCAACCGAATCGGTCGTGCTGGCTCTGCGCTTGCGAGACAAGTTTGGCGATCAGGGGATCATCGGGGTAGCGATTGCCGTTCCAGCGCAGGAGAAGCGGACCCTCGTCGTCGATACCTTTCTCGTGAGTTGCCGCGCTTTGGGGCGCGGTGTGGAAGATGCTCTCTGGGCCGCGGTGGTTAATTGTGCGCATCGAAAAGGCATTCGGAAACTGGAAGCAGAATATGTTGCGACGGCAAAGAATGAGCTGGTGGCAGATTTCTACGACAAGCTGGGTCTTCACCGGGTGGGGGGAAACGGATCCATTAGGCGCTATGAGTTAACTCCGGTCGAACCCTGTTCATTCCCACTCTGGATCAGTGCCATGAGCTATGACCATGGATAATAACGACGCCTTGCTCCGCCTCTTGCGCGATTTTTTTAACTTGCCGCCTGACATTCGTCCGGAGGAAATCACCCAGAAAAAGGTTGGGGCGTGGGATTCCCTCGCCATGGTGCAACTAATCGCCGATTTGCAGGGGACTTTTCTGGTTGATTTTGATCTTGACGAAATCGGAGCTTTGCGGTGCTATGAGGAGATTCGAGGTACGCTGGTTAAGAAGGGGATCTCATTAACAAAAACACCGGTCAGTAACGCTCAGCCCTGAGATCGGGCAGTCAGATAAAGTTTCGTGACCCAGATCACTCCAGAGGATGTCAGACAGTTCCTCCTCACAAAATACGCTGACTCGATTCACGGCATCGGATTGAATCCCGGAGAAATCCGGGATGATTTTGATTTTCTCCTCTCGGGAGTGATTGATTCCTTCGGAGTGCTGGAGATGGTCGGTTCGATTGAGGACCGGTTCCGAATCCGGTTGGATATGGCGACCTTGGATGCTGAACAGATCACCATCCTGGGCCCGCTTTCGGCTTATGTTGCGCAACATGCCAAGCCGGCGGAGCGCGGATAGCTGCAGGGTAGGACTTTCACTCGAGAATGAAACTTCTTTATCAAAAAGAGCCGATTTTCATCGCCGGGCTAACCTACAAGCTCGGGAGCGTCCGACGCACTCTCGATGAAGTGAAAGCGAGTGGTCGCCTTGCCGGATCAGTGGAAACGTTAAGTGCGATGGGCTACCGCTATCGCCTCGAACTGGCGGAAGGAGAGACCCTCGTGGATCTGGCGATCGATCCTATGCGTTCTGTGCTCAAGTCCGCTGCCGGCCCGCGGGCCCTGGTGACGCAGCACTGCCACGCCGAAAGCGCGGTCATACCCTGTGAGCCGGGCGACACAATCGGAGCTTCCCGAAATCGTTACTTCGGTGCCGAGATCATCCAAGCTTTGGAGATTGATCATTTGCCCTATCTTTGTTCGTTTGCCAGCGGCTGCGCCGGCTTCTTATCGCTCCTGATCACCGCCAGCGGACTGATCTCGCTCGTTGATGATCGGCCAATCGTTTGTCTGATGGCCGATTGCTGTCCACCCGGAGTTCCCGTGGATTTATTGCGCGAACGGATTCTTGGTTCCGATCATAGCTCATCCTTTCTAATTGGTGGCAAAGACCGGGGTTACCAACTGCTGGGGATTAATTATTACTCTACCAAGCGCCGTTTAGTGCCGTTGGTCGAAATCGTGAAGCGCACGGTCGAAATGATCCAGACGCTGGCCGATGATCTAGATCTGGACTTGGCCAACAGCGATGTGGCGCTTCATTATCCGAATACTTTTCCCGATACCTGGAAGATGGTGACCCGCTATCTTCAGATTGGCAAAGCGCAACATATCATGGACGAGATGTCCGAGCGCGCGCATTGCGGGGCGACTGACTCGGTTATTTCCCTCGCCAAGTGGCACTGTGGAGACACAGGCCGGATTCACGTGGTGGTGAACTATGGCGTGGGTCTTCACCTTGGAGCATGCATCTTGCGCGAGGATCGCTCCCTTCTCGGAGCATCCGATCCAAAATCGTCCGCAGCCTGACGAGCTAATCGAGCATGACTCGACACACTGTGGAAAAGACCGGTCGAGAAGGAATTCTCTCCGGTCTTAAGAACCGAATCCTGCAAGTACTGGCCTGTTATTCTCCAGGCGCCACGACCTGGCGGGTGTGGCTGCATAGATGGCGCGGAGTTCATATCGGCAAGGATGTCTGGATTGGCTACGACGCGATCATCGAAACCTCATCACCAGAGTTAGTCACGATTTGTGACCGGGCAACGATTCAGGTACGCACTACGATCATCGCGCACTTTCGCGAGCAAAAAGGTGTGGTGATTGAGGAAGATGTAACGGTCGGTCCGGGTGCAATTATTTTGCCAAACGTTACGATCGGAAAGGGCTCGATTGTGACGGCTGGGAGCGTAGTCACCAAGTCGGTGCCTCCGAAAACAATGGTGCAAGGGAATCCCGCGCGTCCCATCGCCACGGTCGAAGTCCCATTGCGGTTAGACGTTTCGTTAAAGGAATTTTCCAAAGGCCTTCGCCCGATTTCGAAGGGACAAGATCAGGATGCTTCCGTCTAGTTGTCACCCAAGCAGAGGCGTGAGTTTGATTTTGGGGAATTGATATGGATTCACTCTAGCCGATGAATGAAATGCAGTCTCCCAAACTGGAGCCGCCGTCGGTAGCGTTGAAAGACACGGAACCGAGAAGGTCGCTGGTCAGGCTGGGCAGCATTGTCTACTTCGGGCTGGTGGTCCTGACGTTTCTACCTACCCTCGCGGCGTGGGCGGCACATGCCGCGGCGAGCCAGCTTCATTCCTATGTCCTCCTGACCCCCCTGGTCTCGGCCTATCTCCTCTACCTGCAACGAGACCAGCTCCCAAGGCGGCACTCTTCCTCACCAGGCTGGGCGGCGCTGGCAGGGATCGTGGGTTTGACTGCTCTCGGGATCGCTTACCGCGCCAAAACACTCGAGACGTTGAGCCGGAATGACTATCTCGGGTTAATGATCCTGTCGTTTCTTTGTCTTTTCCTTGGCGGTGGATTTCTTTTCTTGGGTGGTAAGTGGATACGGGCGGCAGCGTTTCCGATCGCCTTCCTTTACTTCATGATCCCAATGCCCGACGGAATGGTCGAGATTCTCGAGAATGCTTCCCAGCTTGCTTCGGCGGAAGCGGCCAATCTGCTCTTCATCGTCTCGGGAACGCCCTTCCTGCGCTCGGGAACCTATTTTCAGCTACCCAATATTGTCATCCAGGTCGCCCAGGAATGCAGCGGAATTCGGTCGAGTTGGATTCTTCTGCTCACAAGTCTGATTGCCTCTCATCTTTTCCTGCAGACACCGTGGCGCCGCGTGGCCTTGGTTGGGTTCATCATCCCGCTTGGGATCTTGCGTAATGGAATGCGAGTCGTGGTCATCGGATTGCTCTGCGTGCATGCCGGACCACACATGATTCATAGCGCGATCCATCGCCGCGGCGGACCAATCTTTTTTGTTCTTTCGTTGATCCCGCTTTTCTTCTTGCTCTGGTGGTTGCGACGTGGAGAGGCTCCCGCCGTCGGCACGATGGCTGCTTTGAGCAGTGGAGGTACTAGAAAAGGTGAGATGCGATGAAATGCCAAAGTAGAACCCGATTTGACCCTATTTGCTCAGAGCGCCGAACGAAACGGCCCCGGGAAACGCGGCGAGCGGAGAGGGCACAAATTTCTCTGGACAAGTCGTTAGGGTTGACGTCACAGTTCGGCCAATTGCATTCAGCCATGTCTTTCTTACCTTCGATGTATCAAGTCCGTGCCTGCTCGAGATTCTTGACAGTTGACCTTCGTTTGCGGTTGCCTCGGGTGTGTAACATCCTGGCTACGGCAGGCTGTCTCATCCTGATGTTGGGATTCATCGGTTGCGAGACAACGATTTCAACCAAGCTTCCCAATGCGCCGGTCTCACAATCGCCGATTGTTCTCTCGGCCGGTGATGTGGTTAAGGTGACTTTCCCTGGCCAACCTGACTACACTCAGTCGCTGAAGATCGGAACCGACGGCCGAATCAATCTTCCGCTGGTGGGTGAAGTGACCGCGGCGGGCAATACCGTCTCGCAGCTCCAGCAGAAGCTGGCAGCAATTTACAGGTCGCAGCTTTCAAATTCCGAAGTGATCGTCACTCTCGAAAGTCGGGTTGTCATGGTTGTGATCGCCGGTGCGGTGCAAAAGCCTGCCAAGTACACCTTTGATCGGCCTACAACCATTTTTCAGGCGGTGATGGAAGCCGGTGGCCCGGATCAATATGGAAATCTGGCGAAAGTGAAGCTCACTCGCCTGGTCAATGGACAGCAACAGACGGAGGTGCTTGATTTGCGACCGATTTTACAGGGGCAGTTGACGAACGCCGTCTATGTTCAGCCGGGAGACGTGATCGTTGTCGGAGAAAAGGCGTTCTGACTTTCTCCCGAACCGGGTTCGCCTCTAGGGAAAATTCGTTGCCGGAGTCAGGTTTCTCCGGAAGTGGAAGTGTGGTTCTGTCGAAGCGATTGCGCGCACGTCTCAGAATCGCAAGCCGATCAAGTTTGAAGGAATGAGCTTTGATGGCGCCATAGCAATTGTCAGCGCGCTTTTCTGCGCCGGCCTCGCGATAGGGGTGCTCTTTCGGAGGGGAGCGGGTTTTCCCGAAAGACTCTTCTCCTTCGGGATGATTCTGCTCGCGGCGGAAAACTTTTGCGAGGTGATGAGCTTTGTCTCCATCGATGCGGCGTCGCTGGCGAGCTGGCAAAGCTGGGCCCTGGTGATGAAGTCTTGCGTTCCCGGGGTTTGGATTTCCTTCAGCGCAATCTATTCGCGCGGAGATCGTCGAAACGTTCTGCGGGAGTGGAAATGGCTGTTCATTGGGACGACCATCCTGCCATTACTTTTCGCCCTTTACTTCCACACAGGCTTACTCGAACTCGACCAAGTTTCCCCAGGCGAGTTCTGGATTCGCTTGCTTCTGCCGGGAAAAATTCTGAACGGTTTTCTATTGCTGGGAGCGGCGGTAGTGTTGATGAACCTCGAGCAAACTTCCCGCGCTGCGGTCGGCACGACACGCTGGCGAATCAAGTTTCCTATCCTCGGGATGGCAGTCATCTTTGGCGTTCGAATCTATACTAGGAGCCAAGGTTTGCTCTTTTCCGGCCATGACCTCAGGTTGGTCGGATTCGAAGTGATGGGCGCCTTCTTAGGCTGCGTTCTAATCTTCGTCGGTTTCCTCCGGAGCGGGTTCAAAGATGTCGACCTCTATCCCTCGCGTTCTGTTCTGCACACTTCGCTCACCATTGTCTTTGTCGGTGGTTATCTCCTGATCGTTGGATTGCTGGCCCAGGTCGCAACATATCTTGGCACTGATTTCAGTTTTCGCTTTGCGAGCCTTATTATTCTTCTTGGGGCAATCTGTCTTGCTCTCATCCTGCTTTCGGAGAAGGCGCGGCAGCAGCTTGATCTGTTCGTGAGTCGTAACCTGAGACGACCGCGCTACGATTTTCGCGCCCTCTGGGCTCACTTTACAGAAGGTACGGCCGAAATTCAGGATCCAATCGCCCTTTCCCAAGCTGTGGCGAGACTATTGTCGGAGACCTTTCATGCTTTGTCGGTTTCCATCTGGCTGATCGACGAGCAAACTGGAGAGTTGAAGCCAGCGGCTTCCACTTCGGGCCAGGCGGAACAGGCCAATGACGCGGCCGGCCCGGCGGTGGCAATGCCGGATGCTTCGGTTCTGCAAACTCTGAGCGGGCCAGTCGACCTGGACGCGATCTCCGATGATAAGGTGGCGAAATTTCGTGCTCTGAATCGAAAACAATTTCGGGAGGGCGGTCACCAAATCTGTGTTCCATTGCGCGTTCGTGGTCACTGTTATGGCGTCGCAATCTTATCCGATCGGGTGCGCGGGACCCAATACACGACCGAAGAGTTCGATCTGCTGGGAGGCCTGGCGGACCAGACCGCGGCGCGACTCATGAATCTGCAAATTTCCTCTCAGCTTATCGCGCGCAAGGAGCTTGAAGCCCTGCAAACCGTGACGGCGTTCTTCGTTCACGATTTGAAGAATGCGGCCTCGACCCTGAAGCTCATGCTGACTAATCTACCGGTGCACTTCGCCGATCCGGCCTTTCGAGAAGATGCGATGCGCGGCATCCGCCAGACTATCGGGCGGATCGATCAGCTTATCAGTCGGGCCGGCTCGCTGCGTGCCGAGTTAGAGCTTCACCCAACCGAGTGCGACCTGAACTCACTTGTAACCGAGTCCTTGAAAGGTATGAATGGTCATAGTGACCTGGAGTGGATCCCTAAACTAAATCCGCTTCCGCCGGTCATGGCCGATCCGGAACGAATTCAAAGCGTTATTACCAATCTGCTCCTGAACGCGTCCGAGGCCAGCGGCACGAGTCGAGTCACGATTGAGACAGGCCGGCTCGAAGAATGGGCCAGCCTGCAGGTGGCTGATAACGGCTGTGGCATGAGTCCTTCTTTCGTGAA
>Ga0157378_10006138_pt1 | contig 10527 bp, 7 predicted proteins | sample M65metaG_FD_115309 | JGI IMG/M metagenome (GOLD analysis project Ga0157378, IMG submission 115309) | Miscanthus rhizosphere microbial communities from Kellogg Biological Station, Michigan, USA - M6-5 metaG | ecosystem: Host-associated > Plants > Roots > Rhizosphere > Soil | place: USA: Michigan...
AGCGCTTTTAGAATTAAGGGCAGTGGCAATGGCTGCTGGCTGAATGCATACATTGGCAGGAATAATATTGCTACCTATGTCTAAAGTATTATTGAGGATACCATTAATATAAAGTTTCCATACCGCGGATACCGGTTCATAACTTACTGCCACATGTGTCCATGTGGTGTCGGGGATATTAGTTTTGCTGGAAACAGGATGATTTGGGCCCGATGCTTCTTCAAAATCGGCCGTAAGCTTTTTACTGCTGTTAATACCCAGAAAATAATTCATATTGAGATTATCCGGTGTCTCTGCTTCGCCCCTTCCCTTAGTAATGATAGGTACTGCCGTAATACCACCGGTTCCGGAGGTAGTGGTAACACCTGTTCCTTCTACTTTGATCCATGCTTCAAGTGTAAAAGCGGTCAAACGGAGTGAAGTGTCGTTGCCAAGGCTTACATAGTTATTGGTACCGTTAAACTGAAGGGACTGGCCATACGTTCCCAATACTGATATAAACAATATTAAAGACGAAAGCAAGATTAACTTTTTCATAAGGGAGATTTACAAATACGATATTTTAGATTAAATTGGTTTTTGTCAGTTTGGTAACCACACTAATTAAACAACGAGAAAACAATCTTCCATCTAAACAAATTGATACTCAATTTTTCAATCTGTAACCTATTGCAACGTTGCGCTTCTCAAACTTTGTTTAATTTTTACAAGGAATAGTCAATTCGGAATTCTCTTCTGCCTGTTTTTATCTACAGGATAAAGCTAAGGGTTTTTTAGCTATTATATAAGCTACAAGATATCTTTATTTAGCGAAGGCTATCGGCGTGATATTTTCTAAGTAAAGTGGACTTTTTTTTATTAGTATGGCAGAAGTATATGGCTGTAAAACTAGTTTATTATTGAAAAGATTTCCTTTGGAATCAACATACGGTTCATCTAGTAAAATTACTTTCCTGGTTCCTGAGCTGTTGTATTCAAACCTTATATACTTGTCCGGGTTGGTGAGATTTACATCGGCTTCGTATAACTGAATATTGTCTAAAGCATACGTGTCCAGACCATCACATGTAAAAACCAAGGTTCCTTCCTTTTGATAAACCGAAGGGGTTAATATCATTTCATGTTCAGTTCTGGCTGTTGTAAATGTTCTGTATTGTACCGGTGTAATGGCTGCGTAAGGAGAGCCTCCATAGCGTAAAAAGGCGGCTATCGATTTATAATCAGCATTGCCGATTATACTAAACTTGAGTATGTATGTTTTAGTCGGCATAAGCTCTCCTACGCCCATGGTAACTGATGCCCCGTATTTTGATGGCACTACCTGTAAATAGCCCTGGTCTAACAGACCGGTGTTTTTCCACGCCAGTGTACAGTTATTGGCCCAAACACCACTCATATTGTTTGTGAATGTTCCATTCCCGAATTTGTTTACATCGATAAAGCTTTTGATACTATAAGGTGGAATTTGTGCAGGACTTTGCCTTGTTTGTTGGTCGTTTCCATAGCGATTCGCCCATCCTTTCAGGTCGAGGTGAGCGGTTACGCTTTGACCGAGGACTGAATAAGTAGTGGAAATGATTACAGAGTCATCTACCGGACGTTGGTAGTAATTATTTTCAAATTCTCCAAAGTTTTTTATATCGTCAGTTTTCGATACAAAAGACCATATTGGCTGACCTTGAAACTTGGAAAATAAAATATTATTTTCGAACAAAACATTACGTATAGCACCGCCTGTGTCGTCGTGCTTGGCATAACCCTGAATGTTATTGTTGAAAAATGTATTATTTGTAACAACAATGTCCCTTGTGTTGTGCAGAAATAGCCCTTTGTTGCAGTTGGCTACGGTATTGTTTTTAACTTCTACTCCACATATATCATCATCGAGATAAATTCCGTCTGCACTTGAATTGATTGAATTGGTTCCTTCCGGCGCCCCTATACCATGGTTAATGATATTTCCATCAATGATCCTGTTATAATTAGTAATGTTTTCACCATTATAAGTATAAATGCCACCCCCATCATCAGTTGTCATGCAAAAGCTATCAACAACATTATTCTTTATGCTGCAGGAGTCTTTTTTAAAAAGAATCCCGATGTAACCTGTGTTGGTAATTTCGTTGTTTTCAATCAACCCTTTTTCACTATTGCAGGTAATGGCAGTAAACCCACTTCCGGAAAATACGCCCATACCAGGAAAAAGCCCCGTATTTTTTACCTTGTTGTGCGTAATCATTGCATGATTGGCGGATACGTTGATACCACCGTCATCAGAGCCGCGAATGAGGCACTGGTCTATTCTGCAATCTGTATTATCTTTTATTTCAATACCAATCTTGCCGGAATACAGAATATCGCAGTTTAAAACAGCAATTCTATTACCTCCGCTGATGTTAATTCCATCCTCTCCTGCGCCTTTTAAAGCTAATTCTTTTAATACTACATAACTGGCATTATGTGCTGTAATGATATTATCAACAATACTCACTGCGATTGTATGTGCACCGGGCAATTTTTTACCGAAATAGATATGCATTTTTTTAGAAGCGGGATTGTAGTACCATTCACCAAACTGGTTAAGCGTATTAATGCTGTTTTGAATAAAATAGCCATACCCAACTTTTGCATCGTCAGGTGCACCTGATTTGTATTGAATGGTATTGCCAATATGCGCGGTAATAAGGCTTCTGTCTATCTTCCAACGGCTCTTGCGCATCACTACTTCTGCTCCCGTCCAGTTAGGTGTGCTGGAAAGTAGATTATCTGTAATGGACGTGTTACCTGTGTAAGCATCAATGGTAAGATAGCCCTTGTTTTTTGTATTGTCGTTTGGATAGCGCCCCATTGCTTTTGCAACGCCATCTATAAGTACCGTACCAACCGAAGCACCTAACGCCGCATTGCAGCATTCAAAAATGCCGTTTCCCGTAGCGACCCAGTTTGACAACTTTGTTAAGCCATTAATGACCGGCTTGCTGCCCTTGCCATATGCTGCTACAACAATCGGCTTAGCCTTCGTACCTGACGTCGATATAACAATAAAGCCATTAAAATTCTCTCCCCTTTTAAACAACACGGAATCGCCGGGTTGAAGTTGGGAGAAAAAACTGTTTAGTTTATTTAATGACTTCCAGGGGGTAGCCCGATTTTGTGCCGCAAGAGATGAACGGGAGTCATCTCCCAGGCTGTTGGAGAAGTAATAATTGGCGGCCTTTGATAGGGCAGCCATGTGGATTATCAGTATCAATACGGTAAGCCTTATCAACACTGAATGATTTTTTACATATAGACGTAGTATTTTTAAAGCTATGTTGCCATAATCACTTCTCATCGTTACTGAAAGTTTAAATCAAATACCCGGCACGGTTATTCCAGGAAGGAGTAGTTCTGAATCAGATAAGCTTTATTTGAATTAATCCTTATTTTATTATCGCTACACTGCTTTTTTTATCGGCCCGAAATTACCGAACGGTGAGATATAACAAAAAGAATAAAAGTTCGCTATCAAAGCAGCACTTACCACGTTGTAATTCGCATGTAAGCGGGTTTAGCAACGATAAGTGAAGTGTTTTTTAAAAGTTTCCATTTCGCATAATAGTTAACGTTTAAACAACTTCTGCTTCACGGGTTGTGAAAGAAAAAAACATTTCGCTGAGGGTTTGGTGAATGTTTTTAGTGTAATTCCAATTTGGATAATGGGTTTTGAACTTTGATACATCACTAATATACCAGATATGATCGCCAATGCGGTTATTATCCAAATAGGAGTAATCGATTTTATTACCCGTTATTTCTTCGCACATTTCTATTGCTTCTATCATAGAACAGTTGGAAAAGCGGCCGCCACCGGCATTATATACTTCTCCCTTTCTTGGATGTTTATAAAAATGCCAGAACATATTTACCAGGTCATAACTGTGAATATTATCTCTTACTTGTTTTCCCTTATATCCAAAAACGTTATAATGCTCTTTATTGATTGCACACTTCATAAGATAAGCAAGAAAACCATGTAACTGTGCGCCTGAATGGTTAGGGCCGGTTAAGCAACCACCGCGAAAAACGGCTGTGTTCATTTCAAAGTAGCGACCATACTCCTGCACCATTATATCGGCGGCCACCTTGGATGCACCAAAAACAGAATGCTTGCAAAAATCTATGCTCATGCGTTCATCAATCCCTTCCTTATAATATGGGTGTTGTTCCTCAATTTCCCAACGGGTTTGCTGCTCAACAAGCGGTAAAAGGTTGGGGTTATCACCATATACTTTATTGGTGGAGGTAAAAATAAAAACCGCTTTTGGGCAATACAATCTTGTTAGTTCCAACATATTGAGCGTTCCGTAAGCATTCACCGAAAAATCAGTGCGGGGCTCCCTTGCTGCCCAATCGTGGCTTGGTTGTGCTGCAGTATGCACTATCAAAGCTATATCGCTGTTATATTTTTTAAATATTTTTTCCAATGCTTCCGCATCTCTTATATCTGCATCGTAATGCCGATAATTGGGATAGCGGTCTTGTAACCGTTCTACATTCCAGTGTGTAGAAGCTGTATCTCCGAAAAAATAGGATCTTAGATTGTTATCGATACCTATTATGTAGTCAAAATGTTTAGCAAAAAACGAAACGGCTTCGCTTCCTATGAGACCACCGGAGCCTGTAATAATTGCAGTTTTCATAATTGATTTAGTTTAAGTTTTGGAGAGCTGTTTTTCGAAGACCAGCTTTATGAATGAGAAATAAGTAGATAAAGTGCGAGTTGGTTACCAGATACCTTTTCCAAAGCTTTTTTGGATCTTGTATAAGTCTGTAAAACCATTCCATGCCATAGTCCTGCGCCCACTTTGGGGCATGCTTAATATTGCCCGCCATAAAATCGAATGCTGCACCAACTGCAAGCATAGGTGCATTAATTAATCTGTGATCTGCAACCCACTTTTCCTGCCTGGGACAACCTCTGCCTACCAGTACAATATCGGCGTCACTGCCATTAATCTTTTCAGTATCTTCTTTATCTTCTTCCGGGGTAGCTTCTCTAAAACGGTCGGGGTGTATGCCACAAATTGTAAGGTTGGGATAATACAGTTTTGTAAACCTTATGATTTTTTCAAGCGTTGATAATTCGCTGCCATACAGGAAAACGCGTAAGCCAAGTTCGTTTGCTTTTGATAATACATGCAGGGTGAGTGTTGGTCCGGCAACCCGGTCTTTCAATCCTACTTTAAAAAAACTGTTTAATGCCCATTTCACCGGCTGTCCATCCGGCACAATCAAATCAACTTTTGAGAGTGTGTTTTGAAAAGCTTTATTTTTTACGCTTTCCATAAGACCATGTACGGCTAATGCGCTCACACTAAAAGTTTCGTGCTTCAGCGCTTTATTTACAATCAGATTCGAAGCTTCCTCGTAGTCGGTAATGGAATACTTCACATTGAATAACTCTTTTGTAATCATTTTTGGTTATGTTTATTGGTTAGAGATATAGTTTCAGTATTGGGTACGATTTAATTATTTTAATGTCATTTTGCGCGGGAATCTAATGCTGATACTTTATCATCAAAATAGCAATGGCTGCCTCCTCCTCTAATCAGCTGTGATGAATAGCACTGGCAGTTGTTGTACGGCTGTTATGCAGCAGTTGAGGTTTAAAGAATGTGCTTGAAGATGTTTATATAATCCTCATATTTTTGTTATTCTGATGATGTCTTATGAATAGTGAATAATTTCCATTTATCAAACGAGGGTAGTACGGTACTGTTTACTGTAAATTACTACTACTTTTTTAAAGCAATGATTTGTTGGTAAATGTATTTAAGTATGTGTGTGTAACGAATGTGTGCCTTGGGATTTGTTTATCAAACTATTGTAAATGACAGACAAATTGGTAAAGCATTTTTCTTTAGTAAAATAACTCTCATAGGTAGCTCTTGCTTTCTTGCTTATCGCTTGTTTTTTAACCAGCGGCATGCTACCAAAATTGATGACCGCATCCCGCAAAGATTGTTCATTGCCAGAGTTGAACAAGATGCCATTTTTCTTATCTGAAATAAAGCTTTTAAGCGTCTCTACATCTGAAGCTATAACTGGAGTTCCACAAGCCATTGCTTCTACCAAAGTTAAAGGAGCCATTTCCATACAGGTGGAACTGATAATGAGCGCTTCGCACTGCCTTAGCTCCTGTATAATACGCTCTTTTTGTTGAAAGCCTATGTAATTGCAATTTATATTTTCACTGGCAAATTGTTCAACCCTATTTTTTAAAGGTCCATCGCCAATGATGGTAATATTTTTACTAATGTCCTTAAAGGCGGCCAGCAGTATATCAATTCCTTTTTCTTCACTCAAACGCCCTATGTATAAAAAAGAATTGTTGCGTTGTAGCATTGCTCCGGCATAGTCATCCATAAAATTTTCTTTTACCATCATTGCCCCGCTGTAACGTAAGGGATTTAAGCGCTCCATCAATGCCTGGGCATAGGGGTTTACAAATAGTAAAGTGTCGATCTTATTCCATGTTCTTAGCAGCGTATGCAACCAATAACAAAATGAAACCCAAAATGTAGCAATGGCAGAATTCCGGTACACTTTATCTTTTATAGGCTCCCATGGAAAACCTTTTTTTAAACCTTTACTATATAATTTATGGTTATGAAACAGCGTACACGAGGGGCAAAAAAACCTAAAATTATGCACAGTGACGCAGCTGGGTGTTTTACATTTTTTTATCGCATAAAAAATAGATGGTGAAGCTGCAAAAAAAAAGTTATGAATGTGCACCACATCCGGCCCAAATCGCTTTATCGCCTTCATTACCTTAAAGTAAGAGAAAGGATTGAACGGTAATAAGAGAAATTTTAAAAGCGATAGCTTTATATTGTTGAACCTTAACTCCGCTACGTCATAACCCGCTTCTTTAAGCAGGCTCGCTTCTCTTTCAAAAACTACATCCTCACCGCCTCTGCATTGATAATAGGTATGAATGAGCAATACTTTAAGTTGCTGTTTTGCCGCTGTCATTTTATGAAAGAATTGTTATTAACGTAGCTAAAATTTCTCCTGTTAGCTATGTGCTTAAAAATAGCTTCCAGCTTTTGCCATAGATTGTGTTCTTCTATTTCCCATGAATGTCCCCACAAATGAAAACACCCATCATTTTCTTCAATTTCATTCAAATAAAAGTCTGTCATTTCCAATAAATCAATAGTGCTGAAAGTTTTCATCCAGCGAATCATGTTTGCAATTTTTCCGCGCTTTATCAGGTGCTTTAAGTAAGTGGTACGGCTATGTGGCAAGACCTGTATAGTGGTTGGCATTAGCTCCATTCTGCTGCTGGCTGTAGAAAGCAGTTCTGTTGTTCTTAATACTTTATAACCTGCATCAAAAGCGTACGTAATTGCTTTTTTATTAAATGCGCCGCCCGGGAAACAAAAAGATACCGGCATGTCGTCCAACAGCTCTGTAAGCCAATAAAAAGAACCGGTTATTTCATATTTCAGCGTAGCGCTGGTAACATTGTGTAGCCTTATATGAGAGAGGGTGTGCCCCCCGATTTCAAAATGAGCGGCTAGTTGTTGTACGTCTTTTTCGCACATGACTTCATGTTCCTCATTTTGTTTAGGAATATAAAACGTGCCTGGTAAATTGTACTTCGTGAGCAGCTCGGCTATTTTAAAATCGAGCGGATGCCCGTCATCCCAACTTGTAGTAATGTATTTCATTCTAACTTGAATAACAAATTTTGAATTTGATCAACCTTAAAACTTAAGAATTGATCTTAATTTATAAATGAATCTTGTCTTTATGCTATGATGTGCTTTTATTCTTTTCATAATTTGTTTATTAACCAAAGGTTCTCTGATAAATGTGAAATCTTTTTTAGAGGTTGTATCTACCGGCGTAAAAAATCTTGTGCCATGCGTTTTGCGGGTGTGTGTGGCGACACTGCCAAAGCCGTTATTTAAGACTTTTGAAGTTGCGGGATATACAGTCAACAAATTGTACTTGAATTGGTGATAGGTAAATCTTATTGACCATGAATCCATTTTGCCATGCATTTGCTTTTTTAACATGTGCGACAAGTCGGAACCAATTTCATTAAACTGTCTTTGTCTTTGTTTACTGTTGCTGAAACTTTCGTAATCGCTTACTTCCCAATCTACTTTCTGCCACCTGTCTTTCCATGTTCCCCAGCCCCAGGAGCAAGACCTTTTTACAAAAAAAACATCAACATCATCGCGAACTTTATTTTTAAGATTATAGATGTAGCCAGAAATAGATAAAATCGTTTGGTCGTTTTCATAAAAGTCCAGGGCGCCGTTCATAAAGTTTAAGAAGTTATCCGTCAGAACGAGGTCATCCTCCACAACGATCACTTTATTGTATTGGTTAATCACTTCGCTTACTCCCTCTATTATGGATTTGGCAAGTCCTTTATTAACCGGTGATTCTTTGATGATTACACTTTTAAAACCTCTTATTGTTTTTACAAATGATCTAACTTCTTCTACTCCATTTTTATCGGCCGCGGTTCTGGGCCCATCAGAAAAAACAATAAGTTCAGAATCCTGGGCTAAGGTGTTTGCCTGCAACGATTTAACAGTTTGCTGAAGTGTATCTAACCTTTTGTAGGTGAATAATAGTATAGGAGCCATAAAGGATTAGAATTGTTTATAAGCAATGACTCATGTAACAATTAACGTTTGATAAGGGACCTTTAAATAAACATTAAGTGTATAAACTGATCAGGCAAATACATGAGAAGAATTTCCTCTTTGCTCAATCAAAATTTTTTTGGACTCTTTCAAATTGTACATGTTGATCGAGCATACAAAAAACAGCAAAGCCCATAAATCCTGTGATGAGTAAAGGCCAGTAGAAAAACTACCAAAAACTATCATTTGTAAAAATAAAAGAACAATCCAACTGGAGGGATGTTGAGCTTTTAGCAATCTAAAAGATCTGTATAGGCCTATAAAAATTAACGCAACGAATGGAATACCGCCTAATAAACCAGTTGCCATAAATACTTCGAGAAAAAAATTGTGTGGGTACCCACCTACACCTTCGCCGTACGGAATAATGTAATATTTTCCTGTTATCGGCGAACTTTTAATAATGTTCAGGGCATTGCTCCATATGTCGTTTCTTCCGCTGCTTTCGTTATCATTAACGGCACTTTCAACTCTGGCAGTGAGCGAGCTTCCTAATGAATTAAGAAGTGCTTCGATTGAATGAAGGAAGACGATGAACAATACTGCAGATACTAAAGTGATAAATAAAGCTTTGATAAAACCCATTCTTGCGACAAAGAAGAAAAAGGTCACCAATGCGAGTACTACCAATGGTGATCGGGATCCAGCTTTAGCAATCGATAGAAGTCCAACAAGTAGTGTTATTAAAAAAAACAGCTTTTGCATTTTTTTTTGATAAGCTGTAATACCAAAGATGGAGACTATTGCTAAAGCACAACCCATTTGTCCATAATTGATACTATTGACGTTTGAATTCGCGTCATACCGTATGTTGCCTACATCTAATGTTAGATTTTGGGTTGCCATAAAGTATGCTATAACCAATCCTACTGTCAATGTTATCAAAAAAAACCGGAATGACTTCTCGGAATGAAAAGCAGGGTCATACCGAAAAGAAAGTGCGATAGCCAGGATCAGGCAAAACCCTATAAAATCCATTAAACCATTTGTTTTTGCCAAAGCAGGTAAAGGGTGTAGAAAAACATCGATGTATATATCTGCTGCGTATATGAAAAACAGTAGTATAAATAAGTTTTCGAGTCCGCTAAAGAAACGCTTATTTCCCTTTTTTAAGTTGAATATAACCCAGCAAGCCAATAGTAATTTTATGCCCCAGAAAGCGTATTTGAATGTTACGCTGTCAGTATGTATAATGTCGGGAATAAACGTAAATAGTAAGAAAAGCGAATAAAAATTTACCGAGAAATGAAATGTTTCTTTGTATTTAGCCAGACTCACATGCATAAAGGTAAACTTATTGATTATCTTATTTTAATACAGGTTTATTGCTTTATACATCATTACACACCCTATATTGTTATCAACAGGAAAAACAGAAGATAATACTGTTGAAGGTCCGATCGCTTTGTAGCCATCTCCATTGCCGGCAGGCGTAAACATTAATAATAGCACCGAATTACACTTGTGGGTTAAGAACGGATGTGCGCACGCCAGGTAAGATTGATTTTATTAGCTTTCCCATTTTCTTTATATACGATTTACTCCTCCACGTGCCATGACAATGGTGAATTCCGTACGAGGCTTTTGAAGTTAAGATTGTATTATAATTGGTGTTATAAGGTGGATGAAATGCCTCTCTATCTGGAAGCGTATAATTCTGCAGCTCATCTTTAACTGAATAGAAAATTTTTGTTACGAATGCGGGACCAGTGATGGCTTCTTCCAATGTGGTGTTTTTAGGCACATAAGGTTTTCCGGATAAAGATTTGAACTTTGCTTCATAGTCTTTTGTATTTTTCAAGTCATCAATAAT
>Ga0157378_10006142_pt1 | contig 10525 bp, 8 predicted proteins | sample M65metaG_FD_115309 | JGI IMG/M metagenome (GOLD analysis project Ga0157378, IMG submission 115309) | Miscanthus rhizosphere microbial communities from Kellogg Biological Station, Michigan, USA - M6-5 metaG | ecosystem: Host-associated > Plants > Roots > Rhizosphere > Soil | place: USA: Michigan...
AACTGAACAGGGTATATAATTTTTCTACAGCGGAGGCCGGGTTGTATTCAATTGAAGTACGCTATGGCAATGAAAAAATAACAAAACAAATCAGGCTGGAATACAGTGAACGTCCTGTAGACAAATTAACCATTGAATAATATCATTGTCCACACAGCAAGAAGTTAGATTAGCAGTAGTATTGTCTGAATGCATTACTACCACGGAGAATGTTTCTACATTCTCCTTTTTTATTTTGTACAGTTTTGCCGGCAGGTATTTGATAAGACAGCCAGTATACATAATCAATTCAAGACCTGTTTACATCGAAGCAGGCAGCCAGTTGGTCGAAATAATTTTATCAGCCCCCCGCCATGATTAGCTTTACAATTGTTGAATGGTATGAATAATACCGGCTTAAATCGATAAATTGTAGAACCAGCCAAAAAACTGCCTGATGGAATACGATAACGACCGGCTTGTAAAAAAAACCGACAAGATCGAAATTGTCTGCTGGGTTTTGTTTGTTCTCTTAAACCCATTGGTTAACAGTGTGGGCCGGTTCCCATACCAACCGCCGGCATGGTGGCTTTTGTTCACCGTTAGCTTACTCACAGCGCCCTTGTACATCCTATATGCCCGGCTTGTTGTTTCGCGGTTTCTGTTTACCCGTCAATACGGCTTTTTTGCTGCAGTAACAACGGCCACTCTCCTGGCAATATTTTTATTCGTTTTCCTGTTATATAAAACGGCCCTTGTTTTTGATCATGACCCCTGGACAAGCTATTTTGCCTGGTCAGTTGCCAGTGTAGTCCGTGAAACCATTTGGCTAATCATCAGCGGCTGTCTTGCCGTTTCAATAGCCTATTTGAAAAAGAGCCTTGACGAAAAAGACCAGGTTGAGATACTTCAAAAAGAGGCAGCCTACTACAAAATCCGTTATTTGCGTACGCAGTTAAACCCGCATTTTCTTTTTAACACACTCAACAGTATTTATTCATTGAGCCTTAACAATGCAGCTAAAACACCCGATGTCATTATCAGGCTTTCAGATATCATGCGCTTTCTTTTATACGAATGCAATGAAGAAAAAATACCGATCGAAAAAGAAATTGAATTCATCAGAAATTATATTGAAATAGAAAGAATCCGGTACGATGCAGATATACAGCTTACGGTGGAAGGTGAAACTGCAGGTGTAATGATTGAGCCCTTCTTGTTTATCTCCTTTATAGAAAACGGCTTTAAACATGCCATCGATAACTCTTTTGCAAAGCCTTTTATTTATATTACTTTAAAGATAAGTCCGCAGCAGGTCATTCTTAATGTTATCAATAATACCAGTCTGGAGCTGGAAACCCAGGCTAAAAGAATCCAGGGCCGGGGCCTTGAAAACAGTAAGAGTGTGCTGGAATTGCTATATCCCGAAGCTTACGCACTGGACATTATCCAAACAGAAAAAGGGGAACGGAAAGACAGCAAAATGCGGCTGAAAAACGCGCAGGAGAGATTACAGCGCTTGTACCCCGACACCCATACGCTGGACGTTATCCTGAGTAATAATACCTTTACCGTTTCATTAATCATATTAACCAATTCAATTGATAAGGTGCATCATTATAGAAGATGAACGGTTGGCGCAGGACGTTATCAAAGCACACCTGCAAAAAAGCGATCGGTTCACGCTGGTAGGCATCTACCGCACTGCACCGGAAGCCAGGGAAGCGCTCGAAAACGAAGAAGTGGACCTGATTTTTCTGGATATACAGTTGCCCGGTATGACGGGGCTCAATTTTCTCAGAAGCCTGACCAATCCGCCGCTGGTGGTATTTACAACCGCTTACCCGGAGTATGCCCTGGAAAGTTATGAATTCAATGTAATTGATTATTTGCTGAAACCGGTGTCCTATGAACGGTTTTCAAAAACGGTTGACAAGATAATGGATGGAAAGATTTTCAAGACGCCGGTTAAAGAAACAAAATCACTCAGCCAGGAACATATTTTTATCAAGTCGAACAGCAAATTTTTCAGGGTTGGCTTCCAGGACATTATTTATATCCAGGGCATGAAAGATTACCTTAAAATCCATACGTCCGAACACATCATTATTACCCACCAGACCATGACGGAAATGGAAAATATTTTGCCAGCCGATCGTTTTATCCGCATACATAAATCTTATATAGTCGCTTTCCTGCGTATCCGGGCAGTCTTCGGAAATTCTGTAGAAATGGAAAAGGATCTGCTGCCCATTGGCCCGAACTATAAGGAAAGGTTAATGAGCCTTGTACAAAGGAGCTAGCCCCTGGCAATTGCATGCGGCAGCAACCATGCACGGCTTTCTGTATCTTTACCAACACCAATTTTACAGTTATGAAATCCATTATTGCTGCAACAATGTGTTTTCTTGTTTGCATGTATACCTCACGTGCCCAATTGAGCCCGCGGGATAGTATCCAAACCACATCTGGTATGCTTTCTATACAACCCGTTCAGCATGCCAGCCTCGTACTGTCGGTAAAAGGAACGACCATTTATGTGGATCCAACAGGGGCAGATAATTACAAAGGAATGATGGCACCCGCCGTTATCCTTGTCACCGATATCCATGGCGATCATTTCGATATCAAAACGATTGACGCAGTTAAAACAGCCAATACCATCCTGGTTGTGCCGCAGGTGGTAGCCGATAAATTGCCGGATGCCGACAAAGCTCATCTGGTCGTACTGAAAAATGGTGATAACAGCACGCAAGCCGGTATATCTATTATGGCAATCCCTATGTACAACCTGCCCGAAGGTCCGGACGCCAAACATACAAAGGGAAGAGGCAATGGCTATGTACTGGGAATTGGAGGAAAAAATATTTATATTTCAGGCGATACACAAGGTATTCCGGAAATGCGTTCGCTGAAAAACATTGACGTAGCTTTTGTGTGTATGAACCTGCCTTACACAATGGATATAAAAGAGGCCGCGGATGCAGTGCTGGCGTTCAAACCCAAAATTGTATATCCCTATCATTACCGCGGACAAAATGGCTTGAGCGATATCGATGGTTTTAAAAACCTGGTAGATGCGGGTAAACAACCAATAGAAGTTCGCTTGCGCAACTGGTATCCCGCAAAATAAACGTTAGCATAGATTAACATTTAAAGACCAGGTTATCTCAAACGGTGATAACCTGCTGATCGTAATCTTATCCAATCAATATGCAATTAGAGCTTATCCAGGACAATATCTATGAGATACGGGGACAAAAAATTATGTTCGATTTCGATCTTGCACGTCTTTACGGTACGGAGACCCGAATACTTAAACAGGCAGTCAAAAGAAATATCAGCCGGTTTCCCGCCGATTTCATGTTTCAATTAAATAAAAAAGAATGGCAGGAGCTTATCACAAACCGTGATAACCTGAAGAAATCGCAAAAATTCAGTCCTGCATTGCCTTATGCTTTTACAGAACATGGGGTTACCATGTTATCAAGTATATTAAAGAGCAGGAAAGCCATCCAGATGAATATTGCCATTGTACGTGCATTTATAGCATTGAAACAATTTGCATTGAATTATAAAGACCTCTCGGCACAGATAAAGGAATTGAAAGAAACAACTGGCAATCATAACGTACAGCTCAACCAGATCTACGATGCCCTGGAAAACCTGCTGGATGAAAAAACGGAGCAAAAAAAATGGAAGGACAGGGAGCGGATAGGATTTAAAAACAATAATAGATCGTGATGCCCCTATCCTTGACCAGGATCATGAAAACCCAATAAAATGTTATCGTTTTCCATTTATTGAAGAATTTCGATAAATACAATATACATTTGTATTGCAATTATTTTTATGGACGCAAAAAAAGCAGAGAAGATTTCAAAGGCCCTGGCCGATCCCAACCGGCTCATCATCCTGAAAGAGATCAAGAAGAGCAAACAGTGTTGTTATTGCGTTGATTTGAACAATATCATTAACCTCGCCCAGCCCTCGATTGCCCACCACCTGAAACTGTTAATGGAAGCGGAGCTTGTAACCTCCGATAAAGAAGGGCGGAATGTGCGGTATTACCTGAACAATAAACTACTCGACGAATACATTGGATTCCTGGAAGGATTTAAAATGTAAATTTTTTTTTTGATTTATTTATCGAAATATTTAAATATATCTATACATTTGCATTCCCCTTTCGATCCTGCCGGTGAAGTTCGCAATTATTTATCGAATTATTTGAATAAATCTAATAATAATTATCAACCATGCACACACACACATTAACCAACACACGCATACCTGCTTTGAAACAAGTGTTTGCAGGTATTCTTGCAGCAGCCCTTTTCAGTTTTATGATTATTCTTTCCGGCTGTTCTGCCAGCGCAAAAGAAAAAGAAAAAACCAGTCCCGCCCCGGCAGCCCCACAGGCCACACCCGTAGATGGCGCTATTATTAAACCAGCATCGCTAACAGAAGAACTGGAAATTACCGGTTCTATTGCCGCTAACCAGCAGGTGGATATTGTAAGTGAACTCACCCGCAAAATAACCCGTGTTAATGTAAGGGAAGGTTCACTGGTACAACAGGGCCAGTTGCTTTTTGAACTGGACAATGCCGACTTACTTGCGCAACTGGAAAAACTGAAACAACAGGAAAAGCTTGCCACCCTGAACGAAGAACGCCTGCGTGATCTTATTTCACATGAAGCCGTAGTGCAGCAGGATTATGATCAGGCTTTCACCAATCTGAAAGTACTGCAGGCACAGGTAGCAGAATTGCAGGTCACTATCAGCAAAACCCGTATTCACGCGCCATTCAGCGGGCAAATAGGTATTGTACATGTTTATCCCGGTGCAGTTGTATCGGTTAACACGGTACTTACAAACCTGGAAGACTATAGCCAGGTTAAAATAGATTTCCAGGTGCCGGAAAAATATGCACAGGTAATTACACCCGGCAGCGAACAGAAATTTACCGTGGCATCTGACACAAAGCAATACAGTGCAAAGGTGGTAGCACGCGAAGCAAGGCTGGATCAAAATACAAGAACCCTGCTGGTAAGAGCTATCAGTGCTAACCCAGGCCGGGTATTGTTACCGGGTCAGAGTGCCCGTTTACACCTGGGATTGCATTCCTCTGCCAATGCATTGATGGTGTCTTCACAGGCGTTGATGCCATCTTCACAGGGATACAGCGTATACACTGTTAAAAACAATCACGTACAGCTATCACCGGTAGAAACCGGCCAGAGAGGCCCTAACAGCGTTGAGATATTGCACGGCTTAAACAACGGCGATACAGTTGTGACCAGCAACCTGCTGAGACTGGTACCCGGTGCCGAAGTGCAATTTGTAACGCTGAAATAGTTGACCGGTTGGTCAGTTGATTGGTTGATCGGTAAAACAGAGACGATCAACTATGACCGATTGACCCAGGCAACTATTCAACCAATCACTCCGTTGCTGTTCAATCCAACGAAGCAACGATTCAACTAATCAACAAATCAACTAAAATGAGCGCTATTTCACAAATAAGTATATCCCGCCCGGTACTGGCAGGCGTTATGTCGGTACTGCTGGTGCTGTTTGGTATCGTGGGCTATACTTTTTTAGGAACAAGAGAATATCCGGTAACCGATTCGCCCATCGTTACCATTACTACTGTTTATCCTGGTGCGAGTGCAGATATTATCGCTTCGCAGGTAACCAAACCACTGGAAGAAGCCATAGCGGAAGCCAATGGTATCCGCGCCATGTCTTCACAGTCGCGTGAACAGGTAAGTATTATTACCGTTGAATTCAATCTGAATGCCGATCTGGAAGCTGCGGCTAATGATGTACGTGATAAAGTTTCCAAATCCCGGCAGCAATTACCGGCCGATATAGAACCAACCATAGTGGAAAAATCCGGTCCGCCCGATTTCCTGGTATTCTTAACGGTACAGAGCGATACAAAAAGCCTCGAAGACGTAACCGACTTTGTGAATATCAATATTAAAGAACGTTTGCAGTCGATACCCGGTGTTCGCCTGGTAGATTCCTATGCAGGCCGAAAACGATCCATGCGCCTTCGTATGGACCCGGTTAAGCTGGCTGCTTACCAGTTAACACCATCCGATGTACAGGCTGCTTTGCAGCGTGAAAACGTAGACTTGCCCAGCGGCCGCATAGAAGGGCAGAATACGGAAGTTACACTTCGTACACAGGGAAGGCTGGTTACTGAAGATGATTTTAATAACATGATACTGCGCGAACAGGGCGGCGCCATCGTTCGTTTCAGGGATATCGGCACAGCCATCATGTCCTCACAAAATGAGCGAACAGCCATGATTGTGAGTGAAGGCAATACGGCACGCTATGGTGTGGGCACCGGCGTACAACCACAGCGCGGCGCCAATTCACTGGCGATAGTAGATGAATTTAAAAAGCGTTTCGATGATATCGTAAAAACAGCGCCCAAAGATTATATCATTTCGTTGGGTAAAGATTTCACCGTGCCAGTACGAAATTCCTTATCAGAAGTAGGCGAGACATTATTACTGGCATTCGGACTGGTGGCATTGATCATTTTTGTTTTCCTGCGCGACTGGAGAAGCACCATCATACCATTGGTGGCCATACCGGTATCCATTGTCTCCGCGTTCTTCATTATGTACATCGGTAATTTTTCCATCAATGTATTAACCCTGCTGGCCCTGGTGCTGGCGATCGGATTGGTGGTGGATGACGCCATTGTAGTACTGGAAAATATTTATGCCAAGGTAGAGCAGGGCATGACGCCATTGGAAGCCGCCCGTAAAGGTTCCAACGAAATTTATTTCGCCGTTATTTCTACTACCATTACGCTTGCAGCCGTGTTCTTACCCATACTATTCCTGGGGGGCATTACCGGCAGGCTGTTTAAAGAGTTTGCCATTGTTGTTTCCGGTTCTGTATTGATCTCTGCGTTTGTTGCATTAACACTTTCGCCGATGATGAGCGCCTACCTGCTCAAGGCCGGCAGCTCACACAATTGGTTGTATAAAAAAACGGAGCCCTGGTTTGTAGCACTGAACAACGGCTATGAAAAAACCTTACGCGGCTTTTTTAAATTCAGGTGGGTTGGTTTTATATTATTGCTGGTATCGTTTGGCATTGCCTATTTGCTGGCGCCCAAACTACCATCTGAACTGGCGCCGTTGGAAGATCGATCCATGGTAGGGCTGGCGGTAATAGCACCCGAAGGCACTTCGTACGAGAGTATGGAAGAAACCATGAAGGCCATCAGCAACTATGTAGCCGATTCTATTCCTGATTTAAATGGCAATAGAACCTATGCGGGCATTGCTGCTTCCATTGGTACATTGGTGCAGCCGGTGAACGGCGGTTTTCAATGGATATTTTTAAAAGATCCCAAAGAAAGAAAAAGCGGTTTAACCCAGGCGCAGATTTACCAGAAACTGGTCATGGCCTCTCAGCGATTCAGGAATGTAATATGCATTCCCATCCAGATACCAACCATTGGCGGTTTTTCCAGCGATCAACCACTGGAATATGTGGTGCAGGCACCCGATCTTAAAAGCCTGATTGATGTAATGCCTAAGTTGATGGGTGAAGTATTCCAGAGTAAGAAGCTTGTTTTCCAGAACCCCGATTTTAAAATCGACCGGCCTGAGATCGGCATTACCATTGATCGCCAGCGGGCGGCACAATCGGGTATATCCACCCAGGAAATCGGCCGCACATTACAATTAGCCCTCAGCGGCAGACGCTATGGATATTTTATTCACAATGATCGGCAGTATGAAGTGATCGGCCAGCTCGATCGGCAGGAACGTGCCGCGCCGGCTGATCTCCGTTCATTGTTTTTAAAATCTGCCGGTGGTGAAATGGTTTCGCTCGACAATCTTGTAAAAATGAACGAGGCTGTTAGTCCACCTGCGCTTTACCGTTATAATCAATCGTACAGCGCTACCATTTCCGCTACCCCTGCACCCGGCGTTAGTTTGGGTGAAGCAATAAAGGAAATGGATGGTATTACTGCTAAAGTATTACCGAAGGGTTTCAGAACAGCACTGGCTGGCCAAAGCCGCGATTTCGCGGAAAGCAGTTCCAGTTTAATTTTCGCATTCATATTCGCCATTTTGCTCATCTACCTGGTATTGGCGGCACAGTTTGAAAGTTTGATTGATCCTTTCATCATATTGTTAACGGTACCGATGGCGGTCACCGGAGCATTGTTAAGCCTGTGGATTACGCATCAATCTATTAATATATTCAGTGAGATCGGCATCATCATGCTGATAGGATTGATTACAAAGAACGGTATCCTCATTGTGGAATTTGCCAACCAGCGCAAGGCGGAAGGAATGAGCGTACGGGATGCGGTACTGGCAGCGGCGGCTTCCAGGTTCAGGCCTATATTAATGACAACACTGGCTATGATTTTTGGTACACTGCCCATTGCATTATCGCTGGGCACATCTTCCGGCAGCAGAACATCGCTGGGTATTGCCGTGGTGGGCGGATTACTATTTGCAGGTTTACTCACCTTGTATGTAATTCCATCCGTCTACTCCTATTTCTCGCGTCCTTACCGGAAAAAAGCGGAAAGTACTGAAGTATTGAAAGGTATTCATACAGGAACGATTCCTGCATAAACCGGGTATTTTGAATTATTTGAAATTATTTTTTATGACACACAAACAAGCATATATCTATACGTTCACGGTTTTTGCGCTCATTTGCCTGTTTTCTTATATGGCCAGTGGTCAAACACGTACATTGTCCATGCATGAAGCACTGGAGCTCAGCCTGGCTAATAACCGTGAAATAAAAACAGCGGAACTGGATATCGACAAATCGCAGCAACAGGTTCAGGCGGCAAAAAGCGCTGCCCTTCCCGCTGTGGGTCTGAATGGACAGTTAGCGCATTATTTCCAATCGCCGGTTTTCTTTGGTTTTGGGAACAACACAGCCGGCAGTGATAAAATTCCTTACGGCCGTTTTGGTGGAAAAGATCAACTGTCGGCCACCCTGTATGTGGTACAGCCGGTTTTTAACGCGGCCGTTCAACCAGGCATACAATCGGCCAAATTGCAGGAAAGACAAAATCGGTTACAGGTAACCGGTAGGCAAACCGATATTGCTGCGCAGCTAAAACAAACCTATATCCAGGTATTGGTGCTGCGCGAACGCATCCGCCTGCAAAAAGAAAGCATGGCCCGCAACGAAAAAGCTTTGCAGGATGCCAGGTCTTTGCTCGCTCAGGGCAAGGCTTTGCGGGTAGATACACTAAGGGCCTACACTTCTGTGAAGAACCTGGAACCGGCGCTGCTGCGGTTATCTTATGCCATTGAAGTAGGCAAGCAACAATTAAAGACATTGATGGGTATTGATTCTGCACAGGCAATTGAATTGGGCGATTCATTGCAATTACCTGCTATCAGCAATCTGCCGGTTGAAGAAGAAGTCTACAATGAAGCGAGCCAGCACCGGGCCGATTTGAAAGTACTGGACATGCAGCAACAACTCTCGGAACAGCAGATCAAACTTGCAGCGGCCGCTATGAAACCTCTTGTCTCTTTGAATGCACAGTATAATTTGCAGACTCAAACCAACCAGTTTAATTATTTTAATGCCTATTATCCTTCCACACCTTTTGTGGGTGCGCAGGTAACGGTACCCATTTTTAATGGTTATGGCAACAAAGCAAGGGTAAAACAGGCGAAAATTGAAAAGGATCAATCGGTTGTCCGTTCAAAAAATGCGTACGAACAACTGAAGGCGGAGGTAAAGCAGGTGGTGGCAAATGTGCATGAAACGGCCGCACGTATACAAACCAGCGCCAATGTAAAGGAAACCGCGCTGCTGAGTTACGATATTACCCAATACCGCTACGCAAAAGGGGTAGCATCAAGGCTCGAGTTGACCGATGCGGAACTCGCTTTAACTACGGCACAGTCGAATTACCTGGAAGCAGTGTATGATTATCTATCTGCCCGCATTGCGCTGGAACACAGCATCGGTACCATAGGAGAATAAAACTCTTTATCAACAATAATCATTACGGCCTCACCTTCCACGGTGAGGCCGTTTTCGTTTGTTGGATTTAGCCCGCCTCCATTGGTTGACCTGCCGGTATGAACGGAAAATTCAAAGAAATCAAGTCAACCGGGTGCCCGTTAATTAGCCGGCAAACCTTGAATGATTTTCTTAATTTTGAAGATTGATACAGCAATTGCGAATGATAGAGGAACTGCGAATATTTCCGCAGCAATTTTTTTAATACGTGAAAGAGATAAACGATATCATACAGGCATTTGAAAAGGCGCAGCAGGGCCGGCAAACAGCATTGGCAACCGTGGTGCATGTGGATGGTTCTTCCTATCGCCGGCCGGGTGCGCGTATGCTGGTAACAGATGATGGCCAATTGACCGGCGCCATCAGCGGTGGCTGCCTTGAAGGCGATGCACTCAGGAAGGCATTATATGTAATGAACCAGCAAAAGGCAATGCTGGTTACCTACGATACATTGGACGATGATGATGCCAAACTTGGCATTGGTCTTGGCT